>Ga0196958_10000069_pt1 | contig 43013 bp, 45 predicted proteins | sample S1v_10metaG_FD_148654 | JGI IMG/M metagenome (GOLD analysis project Ga0196958, IMG submission 148654) | Soil microbial communities from Anza Borrego desert, Southern California, United States - S1+v_10 | ecosystem: Environmental > Terrestrial > Soil > Desert | place: USA: California | collected... | reverse complement strand
TGGACGCGCCCGACCACACCCGCCTGCGGTTGATCCCCGGGCGTGGGTTCACCCGCGCCCGTGTCGAAGGACTGCGGCCCCGAATCCGGGAGATCACCGCCGAGTTGCTCGCCGCGCTCCCCGACACGGGGGAGGTCGATCTGGTCGAGGCATTCGCCGCGCCGCTGCCGATCACCGTGATCTGCGAACTGCTCGGGATCTCCGCCGAGGATCGCCCGGACTTCCGGTCCTGGACCGATCAGATGCTCGCCCCCGCGCGGCCCGAGGACGTCGGGATCGCGGTGAAGTCGCTGTGGCAGTACTTGCTGCGGCTCGCGGCGGTAAAACGCGCTAATCCGGGCGATGACCTCATCAGCGCGCTGATCGAGGAACGCGACATCGGTGAGCGGATGTCCGAGGAAGAATTGATCAGCGCCTTGTTCCTCATCCTGGGCGCAGGCTACGAAAATGTGGTGCACCAGATCGGCAACGGGCTAGCCGCCGTGCTGACCCGGCCGCAGATCCTTGCCCGGCTACGCGAGGACCACACGTTGCTGTCGCCCACTGTGGACGAGTTGGTACGGTTCACGTCCCCGGCGCAGCTGGCGATCCGCCGCTTCCCCACCGTCGAAGTCGTTATCGGCGGGGTCACGATCCCCGCCGGTGACACGGTGATGCTGTCGCTTGCCTCCGCCGACCGCGACCCGGACCGCTTCCCCGACCCCGACGTTCTCGATCCGAACCGGGCGGGCAGCCCGCACCTCGGATTCGGGCACGGGCCGCACTACTGCATCGGCGCGCCGCTGGCACGGATCGAGATCGAGGTCGGCCTTGCCGCGCTGCTCGACAGGTATCCCGAACTGGCCTTGGCACTCCCCCGCGATCAGCTCCGGTGGCGTCCGTCGTTCCGCAACCGGGGCCTGCTCGCGCTTCCCGTCCGCGTCGGATCGCTCCCATCTGACAGCGCAGACGATCCACCGTCGACATCGACAGCCGCCTCATGACCATGATCGGGTCGCTGCTCCTCGCGCTGTCCCGCTTCCTGCCGGACGAGGAACGCGAGGAACTCAGGATCTATCTGGGGGCCACGAAATTCTGTCCGGGTCGTCGAGCCGGCAGGCGGCGAGCGCGACGGCACCGCGCCGGATTGGGGATATGTCTGGCACGCGCTGCTTGATGCTTCGGCCCATCTGCGCCGTGTCCGGGCCTTGTTGGAAGACCAGCGCGCCTACTTCGACTACCGGGATATCACCGATGCTGCCGAAGCGGTGCGGGACAAGGTCGACGCCGCGTATGAACTGATGTGCGAGGCCGGGCATCTCGACGGGCTCGCCGTCGAGGAGGGCGTCACCCTGGACGACCTCCGACGGCTTTCCGGTCTGCACCGTGCCGGGATCGTCGACGCCGAACTCACCGGCATGCGACCGCAGCCTCGGCCCGACGCACCTGTATGGACTGTCGACATCGGCGAGCACGGCGGCTTCATCGCCACCGGCACCTCCCAGCGGAACGTGGACGCGCCTTGGAAGTTCTGGGGCATCGCGGCGACACCCGCGTCGGCGGCACACGCGCTCGCCTGGTACTTCCTCGATCAGCCACCGCAGATCATGTTCGATCCGCCGATCTCCGCGCAGCCGTGCGCCCGCACCACCTGGGATGCGGACCGCTCCCCGGAAGGCCCGTCGGTGCGGGACCTTCTTGACCGCCGTGGCCCGATCTACCGGCAGCACCTCGACGCAGCGCTGGCCACACGCGAGGTTTTGCGGTCCCGCGCCGATGACCTCCGGGCCTGGCTCTCCGAACGGGCCACGCATCTGAACGCCACCGACCCTCAACGCCTGCTCCACAGCAACGTGCTCAACACCCCCACATTAGGAGTGAACCGCGATCACCTTGGATTCGTTCACACCGTGACCTGGGTGCCGACTCCTCTGGTCGTGCGAACCGACCACCCGATCTGGGGAGACTTCGGAGGATTCCGCGACGACGTCCCCTCGCAGATCGCGACCGCTCTGCTCCGCAGCGACGACCTCGACACGCTCACCGGCGAACTCTTCGGCGACGAGATCAGCCTCATACTGGCCCCCGGCTGGGCGGGGCCGATCTACCAAATCGGCAGCAACGGCAATCACCGCATCCACACAGCCCGGCTGCTAAACCTCCCCTGGCTCGCCGCAGCGGTCGAGATCCAGGCTCTCCCGCCCGTGTGGTCGATGCACGGCCTGCTCGCCGCGGATCCCGACGACGAGAACCAGCTGAGACGCCCGCTCGACCACCGGATCCGGGAACGGATCGAGCTGATCACGGGCCTCCTGCGCCGCGGCATCATCGACGGTGACCTCGAGGGCGACACCCAGGATCCCGTCCTGAGGTGCCGCCGCGTTCCCGCGGCCTGGCTGCTCCGCAGCGCGGAGCACGCCACCGCGGTCAACGTGGTGTACGAATCTCGCTACCCGGGAGCCCTGGCCCAGCTCAGCATCCCTCTCGTGGCGGGTACGGATCCTGCCGCGTGGCAAGCCTGGCTCACTGGAACCTGAGGCCATCGCGATCGCCGGACGGCCACGAAGCGGCGGTGGCCCGTCAGTATCGGCAGGTGGCCAGCCGGGCGGAGGACCCCGGGCGGTGCCACAACGTGCGGCGCACGAAACGAACGGTGCGGCTGCACCGGAACGCCACCCCGACCGCTGCGAGATGACGGGCCTCGTCGAACGGGGTGGCCAGGATCCGATCGTGGTCGACGTAATCCACCACGGGGCCGTCCGTGTACAGATGTTCCCGCCGAGCGCGGAAGGCATCGAGTCCGGTTGCGAGGGCCGCGGCCTCGAACAGCGCTAGACTGTACTCGTCGGTGGGTTCTCGGCGCGATCGGTTCGCGGCCAAAAGCTGGGCATCGGGGTGGCTATAGGGCGCCAGGCGCAGCTGGACATCCCGGATCTCGATCACCCGCCGGTACAGCATCGCGGCGCCGCCACAGGTACTGACATCAACCACGACCTCGGGGAAGGCGCGGACCAGCGGCCTCCACAGCAATGTGATCAGTGCCAGGGCCACGATGACCCGGAGATGGGCCACCGGCCGCAGGAGGTGCCACGCTGTGCGGGACCGCAGCAGCGGTGGCATCCACTCGGGGAAGGTCACCCCCAGTCCGACGAGCCAGGCACACAGCACCGGCAGCACGGTGGCGCCGATGGACGGTGTACCGATCGGCCAGCCGGTGTGCTGGGCGAGCACGTCGATCGCTCGCGTGAGCAGCCATAGGTATCCGAAACTGAGACCGAGCTGGGTGACCCGGAATCCGGCCCGCGCGATGATCGTGGTGGAGGGCGCATGAAAGTAGCGGCGCCCCAGCCGGTGAAACGTCACCATGCCCCACGACAGGTATCCGGCGTAAATGGCCAGGTAGAGATCGATCAAGAGATCGGCGCCGTAGGTCGCGACGAAGGCGGCGGTCGGCGCGGTGTTCGCGAGGTCGAGCAGGAACGCCATGGCCAGCGCGCCCACCAGGAACACCGCGGCGTGGCCGGTGATTCGGCGCTGCGGATGCGGATCACGGCCGGGGGCCATCGTCGAGAGCACGAGCATGCAGTAGGCGGCTCCCATGGCCAGGACGTCACCGATCAGCCGTGCCAGGTTCGGAACGGCTTCGTAGCGGTGTGCCAGCTGCAGCGAGGCGGGCGCGCCGAGCGCCAGCGCGGCACTGAGCAGGAGCAGACCGAGGATTAGGAACTGGCGGGCACGTGTCCGGGGCCGTCCTGGTCTCCGTGCGGCCAGATACTTGGTCACGGCCGCGGCCATCGTCAGCAGCGCTCCGGCATAACTCAGGCAGTTACTCACCAGCGGCCTCGCGAGCGTGATCAGCAGTCATGGTGCACTCCCCTCCCCGAACAGGAAGTCTGCCGTTACGCGGCGTCGTAGGACTAGTACTTGTTGTTTCAACTTCGATGTAACAAGCGTGGCCGTCGTCACCGACTCTCGCGCGTACGGATTCGTACCCGGCGCTTCGCATGTGCACTGTGGACGTAAACGTGGTTTATTTCCGCTTTGACCGGCAACGTTGTGTGGCACGATCATGAAAGTCGAGACTGGCGGAAGAGGGGCGGAATGCCGAGGAACTCCGACCGTGCGGACTCCGGACCCCCTACAGCCGCCGAGCAATTCGGCAAGGCGCTCAGAACGTTCCGGAAGCTACGCGGGTGGACCCTGCGCGACTTGGACGCGAAAGGGGTCGGGTACAGCTACAGCATGCTCGGCCGGATGGAGACCGGGAAGCAGAAGCCCACGATGGAGGGCGCGAAGCTCCTCGATCAGGTTCTGGACGCCGGTGGTGTGTTGATTCAGCTCGCAGCCGCAGCCCGGGCCGAGCCCTATGCCGGACTGCCGCCGGCGACCCCGCACTTCGTCGGCCGCGAGACGGCTCTGGCCGAGCTCACCAAAGCATTGATCGACGACGCCGCAGCGGACCGATCGACCGTCGCATTCGTGGTGGGGCCGCCGGGCGTCGGTAAGACGGCGCTGCTGCGTCGCTGGGCCAACAGCCACCAAGAACAGTTCGACGCTGTCCTGTACGCGGATTTGCATGGGTTCGGTCCGCGCGCGCCCGCGGAGGCCGGGGACATCCTCGAGGCGCTGCTGCGAGGACTGGGTGTCAAGACCCGGCTCCCCACCGCCGACAACCTCCGGCTGGCGTTGCTCCAAGGGCAATTGCAGGTCCTGGACAGAGCGGGGCAGCGGGTCCTCATTGTGCTGGACAACGCCCGCAACTCCCGTCAGGTCAGCGCGGTCCTGCCCGGATCGAGGAACGTGTCCATCCTGGTCAGCAGCCGGGTCCGGCTGGCCGGACTCGTGATCTCCGCCGACGCCCCGGCAATACCGCTGGCTTTCATGGCCAAACCCGACGCCGTCGCGTTGATCCGCAGCTACCTGGGCGATGAGCGGGTCGATGCCGAACCCGACGCCGTCACCAGGCTGGCCAACCTGTGCGGGACCTTGCCACTGGCGTTGACGATCGCAGCTGAGCAGGTCGCGGCGAACGAACGCCTGACCATCCAGCAGCACGCCGAACGTCTCGCCGACCGGGCCTTGGAATTGCAGATCGAGGATGACGAGGACACCGGCGTCCGCGCCGCTTTCAGCTTTTCCTACGGGCAGCTCAGTACTGATCTGTCCCGCGTGTTCCGCCTCTGCGGACTGCATCCGGGCCAGGAGTTCAGCACGGCCTCCGTCGGCGCGCTAACCGGGCTCCCCGAGGCCGAGGCAAACCGGCTGCTGGAACAGTTGGTCGAGTTCTCCCTGGTCGAGCAGGTCGCCTTGCACACGTTCCGGCTCCACGATCTCCTGCGCGTCTACGCCGCCGAAGAGGCCAACCGGGAGGAATGGGCCGAGGAACGGCGGATCGCGATCGACCGCGTTGTCCACTGGTACCTCTACGCCTCCAATGCCGCATCGTGGCTGATCACACCGGAACGACCTGATCACCACATCGTTCTGCCCACACCGCCGGACAACGTCGAGTCGTCAGTGTTCGAGTCGTTCAGCGAGGCCTACGACTGGTTTCGCCAGGAGCTGCCGACGATCGCGGGGATCGCGGAGCTGGCGTTGAACAACAATTTGTTGTTCGCGGCGTGGCGGATCCCGGTCGAGTGTTTCGACTTCTATCTCCACCATCGCCCTCTCGGTGCGTGGATCGACGGTCACGAATGCGCCTACACGGCTGCCGAGCGAGCAGGCGAGCCGTTGCGGATCGCGCAGGCGGCCGAGGAACTGGCGGAGGGATACCTCCGCCGCGGCAGTCCGCAGGACCTCGACCGCGCCTGGAAGCTCAACGAACGCACCATCGAGGTCTGTGAGGGCTTCCTACCGAACAGGTTCGTCGCGTTCGCCTATGTCGAGATGGGAAACATCCAGTTCGAGCGGGGGCGGTACGACGACTCCGCACAGCTGTGCGAACAGGCCGTCCGCGCGGCGCAAGCCGCCGGCGCGTTCATCGCGGAAACCCTCTCGCGGACGCATCTGGGTGCCACCTACCGCGAACTCGCGCAATTCGACCGCGCGATCGAGCACGGCACCCGCGCGTTCAACATGCTCGTGGATGCCGATGATCAGCACGGCGTGGCCTTCGCGGCCGTGCCGTTGGCCCGCACCCACCGGCTGGCAGGGAATCTCGATGTCGCCCTGCGGTACTGCGAACAGGCGCAGAAAAGCTACACCGCGACCAGCGATCCGCAAGGATACGCGGAAGCGCTCGGCGAGAAAGCTCTCGTGCTCGCCCAGCGCGGCGAGGTCACCGACGCGACCGGAGTCTTCCGCAGCGCGCTGTTTCGGCTCCGGGAGCTCGACCTGCGCAAGGCCGCCGCACTCGAAGCCGACTGGTACAAGCTCGTGCCAGAAGGTTGAGCCGGGCAGTGCTCACGGCGCGAGGGGCTTTCGCGCGGTGAAGTAGATCTGCGGCTCGGGATGCGCCTGGTCACTGGCCGGGGTGAATTCCACCGACACCTCACGCACGACCTGCAGCCCCGTGTCCTCGATCCGTTTCCGCAGAATAGGTGTGGGGTAGCTGAAGGTCTGCACCCAATGGCCCATCCATTCGCCGACCCGGCCGGGATTGTCCCGGGGGACCGTCGCCCAGACGAAGTAGCCGCCCGGCACGAGCCACCGGGCGAACCGGGAGATCATCGCGTCCTGGTCTATGCGTGGCAGCTGCAGCATCGAGAAGAACACCAGAATCGCATCCCACGTGCCCTCACCGAACTCGAGGTCGCGCATGTCCGCCAGTTCGAACGTCGCCGTGGGCACCCGTGACCGGGAAAGTTCGATCATGGTCTCGGACACGTCGTACCCGGTCACGTCATGGCCAGCCTCCGCGCAGGTCAGCGCCACCAGCGCGCCGGTTCCGGACCCGACGTCGAGAATCTTCGCCCGCGACGGCAGCAAAGGCAGCAGGTGCTCCAATGTCGCCCCAAGCTCGGGCTGGTGACCGAACGCTTCCTCATAGGCCTGCCCCAGGGCGTTGTAGAGCTGGGCGGCGGTCTCAGGAATCCGGTCTGCCATGAGGGGCACCTTTCGGAGGGGGAGGGGACTCGTGTGTGTCCGGCGTGGGGACACCGGGGACAGGTGACAGGGCTGAACCGGGGCTGATCCTCCTGGAGCCGCCGCGAAGCTGCCAGCGAGCGTGCCCGCAGAGCACGACCAGCGCGGTGAGGTACGGCAACAAGTGATAGACCTCGGTGGCAAGACCGAGATCGCGGGTCTGCGCGAGCAACGCCAGCCCATCCATGACCGCGAACAGCGCGGCGCCGGCGACCACGCCGCCGGGGGTCTGGCGACCGATGATCACCACCGCCAGCACCAAGAACCCTCGCCCGCCAGTCATCAGCGGGGTGAATGTGCCGATCGTGCTGACCGCGAGCACCGTGCCCGCAACCCCGGCGAGCCCTCCGGCGATCAGCGCGGCCACGAGCCGATAGCGGCCGACCGCGATCCCGCGCTGCGCGGCGATGTCGTGACCCGCCGCAGCCCGCATCCGCAGACCAGCTCTCGTGGACCTGAGCGCCCATGCCGTCACGATCGCCACAACGATCGCCAGCCACAAGCCGACGCTCAGCTCCCGCAGCGGCCGCCCGACCACTGGCAGGTTCGCCAGGCCAGGTACCGGCATCGTCGGCAGCAGCGGAGCAGAGATGTTCGTCCTGCCCGCCGGGGCGATGATCTCGAAGGCATATGTGGAGACACCGGCGCCGACGATCGAGATCGCGATGCCGGTCAGGACGATATCCAGCCCGAGCGCCACGCTGACCGCGTATACCAGTCCGCCCGCGACACCGGCGGCGAGACCGGTCAGCAGCCCGATCCACGGTCCGGCCGCCGCCGAGCCGAGCACACCCGCGAGAGCCCCGATCAGCATGATCCCGTCGAGGCCCAGGTTGAATCCGGCGCCGCTGCGTTCGAGGACCATTTCGCCGAGCCCGGCCAGGATCAGCGGGGCGGCTGCGATGAACGCGGCGCCGAGCAGCAACGTCAGGAACTCAGCCATCGGCGGCCCTCCGCCGTGCGCGGTGCCGCTGGGTCAGCGCGAGCGCCAGGGCCACCGCGAGCAGTAGGACCCCTTGGGTCACCTGACCGATTGACGAGGGCGTCGATGGGGAGAGCAGTTGGATCCCGCTTGCGCCGGTGGTGAGAGACGCCATGATCAGTCCGGCGGCGACGATCGGGACTGGGCGACTAGCGCCGATCACCGCGACGACCAGACCGGTGAAGCCGATGCCGCCGGCTACTCCGGGGGTGAGGTTCCCGTCGACCCCGGCCACTTGCATCCAGCCCGCGAGCCCGGCGGCCGCTCCGGACACCGCGCCGGTGCCCAGGATCGCTCGCGCCGGTGTCACATCGAGCCGTCCGGCGAGCCAGCGGTTCTCGGCGAACACGTCCAGCGCTCTCGCCGTCCGGGTGCGATGCCACCAGACACCGGCGAGAACGAGCAGGGCCACCACGATGACTCCGGCGGTGAGTCTGCCCGCCGTCGGCAGAAGTGGGATCTGCGACGGCCCGGGCAGTTCCGCGCTGCGCGGAGTCGAGTGGCCTTCGGGGTCCCGCATGCTCGTCCGCAGCAGGTAGGTCAGCAGATGGACCGCGATGTAGTTGGCCATCAGCGCGGTGAGGATCTCGCTGACCCGCCAGCGCAGCAGAGGGATCGCGGGGATCATCGCCCACGCCGCGCCGCCGACCGCGCCTGCCAGCGCGCCGAGCGGCAACGCCAGCGCCATCGGCAGGTGTCCCAATGGGGACAACGCAACGGCCGTCGCCGTGATCGCCCCGACGATCACTTGCCCTTCGGCGCCGACGACGATGACCCCCGCCCGCAGCGCCGGGGTCGCCCCGAGCGCGATGAGGACCAGAGGTGCGGCGTAGGCGAGTGTCTGGCTGATCGCGTAGGGGGTGCCGACCGCGCCGTAGCCCCAGCCGGACACGGCGACCGCAAGATCGCCGCCGGTGACGGCGAGGATCCCGGCCACCACAGCGAAGCCACCGATCACGCATGCGGTCCCGATGCTATAGAGCCGGATCCGGCCGGTCGCCGGCATACGCAGCCGCGTCATGCCGTGCCGTCCTCATCGGGACGGACGTCGACCAGACGATGCACGGCGTCGTCGTACTCGACCGCGGTGTGCTCGCCGACGATGCGGCCATCGCGCAGCACCAGGACACGGTCGGCCAGCGTGCGCGCTTCTTCATGGTCGGCGGAGAGCAGCAGCACCGCCGTACCCGCCGCGGCGGTGGCGAGGATCAGTTCTCGGCTCCGTTGGGCGGCACGCAGATCCAGTCCCTGGGTGGGCGCGTGCACGACCGCGACAGCGGGCGCGACGTCGAGCTCTCTGCCCATCACGAGTTTCTGGGCGTTCCCGCCCGAGAGCGCATCAGCGGACAGGTTCGGATCCGGTGGCCGGACGTCGAAGCGGGCGAGCAGGTCCCGGGCGAACTCGTCGACGGCGTTCTCGCGCACCATGCCGAAGCGGGTGAAGCGCCGGTCCCGCAGGCGCGGCAGCACAGCCGACCATTTCAGCGGCAGACCGGGCAGGAGCGCGTCGGCGCGCCGCTCGGGAACGTAGGCGACGGTTCCGGCGACCCGGCGAGTGCCGCGCTCGGGCTGGACGACCGCGGCCGCGGCCTCGGCGAGTGCGCGCTGTCCGCTGCCCGCGGTCCCGGTGACGGCCACGATCTCCCGCGGCCGCACGCTCAGGTCGATGTCCCGGACCGGCGCGAGATCGTCGGTCGCGGCCCAGACGCCGTCGAGGACCAGCGCGGGTTCGACATCGTCGCCGATCGGCGGCCGGGACGGTGGCGTACTGGAAGGCAGATTGCCGACCATCGCCCGGGCCAAGGACAGGTCGCCGACGTCAGCGACCTGTCCGGACCAGGACACCGTGCCGTGCGAGAGCACGGTCGCGGCGTCGGCGACCGCACGTACCTCGTGCAGGCGATGAGTGATCAGCACGACGGTAATGCCGTCCTGCGCGAACTCGCGCAGCTTGACGTGCAAGCCGTGGATCTCGTCGGCGTCGAGCACGGATGTCGGTTCGTCCAGCAACAGGATTCGGGCACCTTGCGCCACCGCGAGAGCCAGTTCGCCGAGTTGCTGCCGAGCGCGGCCCAGCCGTCGCACGGGAGTGGCCATGTCGATGGGAAGGTCGGCCGACGTGGCCGCCGCCTCCAGGACTTCGCGGATATGGCGGCGCCGGATCAGCTGACGTGGTTGGGTCAGTGCGAGATTCTCGATCAGCGTGAGCTCGCCGACCAGGCTGCCGTTCTGCGGGATCAGTCCGATACCGCGTCGGATCGCGGAATCCCGCTTTCGCAGCCGCACTGGGTTGCCAGCCAGTTCCACGGTGCCCGAGTCCGGTTGGTCGAGACCGGCCAGGATCCGGATGGCGGTGGACTTCCCTGCACCGTTCTCTCCCAGCACCGCGTGCACCTGGCCGGACTCAAAGGCCAGGTCCACCCCCTGCAGGGCCTGGACGGTGCCGAACCTGCGGTACACGCGGCGCAGGGAGAGAGCGGGACTCACGACCCGATCTTGACTTTGCCGTCGGCGATCTGCTGGGCGAGGTCCTGCGCCCGGTTCTGAAGGTCGGTCGGAAGTGCCGGGGTCGCCTCGACCTTGGTGAGCTCATCAAGGACAAGGGAGCGGTTCCCGATCGTGCTCATCGAGGTCTGGCCACCGAACGTCCCGTTCTTGACCCGGTCGACGATCTGACGCAGCAGTGGGAGCATGTCAAGCTTCGCCCGGCCGATGTTGACTTTCTTGGTCTCCGCGCTGGCGGTCGATGCCATGCCGACGGTGGCCACGTTACGAGCCGCTGCTGCCGAGGCGATGCCCGGCGAGAATCCCTCACTGTTAGTGGCGATCATGCGCGCCCCGCTGCCGATCTGCGCGGTCGCAGCCTGATTCGCCAGCAGAGCGTCTTCCCAGCTACCAATGAAGACGGGCTCCCTGACCTCGGCGGTCGGCTGGACTGCCTTTACCCCGAGCGCGAAGCCTTCCCACTTCTTTTTCTGCGCGGGCAACGGCTTTCCGTCGATGATGCCGATCGGGGACAGCTGTGCGTGCCCGGCGATCCACCCCAGCAAGTAGCCGTAGGAGAGGTTGTCGTAAGTCCAGGTCTCCACATTCGCGGAGGTCTTCTGTTTGTCGCTGGAGTCGCCGGTGACGAGGAACTTGGTCTTGGCGTACTTCGGGTCCTCGCTGATCTTGTACATCGAAGCGGAGAACGTCGCCGACCAGCCGATCACCAGGTCATAGCCCTCAGCAGCGAACTGCTGGAAGTAGCCTTCGGCCTTGCGTTCATCAGCTCCAGGCCGGACCTGGGCCTCGATCCTGCCTTCCTTGGCCAGCTGATCCACCGCGGAAGCCCCAGCCTGATTGAAGCCACCATCATTAGGTAGGCCTCCCAAAACAATCGCGACACGGGAGACCCCCGTGTCGGTGCCCGAGTCCGAAGGGCCGCATCCGGCGACTGACGCCGCCACCAGAAGAGCCCCCACAACAGCCGCCGCTGCTTTGAATCGCATGCCTTTTGATCTCCCCACCTGACAGTGCCATCAGACTGTGTCATCTCTGGCCGTGTTTCACCGAAACCCGAAACAAACCGCCGCTGGTCGATCCCGCGGCGTGCTTGGAGAACTTTTGCGGAAGCCGACGCCCTGGGGCGTCAGGGGCAGGACACACCGCCGCGGCGCCTCGGGACGTCGAACAGTGCCGCGAGCCCGTCGGGGAATTCCTCATCGACCCGCTGGTCAGGCAGCTGGACGTGCACGGTGCGGGCCTGCGCCATCGTCGCGAAGTATTCGGCCTCACGCTCCTGCGTGTCCTCGTAGGTTGTGCGTGCGCGAAGCCTCGCGACCAGATCCGGATGCAGGTCGGGGATCAGCTGCCGAACTGTGCGTTCAAACTCATGGTTGCGCGGTGGCTCCGGGGCGTCGGCATTCGACAGGTGCAACAGCACGTGGGCCAACTCGTGGTTGGTGATGTGCGTGCGGTGCAGCTTCGAGGTGTTGCGCGGGCACAGAATCGTGTAGGTGGTGGCTGTTTCCAGCACCATCCCGAACGGCATGAGACCAGACAGCTTGGCGGGCTGGACGATGACCTTCCGGCCGGTCTTCGCACTGGTCGCATCCAGCAGATCCTCGGTGCTGAACCGGTCGGGCAGATTCAACGATCCCAGCGCCGCACTGCATTTCGCCTCGATGCGTCGCGTCTCGGCATTCACTACAGCAACCTCCCCATTGCCATAGGACGGCCTTCTCCCACGAGCGTGGTGGCTACGTGGGAGAAACGCCGCTGATGAGCGAGTCCTGCTCTCGGATGACGCCTGCGGCCCCGTCCGCGATGTGACGCCCCGTGAAGAGTTCCCGCGTTTCCCGTTATGTCGGGCGACGATAGCCCGGACAGATCGTATTGTGCAACGAACTGCCGATTGTGCAGTACACTGCACATCACCGTGGGGGGAGTGGTCGCGATGTCCGAATCGGCAACAGATGCGCTGCTGGAGACGGTGAGATCCGACGTCGGCCGCCGGTTGAAGTACGCCCGGACACATCACCCGAATGGCCGCCTCCGGACGCAGGCCGCGCTCTCCGAAGCGACAGGCGTGTCGAGGCGCGCGCTCGGCGAAATCGAGGCGGGGACCGCCAACCCGAGCCTGGACACCCTGATCAAGCTCACCGCCGGCCTCGGAGTCCAACGCGTGGCCTATCTGCTCGATGAAGTGGTGTTCAACCAGGTCAACTGTGAGTTCGAGTCCCTAAGGCAGAACCTCGAGGTCAAAGAAGAGCTCGGGGTTACCTCGGTCGTGTTTCGGGCGGATCCGGAGGCTGCCCTGTCACAACAGGACATGGGCGGCATTTTGCAGCAGCTGCAGAAATTGGTGACAGCGGCGCAAAAAGCCAACAACCCCGACGGCGGCTCCTCCCGGCCGTGACGGATTTCTATCGCTGGAGAGTCATGGAGCACGACACCGGGGCAGGCACCGCAGGAGAAGACCTGCGCGAGGACGCACGCGAGCGGCTGGCGCGTCTTCGACTGCCGAGGTTCACGAAAATCCGCCTGCCCGAGCTGTGCGAGCGGGTGGGCGAGGCACGAGGACGCGAAACCCGGCTTGTGCCGATGGAATTGCCCGACCAGGTCACCGGGATGTGGCTGTCGACCACGGCCGGCGTCGACTACATCGCGTTCGAGAAGCGGGCGGCGCCCGACTATCAGGCGGCCATCGTCCGGCACGAAGTCGCACATGTCATCTGCGAGCACCAAGCAGGCCCGGTCATCGACCTCAGCGCGATCAAGACGCTGTGGCCCTCGCTCAGCCCGAGCATGGTCCAGGGCGTGCTCGGCCGAGACCATTCGGACTCGCCTGCGGAATGGCAGGCCGAGTACCTCGGAACCGTGCTCGCGAGCCGGACCCGCTGGACAGCGGACTTGACGCGCCGGATCAGCGGCGACCAGGAAATCCTCGACCTCGCCGCGCGCCTGTCCGCGCTGTTCGCGCCTCGGAGCTGACCAGACCCCGTGACCACCATCGTGTACCCGCTGTGCGCGGGAATCGCCTTCCTCGCCCTGCTCTACCGCATCCGCAAGGCTGTCGCGGTCCCGAACCTCGCCAACATCGGCCTCTGCGGGATCTTCTGCTTCATCGTTCTCGGGTGGGGGCTGGTCACGCCGTGGCTGTGGCACCCCATCGCGGAGACCTTCGGGATCAGCTCGCTCGGCGGCCTCCTGGCGCAGATCTCGGTGATCGCGATCATCGCCTGCAACACTGTCGTCCTCCTGCACTATGGCTACGACCGCAAGGAAGCCTGGCGCAGGGTGACGCCACGGCTCGCCCTGGTCACCGCCGTCGTGATCGCCATGGTGGTGCTGTTCAACTCCACCTACACCGATGACCGCGCCGGATTCGCCGTCTCCCGCGCCATCTCCTCCCCCGCGTACCTCGCCGTGTACATCTCGGCTTTCGCCGTCGGGCAGTATGACGTCCGCCGCCTCGCCCGGCGCGCGATCCGCGCCGCGCCGACCATGTGGGTCCGGCGCGCCTTCCGCGTCATCATCGCCGCGACGCTGCTGCAGCTGATCTACGTCCTCGGCCGCGTCGCCGACATCCTCGCCCCGCTGCTGTTCGACATCTCCGGCGCGGCGTGGGAACCGATCACGGTCGCCGCGCTCGGTGTGGGGTCGATCCTCTACACCGTCGGATGGTTCCTGCCCGACCTAGGCCCTCACCTCTCGGCGGCATGGGTACTCCTGAGGCAGCGGGCGTTCGAACGCGAGCTAGCGGGATTGCATGCCAGGCTCGTGACGGCCGTTCCCCAGGTCGCCCGCGAGCTCTCCGAGCGGGACACCGGCGACGGAACAGCCTTCCGGATCACTCGGTACCTGGTGGAGAACCGGGACGCGCAACGGTCCCTCACGGCCTGGATGAACCCCGAGGCGACCGCGGCCGCCACGCGCATCGTCGACGCCGAGCGGCTGAGCCCGGAGAAGCGGGCAGCGGCGATCGAGGCCGCGCAACTGCGGGCCGCGATCGCCGCCAAGACCAACGGGTTCCCCGCCGGGCCACTGGATCCCGACAGCCGGATCGCGGAACCGGACGGCAGAGCCGAGGAAATCCTGTTCCAGCTCAGAGTGGCTCGCGCGTTCAGCACTCCCCTGGTCGGCAAAGCCACCAAGGCCATGATCAACGACTCGGGCTCGCGCCGACAGTGAGCACACGACCAACCAGACTGCAAGAACCGCCCTTACACCTGGTTCGAGTCATCAGCTCTTCGGCTCGCTGCCTTGCTTCCGTATAGCGTCAACGTAGGCCCGAATCTCGGTGGCCAGCTGCAACATGTCTTGAGGAGACATCGCTTGCCCCGGTTTAGGCTGCCGGAAGGCCGCAGTGAAGTCTCCTCCGACTTCCCGCAGCTCTTGCAATGCGCCGAGCAGTGCGTCCTGAGCTTCCAGTTTCTGCTGGTCGGCACGTGACTTCTCGTCATCGAAGAAGAAGGCCGGCGACACCTTGAAGAACGCGGCCAAGGCTTCGATCTTGTCCTTCGCCAGGCCGTTCGGCTCGCTATCGTTGAGCAGCTGGCCGATGTACTCCGCTCGGCAACTCCGTCCGGTGTAGCGACGAACGTACTCCGCAATCTGCTCGTGTGTCGGCAGCTTGCCCTTGCCCCGCTCCAGGCCGTACTGATACCGCAGGTGCTGCAGCCGCTGCCCGAACGTCCCCTGTGGATCCCCGCGGTCCTCCAAGTCGGCGAGCGTCTTCCCGAACTGCGTCAGGATCGCCTCCAGCCGCTCAGGATCGGGACGGCTGGTGGGCTGACCTGTGAACAACTTCTCGATGTACGTCTCACCGCACTGCCGCCCAGTGACACGGGTGACGCCTTTGGCTATGTCTTCGAAGGACAGCAGCTTGTTGCCCAGCCCGCGCTGAGTCCAGCGGAAATACCGCAACTTTTGCGCAAGACTGCCGCGCGGATCGCCCCGATCCTCGTCCACCACCGTGTCTCAGCTCCAGCCGTCACATCCGGCACCTCACGGCATCGGACCTTCATCCCCAGAAGCAGGCCACCGCAGCGACGTGGGTGGTGTCTGCAACTGCAGATCCTAACTGAATCGCGGTCACCGGAGAAAGTTGTGTCGACTTCGCATGAAACAAACGCGAGCCGTGATCATGCGTCTACCTGGTCTTTCATGTCTTCCAACGGCCAAGTTTGTCAATTTTTTGTCAACGCGACGACTCCTCGCGAGGTAGGTCATTCGCGTTTCAGTTGACTTTCCTACTTGCGGCCCTATGCTCATGATGTCGAAACCGAACTGGAACGCGAATACGGTACTTGCAGCGGGGATGGTGTCGCTGTTACGAACGGCTTCGACGCAGGTCAGCCGCCTGTGGGGACAGGGGATCATGGAGGGGGGAGAGACCGATGAGCGTGCAGATGGGGATCACGTGTCCAGTGGCCGAGTCGACAACGCCTGACCGTGACGTGCTCGTCGGTCCCAGCGGGTGTTTCGCTCGCCGGTACCAGACCATGACCACGGCAGACCTGGGCGCCGCCTCCACCAACCCGGCGGCCAGCGCGCTGGTCCGGGTGCCATTTCCGGCGCCCGGACCAGGCGCACAGTGAACCATCGTGCCGCTCGAGTGTCCCTCCGCGGCACGTGCCCGGCGGGCGCCGCCGTCTTCGACTGTGGTAGCGCCCGCCCACTTACGAGATCGAGTACCCCCCTTCCCCGCGGGTGCGCGGTGGCGATCATCGCCGCGCACACGCGCCGGCTCGATCGACCTGGCCACTGTCCGGCAATGACCGACCCGGGCCAGGGACGGCCAGCGTTACGAAGGGGAAGAGATGCGCTCGTATCTGATCGACAGGCATTACGTGGCCAGCGCGGACGGCACGCCGATCATGGTCCACCGTGTCGGGGACGGCTCCGATGTCGTCCTCGTCCACGGCGGGATGGACAGCTCGGTGAGCTGGATGCCGGTCGCGTCCTCGCTCGCCCGCCGGGGATATCGGTGCTGGCTGCCGCAACGGCGGCGGGCTGACACCGGCGAAGAGTACTCACTGGATCGGGAGATCGACGATCTGGCCGCGGTGCTCGAGCTCGCGAATGGGGCCGCGCGGATCGTCGGGCATTCTTACGGCGCCCTGATCGCTCTCCGTGCTCTCCTACGTACTCCGGCGCTGCCGATTGCGGCCGCCGTGCTCTACGAGCCGCCGCTGACTGCGGACGGGCCGATCGTCGGTGATCTGCTTGCCCCGATCGCCGCCGCCGCTGCGGGCGGAGATCACGCCGCCGCGCTGCTCATGTACCTGCGCGACGTCGCCGGACTCACTCCCGAGGCCGCCCAACGCCAAGCCGGGAACGCCTGGATGCAGAGCCAGGTTCCGGCGCTATTGCCGGAAATCGAGGCCGCCGATCGTCTCGTGTGGACACCGAAGACCTACGCCGCGATCGCCGTGCCGACGATGTTGCTGCTCGGCGAGCGCTCGGCTCCCCACCCCAATCGCGACTCCACCCTCGCGCTCGCGCAGACCCTTCCGGCCAGCCGGGTGGTGCGCATGCGGCGGCACGGACACCTGGCTCATCGCCGCGCCCCGTCCTACGTCGCCGGTCTGATCCGCTCCTATCTCGCCGATCACGCGCATGCCGATGCCACGGGAGCGGCGTGACCACAGTTCCCGATGCCGCAGGCCAACCCATCCGATCGAGGAGGACCACGATGACCGACTCCACCCCGCCTGTCGCCCCGCTTCTCGTTCTCGTCCGGGACGACGACTCCGGCTGGGCGCACGTCGCCCGCCGGCCGCGCGACCCGCGCGCGACGCCGCGGTTCACCGGATTTCTGCACACCACCACCAAAGACGAACTCGTCGCCGCCATGCGCACGGTCGGCTACAGCGTCTTCGCCACCTACGCGATCGATTCGGGCACGACCAACTACTGGTTCGCCCCCTCCTCACCGCCGACACCACCGGGTCAGCCACAGCCGGTCGCGCTACCGTCGATGGCAGCGGCATGACTAGCCTCACCCCCGCCGCGCCGGCCGAACCGTGGTGGGAAAGCACCCCGGATGCTCACCGACTCGTACTGCACTTGGGTGAGCGCAGCGCGACCGTGCCAGCCCAGGTCACCCCGATGCTGCTGCAGCAGCGCCAGCCCCGGAGTGACGCCGCCGCCGATGTCCTGCGGATGGATGCCCACGTGCGGGACCTGGAGCAGCGCGCGGCCGACAGAGCAGCCGCCGACATCGCCGAATACGCGCGGCTACGGCGGCTGCTGGTGCAATTGGGTCGAAGCTGGTTCGCGCGCACTCGCCGCGCCGAGGTGCGAGCTGAGTCCGAGAAGGCACACGGCAGCTATCTCGAAGCGTGCAGGATCCACGCGGAGACCCTCGCCATGAAGAGGGCTCTCCGAGCCTTTGTGATCGCGATGGAGCCCCAGGAGGGACTGCTCGCCGAGGCAGCGGCCGGATGGGCGCGCTCCCCCGCCGTACCCGCTGGGGTAGCGGTGTTCGAGGAGGTCTCCTACTTTCTTCTGGCCGATACCCGCCGGGACGCGGCACCGGACGGGCTTGCGGGCACCATCGCGGGCGAGGATTACGGCGAGCTGTGGCGACGCGAGGGCGACGACCCGACCGAGCAGCCGCTCGCACGGGCGGGATGCTGGCAGGTGGGCTACATCGCACGGACCCGCGAGATCTACGCCGTCCGGCGCTGCGGTACGGAGTCCCGTGAGGTCTGGTTGCTGGGGCGGCGTTTCACCGCCGCGCGAGCGCGTGACCTGCTGGCTCCGCTGATGGCGCGGATTCAGGAGCCGAACTCGCTGATCCTGGTCGCGGAAGAGGTCGTCAGCGCGGCACACCAGCATCCCGGATGCGACAGATGAAAACCCGCACCGGCCTGACCGTCGTGCTCACCGCGACCGCGGCTTCCCTTCTCGCCTGCGGCAGCAACGCCCGCGGGCCGTCCCCGCCGCCCACCACCAAATGGGTAAACCCAGCCCCGACCGACCGGCCCGGACCACAGATCGTCGTCGACGGCACCGCCACCTGGCGCACCGCCCACGTCGGATGCGCGGAGATGGTCACCGACTACGGGCAGAAACTCCGGCTCGTCGGCCAGGTCGCGACCGACCACGAACGCGCCGTGTTCGAAGGCGGCCCAGCGCAGGAACACGTCCGCATCACCGGCTACACCTTCGACCCGCTAGCCAACGCGACCGTGTGCGGATCAGGGATCCCTTTCGTCACGGAAAAGGTGGAGCCAATCCCGATCCGATAAACAATAACCGTATTCGACAATTCGCGGACCCGTCTGCCGCTCGGTCCTCGAACGCTTCACCATGCCCGAAAATGAGCAATTAAAAGCAGCAAGAAATTTTATTCGTAAATGGTTGACAGATCATTTGACGGCTGTGCAGAGTGAGCCGTGAACCGGGAAAACCCAGTTCACGGGCCAGCAGTGAAGACGCTGGCCGCACATCGGAATGCGAGTGGCCCACACGGGGAAATAGAGCTGAAGCCAAGCTTCGGCACTGTGTCTATTCGACTCTTCCCTGTCCCGTGAATCGACGGCCTGCGCGCACTATTCCGGCGTGTTGCATACGCCAACCGAGTAACGGGGGCAACATATGGCAGTACGACCATCTCGCGCAGTCGGTGTGATCGCCGGATGCGCGGCGCTCGCCGGGATCGCGGCCGCGACGCCCGCGATCGCCACGACCGGCCAGGACAGCAACCGGGTCGTCGTCACGGGCAGCACACCGGCCTGGGCCACACCGGCCGCCAAGGTCGGCGGCACCGACGGCGGCGCCCAGCGTCGCATCCAGATCGCGCTGACCCTGCGTGATCAGACCGGCGCCGAGCAGCTGGCGAAGGCGATCAGCACGCCCGGCACACCGCTATATCGCAAGGTACTGACAACCGGCCAGTTCACCCACCGGTTCGCCGCGACCAACGACACCGTCGACAAGGTCCGCGGCTGGCTGCAGAAGCAGGGCGTCCGCGTCACCGAGGTGTCGACGAACCGGCACTTCATCGAGGCGATAGCCGACACCTCGACTTTGGAAAAGGCCTTTGGCACCAAGCTTTACACCTACAAACACCGCGGAAAGCACGGCAAGGTCGAAGACCTGGTGGCCCCGGAGTCCGCGATCACTCTGCCCGCCTCGCTTCGTGATGCGGTGACCGCGGTGCTCGGACTGGACGACTCCGAGAAGACCATCACGCCGCAGCGGGTGGATCGCCGCGCACCTGCGGCACAGGCCGCGGCCGGGACCGGCTGCGCGACGTACTGGGGCCAGACCGTCAACACCAGCGTGCCCCGGAAGTATCCCGATCAGTCCAATGAAATCTGCGGCTACAACTCAGCACAGACCCGGGGGTTGTACGGGCTGACCGCAGCGCAGACCGGGGCGGGAACCAATATCGGCATCGTCGCGGCCTACAACGGCGACCGCACGTTCGCCGACGCCAACCGCGCGGCCGTGAAGTTCGGCTCGCCGCCGCTGGCGCCCGGCCAGTACACGGTGAAGCTGCCCGACGGCGGATTCAACCCGGACCCCGCCTGCGAGCCCGACGGGTGGGCCGGTGAGCAGGCCCTCGACGTGCAGGCCGCACACACCATTGCCCCGGCCGCGAAGATCACTTACTACGCCGGGCGGGATTGCCGCGGTCTCTACACCGCGCTCAACAAGGCGGTCGCGGACAACGAAGTCGGGATCATCACCAACTCGTGGGGCTACAACGGTGACGAGACGACTGTGTCGCCCGCAGCCCGGCAGGCGATGGATTCCATCGGTGTCCAGGCCGCCATCCAGGGCCAGTCGATCTTGTTCTCCTCCGGCGACGCGGGCGACCTGTCCGGCGTGACCGGCGGAAAGCTGTCGGCGACCTTCCCGGGCTCTCACCCGTGGGTCACCGCCGTCGGCGGCACCTCGGCCGCGATCGACGGCGCGGGCAAGAAACTCTGGGACACCGGCTGGACCTCCTCCGGATTGGTCCAGTCCGGTGACCGCTATGTTCCGACCCAGGATAAGGACGGGCCGTTCGCGGGCGGGGCCGGCGGTGGCGTGTCGCAAGTGTTCGAGCGTCCGGAGTACCAGGCGGGCAAGGTGTCCGGCAGCCGCCGGGCGATTCCCGACATCGCCGCCTTGGCCGATGGCTACACGGGTTTCGCCGTGGGACACACCGTTCCCGACCACGGCTATGTCGAATACGCCTCGGGAGGCACCAGCCTCGCCTCGCCGCTTCTAGCGGGCATGATAGCCGCCTCCGCGCAGGCTGCGGGCACAGATCGGCTCGGTTTCGCGAACCCCGCGATCTACGACCTCGCGGGAACCCCGGCGATCTCGGACGTCAAGCACCGCGACGGCGGGGTCTGGACCGACCGGCTGGGCTCCTACGGCGGAGTCTCCGTTCCCCCTAAGCAGGGCAGCTACCTCGTGGACTTCGACCAGAAGCCCCAGTCACTGCAAAGCGGCCCCGGCTGGGACCCGCTGACCGGCGTCGGCACGCCGGCAGCCGGTTTCGTTCCCGCGCTCGGCAAGTAGCCCCGGTCGTGCGGTGGCGGCACATCAAGCGGCCAGTGCTCAGGCGCCGTCGCGCCGCCACCGCACCTCGGCTCCAGAACCATTCCACACCAGAAGGGAGGTCCGATGGATGAGGACGGCGGCCATGCCCCGCGGCCGGATCAGGTAGGACACGACCAGGACGCCGCGCGCGGCCCTATACCCCCACCATCGGGTACCCGCTGCTCGACGGAGCCGCCCTCGATCGCAGGGAACCGCAGGGCCGGCCTGGCCGTAATCGTCGGGCTGGCCGCCGTCATGATCAGCCTGGCCACCGCGATCACCATCTCCAGCAAGCCCTCGACGGCGGCCATCACCTCCGCGCTGCCCGGCAGCGTGACCACCGTGTCCGGCTCGAACCCGGCCGCTGTCAAGCAGATCATATCTCCGCAGGAGATCAGCGCGGAGACTCTCGCCGGACTGCCCCAGGCCACCACCTTCGCGACGATTCCCGGCGCACCCCAAGACCCGACGCCCTTCGCCCGCACCGCGGGCAGGATCGTCCACCCCACCGCGACCGTTGCGCTCTACGCCGTACCCGGCGGCCCGGCGATCGCCGCGCTCCCGGCCCAGCAGAAGTTCGGCGAGCTCACCACCGACACAAAAGTTCCGGTCATCTCCGAAAATCCCGGATGGGCGCAAGTACTGCTTCCCAGCCGCCCCAACGGTTCCACCGCCTGGATCTACCTCGACAACCCGGCTGTCAGCACCGAGCGCAGTAAGTTCCGCGTCGTCGTCGACCGCGCGCGGTTCACGCTGTCACTGGTCGAGCGGGAGACCCCGATCGGTACGTGGACGGTCGGCATCGGCCGGCCGGGCGCGATTACCCCACCGGGACGGACGTTCATCCTATCCTCCATTTTAGACAATGGACCGAAGTCGTTCAGCCCGGTCATTCTCCCGCTCGGGTCGCATTCGGACACGTTCTCCAGCTATGGCGGCGGACCGGGGACCGTCGGCATCCACACCTGGCCCACCGCCGCGGTCTTCGGCAGGGCCTCCTCAGACGGATGCGTGCGTGTTCCGCCGGGCGCACTCGACGTGATCTCCCGGACCGTGCCACTGGGCAGCGTCGTGGAGATCACGTGAACACCCAAGTCCATTCCACTCACCCAAGGGGGGACCACGTGGTCCGCACAAGTCTCGATCAACCGTCCACTCGCCGGGCGCTCGTCGCCGCGGGCGTCCTCGCCGGCGGACTCGTCGGCTTCACCGCATCCACCTCCATGCCGGTGGCCGTTGCCGCGGGGTCGAGCGCGTACGGCATCCAGGCCTCCGGCATCGACAACAAGACCGCCAACAGCGGCTCTGTCTCCGGCACGTCGTTCTCCGCGTCCGGGATCTCGACCGAAACCCGTCCCGGCTACGCCAAGGCCACTGTCGCCAGCCTGACCGTAGGCGGCAAGGCGATCGGGTCGATCACCTCGACCTGCGAGCAGGGTGTCACCAAGGTCGCCTTCTCCGGCAGCGCACAAAGCAGTAAATTCTTCGAGGTCGTTCCCGGAAAGGGTGGCGGCTCCAGCGTCGTCGGCGTCACGGTCACCATCAAAGACCGAACGGGCAAGAAAAGTCAGACCGTCTCCGCCGCCGGTGTGAGCTGCGACAAGGCGACGACCCCGCCAACCACTCAACCGCCGACCGGCAAGCCGGACCCGACCGGCAAGCCCACCGGCAAGCCGGGCACGGCGCTTCCGGAGACCGGCAAGCCGGGAACGGGCAAGCCGGGAACGGGCAAGAAGGCGGACCGGGACGCCACGCCAGTCCCGCCGCGACCGGGCCACCACGCGGTGACCGGGTAATACCCGCCGGGGCGGCGCCCGCCAGCGCCGCCCCGGCGCCTCTCTTCGCTGCGACAGCATGGAAAAGGGGCGCCCACTCACCGGCACGTCGCGACTCTGTTCGTAACACCCGTCAGCCGCGGGTTGCCGAGCGCACGACCGCTCGAGAGAAGCATGCCTCACCTCGTTTGACCGACACAGAAGCAACGATGCGCGGCTCACGCACCCCTAGGAGGAAAGCATGAACTCGACAACCAACAAACACGGCCGCGATCCGATCGCGCCGACCGCGCTCAGCGCCGCGCCCGCCCCGCCGGCCTGGCACGACGACGGCCCCCTTCCACATCCCCGTAGCCCTCCCAAATAAGCGCGGAATCGTAATTGGCATATTTTCGGAATCGCAGAGAATCCCGCATGTCTAAGCAATCTTTCGCAATGCGGGCATTTGCCATGCCCGAAAAAAGCGTCAAGAATAGGCATGAAAAATTCTTCCGAATAGCTTGACGAACTGCGACTTTGAACTGCATCGTAGGTTTCATCAGCATCACAGGCGCTGATCATGGAGACGCCGAAGGTCTCGGACCACGCGAAGTCCGTCGGGTCGGGGAACTCGAAAATCGATATCCGCTGAACGAAGACACGAACGGCCTCGCGGCCTTTGGCCCGCCTAGTGTCCGAGCGGCGTCCCACGCGAATCCACATCAGGAAAATTGCAAGGGGAGAAGAAGATGAAGTTGTCACAGCATTTACGGCTCGGGCTGTTAGGCGCCGTCACGGTGGCCAGCTTGCTCGGCGGGACAGGGATCGCCGACGCGACCGCATATCCAGCCACCTCGCCCGGTACGGTCACCGTTCCCGCTCCAGGCCAGCCCGACGTCGGCGTACCGCCCGAGGGAGTCTTCCCGGATGCGCCGGTAACCGCACCGGACGGCTCCAAGATCTCTGCGACCTCTCCCGGCGCGTTCGGGAAATGGCGGACGCACAAGCACGGGGTAGCGGGGCAATCGACGAGGATCGCCGCCGACGGCAGGCACGCCGAGGCGGTTCCCGGAGCTCGCATCCGGGCGTGGGCCCCGAACGGCACGGTGCTGGGCATTGCGCAGCATGGCAAGCCGGGTGGCGAGGCGGGTTGCAAGATTCCGGGGCGTGACGGCTATCTCTGGGGCTGGGTCGGCTTCCGTACCACCGGCAACAACAAGTGGACCTCCGGCTGGATGCGCGCCGACCTGTTCAGGGTCTGGTACGGGTACTTCTGGGACGACCTGAGGCACCTGCCGTGGTGCTGACCAAACCCCGATCGTGCCCGCCCGCCGTAGCTCGGCCCGGTGACCGCCCCGGCGGCTGGCCTCACCACCGCCGAAGCCACTACGCGAACGCCAACACCATCTCGTGAAGGTCACCGGCGGGATCTTCGCCTTCCGATCGCAAGACCGCCCGATCCCGCGCCGGTGACCAGCACACGTAGTAACAGCAAGACAGGCAGCGACGCGTCCACCGCGCGCTTGGGTAATCCGATAGTCCCTTTCATCACTCACTCCTGGAGGAACCTTTATGTCCACCAACGTCTTCGCCCGTCGGACGATCGCCGGATTGTTCCTCGGCGCTGTCATCACCGGTGCAGGACTCGCCTCCGCCGGAACGGTGCTCGCCGACGCCGCTCCCGGCCACATCACCCAGCCCCAGGCCGGCCCCGACTCCTATCTGCACTCCGCCGGAACCACCGGCACCGCACCGGACGGCACGCGCATCACCTTCAGCGCGCCCGACAGCCGCGAGCTGACCATCACCCCGGACAGCCGCGAGCTGTAGCCGAACGCCCGGTGACCGCCCTGCGGAAGCCAAGCAAGCCGAGGACGAGCAGGGCGTCGTAGCGGGACGCCACGCCGTGACCGGCCGATGGATCGGGGCCGGGCCACTTTTCCCCTCCCTCTGGCCCGGCCCCACCACCGCTTTCCGCCATATATTCGATAGGGAGTTCACGTGCACGACGCATCTTCCAGTGCCATTCGCCGGGCGCCGCGTCGGTTCGCCTCGATCGACGATCAGCTCGGGCCCCGCGCCGATCGCTACTTCGGTGACGGCTTCAAACGCGTGTCGCACCGGATCACCAACGCTGTCCTGGACCCTCGGGACAGCTCGATCACCGGTCATGCTCGGCTGCGCTATCCATCCGACTGGTCCTCCAAGACCACAGGCGAGCCTCGAACACCGCACGTGAGCTCCCTCGACGTGGCGGCGCTCGCCGTGCAACTCGCCGACCTGTACTTCACCGCGACCTTCGGGCTCACCGATGAGCAACGTCGCGAGCTGACGATCCGACGGCTGACCATCAAAGCCGGAAGAACACCCCACGAACAGCTCACTGATGTGTCGATGTCGGCGCGGCGTGTCGTGACCAAGAGCGACGACGATGGCGCTGTCACGCGATTCACCGGTCATGTCGGCGGATTGGCGACTCTGTGCGAGGTCGTTCACCCCCGCGATCTGCATGCCCACATCAGCGGGCCGAGCCCGCTCGCAGCCGAGGAATCCCTGGGCGACCCGGCCCGCCGCTATTTCGGCAGTGGGTTCCAAACCCGCGATCACGAGTTGCGGGACATCGTCGTGGCCGAGAACCACACTGTCGTCTCCGCCACCGCACGCATCACCGGCGAGGAGATCCACCCGAGCGGTATCGCCGGGCGGTACCAGCCCGCCATCACCCTGATCGACGGCATGATCGTCCTCGCACAGCTAGCGCAGAGCTTGCTCTACGACCTCGACGACATCGACCGCGGCGACAGCAACACCTTGTGGCTGCGCAACGTCGACGTGGTAGGCCCGCCGCCGCACCAGGGGCTCGGTACACCGTTCCGTACCTCGGCCTCGGTCACTCGTACGGGATTGGTGAACTTCGCCGGCGGCACCTGGCGCACGTCGTCGTGGCGAGCCCTCTTCAGCGGTCTGCAATTCCAGTTCCGTCTGGCGCACGAACTTCCCACCGGCCGGGAGTCCGCATGAACACCGGCCCTGCACTCCGCCATGACGACATTCTCATCGTCGTCGAAGGCGCTGCCCGGTTGAGCTGGATCCGGACCGGTCCCGCACGCTGGCGTCCGAGCGGCCTGTGGCCGACCCGTGAGCAGGAAGCCGAGATCGCCGCGCACGTCGACAGTGGGTCGCCGTTGCTGGTCGTGCTCGCCGAAATGCCGACGATCGTGCCACTGCTCACCGAAGAACTGATCGACGCCCCGGAAGACTTAGTGAAACTCGCGGAGTTCACCGGCTACGTCAGTGAGCTACGCATCCCCTTCCTCGGGTGGCTGCCCCCGCAGCTTCGTGAGCGTGGCCAGCGCTTCTTCGAGGCCACCCGCTCCCGTGCGACGCCACCTCCGATCTTGCGGTCACCATTGCTTGTCGAACCTGCCGTCGCCGGCGATCACGAGCACGTCCGTTTCGCCCGCTGGCTGGACACCGGCCACCCCCCGATCCACGCCCTCGCCCCCGCGGCTCACCGCGTCTTCTCCGGAGCATCGACATGAGCGCAAGCAAGGCTTTGCGCCTGGCCATTTCGGGCACTTACTCCACCGGCAAGAGCACCACAACCGAAGCAGTGGCACTGGCTACCGGTCTCCCCCGCACTCACGCCAAGACCTCCCGCGAAATCCTCGCGGACCTCGTTCCAGGCAAGCAAGTCCAGGAACTGTCGGCGATGGAGCTGATCAAGCTCGGTCTGAGACGATTCGAGGAGCGCGTCGCGAACGAGTCGATCCCAGGCGGGTTCGTCTCCGACGGGTCGGTCGTGCACGAGTGGGTGTACGGCGAAGCCCGGATGCGAGTGGGTATCAACCCCGGCGCCGGCTGGGCTCTGCGGCAGCTCAAGACTCTTTCCGGCTTCCGCGTGCGGCGCTTCTATCAGCAGTACATGGACATTTACGGCGATCTCACCAAAGACCGCGCCCGGCGACTCTACGACGCTTACGTCCATCTGCCTGTCGAGTTCCCCATGCACGCGGACGGGCACCGCCCGGTGTCGGAAGAATTCCGGCTGCTCTCGGACCGGCTCCTGCTGGAGTCGCTCGATGAGCTCGGCCTCCCGTACCTTATCGCCCGGGGCTCGATCGCGGAACGAGTCGAACAGATCGTGGATCACCACCAGCTGCCGCTGGTCATGCCGCTCGACGAGGCAATCACGCGAGCAAAGGACCGGGTCCGCGCCGCGACCGATCTCATCGAAGCCGACGCGCGTGTCCACGAAGCCCGCCGCCGCAAATCCCTGTCCCGCCGGATCACCTACGCCCTGCGGTACTGATCGGAAAGCGTCATGACCCCCACGACGATCATCATCGGACGGAACGGCCCGGACACAGCGGACCCGTTCCGCCGTACCGGGCACCGGCCCCCGATGACTTGGGCAAGACACCTGCGGCACCTGAGCTACGCGTCCTTCCGCCATGCGCAGGGAAACCAGGCCGTGCAGGTCCACTTTGTACAGAGCTACCTACGTGCCGTCCTCGAGCACGGCACGCCGGGGACGCTGCCACCGCTGGAGCGAATCCTCGACCGCGCGCGACGTCTAGCGGTCCCAGCCGGCCATCTCCCTGTCGACCGTGCGTTGTCACGCGCGCAGTTTCTGTTCTGGTCCCACAACATCTGGGACATCGCCCGTTCGCTCGTGGAACACGATCCCGCCGTGCTGCCCAATCGTGGCCTTTTGGACGCGCGCGCGGCCGACGTCGGCGCGGCGCCCGGAATGAGCAGTTTCAATGAGCCGGAGCTGGCCGAGCTCGCAGGGGCTTTCGAGATCTACCGCACAGGCGTCGCCACGACGTGGGCTGCGGCGGAGGTGATCGATAAGTTGTTCGTCCCGCAGCTCTTGGAGGTCGAACTCGGTTTCCAGGGCCTCGGCGCGCGGTATCCGCGGAGGCCACGTACCGACGGGGGCGACAAGCACGAGAGCCGGATGCTCGGCCACTGCCGCACCGCCCACACGCGCTTCGCCCGGGGAAAAGCCTCGATTACCGATGTGGTCTACCGGCAGGTGTGCCGTCGCCTCGACCAGCTCTGTGGTTCCACCGCCGCCGGAACAGCGGTCGCGGGTCGCTACGACCTGCTGATCCAGCTCTACAACCAGCGCCACCCCGGCTCGTTCGTGTCTTTGCTGCACGTCCCGGAGAACGACTTCGCGCGAAAACCGGGTGACCCCGTCGAATCGCAAGGACACGACCCGTCCGCCTGAACTCAGATCCGCCCGACTGTCCCGGAAGGACATTCCATGTTCATCTTGACGAAGCTGATGTCCCTCATGGGCAAGATCCTCGCCAGCGCGTTCCTGCTCGGCACGATCACCACCTCGGCGGCCACGCTGGCCACCGGCTCAGCCGGAGCCGCGACCGCGCCCCGCCCGACCAGCGCCGTCGCTCCGGCCCACTCCTGGGCCGACGCAATCAGACCCGCCGGCAACTGGGACCCGCTCCGCACGCGCATCACTGGTGTCCCGGACATCCACGAGCCCGGCCTGTTCGACCGGGTGACCAGCCTCAACGCCTGACCCGACACTTGGGAGAAGATCATGACTCGTCTGCTGAAGCGCGAGCTGCACACCACGACCAACCCCGCCGGGGACTACGCGGCCGGACCGCAGCGCCAGCAGCTTGCCCCCGCCGTGCACTCCGGGATCGCACCCGTCGATGCCCTGTCCGCGGGAGTCGTGCGCATGCCCGGCTACCACCACGCGCTACCGCACCTGCACGCGCGCTCGGAGATCGCGATCTACGTCGCCTACGGGCTCGTCGCATCGCTGGTCGGACCGGAGCTGGAACACACCTTCCTCCATTCCCCTCACTCGATCATGATGATCGGGAAGAACGTGCCGCACATCGGGGTGAACCTGTCGCCCGAGGTCGCCATGGTCTTCGAGGCCCGCACTGACCCCGCGTTCAACGCCGACGTCGAACGCCTTCCCTACCTGGACGCCCTCGCCGAGGCCCGGGTCGCGCAGGTCCAGCGCGACTACAGCCTCGGCAGGTTCCACGACCAGCTCAAAACCGCCTCCTGGAGCACGGCGGTGTGGCATGTCGACGCCAACTGACACCGACGCCGGAACCCCGCGCTACAGCGGCCCGCGCCGGATCGGCGGGATCACACGCCTGGCCGCCAACGAACTGCCGACGCCGCCGCCCGCCCCGGTCCGCGCCGCGGTCACCAACGAGGTCCGGCTCAACCGGTATCCGGACCCCGACTGCGCCGACCTGGTCGCCGCGCTGGCCACCCACCTGCGGACCGCGCCCGAGCACATCATGCTCGGCGCGGGATCCTCCTCGATCCTGCAACGGCTGACACGAGTCGTGTGCACGAACCCGGACGACACCGTGCTGTGGACGACACCCGCGTTCGCCGCTTTCGACGTCTTCGCCCAGCAGGCCGACATCGGCGTCCAGCGGGTTCCGCACCACGGTGGAAAGACGATCGATCTCGACGCGATCCTCGCCGCGGTCACCCCGACCACGCGCATGATCATTATCGCCAGCCCGCACAACCCCACGGGCGTCGTCGCTCGCGGCGCCGAACTACGCGCGTTTCTCGACCAGATCGCCGACGACATCACCGTCGTCCTCGACGAGGCCTACCACGAATTTGTCACCGACCCACTGGTCGCCGACGGCGCCGAACTGGCGCAGGCACGGTGGTCCGCCGGGCACGACAACCTCGTCGTGATCCGGACATTCTCCAAGGCATTCGGGCTGGCCGGGGCACGGATCGGATACGGGATCGCGCCCGTCGCGCTCGCCCGGACAGTGCGAGATGCCGCCGTGCCCCGTGAGATCGGAGCCGATGCCCAGGTCGCCGCAGTCGCAGCGCTCCGCAGCCACGCGGCGATGCGGGCCAACGTCGCGCGCATCGTTGACGAACGCGCCCGCGTGCTCACGGAGTTGCGCCGCATCGGTTACGCGCCAACAGTTTCTCAGGGCAACTTCGTCTGGCTGCCGCTGATCGAGGATTCCGGGAGATTCGCCGCACACTGCTACGACGACGGTGTCCTGGTCCTCGACGTCGCCGACCAGGGCGTGCGCGTCACCATCGGCAGTCCTTCGGACAACGACTGCTTCCTGAGGACCGCCCACACCTGGATCGCCGGCACGGGCGATACCGGCGCCCCCGCGCGACTTCAGACAAGGCCGGAAAAACAGTGAGCACCCGGACCATAGCTTTCACGCCGATTGCGATCAATACCTCACTCGGTACGCCGCTTGCGCCCGCCGTATCTTCGATACAGCAGATTGCCTGCGGGTCGTTCGGTCGAACAATGCCAAGGATTTCGTTATCGTGGTGTCGCCCCGGAAGCACGCCTAGTATGAAGGATTCTCGCGACCCAGCGTCGCGAACCGGACTCCCACCGCCACTCTTCCACGCGCCTCGAACGCAGATCGGGTCGCTGCCGTGGACACATACAACTCCAGTGGCGCAGACAGCTAGCCCAGCAAATTCACGCAGAACATACATTGTCTCGTAGCCAGTAACAGGGCACGTTAAGAGAGTGCGGCAGGCTAAAATGTCACTTCAGGGGCACCTCGCCATTAGGGCCAATCTAGCGGCACCCGGCAACGCGGCCATCGCCAGGCAAGTACGCAATTCGTCGCACACTGCTCCTTTCTTTCGTCTTTTGCTGCTTCGCGTCCTCTACTGGGCCAGCTGAATGGAACTAGGCCGATGAATACTTCGCCGCGTGACATCACACTGCACTGCCAGGAACTGCTACACAATTTGGACCTTCGCCACCCATTCGACCTCAATCAATTTTTGGAGGTCCTAGCCGAAGAACGAGGAAGGAGGATCCAACTCATTCCAGGACAACTGAACCCCGGCTACCTCAGCGGAATGTTAATCTGCACGGCCGATGTCGACTTCATCTACTACGCACAGAACATGCCAGCAATGCAGTCCCGACACACGGTAATTCACGAAGTCGGCCACTTGCTGCTTAACCACGGCACGACAGACCCCAACTTCGAGAAGATCACTGACGTCACCTATGGCGATGCCTATCGGCACCTTTTACCAACGTTGTCACCGGCATTGGTGCAACGAATCCTTGGCCGCACCACATTCGACTCCGTACAAGAACGTGAGGCCGAGCTATTCGCTTCGCTGCTTCTTTCCCGGATCACCTCACCGCGCGCTAGACACGTCACCCGCATGCGTTCATCCGTCGACTACGTGGCGTCACGATGGAAGGTCTGGAAGACAACCTACTCACTGAACCCGCTGTGGAAACAGGTGATCGCCGCAGTACCGGAGGTCCTCCTAGATCATCTCGACAACGAGCCTTTCACCCGAGCCGAGCGCGGAGAGTACCGACTCTACCGGCGCGTGTTGGAGATCCGCGATGCACAGCTAACGCTACGCTCGCTAGTTCCATCGGGCATACCAGCCCAGATCCACGCGATCGCTGCCGCACGAAATCTCGATCCCGACACCACAGAGGTCCTCATGGAAGCCGCCGAACTCGCTTCCGCTCTGAACGTTGGTTCTGACGAACGCAGCCCTTCCTCCGTCGCCGACACTGGCCTGCCCCGGCACTCCATCGCAGCACCGGACCTTGTCGCAGAGGCGCGCCGACTGATTCCGGTTGCCGCCGCGCTTCGTCGCAACCCAGACATAGCTGCCATTCGGCATCACGCGAATTCCACGGCCTGCGCAGGAACTTCCTGCGGCGACGTCGGTCTGGAAGCCACGCTATGAACCGCTCCCCTCGAAGGGGGACGCCACCTACGGTAACGACCACGTGTCCAGAGCCCGGGTGTCGCTCCCGAACACCGACCGCCTCCGCACCAAGTCAAAGTTGGCGGCAAGCCGCCGGGAGTGTCGGCTTGCCCCCAGCTCCTCTTTTGTACAAATATGGGCCAATGGCCAGGAAGTCAGGAACTGTCGTGTCTCGAGACACCGTGCGGCAACGGCCTGCGCTGATGGCCGGCCTCAACCAAGTTGTCGCGGTATTTGCGGATCGGCGCGGGGAATCCGCCGCCCTCACCATTGATGATGTCGTAGAAGCGGGTTTGAGGGAGCTAGGGCTCGGGCCCGCTGTTGACCTGGCCTTGCGAACCCATATCAGCAAGGATACTGACCAAGCCAAGAAGGACCTCGAAGTCCTCAGTCGCCGCCTCCGCACGGTCGTCGCGGGACTGGAGCTGGAAGGAACACAGACCATGATGGCCTCATAAACGAGTGAGGCGGCCCCCCGGTAGCACGGGGAACCGCCTCCAAGTCGTGTTCGGCGCTAGGCCGCCCGCCTAGTAGCTGCCGAACCACATTCACCCCGAACAAGTTCGGGGCTCCAAGCGCCCAACTCCACGAAGGGCTCTCGTTGTGCCTACGGTACCTGGTGCTGGCGGCCGACGCCAACACCTCCTTGGCGTGTCGTCGCTTCCACGCACCCTTTTTCAGGTCAGTTCCCTGCTCGGCGCCATCTTCCGGCGGCTATTCGAGTCACGGGTCAACATCATCTTCAGCAACGGCGGGGCTCCCGCGGTGGTCCGATGACCACCGCTACGAGCCCGCCGCTGCAGCCGATCGCAGCTGCTGCTCGGACCGAGGCGGCACAGGTCTGGAGGGACCTGGCACCGCTGCTGATCGCGCCAGGACGCATACGTGCGGTGAAGACGGCATCGGCGAGCGGGAAGTACCCGCACTATCCGATCCCATTGACAACGAAGCTTCCTGGACAGCCGACCGCTGCGCTACTGTTCGACCACGATCAGCGCGCGCACTGGCTCGGTGTTGACCTCGACCCTCAGGCTGGCGACACCGCTGCCACCCTGGCGGCCGCCGCTGCGGTCGCCGACCTCATGGCCGACGCAGGGGGTCGCCCAATCCTGGACCGGTCACCGCGTGGCGGCGTGCACGTGTGGGCGCGGCTACCGCACCCGGAACCTGTGGACGTTGTCGCGCCGCTCGTCGCAGGTTTGCGGAACTGGGTGACTGCCAGGTTCGCCGGCGTCAAGGTCGACACGATGCCGATGGCCAACACACGCCATGGGTGCCTGTCCCTTCCCGGTTCCCCTTGCCGTGGCGGCGGGTATCGGCAGTTGATCACCCCTCTACACGCCGCATTGGCCGCAGCCCGCACCAAACCGGCCGACGGCGTCGTCTATCGACTCGCCACGCTCCTGGGAGTGACGACCGGAGACCTGTTCGCACCGACGGCGCCCGAAACGATCCCGGACGAGGAGGCAGCGATCCCGGGCGGCCCGCAGCCACTTCCTGACCGCGCCCTCGACTACTTGCGGAGCGGGGTTCTGGCCGAGCATCCCACTCGCAGCGAAGCCCGCTGGTCCGCTCTGCTTATGGCCGCGTGGCGCGGATGGTCCCTTTCGGACATCCGCGAGCACCTAGATGCAGGTCAGTTCGAGGGACTGTCCAACGACATCCACCGTCCACATAAGACCGGGCACCGATTCCTGAACCAGGAATGGAAACGAGTCCTCACTACCGTTCGCCATGCCCAGGACACCCACAGCGAAATGAGCTCTGCCAACCTAGTCCGCCAATCCGTACACACTCACGATTTACTACACAGGGGGGCACAAGGACACTGGACTAATCGCTGGCTTCAGGCCGCAGAAGTCTGGGCGCTGGAACACTATGTGGGCGCACGGCTGCTGACAGTCCTTGCCGTGCTTAGTGGCACGGCCTGGCTGGCGCTGCTACAAGACAATGAAGATCGGCTTACGTTCGGCCGAATAGGTCGTTATACACCTGGGGCGGGGGTTGATTCTCGAGTGGCCGAGCTGCCGGTGCGCAGCCTTCACCTGGTCTCGGGGCTGATCGGGATTGACACCATTGCCGACGTCCTGCGGGACCTGAACGACACTGCGGGCTCTCCCCTCCTGTTGGTGGACTCGGGCGCGGGAACCTCGCGCGGCAGCCGCTACTACCTCCACCAGCCGGCTTCGGAACCGGGCTGCGAGCGGCATGCAGGCCGGGCCAACCCCCTCGATCCCGTTTGGAGCGAACTAGGCCTCGCCGCCTGGTGGATCTACGTTCTGCTGCGGGACCAGAACAACCCGCACAACGCAGCCCAGCTCGCCCGCATGAGTGGCCTGGGCCGCTCGGCGGTCTATGGGGCCCTCCGCACACTGCGGGAACATGAACTGGTGACGTCCGCTGAACCTGGCCGGTACCGCACGAGTAGCACCGACCCCGCCGAGGTTGGTCGCCGGATAGGCGCGGACAAGCGCTACGCCTCCGCACTTCAACGAATTCGGACCGAGCGCCAGGCCTGGAAGCAGATCCTCGCTAGCTGGGCCCTCGCCGCCGACCAGCGGGCCAGCGACGCCGCTCCCCCAGACACCGCCGGTCCAAGCGAAACGCTGGACGTCAACGAAGCCGAGGTCGAGAACATCATCGGCCCGGCTCCCTGGAGTGTGCTCTTAGCGAAGGAGCCTCCCTTCGACTTGCTTGAGCTCCCCACGGTCGAGGACCGTGCCATCCAACTCCTCGAGGACCTACTTGGGGCTCAGCGCCTTGGACCCTGAGCCAGGATGCGCCCCCTCCACATTGCGATCTGATGGAGAGAACCAAGCAGCAACTCGTCCTGCGAACCCCGCCTTGACTGCACTCGCTCGTACAGTGGCCGTGGCATCGTGACTTGGCCCCGGTTCGGCACCGCTAGCGGGCCCCACCGATCGGGCGAGTTCCTGCTCGTGGTGTGCGAGTCGGTGGTTCGAGGTGAGGGTCCTGGGTGGACAGTGCCGGCGAGGGGCCGTCCGCGTGGGAGCCGGGATGGTGTCCAGGGTGGAGTTGTTCGCGCTGATCCGGCGAGATGCCCGGGTGGAAGGCCTGTCTGTTCGGGCGCTGGCTGAACAGCACGGGGTGCATCGCCGGACGGTGCGCCAGGCGCTCGGCTCGGCCGTCCCACCGCCGCGGAAGACACCAGCCCGGTCCTCGCCGGTGACGGGTCCACTGCGCGAGGCGATGGACGTGACGCTGCGGGCGGACCTGGACGCGCCGCGCAAGCAGCGGCATACCGCGCACCGGATCTGGAAGCGGCTGGTCGACGAGCACGACGCCGAGATCGCCAACCGCACGGTGTCGAAGTATGTCGTGAAGCGACGGCCGGAGATCGTGCTGGAAGCCAGAAACCGGGCGGGCGTGATGGACGGATTTGTTCCGCAGACACATCTTCCGGGATAGGATGCCGAGGTCGACTTCGCTGAGGTCTGGGTCAACGTCGGCGGTGTCGACACCAAGTGCTTCCTGTTCACGCTGCGAATGTCGTTCTCTGGCAAGGCAATTCACCACGTCTACTCTTCGCAAGGGCAGGAGGCATTCTTCGCCGGTCACGTCGCCGCGTTCACCGAACTCGGCGGCGTCCCGGCCGGGGAAATCCGTTACGACAACCTCTCCTCCGCGGTCCGGCGGGTCGGCACCGTCGCGCTCAGGCCGTCGGTTGGCTTTCTCGTGGCCCTGGCCAGTTCCCGGTGCCGTGCAGTTGCAGAATAAGCACGACGATGTTCCACGCGTCGTCGTCGCCGCGGTGGTGACGTCCTTCCAGCGGCAGTCCTGCCAGTCCCAGGGCCTTGGCCATGCCGACACCGCGGCGCAGGCCGTGTGCCTCGGCGAAGACCGTCTTCGCGTTGGTGTGCGTGGCTGGCCAGGTCCACGGTGGCCACGCCGATCTCGATGATCTCTTTCTCCTGGCCGGGAGGGACCTCGCCAATCCAGCAGGTGGCTTCGACATCGACGATGTTCAGCACGGTGTTCACGGGCATGGTGACCAGGGTAGGAGTCGCTACTCGATCGCCGCGCCTTGTTTACCGGCTTCCAGCGCGGCGCGTAGCTCACGGGTACCTTTCAAGGGCACGGACGTGAAGCCGGGGCTCATCTGTAGCCCGTCGGCGGTGATCTCGACGTTAGCGGGGTAGACGGCCAGTACGTTCTTGAGCGCCGCGATAGTCGCCTCTTTCAGCTTGTACCGGCCTTTCGGTGTATTGGCGAATTGATAGCCGAATTGGCCGCCGAAGTTTTCCCATTTGTGCAGGTAGGGTCGTTGCAGGGAAAACATTTTGTAGGTCAAGAAGGCGTAGAAGTCTATCTCCGCAGCGGACCCCAGGTGTCGCACGATCCCCAGGTCCAGTGGGACCGGGCGCTCGACGATCTCGTTGAAGAAGTCGGCGCCGAGCTGCACAAAGGATGGGAACAGGGATCCCTGCCCTGGTTCTCCGTCGCCGAGGTCCATGTCCCAGGCGCGGGCGAGATTCAGGTTGACGCCGGCCTGGTGCCGATCGCCGTTGCCGTTCCATTGGTAGGTGATATTGGCGTTGAACAGTCGAGTCGCCTGCTCTTTGACGCGGGTGGCGGTGCCATTGCGGCCACCGGTCGCTCGCTGTCCCAGTACCTTGAACACGAAGTCGGCCAGCGAATCGCCGAGCATGATGACTGGGTTCTTCGTGCGCACGGCTTCCGCGGTCACCCACATCAGCAGCGCGCGGGGTACGACGCCGAAGGGGAACCCGTATCTGCTGGTCGTCCCGTCCTTCGGGTTGTACCGCACCCCTGGACTGACCGTCAGGTGGAAATCTCCGTCGCGGCGAACCCATAGTTCGGTCCCGGCCTTGGGTTGCCGGTAGGGCAAGCTCGCCATCGTCAGCGGGGCCGGGTTGAACGCGAGAGGCTCGCTACCATCGTTGTTGCGTAGTTGCAGTTCGGCGATCCGTTGCGCGCGTACGTGATCGGTGTTGCGAGGTCGGCCCTTGGTCGGCGGCATGGGGCAGAGGCTAGCTCTCGACATGCGAGTAGTTGCGACGGCACGCCGACGAACGTCGCAGGTCAGGGCCCTTCCACTCAGCGAATTCGCTACTCTCTGTTACGCATAAGAGGGGGAACGCAGGGAAACCCCGGCCTGACCTGGAGATCGATAGCGTGATCGGGTGGGGCACCGGTCCGACCGTCAGAAGGCGCCGAAGTTGTCCACGCATAAGAGGGGGACGCGGATCTGCTCGACGCCGCGGCACGCATAAGAGGGGGATCGCGACACTCCCAGAATCTCACCGAGGGTATATGGAGCATAACTGAAAGTGGCAGTGAGCGTGGAGAGTTACCCGCTGGCGACGGCGCGCCCGAGTTGTCCACGCATAAGAGGGGGATCGAAGCCCTCCTGGGTGCCGTCCAGGCGCCTCGCCAGGACGGCGCAGTCAAGTTGTCCACGCATAAGAGGGGGATCCTCGTCGCGAAGCTGTGGGTAACTCACTCCGAGCAGGGTTGTCCACGCATAAGAGGGGGACATGACGCAGCGCATCCGCCGAGAGCGGCACGCATAAGAGGGGGATCCGGACGCATAAGAGGGGGATCGGCCCCTTGAAAAATCGCAGGTCAGAGCAGGTTTTTCGAAGCCCCTATAGTTCTTTTCTAGTAGGTTTCTTCTTCTAGTAGTTAGGGCCGGGCTGTCAGCGGTTGTCCTTTCCGGCTGAAGTTGGCGGGCTCCGGGCCTAGTTGGCGGGGACGTGGCGGGAGTTCGGGGTACTTGGCGGGGGTCGATGCGGGCGGGCCGGTGGTGCTGGGGAAGATTCCCGGGTGCACGACGTCGATCTTGCGGCAGACCCCGGCGCCGCGGACTTGGCCGAGGGGTTCGAGGTGGTGTTCACCGACGATGAGGGCGAGCATCGCCTGCCGCTGGTGGATGCGGGGTCGGTGCCGTTCGAGCTGTGCCGGCCGGTGCGGAGTTTCCCCTCGTACAAGGGGCAGCGTCACTACTCGGGGCGCTGGTGGACCGCCACGACGGGGACGTTGGTGGGGTACGAGTCGTGGCTGGAGCGCGACACGTTGATCGTGCTGGACTTCGACGCCGACGTCGTCGGGATCGCGTCCCAGCCATTCTGGCTGCGCTGGACCACCCGGGACGGGAAGCCCCGCTCGCACGCGCCGGACTACTTCGCGCGGCTGGCGGACGGGTCGGTGCGGCTGCTGGACGTGCGGGCACCGGAGCGGATCAAGCCGCGGGACCAGGCGGCGTTCGACACCACTCGCCTGGCCTGCGAGCAGCTGGGCTGGGGTTACGAGGTGGCCGGGCCGGTGCCGGTGGTGATGCTGGCCAACCTGCGCTGGCTGGCCGGCTACCGGCATCCGCGTCATGACCTCGCCGAGACCGCCCGGCACTTACGGGCGTTGTTCTCGCGCCCGCAGGCGCTGATGTCCGGGGCCCGGGTGCTGGGCAGCCCGATAGCGGTGTTGCCGGTGCTGTTCCACCTGCTCTGGACCCAGCAGTTGCGCACCGACCTGACCATCCCGCTGGGGCCGGATTCCATGGTCGCCACCGTCGCCCGGCCCGCAGAGGCGGACCAGTGAGCGCGTCGCGGCCGGCGCTGCACCTGGGTGACCAGGTGTCCTTCGACGGCGGGGAACACCAGGTCGTCGGGCTGGCCGGGACCTCGGTCCGGCTGCGGTCTGAGGCCGGGTCCGAGCAGATCGTGCTCGCGGGGCACCTGATGGCCGCACCGGATTTCGCGATTCTGGGCAGCGCGGCCGGACCGGTTGTCGAGCCGCTCGGACTGCTGGACGCTCTCCCGGCCGAGGTCGTTGCTGAGGCCGAACGCTGGCGCGATCACGTGGTCGAGGTCGAGACCGGGCTGCCGCCCGGCGCGGCGCCGGGCACGCTGCCGCGTCCGGGCTACGACCCGGCGGTCACGTCGCTGGCCGACCGGCAGCGCGCGAAGGCCGCCGAACTCGGGGTCGGGTTCCGCAGCGTCGAGCGCAAACGCGCGGCTTACGAGACGCAGGGGCTCTGGGGGCTGGTGGATCAGCGGGCGGCGCGGACGTTCGACGTCGCGGGGCAGGCCGACGCGCAGCTGGTGGAGGTGCTGCGGGAGCTGATCGCGGCGGAGACCAGCGAGTCCACCGGCACGCGGTCGCGGCTGATGCGCCGCGCGGTGAAGCAGCTGGAGCAGCGCCACGGTGCCGGGGCGGTTCCCGTCCCGGGCAAGACGGCGTTCTACGCGCTGATCGATCGGCTCGCGGTCGGGAAGCACACCTTCGGGTCTGCGGCGACCCGTCGCCAGCTGGCGAACCGGCCGGCCGGGGCGTTCACCGCGACCGCCGCCACGCGCCCGGGTCAGCAGGTCCAGATCGACTCGACCCCGATCGACGTGATGGTCCTGGCCGCTGACGGGGTCCCGGTCCGCGCGGACCTCACGATCGCGGTCGACGTCGCCACCCGCACGATTTGCGCAGCGGTGCTGCGCCCGGTCGGCACCAAGGCGGTCGACGCGTCGCTGCTGCTGGCCAAGATGCTCGTTCCCGAGCCCATGCGGCCGGGCTGGGCCGAGGCGTTGCGGATGTCGGCGTCCCGACTGCCACACGCGGGGTTGCTCGCGATCGACGCGCGGATGCGGGAGGCCGCGGCCAAGCCAGTGATCGTCCCGGAGCAGGTCGTCATCGACCACGGGAAAGTGTTCGTCTCCGACACGTTCAGCCGCGCCTGCGAAAGGCTCGGGATCTCGATCCAGCCCGCCCGCAAGGACACCCCGACCGACAAGGCCGTCGTCGAGGCCACCTTCTCGGCGATCAAGACGCTGTTCGCGCAGAACGTCGCCGGGTTCAAGGGCGCCAACACCCAGCTGCGCGGCCGGGACGTCACCGCAGAATGGACGCTGGATGAGTTGCAGGACCTGCTGGACGAGTGGCTGATCGTCGGCTGGGCCCATCGTCCGCACGACGCGCTGCGCGACCCGCAGGCCCCGCGGCGCAAGCTGACCCCGAACGAGCGCTACACCGCGCTCGTCGCGGTCGCCGGTTACCTGCCGCTGGTCCTGTCCGGCACCGATTACCTCGAACTGCTCCCGGTGAAATGGCGGGCGATCAACGCCTACGGCATCCGGATCGACTACCGCACCTACGACTGCCCTGACCTGGGCGAATTCCGTCGCCAGCACTCTGGTCTGGGCGGCAAGCGCGGGCTCTGGGAAGTCCACTACGACCCCTACGACCTGTCCCAGGTCTTCGTCCGCACCCCCGAGGGCTGGGTCACCGCGCCCTGGACCCATCAGGCGATGGTGACCGCGCCCTTCGCCGACTTCACCTGGCGCCACGCCCGCGAGATGGCCCGCCAGGCGGCCAGGACGGACGAGGTCACCGAGACCGACATTGCCCGCGCGCTCGACGAACTGCTCACCCGCGCTGAGCACGGGCCCGACCGCGCCGGCGAGCGGATCGTCGCCCGCACCCGCGTCGCCGCGGCCGCGCACCGCCCCGCCGACCCATCAGCACCGGCAGAACTCGACACCCTGCCCGACCCCGATGACACCGCAGAAGCCGCGGGCACCGGCACCTCCGGCGCGACGGTGATCCCGTTCGGCGTGTTCGACGTCGACGCCGAAGCGGAAAGGTGGCTATGACCAGCCTCGCGGCCGACCTCAGTGACACCGGCGAACCCGAAGACCTCGTTCCCGACGAGCCGCTGACCACCAAGGAAGGCTGGCGCCGGTTCGTCGCGCACCAGCCCACCCCACCCGCGGCGCTCACCGCTGATGGCCTGGCCGAGCTGCCATCGCGAACACGGGCGGAACTGCTGCAAGCCCGGCGCGACTACCACAGTGACCTGCCGCTGGCGGCGACGCCGACGATGCGCAAGCTGCTCACCTCGGGGCGGCTGCTGATCCAGCTCAACCGCGGGCAGATCTCCGCCCGCCGCGGCCTGATCCTCTCCGGCGCCTCGGGCACCGGGAAAACCACCGCCCTGACCCAGCTCGGGCGGACCCACCACCGCGCGGTCGCCAAGCGCTACCCCGGCCGCGCCGGGGAACACCGGATCCCGGTCGTTTACGTCACCGTCCCGACCGCGGCGACACCGAAGATGCTCGCGATCGAGTTCGCCCGCTTCTACGGCATCGAGCTGGGCCCGCGCGTGACGATGCCGGACATCGTGAACACCGTCTGCTCGGCCGCCGCTCGCACCCACCTGGAACTCGTGCTGATCGACGAGATTCACAACATCTCCCTGGCCAGCCGCTCCGGCGCCGAGGTCGCCGACCAGCTCAAGTACTTCGCCGAACGGCTCCCGGTGACCTTCGCCTACGCCGGGATCGAGGTCGAGGAGCAGGGTTTGTTCGCCGGGCCCCGCGGACGGCAGATCGCCGGCCGGTTCGCCCTGATCAACGCGGCCCCGTTCGACTACGGCACTCTCGAGCAGCGCGACGCCTGGCGGGCGCTGGTCGCGACGCTGGAGGGCGCGCTGCGGCTGCACGCGCACCGGCCCGGCACCCTGGTCGAGCACGCGGAGCACCTTTACCAGCTCACCGGCGGCATGATCGGCAGCCTCTCCGCGCTGATCCGCGGCGCGGCGGTCCTGTCCATCGACGACGAATCCGAGCAGATCACCCCTGATCTGCTGGAACTGATCCCGCTGGATCACGCCGCCACCCGCACCGCGCCGGCCCGGCGGAAGAAGAAACGCTGATGGTGTCCCGGCTGCCGATCACGATCCCGCCCGCCCACCGCGAACTCGCTGTCTCCTACCTCGCCCGCCTCGCCGCGCTGCACGAACTGCCCGCCGAAGACCTCTGGCGCCAGGCCAGCCGCAACCGCCGCCTGGACGGCGACCGGCTGACCATCCTCGCGAGCCAGCCCCGGGCCCGGCTGGGTCGGGCGATCGTCGAACTGCTCGACCCCGAACCGGACTGGCTCGCGCTACGTCACGAACCCCAGCGCGGCTGCCGCCGCTGCACCGCCGCCCACCCCGGCGGGCCGGTCCTACAACTGCTCGGCCACCACGACTACGTCTGCACCCGCCACCGGATCTGGATCGGCCCCCCGGACCTGCTCGACCACCCCCAGCCCAGCCTCGCTGCGCTGCCCGAAGTCATCGCCGCACAGCACCGGCACCGGCGGCTGCTGGCCCGCCTCGGCCCGGCCGCGACGTTCGACGCCGTCCTCACCGGGTTCCTGTTCTGCGCGCACCACTGGAACTTCACCAACACCGACACCACCGCCGACGGCGATGCCTTCCTCGACTGGCGGCGCCGCGCGCAGATCCTGATCCCGCCCGGCACCGAAACCGACACCTTCTCCGCGTCGCGGCTGTTCGCGGCGACCTACCCCGAAGCCGTCAAGGTCGCCGAAGTTCTCGCGCCGCTGTACTGGCGCCGCCTCGCCGCCGGCGGGCCGGACGACCAAGCCGCCTTCGCCGCGGCGATCGGCGCCCGGCTCGGCCTGCGCGACTACCGGCCCTCCGCGGCGAAGGACCCGATCGCGCACTGGATCGAGGACGACTGCTGGCGCCCGCCGAGCCTGCCGCACCGCACCTTCCGCGGCCTGCGCACCTTCGGCGGTCCTACCGGGGCCCGCAAGGCCGACAAGAACGCCGAAGGCACCCGCCAGACCAGCGCACGCTGGTTCACCCGCCACCACCGCGGCGGCGACGCGATGCTGCACCACCGCACCCTCACCCCCGTCATCCTGCGCGACTGGTCGATCAAGATGGAGCTGTTCACCGGCGCGCTGGTCCTCACCACCAACACCAGCACCGCATCGCAGCGCGAGCAAGGAATCCAGCCGCCGCGGGGCGTCCACGGCGCCTCGCAGCTCACCGTCACCCACTGGTCCCGGCCCCAGCCCCGGCCATCCCGCTACCTTGCGCTCGCGATCGAACCCGTCCCTTGGCCTGACCGCGACGACGGCTACCGGCCACCCGCCGGAGGACGCCGCCTCGTCGACAGCGAGAAACGGCTCGCCGCAGCCACACCGGTCCCGATCAACCCTCTGCGCTCCAGCCTCGGCGCCCTCATCGACGACTGAGCACACTGGCTGACGCATGCCGCGCCGAACTCAACCTCGTCGGCCAGCCACCCCGCGCGGCAGAACCCGGCAGCCGAATACGAGGGCCCCGACGATCGCGGCGGCAGCGAGCGAACTGGCCGGGCGGGGCGTTGACTACGAGACGCGTTATCCGGTTGAGCGAGGGCGGTATGCTCCGACGCAGGCAGTTGCGAGCCTCAGCCGTATCGGACGACGCCCACGCCGTCCCGACGTGTTTCGGTCAAGGTCCCGAGCGGATCCCGCAGAGCACTGATCGCTGCTGCCACAACCAGCACGCTCGGCGCGTGGGGCCGCGCGGCAAGGAGCGCCAGCAGTGACTGCCAATGCTGATCGAAAAGCCAAGATCCGCGCCTACATGGCCGCGCATCCCGGAA
>Ga0196958_10000068_pt1 | contig 43304 bp, 40 predicted proteins | sample S1v_10metaG_FD_148654 | JGI IMG/M metagenome (GOLD analysis project Ga0196958, IMG submission 148654) | Soil microbial communities from Anza Borrego desert, Southern California, United States - S1+v_10 | ecosystem: Environmental > Terrestrial > Soil > Desert | place: USA: California | collected... | reverse complement strand
GCCGCCCCGGAGCACGCCACGCCGGAGCACGCCACCCCGGAGCACGCCACCCCGGAGCACGCCACCCCGGAGCACGCCACCCCGGAGCACGCCGGGAGCCGCGTGGCCGCGGCCCCGGTCAGCCGGCCACCGCGGTGGCCGTGCCCAGCACCTCGCGCAGGAACTGGCCGGTGTAGCTGCCCGCCACGTCCGCGATGTCCTCGGGCGTGCCCTCGGCCACCACCGTGCCGCCGCCGGAACCGCCCTCCGGACCCATGTCGACCAGCCAGTCCGACGTCTTGATCACGTCGAGGTTGTGCTCGATCACGATCACCGTGTTGCCCTTGTCCACCAGGCCGTTGATCACGCCCAGCAGCTTGCGGATGTCCTCGAAGTGCAGGCCCGTGGTCGGCTCGTCCAGGATGTAGACCGTCTTGCCGGTCGAGCGCTTCTGCAGCTCCGACGCCAGCTTCACGCGCTGCGCCTCGCCGCCGGACAGCGTCGGCGCGGGCTGGCCCAGGCGCACGTAGCCCAGGCCCACGTCGACCAGGGTCCGCAGGTGCCGGTGGATCGCGTTGATCGGCTCGAAGAACGCCGCCGCCTCCTCGATCGGCATGTCCAGCACCTCGGAGATGGTCTTGCCCTTGTAGTGCACCTCGAGGGTCTCGCGGTTGTACCGGGCGCCCTTGCACACCTCGCACGGGACGTAGACGTCCGGCAGGAAGTTCATCTCGATCTTGATGGTGCCGTCGCCCGCGCACGCCTCGCAGCGCCCGCCCTTGACGTTGAACGAGAACCGGCCCGGCTGGTAGCCGCGCACCTTCGCCTCGGTCGTCGCCGCGAACAGCTTGCGGATGTGGTCGAACACGCCCGTGTAGGTCGCCGGGTTGGAGCGCGGCGTGCGGCCGATCGGCGACTGGTCGACCTGCACCAGCTTGTCGACGTGCTCCAGGCCCTTGATCCGGGTGTGCCGGCCGGGCACCTGGCGCGCACCGTTGAGCTTGTTCGCCAGCACGGTCGCCAGGATGTCGTTGACCAGCGTCGACTTGCCCGAGCCGGACACGCCGGTCACCGAGACCAGGCAGCCCAGCGGGAACGACACGTCGATGCCGCGCAGGTTGTGCTCGCGCGCGCCGACCACCGTCAGCTGGCGCTTGCGGTCGACCTTGCGGCGCGCCGACGGCATGGGGATCTGCTTGCGGCCCGCCAGGTACGCGCCGGTGATCGAGCCCTCGTTCGCCAGCAGCTCCCGGTAGGTGCCGCTGTGGACGACCGAGCCGCCGTGCTCGCCCGCGCCCGGCCCGATGTCGACCACCCAGTCCGACGTGCGGATGGTGTCCTCGTCGTGCTCGACCACGATCAGCGTGTTGCCCAGGTCGCGCAGCCTGGTCAGGGTCTCGATCAGGCGGTGGTTGTCGCGCTGGTGCAGGCCGATGGACGGCTCGTCCAGCACGTAGAGCACGCCGACCAGGCCGGAGCCGATCTGGGTGGCCAGCCGGATGCGCTGCGCCTCGCCGCCCGACAGCGTGCCCGACGCCCGGTCCAGCGACAGGTAGTTCAGGCCCACGTCCAGCAGGAAGTGCAGCCGGGCCTGGATCTCCTTGAGCACCGCGCCCGCGATCATCGCCTCGCGCTTGGCCAGTTCGAGGCCGTCGAGGAACTCCGAGCACTCGGCCACCGACATGGCGCACACCTCGGCGATGGACTTGTCGCCCTTGCGCCCGTGGTGCAGCGTGACGGCCAGGATCTCGGGCTTGAGGCGCGTGCCCTGGCACACCGGGCACGGCACCTCCCGCATGTAGCCCTCGTACTTCTCCCGCATGTAGTCGGACTCGGTCTGCTCCTGCCGCCGCTCCAGGAACGGGATGACGCCCTCGTAGTTGGCGTAGTACGAGCGCTCGCGGCCGTACCGGTTCTTGTACCGGACGTTCACCTGCTCGGGGACGCCGTGCAGGACCGCCTTCTGCACCTTCGCGGGCAGCTGCCGCCACGGGGTGTCCATGCGGAACCCGATGGTCAGGCCCAGCGCCTCCAGCAGGCGGGTGAAGTACTCGGAGGTCTGCCCGGACGCCCAGGGCGCGATGGCGCCGTCGGCCAGCGACAGCTCGTCGTCCGGCACGACCAGCTCCGGGTCGACCTCCTTGCGCACGCCGATGCCGGTGCACGCCGGGCACGCGCCGTAGGGCGAGTTGAACGAGAAGGACCGCGGCTCCAGGTCCTCGATGGCCAGCGGGTGGCCGTTGGGGCAGGCCAGGTTCTCCGAGAAGCCCCGCACGCGGCCCGGGTCGTTCTCCGGCAGGTCCACGAACTCCAGCTCGACCAGGCCGTCGGCCAGCCGCAGCGCCGTCTCCACCGAGTCGGTCAGCCGCTGCTTGGCGCTCGCCTTGACGCTGAGCCGGTCGATCACCACCGCGATGTCGTGCTTCTCCTGCTTCTTCAGCTTGGGCACCTCGCCCAGCGCGTACACCGCGCCGTCGACCTTCGCCCGCGAGTAGCCCTGCGACTGCAGCGTGGAGAACAGGTCGAGGTACTCGCCCTTGCGCCCCCGGATGACCGGCGCGAGCACCTGGAACTTGGTGCCCGCCGCCATGGCCAGCACCTGGTCCACGATCTGCTGCGGCGTCTGCTTGGAGATGGCCTCGCCGCAGGTCGGGCAGTGCGCCTTGCCCGCGCGGGCGTAGAGCAGCCGCAGGTAGTCGTAGACCTCGGTGATGGTGCCCACCGTCGAGCGCGGGTTGCGGCTGGTCGACTTCTGGTCGATGGAGACCGCGGGCGAGAGGCCCTCGATGAAGTCGACGTCCGGCTTGTCCATCTGGCCGAGGAACTGCCGGGCGTAGGCGGACAGCGACTCGACGTACCGCCGCTGGCCCTCGGCGAAGATCGTGTCGAACGCGAGGCTGGACTTGCCCGAGCCGGACAGGCCCGTGAACACGATGAGGCTGTCCCTGGGCAGGTCGAGGTCCACGCCCCGCAGGTTGTGCTCGCGCGCGCCGCGAACGACAAGGCGGTCAGCCACAACGTTTCCCTTCGGTATTCGGCCATCCCCGAACAGACGTTCGAAAAGCGTACTCCGACCACCACGACAGATCTGTCGGGGGAGGGCGGCACCATGGTAGGGGCGGGCACCGACAAAAACCGGCGGGTGGGGCCGCGATCGTGCGCCATCGGCTCTACCGGTCGGTAGCGGACGCCCCTACGCTGGGACGATAGGCCATTCGGCCCAGACGTCGGGATGAGGTGCCCATGAGCTTCGCTGATGCCGCCCAGGTCCGGTCCGCCGGTACGAGCGTACCCGCGCCGCGCGAGTCGGCGGCGGCGCAGGACGCCGCCGCCGGCCTCGCGCGGGTGCGGCGGGCCACCGAGGTGCTGTACGAGGTGGTGGAGGGCTTGGACCAGGCCGCGCTGCGCGGGCCGAGCCTGCTGCCCGGCTGGAGCCGGGCCCACGTCGTGACGCACCTCGCGCGCAACGCCGACGCCCTGGTCAACCTGCTGACCTGGGCGAAGACCGGCGTCGAGCACCAGATGTACCCCAGCCCGGCCGACCGGGACGCCGACATCGCCCAGGGCGCGGCCCGGCTGCCGCAGCTGCTGCGGGCCGACCTGGACGCGGCCTGCGAGCGCTTCGCGGTGGCCGCGCGCGACCTGCCGCCGGCGGCGTGGGGCGCGGAGGTGGCCCACCCGCGCACCGGGCCGTTCCCGGCGCGCCGGATCCCGTGGCTGCGGCTGCGCGAGGTGTGGGTCCACCTGGTCGACCTGGACGCGGGCGTGGGTTTCGAGGACCTGCCGGAGGACCTGGTGGAGCGGTACGTGGACGAGGTGGCGCGCGGCTACGCCGGCCGGGCCGACGTGCCGGCCGTGCGGCTGGACGTGACCCTGCCCGACGGCAGGCGGCGCGGCTGGCGGCTGGCGGACGGCGACCCGGTGGTGGTCGCGGGCCCGGCGGCGGCCGTGCTGGCGTGGCTGACCGGGCGCGGGGGCGGCGCGGGACTGACCGGGCCGGCGCCGGCGCTGCCCGCGTGGCTCTGAGGAGCGCCGGTTGCACTACCGTCGGCGGTCGTGGACGTACTTGAGGACTACACGGGCCACGTCGAGCCGAACGGCCCGGCAGCCCGCCGCACGCTGGACGACCTGACGATCACGAAGATCTCGGTCGGTCCGATGGACAACAACGCGTACCTGCTGGTGTGCCGGGCGACGAACGAGGCGCTGCTGATCGACGCGGCGGCCGACCCGACCCGCCTGTCCGACCTGGTGGGCCACTCCCGGGAACGCCCACGCCTGAAGACCGTCGTCACCACCCACCGCCACCAGGACCACTGGGGCGCGCTCGGCGCGGTGGCCGGGGCGAACGGCTCGAACACGGTGGCGCACGCGCTGGACGCGGACGTCCTGCCGATCCCGCCGGACCAGCTGGTCGACCACGGCGACACGGTGGTGGTCGGCCGGGTGCCCCTGGCGGTGATCCACCTGCGCGGCCACACCCCGGGCTCGATCGCCCTGCTCCACCGCGAGCCGGGCGGGCGGGCGCACCTGTTCACGGGCGACTCGCTGTTCCCGGGCGGGGTGGGCAAGACCAACTCGCCCGAGGACTTCGCGTCCTTGATCTCCGCCGTGTCGACGCGGGTGTTCGACGAACTGCCCGACGACACCTGGGTGTACCCGGGACACGGAGACGACACCACCCTGGGACGTGAACGCCCCCACCTGGACGAGTGGCGCGCCCGCGGCTGGTGAGCCGGATCGGAACTCACCAGCCGCACTTCTCACACCTCGACGATCTGGACCATGCCGTCGAGTCCGGCGAAGTCCTTGACGTTGCGGGTGTAGAGCGGCAGACCTCGGGCCGAGGCGATGGCGGCGATCATCAGGTCCAGTCGGCGCGGTTTCGGGTCGCGCTTCGCTTCGAGGGTCAGCGCCACCAGCGTGCCGAAGCGAACCGCAGCCTGGCCGTCGAAGGGCAACGGCTCGAACTCGGCGATCGCCGCCCCCAGCTTCTCGGTCCGCACCGCCCGCGCCGCGGCATCCTTGGCCATCGCCACACCCTGGTGCAGCTCGGCCAGGGTGATCGCGGTCAACTCGGGGAACTCCGGCAGCACCGCCGGGTCCAGCAGTCCGAGGTCGATGTACGTGCAGGTGTCCAGCACGCCCGACTCGTGCCGGTCAGCCACGGCTGCGCTCCCACGGGTCGTCGTCACCGATCCGGTCTTCGGATCCGAACAACTCGTCGGCTTCACGCCGCATGAGGCCGTGATCGACCTTCGGCAACTTCCGGTGCCGCTCGACCAGTTCCTCGGCGGTCAGGCGCCGATGACGGGACAGCGGACGGACTTCGGCGATCTCCACGCCGTTGCGGGTGACGTGGTACGTCTCCCCCGCCTCGACCGCGTCCATGACCGCGGCGGAGTTGTTGCGGAACTCCCGTTGACTGATGACCTTCACCGACACAGGGTAGCCCCGTGTAGCACAGGAAGCTACACGCAGCTTGACCTATTGTCCGTTTTGTCCGTTCAGGTGATTCGCTGTTCCCGGGCGGGGTGGGCAAGACCAACTCGCCCGAGGACTTCGCGTCCTTGATCTCCGCCGTGTCGACGCGGGTGTTCGACGAACTGCCCGACGACACCTGGGTGTACCCGGGACACGGAGACGACACCACCCTGGGACGTGAACGCCCCCACCTGGACGAGTGGCGTTCGCGCAGCCGGTGACCCTGCGGATTTCGGACAGCCGTCGCGAGAGCGCTCGTAATCTTCTGCAAGCAGGGTTGACCAGTGCGGGTGGCCGATTGCAGTTCGCCCGTGACGGCGGCCGACCCGGCGCAAACCTACGGTGGCACGGCCATCCCGTTCTCCGAGTCGACCCGTCGGGTGAAGACCGATGGGTCGACCGGGCGGTCAACTGTCCGACCGCCAAAGAGCGGAAACCGGAACGGCCCAGATCCGGTCGCCCAGGGGGAGCGTCTGCGATCCGGAGTGGACCACCAGACCTGTCGTGAACCGACTCCCCAACCTGTCCCGCAACATCGCCAGGTGCTTGGCGTGTCGAGCGGTCGGCGTGCTGGTCAATTTGATCTCCAGGCCGGCCACCTCACCGGACCTGCGGTCCTCCACGATGAGATCCACTTCGGCCCCGTCGCGGTCCCGGAAGTGCGACAGGTCCACACTCCGCTCGCTCCAAGTGGCCTGCTTGAGGACCTCGGTGATCACGAACGTCTCGAACAGCGCACCCGCCGCGGTCCCATCCGCCGTCAGCGCGAACGCCTGCTCACCCAGGCCGCACAGATCAGCCGCGAGGCCGCTGTCCACGACAACCACCTTCGGCCTGCGCTTCGCCCTGTTCGTGATGTTGGTCGACCAGGCGGGCAGCAGGACCACCAGGTGGAGGGCCTCCAGCAGGGTCACGTAGTTCGACACCGTCTCACGGCCGATCTCGGCGTCCCCGGCGACTCCGGCGACGACCAACTCCTGACCGGTACGAGCTGCCAGGAGGCGCAGCAGCTTCCGCAACTCGGCCTCCAGTCGGACCTCGGCGATCGGACGGAGCGCCTCCCTCGACACGACGTCGTGCACGTACGCCTCGAACCAGTTCCGGCGTCGACGTCCGGCAAGTCCCTCGGTGACGATCTCCGGGTACCCGCCCTCCAGCAGGGCGCCGACCAGCTCCGCACGCGGCAACACCTCGAATCGACCGGGCCACGCGACCGGCTCGAACAGGAGGTCCAGGAAGGTTTCCCGCACGCCGAGCCGCTCTCCCACCGACAACGGCCAGAGCAGCAACCGCCCGGCACGACCCGCCAAGGTCTCCGAGAGACCCTTGTCCGCCAGGTAGTTGGTCGATCCCGTCAGCAGCAGTTGGCCCCGTGCGCGGTCGCGGTCGGCCGCTTGCTTCACCGCGAGCAGGAAACCGCGACCCGCGCGCTGGAACTCGTCCACCGCCGCCGGCCGCGGCAAGGCGTCCACGAAACCGACCGGGTCGTCCGCCGCACGAGCCAACACGGCCTCGTCGTCGAAGCTGAACCACGCCTGCCCCGGTAGGTCCAGCAGCTCGCGCACCAGCGTGGTCTTCCCGGTCTGTCGCGCTCCGCCGAGCAGCACCACGCGGAACGAACCGAGCAGCTCAGCCACCCTCGGAGTCGCGTTGCGCTGTACGAAAGCACTCACAGGCACAGCGTAACCGACAAATCGCGGAGGTGCTAACCGACAAATCGCGCCACTTCTATCCGACACTTCGCGAACCTCCTGCTCGGCGGCGCCGCCCTTGACCGCATCGAGGCGGCCTGACCGTCGAACGGCAACCGAAGAGGTCGTCGGCCTCGCGCCTCATGCGGAGGGACGAGCTCGTCGGCTTCGACCAGCCCCCGACACGGCCCCGCCCGGCGCGTGTCGACCGACCGCTGCGCGGTGGCCCGGCCACGGGAACGGCCGGTCGGGTACCGGCAAACGGACGTCGGCGGAGGTGCGCTGCGTACCGGCCCGTGGCCGTGGCGAATAGGCCGAATGCAGCACGCAATGGTCCGAACCAAAGTCATTGACAGCCCTCCGAAGCCCGCGCTACTGTGCGATGAAAGCCATTCGTGGCGATCAGGGAAATATCGGGGGGTCCGATCGTCCTCTTCGGCCTGAGTCAGCCCTGTCCGGCTGGCGGAGCATTGTCCGAGCAGCCCGGTGCCGTTCCACCGGTTTTGCACTGCGCGATTTGATCATCATTGTCCGACCGGCCCGCCGACGGGCCGGTCGGTCGGCCCGCGCTGTTCGGCGGACAGGTCAACCGGATTCCCCGACCTTCAGGTCATTAAGGAGAAACGGTGCGCAAGTTCTTGCGGATGTTGGCGGTGGCCGGTGTCGCGGCGGCGGCGCTGAGCACGACCGGGGTGGCGAGCGCCACGACGGCGGCCGAGGCCGTGGTCACCGGCACGACGACGACGGCGGCGGCGACGACGCAGGCCGACCAGCAGGCGCTGCTCGACAGCTGCAGCCTGCACACCAACAACACGACCTTCGCCTACAACATCTGTTCCACCAGCCTGCAGTACCGGATCGTGGTCTCGTACTGCCGCGCCACCTGCGTGGACGAGTACGGCGCGTGGGTGACCTCGCCCAACCAGTCCCGCGTGGACTTCCCCAGCGGCGGCACCATCACCAACTTCCGGACCCAGTTCAAGTAAACCGGTCCTGATCCGCCCCCTGGGGCGTTCGGGTCACCGGTGATTGCCGTCGCGTGCCGTCCGACCGTTTTCCGGTCGGGCGGCACGCGGCGCATTCCGCGCTGCGGCCGGACGCGCCGGCATCCTGTCATGACCGGACCGCGGTGGCTCCCACGTCACCCGTGGAAGGTCCAGGAGGCTGGGGGGTTTGTCATGGCGCACGCGGTCGACCCGCGGGTGGACGACTACATCGCGGGGCTGCCCGAGTGGCAGCAGGAGGTCTGCCGGCGCGTGCGCGACCTGGTGCACGAGGCGGATCCCGAGGTGGTCGAGACGATCAAGCGCACGAAGCTGCCGTACTTCGTGCTCCAGGGCAACGTCTGCGCGCTGCTGGCCGCGAAGGACCACGTGAACGTGTTCCTCTACGACGGCGCGATCGTGCCCGACCCGGAGGGCATCATCACCGCCGGCCACGCCAACAAGACCGCCCGGACGGTCGCCTTCCGGCGGGGCGAGGCGATCAACGCGCCGGCGCTGGTCGCGATGTTCCGGCAGATCATCGCCAACAACCGGGCCGGCGGGTGGCGCAGGCTCAAGCGGGAGGGTCTCGCCTGACCCCGGCCACCGGCCGGGGCCGACGCGGTGCTCGTCGGGCCCGTCGGGGCGGCTGGGTAGGTTCTCCGCGTGGCGGAAGACGTGGTGGAGATCTACACGGACGGGGCGTGCAGCGGCAACCCCGGTCCGGGCGGCTGGGGAGCGGTGCTGCGGTACGGCAAGCACGAGAAGGACCTGTACGGCGGCGACGCGGGGCCGACGACCAACAACCGGATGGAGCTGATGGCCCCCATCCGCGCCTTGGAAAGCCTGACCCGGCCCTCCGTGGTGCGGATCTACACCGACAGCACTTACGTGCGCAACGGCATCCTGTCGTGGCTGGCCAAGTGGAAGGCCAACGGGTGGCTGACGAGCACGAAGCAACCGGTGAAGAACGCCGACCTGTGGCGACGCCTGGACGAAGCCACCACCGCTCACCGGATCGAATGGCACTGGGTGAAGGGACACGCGGGGAACGTGGACAACGAGCGGGCCGATCAACTGGCCGTACGCGGGGTCCGCGAAGCAGCCGGACGATAAGGCCCAGGGGCCATTGGACCTCGGCCTAGGCCACACCCCGCACGGCTTGCCCCAGGCCACGCCCCGCGCAGCGGCGCTTCAACTCCCGCCGTAAGCCGCGCCCCGCGCGGCGGCGCTTCAGCTCTCGCCTCAAGCCGCGCTCCGCGCGGCGGCGCTTCAGCGCAGCCGTGTGCCTCGTGTTCTCCCCGTACGGCCTGGGCGCAGCCCAATCATCTTTGTCGGGGGGTGTCAAGCACGCTCTTCGCTTGACACCCCCCGACAAAGATGATTGCCTCCGGCAGGCCGTACGGGGAGAACACGACGCACTTCCCTTCTCCTTGGGGGCCTCCCGGCCGCTCTTCATACTGAGATCCCGCACCGATCCAGGTGAGATTCGGTGCTGTACGGATCTAAGCTGAAGAGCTTTAAAGAGTCCTCGCCGGACAGGCAGGCCGCCAAGGAGAAGGAAAAGAAACAGCGGTCGTGTTCCCCCCGCATGACCTGTCAAAGACGACCATGCTTTTCCTGGGGGTGCAAGCGAAAAGCGTGCTTGCACCCCCAGGAAAAGCATGGTAGCCCTCCGGGCAGGCCATACGGGGAGAACACGAGGCCACCGGTCTGCACGGGGCGTGCTGTGGGGCCAAAGGCCATGAAGGTGGGCGGTCTGGTTATAGCCAGCCGTGGTCGTGGGCGGTGGTGAAGGCGTCGGATCGGTCTGTTGCGCCGAGTTTGCCCACTGCGGCCGACAGGTAGTTGCGCACGGTTCCGGGGGCGAGGCCCATTCGGCGGGCGATTTCCGCCACCGGTGTGTCGTGCTCGGCCTGGCGGAGCACTTCCAGCTCCTGAGGTGTGAGCGGGCAGGGTGGTGGCAGGAGGGCGTTGGCCGCTACCGCCGGTTCCACGTACCTGCCGCCCGCGTGCACGCGGCGGATGACGTCGGCCAGTGCCCGGGCCGGCGAGCTCTTGGGAAGCAGGCCCTTGACTCCGGTCGCCAGTGCCCGGTGCGGGTGCGGCGCCCGGCCCCGGGCGGTCAGCAGCACGACCGCGCACGACGGCAGCGCGCGCGTCAGCTCGGCGGTCACCGCGAAGCCGTCCAGGCCGGGTATCGCCAGGTCCACGACCGCCACGTCCGGTCGGGACGCGAGGGCGGCGGCCACGGTGGACCCGCCGTCGGCGGCCGTGGCGACGACCTCGACGTCCAGTTCGAGCGCCAGCAGCGACGCCAGCGCCAGCCGCACGAGGGCGTCGCCGTCGGCCACCAGCACCCGGATCACGCGGCCCCCTCCCGTCCGGACGCCGGCGGCGCGACCTCCCGCCACAACACCGCTGACGCATGACCGTCCATGCAGGACTTCCCAAGGGCGGCCGGAAGGTGTGGCAGGTGGAGCGCGGCAGGCGAGCGCAGCAGCGCCTAGCGCAGGACGCCCCCCAGCCGCCGCATTCCCTCGGCGATCTCGGCGACGGTGTTGGTGGTGAACGACAACCGCATGGTGGCCCGGTCCGGGGTCGTGGCGTAGAACGGCGCCCCCGGCACGAACGCCACGTCCCGGGCGAGCGCGGCGGGCAGCAGCTGCGCGGTGTCGACGCCGTCGGGCAGCGCCAGCCACACGAACATGCCGCCGTCCGGGTCGCTCCACCGGGTGCCGTCGGGAACGGTCGACGGCAGGGCCGCCACCAGGGCGTCCCGGCGTTCGCGGTAGGCACCGCGCAGCGACCGGACGTGCTCGGCCAGGTCGTGCGCGTCGAGGTAGGCCGCCGCGGCCGCCTGGTCGACGGTGGACGTGTGCAGGTCCGCCGCCTGCTTGACGATCACCAGCGTGCGCAGCAGCTCGGCGGGCGCGCGCAGCCAGCCCAGCCGCAGGCCGGGCGCGCCGATCTTGGAGAAGCTGCCCAGGTGCAGCACCCTGGGGCTCAGCGCGGCCAGCGCGGGCAGCTCCGCGCCCCGGTAGCGCAGCTCGCTGTACGGGTCGTCCTCCACCACCCACAGGTCGTGGCGGTCGGCGAGCGCGGCGACCTCGGCCCGCCGCTCGGCGGTCAGCGTCCGCCCCGTGGGGTTGGCGAACGTCGGCACGAGGTAGAGCAGCTCGGGCCGCTCGCGGTCGATCACGTCGGCCGGCGCGGCGGGGTCGACGCCGTGCTCGTCGCCCGCGACCGGCACGACGCGCGCGCCCGCGAGCCGGAACGCCTGCAGCGCGGCCAGGTGGGTCGGCTCCTCCACCGCCACCACCGAACCGGGCTCCAGCAGCGCCGTGACGACCAGCGTCAGCGCCTGCTGCGAGCCGGTCGTCACCAGCAGGTCGGCGGCGGCGGTCGGCAGGCCGCGCGCGGTCATCCGGGACGCCACGTGGGCACGCAGGTCCGCGTCGCCCTCGGTGGGCGCGTACTGGAGGGACCGCCGGGACAGCGCCCGGTCGAACGCGGCGCGCAGGCCGTCGAGGTCGAACAGCTCGGGCGCGGGCAGGCCGCCCGCGAACGAGATGACCTCGGGCCGCGCGGTGAGCGCGAGCAGGTCCCGCACGGGGGAGCTGGCAACGGTGGCGACTCGGGTCATCGGCGTCCTCGATCACTGAGAGGTTTTCACTTTAACGCCGGGCGTGACCTCTATATGCCGATCGGGCTATATTGCTGGCATGACATCGACGTTCGCGGTGCTGGCCGACCCGCACCGGAGGGAGATCCTCGACGTGCTGCGCACCGGTGAGCGGCCGGTCAACGACCTGGTCGATTGGCTGGCGCTCACCCAGCCGACGGTCTCCAAGCACCTCAAGGTGCTGCGCGAAGCCGGGCTGGTGGAGGTGCGGCGCGACGCGCAGCGGCGCTGGTACCGCCTGCGGCCCGCGCCGCTGGCCGAGGTCGACGCCTGGCTCGCGCCCTACCGGCGGATGTGGGAGGACAGCCTCGACGCCCTCGAACGGCGCCTGGACGGGATGGACGGATGAGCGCCGAACTCCACCAGGTCGGCGGCAGGCCCGTGCTGCGCTTCGAGCGGCTGCTGCGCCACTCCCCCGACAAGGTCTGGCGCGCGGTGACCGACCCCGCCGAACTGCGCCACTGGTTCCCGGCCGCCGTGACGTTCGACGGCGGCGCGATGACGTTCGCCTTCCCGGACTCCACCTCCACCGGCGAGGTCCTGGAGTCCGACCCGCCCAGGGTGTTCGCGTTCCGCTGGGGCGCCGACGTGCTGCGGTTCGAGCTGCTGCCGCACGAGGGCGGCTGCCTGCTGGTGTTCACGCACGCGGTGGACGTCGAGCACTCGGCGGCCCGCACCGCGGCCGGCTGGGACACCTGCCTGGCGGCGCTGGAGGCGCGGTTGGCCGACCGGCCCGCCGGGCAGCCGGGCGGGTGGCTGGAGCGGGTCGAGCGCTACACCCGCGCGTTCGGGCTCGACCGCGGCCACGTCGACGGCCGGCGGGTGCGGTTCGTCCGGGACCTGGTGTGGCAGCCGCTCGACGAGGTGTGGGCGCTGTTCACCGAAGGCGCCGGGGAGGGCGCCGGGGAACCGCCGGCCAGGGCGTCGAACCCGCACGTCCCGCCCGGCCCGGTGACGGTGGTCCAGCCGCCCCGGCTGCTGGCGTTCGACTCGCCGACCGGGCCGGTGCGCTGGCGGTTCGACCACGACCCCGAGCGCGGCACCACCGTCGAGCTGACGCACGAGGTGGCCGACCCGGCGTTCGCGCCCACCGCCCTGGCCGCCTGGCACGTGCACCTGGAGCTGTTCTTCGCGGCGGTGTTCGGCGAGGTCCGCTGCCCGTGGCCGGCGGACCGGGTCGCCGAGCTGGAGGCCGGCTACCGGAGCTGAGCGGCCGGCCGCGCGGGATGGTCGCCGGGAGTGCCCGGCGGCGGGTTCGACCAGCACTGCCACGGCACGACCGCCCGCGCGGGCGATTGCCCCCGGATCACCGCACCCGGCACGATCGCGGGTGCCGGGACCGAGCGGCGCTGCTCCGAACGGCTCACCCGGACCGTATGCCGCCGTTCACACGTGACATCTCGGTGAACTGCCTGTTACCGCAGGTAGCGCCATGATCACCAAAGGCCGGCGGTCACCTAACGCTGCGCTATAACCCCGCCGGTATGTTCCGATTACCCCTATTCGGGTGGTACGACTCTGCGTGACCAAAGACACCCTGTGCGCGAGTGATCGCGTGTCTTTCGGAAACGAGGAAATCTTGCGTATCACCAGGTTGATCCCTGCGATCGCAGCCGCGATGCTCTCCCTGCTCACCGTCGTCCCCTCCGCGTCGGCCACCCCGGCGCAGGCGGACGCCGAGGTGACGCCGTACATCATCGGCGGCGGCTACGCGACGAACGCCCCCTGGGCGGCTCGGCTGTTCTCCAACGGCCGGCAGACGTGCTCGGCGACCATCATCGCCCCCACGTGGATCCTGACCGCCAGGCACTGCGTCTCCGGCGGCGGCCTGTCCTTCCGGATCGGCAGCCTCAACCAGTCGTCCGGCGGCACCATGGCCAACGGCGTGCAGACCGTGAACCACTCCGCGGACCTGTCCCTGGTCCGGCTCGACCGGTCGGTCTCGGCGACCTACGCCCCGCTCGCCTCCAGCGCGCCGGGTGCGGGCACGTCCGTCCAGGTCTACGGCTGGGGCGCCACGTCCCGGTGCGGCTCGGAGATCAACTGCCAGTCCGAGCGCCTGAAGGTCGCGAACGTGACCGTGTCCGGCGGCTGCACCGACGCCTACGGCGGCGCGGCGATCTGCGCCCGTCGGGGCAACGGCATCACGGCCGGCGGTGACTCGGGCGGCCCGATGATGTCGGGTGGCCGCCAGATCGGCGTCGCGTCCACCAGCGACCGCCAGACCACCACCGCTTACACCAACGTGACCCGGTACCGCTCCTGGATCCAGTCCGTCGCCGGGGTCTGATCCCCGCACCCGGACGGCCCGCCCGCGCGACCTCGACGGCGAATCCCGGTCGCGCGGGCGGGCCTTTCCGCGTTCCCGGCCACCGGTCAGCCGCGACGCCGGCGGCTCACCAGGGTGAACACCAGCGCGCCCGCCGTCAGCAGCAGCGCGCCGATCAGGACGGCCCAGCCGATGTCGGCGCCGGTCAGCGCCAGGTCGCCGCGGGTGGTGCCGGGGTGGTGCCTGGTCGGGAGGTTCGGCAGCACCGGGAAGCCGTGCGAACTCGGGGGGCCCACCGTCGGGAGCGGCAGCGTCGGCCAACTCGTGCGGATCGGCAGGGTCGGCAGAGTGGTCGGCGCGGTGGTCGTCGGCGCTGTGGTGGTCGGCGCGGTCGTCGTCGGCGCAGTGGTCGTCGGGGCGGTCGTGGTGGTCGTCGGCTGAGTCGTGGTCGTGGTTGTGGTCGTGGTGGTCGTCGTCGGGGTGGTCCCGCAGCCGGGCAGGTCCCCGTTGAACGGGTAGGCGTGCATCTCCTGGCCGTTGTTCGACGGGCCGCCGTGGGTCAGGGAGCCGGTCGTGAAGAACCGGCCGGCGGTGCCCGGCGCGGTCACCGTCGTCATGCTCGCCGGGTTGCCCACCAGCACGCTGCCCTGGAACTGGGCCGTGCCGCCCAGGGTCACGGCGGTGGCGTCCGGGAAGTTCCACAGCAGGCGCTCGCGCATCCTGTTGACCGGCTCGGCGTCGGCCAGGTCGCCGGTGTAGGTGATGATCCGCCGGTTCGCGCCGATCAGGTTGACCAGCACCGTCGCGCCCTCGGGGATGCCCTGGAAGACGATCCCCTGCTGCGCGCCGTTCGCCCCGGCGAGGTCGAAGTCCACGGTGAACACCTGGATCGCCGACGTGCCGTCGCCCGTGAACAGCGTCTGCGAGCCCTGGTTGACCGCCGTGCCGGTCACCGCGGCGGCGCGGTAGCACCGGCTCGCCTCGGTCAGCTGCGCGGACAGCCCGGCGTACGGGTCGAACGCGGCCGGGTCGGGCTTGTCCGTGCCGACGACCGTGCCGGTCAGCGGCCCGGCGTGGTGCACCACGCCGCCCTCGGCGAGCAGCCGCTGCTGCGGCGCGACGGTCACCCCGCCGCCGGTGACCAGGAAGTCCGACCCCTCGGGCGGCGGCACGCGGGAGCCGACGCCGACGATGCCGATGTTGTAGACCGCCGACACCCCGGCCGCCTTGTCCTGGTCGAAGTCGCCGCCGACGACGACCCGCCCCTCGGCCTCGACCGCCGCGTAGCGGACCAGGAAGTCACCGCCGACGAAGACGTTGACCGCGTCGTCGCGCCCGGTGAAGGCGCCGTTGTTCACCGGCGGGAACTCGCTCGGGCACTGCGCTCCGAGGCACGGGCCGAGCCCGCCGGGCAGCGGGTCGGCCACGCCGATCCCCTGGAGCGCGACCGCGAGGACCGCGGTCGCCGCGCCGAGGACGCCGAGCAGGTGGGTGCGGGCCATGGGCTCGATGCTGTGGGGGCCGGTCCGCGACCGCACCCGGAGCACCGCCGGCCAACCCGCAGGGGTAGGCAGAACCGCCCGTCGGGGTGACGCGGCGCCGGAGCGCCACCACGACGCCCGCGCGGTCCCCGGCGCCCGCCCCGGCGCCGTCGCGGCGGGACGTCCGGTTCGCGCAGGTCAGGCCCTGACGGGTGCGCCGGGGCGGCCTCCCGTGCCACGATCGGGGCGTGGCAGCCAGCCCCCGCGACCGCGACGACACCGGCCGAGCCCGCAACGCCCGCCCGCGCGACGGCCTGGGCCGACCGCTGCCCTACGGCGCGCCGGGCGTCGAGCGCCAGCCCGAGGGCGTGCCGCGCACCCCGGCCGAGTCGCTGGCCGAGGCCCAGCGGCTGCTCGACGACGGCAAGCCGTTCCACGCGCACGAGGTGCTGGAGGACGCGTGGAAGGCCGCGCCCGAACCGGAGCGCGAGCTGTGGCGCGGCCTGGCGCAGCTAGCGGTCGGCCTGACCCACCTGGCGCGCGGCAACGCCAAGGGCGCGCGCACCCTGCTGGGCCGGGGCGCGCGCAACATCGAGCCCTTCCGCGACGCACCGCCGCACGGCGTGGCCGTGGCCGCGCTGGTGGCGTGGGCGGAGACGGTGACCGCCGCGCCGCCCCGCCTGACCGGCGAACCGTGATCGGCGCGCCCCGGCGCCACCGAGCGGGCGCGACGGGCGCCGGTCGGACCGGACGGGCGCGGCCGGCGTGACCCCGGCGCCACCGGCCGCGACCCCGGCGCCACCGGCCCGGCGCGGCCGCGGTCGAGTTGGGCCGAATGCCTGCTTCGCGCCCGTCACCGCGGGGTAGAGACAGGGCACCTACTCCCTAGGAGGCTCCTGTGTTCGCGATCATCGCCGCGGTCATCTTCGGGCTCGCCCTCCTGCTGGACCTCGCCGACGCGTCGCTGGGTTCCGCCGTCGACGGCGGCACGCTGCTCGTGGCGGGCCTGCTGTGCGTCGCGCTGCACCTGGCGGGTGTGGGCGCCGGCGCGCGTTCGTTCTCGTTCCGCCGCCACCGGCGTTGAGGCGCCCGCGCCGCTCCCGGCAGCCCCGGGAGCGGCGTCCGTCTCGTCCCGTTCGCCCTCCCGGTGACCGGTCGACCGTTATGCTCCGCCGGTGATCAGGGTGCTGCGCGACTTCTCCACCGGCGTCGGGTTGTTGGCCAAGGGTTTCGGGCTGGTGTTCCGGTCGCCGAAGCTGCTGCTGATCGGCGCCGTCCCGGCGCTCGTCACGACCGTGCTGCTGATCGGCAGCCTGGTCGCGCTGGGCGCGTGGATCGACGAGATCGCCGCCTGGGTGACGCCGTTCGCCGACGACTGGGACGAGACCCCGCGCGCCGCGACCCGGTTCGCCGCCGGGGTCTCGATCATCGGCGCTTACGTGGCCGTGGGGCTGCTGCTGTTCTCCGCCATCACGCTGGTCATCGGCGGGCCGTTCTACGAGCACATCGCCGAGACCGTCGAGGACGAGCACCTCGGCGGCGTGCCGGAGGCGCAGCGGGTCAGCTGGGCGCGGTCGGCCGGGGTGGGTCTGCGGGACGGGGTCCTGCTGGTGGGCCTGGCGGTGCTGTGCGCGGTGCCGCTGTTCCTGGCCGGGTTCATCCCGGTGGTCGGGCAGACCGTCGTGCCGGTCGTCGCGGTCTGCGTCAACGCCACCCTGCTCGGCATCGAGCTGACCGGCATCCCGTTCACCCGGCGCGGGCTCAAGCTGGACGTCCGCCGCCGGGTGCTGCGCCGGCGCCGCGCCGTGACGCTCGGGTTCGCCGTGCCCACCTACCTGCTGTGCCTGATCCCGCTGGCCGCGCTGGTGGTGTTCCCGGCGGCGATGGCGGGCGGCACGGTCCTGGCGCACCGCCTGCTCCACGACGAGCTCAGCTGAACGGCACCCAAGCCCGCTGCGCCAACCCGTCGACCCGGGACACCAGGGCGCCCGCCGCCGACACCGTCCACAGGTCGTCGCCGATGACCAGCGCCCGCCGCACGCCGGGGTCGTGGGCCGGCGCGGCCTCGTGCCGCACCGTCCCGACCTCGGTGAAGGTGTTGTCCCGCAAGCGGAGCACCAGCACCCCGCCGGCCGGCGCGGTGGGCCGCTGCGCCGTCGGGTGGGTCGTCACCGGCAGCACCAGCAGGTCGCGGGCCGGCCAGTGCAGGAACGCGTGCGGGTCGTACTCGACCTCCGAGCTCCCGCCGGGCACGTGGTGGGCGGCGATCCGGGTGGGCGCGGCGGCGTCCGACACGTCGAACAGCGACACCTGGGTGCCCTGCGTGCGGCCCTGGTCGGTGGCCTCCTGGCCGACGCCGATCAGCTTCCCGTCGCCCGCCGGGTGCAGGTAGGCGGAGTACCCGGTGATCTTCAGCTCACCGACCCGGCGCGGTCGCGCCGGGTCGGACAGGTCCAGGGTGTAGAGGGGGTCGGTCTGCCGGAAGGTCACCACGTAGCCGACCGGCCCGACGAACCGCACGCCGTAGATGCGCTCGCCGACGCCCAACCCGTCGACCCGGCCGACCTGCACGAGCCGCGCGCCCTCCCGCACGAGCACCGTCACCGCGCTCTGCGAGGCGGGCGGCTGCTCGGGGACGCCCGGCGCGTCGAACGCGGTCGTCGCCACCCGCAGGCGCCCCTCGTGCTCGGACAGCGAGTACCGGTTGAGCAGCGTGCCCGTCACCCGGCCGGAGGCCACGTGCTCCGGCGGGCCGGGCCGGGAGATGTCGAACTGGTGGATGGCCGTGGTGGTCGGCGGCACGGGCAGCCGGCGCGGGTTGGGCGCCAGGTGGTGGTCGTCGGCGATGTAGAGGGAGCCGCCGGTGCCGTAGACGGTGTCGCCGTCCGCGACGATCGCCACCGCGTCGCCGGAGCCCAGCTCGCCGGGGAAGTCGAACGTCAGCACCGACAGCACGGACGTCGCCGAGTGCTCCTCGGGGTGGCTGACCCGGTCGCACGCCACCAGCGCGCCGGAGGTGCGGGCGCCGTCGGCCCCGGTCAGCTCGTAGCGCGGCAGCCACGCCTCGATGGGCGCGGTGGCGGCGATCTCGCGGTTGCGGGCCAGGGACTGCGCCTCGGTCACGCCGTCCTGCGGGTAGACCCAGGGCAGCCGGGGTCGCGAGTGGACGACCACGCGCACCACGTCGCCGACCTGCCGCGCGTCGACGTACCGGCCGTCGACCTCCAGCGACCCGACGACCTCCGGTTCGCCCGCCAGGTCCACCAGGACCAGGGTCACGTCCTGCTCGGGGGCGAAGCCCCCCGGCACGAACCCGCCGGGCGCCGCCGCGTACGACCCGGCCACGACCAGCGCCCGGTCGCCGTGCAGCAGCAGGTGGGACGCCGATCCGGCGGGCACGTCCAGCGTGCCGGTGAGCCTGCGCGACGCGACGTCCACCACGCGCAGCTTGCCGTCGGCGACCGACACGACCCGCCGGCCGTCGGTCTTCACCAGGTCCGGTTCGTCGACGCCGGCCTCCTGCGCGTTGGTCCGGGAGTGCTCCGGCGCGGCCCGGTCCGCGGCGAGCGGCGGCACGGCCCTGACCTCGCCGGCGCTGCTGTCCAGCAGCCGGGAGCCCGCGTCGTCCAGCCCGTGCGCGCCGACGTGCGGCGCCATCGCCGCGCGCATCCCGGTGAGCGCCGCTTCGCAGCCGTCGAACGCGACCAGCCCGACCGGCACGTCCTGCCCCGGCGGCGCCACCCGCGCGCCGGAACCCCCGTGCACGGCGGAAGCCGCGCCCACCACCGCCACCAGGGCGGCCCCACCGAGCAGCGCCCCCCGCCTACCCCAGGCCCATCGCGTCATACCCCCAGGACGGACCCACCCCTCCACCGCGTTGCCCGCGCCTCAAGGATCCCCTCCTCTGCCCCACCGAACCCGCGGCCCGTTCCGCCCCTTCCCCCCCCGCACGTGGTTGACTCACCCCCGGACTTACCCACCCGCGAGGCCGCGTCGGCAGGTCGCGCCCGATTTTCGGCGATCACGCTCTTCGATCGCCGAAAATCGGGCGTGAACTACCGACTACCAGGCGGCCGAGCCGCCGCGACGAAGTCGCGGCAATCCAACACAGGAGCGAACATGACCAAGCCCGTGGTCGAGCCGCACGAGGGTCCGGCGCCCGCGGACCTGCTGGTCGAGGACATCACCGTCGGCGAGGGCGCCGAGGCCCAGGCCGGTCAGCTGGTGCACGTGCACTACGTCGGCGTCGCCCACTCCACCGGTGAGCAGTTCGACGCCTCCTGGGACCGCGGCGAGGCGTTCAGCTTCCCGCTGGGCGGCGGCCGCGTCATCGCGGGCTGGGACCGGGGCGTGCAGGGCATGAAGGTCGGCGGCCGGCGCAAGCTGGTCATCCCGCCGCACCTGGGCTACGGCGACCGCGGCGCGGGCGGCGTGATCAAGCCCGGCGAGACGCTGGTCTTCGTGGTGGACCTGCTGGGCGTGAACTAGCCCGCGCGCCCGGTTCCGGCGGCGATCCGGAACCGGGCCGGCCACCGCCGCGTCATCCGGAGTGGAGCACCACCAGCGCGATCGAGGGGGGAAGCCGCCGTGCCCGAGGACATCGGCTCGTCCGAGCGGATGCTCGAACAGTGGCAGACGGACATCGAGCAGAAGGCCGCCCGCTACCAGCGGATGGCCGAGCACGTGCAGGACCTGTCCATCACGGAGACGTCGAAGGACGGCCTGGTCCGGCTCACCATCGGCTCGAACGGCATCCTCACGGACCTGGTGATCGCCGAGGCCGCCGGCGGCAAGCGGATGGCCGAGGTGTCGGCGGAGGTGATGCGGACGCTGCAGCGCGCGCAGTCCCGCATCCCCGAACTGCTCCAGCAGGCCATGGCCGAGACCATCGGCACCCGGGACGAGACGGCCAACGCGCTGTTCGCCGAGGCGAGGAAGAACTTCCCGCCACCGCCGCAGGAGGACTTCCCGCGGCCGGTGAACCGGGAGATCCGCTTCGGCATCGAGGACGACCACCGGCCGCCACCACCGCCCGCGCACCGCCCGCCCGCGCGCCGGCCGGACGACGATGACGACTTCGGCGGGGAGTCGTTCCTGACCTGACGGCCCCGGTGCCCGGCTCGCCCCCGCGGACGGCCGCTGACCTGCGCGGTCGGCCAACCCGGCCACGGTCGACCGGTGCGGCCGTTAAGATCGGCGCACCGTTTCCGGGGGGAGCCGAGGGGTGTTCGAGCGCATGAGCCAGCCAGCCACACCGCTGTCCGAGCAGGAGCAGCAGCAGCTCGTCCGGCGGATCGGGCGGGCCATGCTCCCCGCGCTCCCGCAGGGCTGGCAGCGGATCCGGGCCGAGTACCGGGCGGCGGGCCGGCACATCGAGGTGGACCTGGCGTTCGCGGGGCCGGACGGGCAGTGGCGGCCGGTGCGCCCGCCGATGGACGTGGTGCAGCTGTTCGGCCGGCTCCGCGCGGGCATGTACGCCCCGGACCGGGGCACGTGGCTGCGCGCGGTCTACGAGATCGAGGCGCCGAGCCGGTTCGCCGTCGACTTCGACGCCGAGGAGGAGCCGCGCTGGCGCAACGCGCCGCCGGTGATCGGCTTCCAGGACGAGCTGCGCGCGTTCCCCCGCGCCGACGACCGCATCCCGGACTGGCTGCGGCAGCGGGTGGGCCTGCCGCCGCGGGCCGAGGCGGTGGCGCCGGGCGAGCTGCGCACCGCCGACGTCTACGACGGGCGCGACGAGGCGGGCCGGCCGGTGGTGAACCGGCCGCCGGTCGAGCCGCGGCTGCGGGACGCGCTGCTGACCTACCTGGAGGCCGCGCCGGTCGTGCTGGCCGCGCGGGACCTGGACGCGGACGAGTTCGCGCCCGGCGACCAGGACGTGCCGCTGAACTTCCGCACCGACGGCACGTGGGTCTGGGCCGGCGCGGTGCCGCACTACCTGCGCAAGCACGGCCTGCCGCCGGAACCCGCCCTGGTGCGGCACATCCGGGACCGCGACTTCCGGGTGGCCGAGGTGACCGAGGCCGTCAAGGACCGCGCCGTCGCGCTGATCACCGGCTCCGGGGACTGACCGCCCGACGCGACCACCCGCCGCGACCGCCCGACGCGACCGGTCGCGCGCCGGTGGCCGGGGACTGCGACATCCGGGTCAGCCGGCCGCGCGCCGGCGCACCGCCGGGATAGCCTGCGCGCATGTGTCCCGCGCTGGAGGCGGTGCTGGCCGAGGCAGGTCTGCAGGTCACCCCCGACGAGTTCCTGGCCCTCGTCGCCGACGCCGCGAAGAGGCTCGCCCCGCCGCACCCCGACCGGCGCGACGCCCGCGCCGCCGCGGACCCCGAGCGGCGCCGGCCCGGCGACGACCTGCCCCGCGCCCGGACCGCGGTGGCCCACGCCGTGCTGCGCGACTCGGCGGTGACCGTCGCCGAGGCCGCCCGCCGGCTGGGCGTCGACACCAGCCGCGTCCGCCACCGCCTCGGCGTGGGCCGGCTGGTCGGCTGGAAGGACCGCGGCTCGTGGCGGCTGCCCGCGTGGCAGTTCACGGCCGCCGGCGTGCTGCCCGGCCTGGAGGCCGTGCTGGCCGCCGTGCCCGCCGACCAGCCCGCGCTGGCGGTGGCCGCTTTCATGACCACCGAGCGGGCGGACCTGCCGGTCGCGGGCGGGTGCGGGTCGCCGCGCGACTGGCTGCTGGCGGGCGGCGACCCGCGGCGGGTGGCGGACCTGGTCGCCCGGCTGGGCGTCCCCGCCTGACGGCGGCCCGGCTCCGGGCGGTCAGCCGCGGCCGGCGGCCACGCGCCGGCGCGGCGCGGGCAGGAAGCGCCCGTAGCGGACCTCCGGCAGCTCCTGGCCGCCCAGCTCGTAGCGGTGCACGAGGCCGTCGTGCCGCCACCCGTGCGATTCGTAGAAGTCGCGGCTGCTGGTGTTGTCCTGGAACACCCACAGCACCGCGTACCGGAACCCCTGCTCCACGAGGTGCCGCACCCCGGCCTCGTGCACCGCGTGCCCCGCACCGGTGCCGCGGTGGCGGGGGTCGGCGTAGATCGCGACCAGCTCGCCGGTGTTCAGGTCGGGGTGGGCGTCACCGGCCTCGCGCACCGCGTCGACCGCGCAGTAGGCGCCGACCTCACCGCCGCCGTCCACCGCCACGAACACGCGGCTGGGGTCGGGCAGCGCCAGCACCCGCGCCCACGCCGGCCGCCTGCTCTCCGGCAGCATCCGGTCCAGCACCGGGTCGTCGACGATCCCCCGGTACGCGTGCTGCCAGGCATCGACGTTGATCCTGGCCAACTCGGGCGCGTCGTCGGGCCGCCCGGCCCGCACCGTCCACTGCATCCGGTGAGCGTGCCCCAACCGCCGCGCGGCCCGCTAGGTTTCCACCAACTCGGACCGGGGCGCGCCGGCGCACAGGTAGCCCGCGTAGCCGGACCCCTTGACCGAGAAGCGGGTGGCGCGGAAGCGGGAGGGGTCCAGCTCGTGGAACCTGGTGCGCACCACGTCGTCGAACAGGCGCTCGGAGATCACCAGGACCAGGTCGCCGTCGCCGGCCGCCAGCGCCCTGCGCGCGGCCCGGGAGTCCAGCAGCCGGCAGGTCACGATCGGCGCGTGGCCGACCAGCCCGAACCGGCCCGCGGTCAGGGCGCCGCAGTGCATGGCCAGGCGCACCCGCAGCGGGGTGCCGCTGCCGCGCAGCTCCCGCAGCGCGCGGTCCAGCTGCTCGGTGAAGTGCGCGATCACCCACGCCGCGTCGACGTCGGCGGGCAGCACGGCCAGCTCGCCGTCCCCGCGCACCTGGCGGTACCACCGGCCCCGGTCCAGGCCGGCGTTGCGGGCGGCGGTGTCGAGCACCTCGCCCAGCCTCGTCTGCACCAGCGACTGGTCCAGCGCGTCCAGCTTGCTGTAGCCCTCGACGTCGACGGCGACCACCAGCCGGTAGACGAGTCCGTCGAGCGGTGTCACGGTATCCGGCTCCACCGCACCAGCATCGCCCCGGCGCGCCGGGCGAAGTAGCGGTATCACCGGGTTTCCGTGCAGTCGTACGCGATGCGGCCCAGCACCTCGCGATCCACGATCGTGATCGTCCGGTACCCCATCCGCAGGACGCCGCGGTCGCGCAGCGCCCGCAGCTCCTTGCGCGCGGTGTCCTCCTCCGCGCCGACCAGCGCCCCGAGTTCGCGCTGCGTCAGGCCGAGGTCCAGCGTGACGCCGCCCGGCACCGCCCGGCCGTAGCCGGCGGCCAGCTCGTCGAGCACCCGCGCCAGGCGCACGGACGCGGGGTAGCCGTTGAAGTCGACCCGGCGCTTGTCCGCCCACCGCAGCGTCTGCATGATCACCCGGGTGAGGGCGGGGCCCGCGTCGGAGTGCCGGGCCAGGTACTCCTGGAACGCCGCGGAGGAGATCAGCCGGACGTGGGCGTCGCTGCACACCGTGATGGTCGCCGAGCGCGGCTCGCCGCTCAGCGCCGCCATCTCGCCCACGACGTCGCCGCCGACCTTGATGCTCAGCAGCGCGACGCGGCCGTTGTCCAGCGCCACGGTCGCCTTCGCCACCGCGCGCACCAGCAGCACCACGTGGTCGGAGCGCTCGCCCTCGCGCAGCACCACGTCGCCGCGCCGGTGCGCCTTGGGCACGCCGAGGTCCAGCAGCGCGGCCTGGCTGGCGGGCGAGAGCAGCGCCAGGAACGTGCCGGCGGGCCACGTTCCGGCGCGGGGTGGTGGGATCGCGGTCATGCCAGACCTCCTCGCGGGGCACCAGTGTCCCGCGAACCGGGCCGGCGATCAGCTGTCGCGCCGCGATTCCACCGCACCGGGGCTCACGACAGGTGCCGCCCCCACCACTCCAGCACGGCGTCGAAGCGCTGCTTGCGGTGCCGCGGCCGGCCGGACCGGGTCAGCTCGTGCCCCTCGCCGGGGAACAGCAGCATCTCCGCCTCGACCCCGTTGCGCCGCAGCGCGACGAACATCCGCTGCGCCTGCTCCAGCGGGCACCGCCAGTCGTGCTCGGAGTGCACGACCATGAACGGCATGGACACCTTCTCCGCGTAGGTCAGCGGGGACATGGCCCGCTGCGCCTCCAGGCCGGGCCCGCAGTACGCGTCGGTGAAGAACCAGCCGATGTCCGACGACCCGGCGAAGGAGTCCCACGCGTTGACCGCGCGCTCGCTCCACGCCGCCCGGAACCGCTCGCCGTGGTGGGCCGCCAGCCAGGAGGTCATGAACCCGCCGTAGGACCCGCCCATCACGCCGACCCGGTCGGCGTCCAGGTCCGGCCGCTCCAGCGCCACGTCCAGCAGCGACAGCACGTCGTCCACGTCCACGGTCCCGAACGCGCCGACCAGGGCCTGGCCGTGCGCCTGCCCGTACCCGGCCGAGCCGCGCGGGTTGGGCAGCACCACGGCGTAGCCCGCGCCCGCGTACACCTGGGCCTCGTCGAAGAAGCCCCAGCCGTGGTACATGAACGGCCCGCCGTGCACCGCCAGCACCACCGGGTGCGGCCCCTCGCCCTCGGGCAGCACCAGCCAGCCGTGCACCGGGTAGCCGTCCGAGGCCGACCCGGTCAGCTCGACCGCCGGCCGCAGCGGCACGCCGGCGCCGAAGGACGTCAGCACGTCCCCGCCGACCCGCACGACCTCACCCGGGCTGTCCGGGCGCGAGACGACGGCCACGACCACGTCGCCGTCGGCCGCGAACGACTTCACCTCGGCCTCGGCGCCCGCCAGCAGCTCCAGCTCGGCCAGGGGCAGCTCGACGCCGTCGAGCGGCACGCGGCGCAGCTCGACCGCGCCGCGGTTGCGCACGGCCACCAGCACGCCGTCGCCCACCACGACCGGCGGACCGGAACCGCGCTCGCAGTCGACGCTCTCCTCCTCGGTGAGGCGGGTGAGCGCGCCGCCGGAGCACCGCCACACGCTCGTGTTGCGCGCGACGGTGTGCACGCCGTCGGTCTCGGTCGAGTAGAACAGGACGCCGCCGTCGGGCAGCGCCACCGGGCACCCGGCCTGACCCGGCGACCGCACCAGCAGCTCGGGCTCGCCGCCGTCGGCGGGCACCGAGTAGAGGTCCTCGTAGAGCGTCTCGACCGCGCCCAGGTCGCGGTCGGCGACGAACACCAGCGCGGAGCCGTCGGCCGTCCACGCCGGCTCGCCCACCTTGAACGCGCCGTCGGTCAGCTCGACCGGCGCGGGCGCCTCGGCGAGCACGTCGACGGTGAACAGCCGGGGGTGGCGGTCGGCGGTGAAGCCGACGTCGTCGAGCCGGTAGTCCAGCCGCTGGATGTGCCGGGGCGCCTCGGCCTCCGGCGTCGGCGCGTCGCCGCCCGCGGGCGGCGTGGCGCCGTAGCGCCCGGCCTCGGGCACGCGGGCGGTGAAGGCGAGGCGCCGCGAGTCGGGCGACCACGCCGGCGCGCCCGCGCCCAGCCGCAGGTCCGTGAGGCGCCGCGCGTCACCGCCGGTGGCCGGCATGACGTGCAGCTGCGGCGCGGCGCCCGGCCCGTCGGCGCGCAGGAACGCGACCCACCGCCCGTCCGGGGAGATCCGGGGTGCGGAATCGCGCTCCGCCCAGGTCCAGCGCCGGGCGCCGCCCGCCAGGGACACGGCGTGCAGCCCACCCCGGTAGGCGTCCGCGGCGACGTCCGGCGTGGCGGTGTTGACCAGGACGAGGTCCCCCCGCACCGACAGGGAGCCGGGCAGGGTCAGCGACTGCAAGTCATCGGGGCGCACGCGAGCACGCTACCCCAAAACTCGTTAGCAAGGCTTACGAGATTTTGACGCTCACAGTGCCGCCGCCCGACGACCCCGCGGGCGCGCTCACTTGACGGGGGTCTTGGCCGCCTCCGGGTCGCGCCGGACCTTGATCAGCGACGCGACCGTGGTGATGGCCAGCACGCCCACGATCACCGACAGCGACAGCTCGATCCCGATCACCGGCACCGGCAGCGGCTCGCCGCCGTTGAGGAAGGGCAGCGAGTTCTGGTGCAGCGCCTCCAGGATCAGCTTCACGCCGATGAAGCCCAGGATCACCGACAGGCCGATCGACAGGTACACCAGCTTGTTCAGCAGGCCGCCGAGCAGGAAGTACAGCTGCCGCAGGCCCATCAGGGCGAACGCGTTGGCGGTGAAGACCAGGAACGGCTCCTTGGTCAGGCCGAAGATCGCCGGGATGGAGTCCAGCGCGAACAGCAGGTCGGTCGTGCCGATGGCGACCATCACGATGAACATCGGGGTGACGAACCGCTTGCCGTTGACCCGGATGAACGACTTCGACCCGTGGTAGCTGTCGGCCACCGGGAAGATCCGGCGCACGAAGCGCAGCGCCGCGTTCTCCTTGAACCCCTCTTCCTCCTCCTCGGCGTGGTCGGTGCGCGCCAGCTTGTAGCCGGTGTAGATCAGGAACGCGCCGAAGAGGTAGAAGACCCAGCTGAACTGCGCGATGACCGCCGCGCCGACGGCGATGAAGACGCCGCGCATGACCAGCGCCATCACGATGCCGATCAGCAGCACCTTGTGCTGGTGGATCGCCGGCACCTTGAAGGTGGTCATGATGATCAGGAAGATGAACAGGTTGTCGACGCTGAGCGAGTACTCGGTGATGTAGCCGGCGAAGAACTCGCCCGCGTACGTGCCGCCGGAGAAGTACCAGAGGCCGAGCCCGAACGCGACGGCCACCGCGACGTAGAACGTGACCCACCGGCCGGCCTCACCGATGGTGACCTCGTGCGGTTTGCGGTCGACGATGAACAGGTCGATCGCCAGCAGCGCCAGCAGCCCTGCGATCGTCGCGATCCACAACCACGCGGGAACACCCATCAAGACACCTCCGGTACATCGCGCGCACGCCAATGACCGGAGGTCTCCTCCACCGACCTGCTGGTCGACCGACGGTACCGGGACCCCCACGCTGGGCTCCGTGCTGACGACACCGCCGCTCAGGGAGTACTCCCCTCCACACTGCGCACAGTCTCACGCATCATTGCGGCTCCGCGCCAGCCGGGGTGATCAGTCTTACCCGGCCGGGTGCGCACAAGCTGAGAGCAGGACCACCCCGGTGACACCGTGTTCTCAGCAAACGCGGCCATTCGGCCCCGTTCCGCCTAAGGTCAACAAGGTGGCCCACTCCTCCCGCTTCCGCGGCAGGTGGTCGCTCCCCGCGCTGGTCGTGCTGGTCGCCCTGGTGGGCGCCGTCGTGGTCTGGGCGCGGCAGGGCGACGACCCGCCCCCGGTGAGCACGCGCGACGCGGTGATCGACGTGCCGGAGAGCCCGGACAGCGACCGGGCGATCCAACTCGACACCACCCTCTACCTGCCCGAGCGCACCCCGGCTCCGGCGGTGCTGCTGCCGCACGGCTTCGGCGGCAGCAAGGACGGCGTGGCCACGCAGGCGACCGAGCTGGCGCAGCGCGGGTTCGTCGTGCTCGCCTACTCGGCGCGCGGCTTCGGCCGCAGCACCGGCCAGATCGCGCTGAACTCGCTGGACCACGAGGTCCGCGACGCGCAGAAGCTGCTGGACTGGCTGGCCACCCGCGAGGAGGTGCGCACCGACGCGGCGGGCGACCCGAGGGTCGGCGTGACCGGCGGCTCCTACGGCGGCGCGCTGGCGCTCTCGCTCGCGGGCGTGGACCGGCGGGTCGACACGATCGCCCCGGTGATCACCTACAACGACCTCGGCCAGGCGCTGCTGCCGAACGCCGCGCGCGCCGACGCCGTGGACGCCTCCTCGGTCTCGCCCGGCGCGTTCGGCCAGGACGGCGTGTTCAAGCGGTCGTGGGCGGGCATCTTCTTCTCCGCCGGGCTGTCCGGCGGCGACCTGGCCACCCCCGGCCAGGAGGCGCAGGAACCCGGCCAGGACGACGAGGGCGGCCCGGCGGACGCCGCGCCGACGAGCACCGCGCCGACCAGCACCGCGCCACCGCCGCCGGGCGCCTCGCCCCCCACCGGGCCCGTCAACGGCGCGTGCGGCCGGTTCCAGGCCGACGTGTGCGCCGCCTACACCGACGTGGCGACCACCGGCCGGGCCAGTGCGCGCACGCTGGAGGTGCTGCGCCGCGCGTCGCCCGCCGAGGTGACCAACCGGATCACCCAGCCGACCCTGATCGTGCAGGGCGAGCAGGACACCCTGTTCGGCCTCGACCAGGCCGACGCCAACGCCCGCCAGATCGCCGCCAACGGCGCGAAGGTCAAGGTCGTCTGGTACGCGGGCGGCCACGACGGCGGCTCCCCCGGCCCCGAGCTGCGCGGGCGGATCGCCGACTGGCTGGCCTTCCATCTCGACGGCAAGGGCGCCGACCCGGGCGTCAGCTTCGAGTACACGGTGGTGGGCGCGTTCCGCAGCAGCGGCTCGCCCTCCCTGCGCACCGTGGTCGCGCCGCACTACCCGGGCCTGCCCGGCTCCGAGCCGGTCGAGCGCCGGGCCGTGCCGCTGGCCGGCCGCGAGCAGACGGTGGTCAACCCGGCGGGCGGCAACCCGGCGGCGGTGAGCAGCCTGCCCGGCCTCGGCTCGGCGCTGTCGCGCTCCAGCTCGGTCGCCGCGCGGCTGGCGGTCGACCTGCCGGGGCAGGCCGCGGTGTTCGCCAGCGAGCCGTTCACCTCGCAGGTGCTGCTGACCGGGGCGTCGACGGTGCGGCTGCGGGTGGCGGCGGTGCCCGGCCAGCCGGTGCCCGCCGACGGCGCGGTGCTGTTCGTGAAGCTGTACGACGCGGACTCCAACGGCGTGCGCACGCTGCCCGGCTCGGCGGTGGCCCCGATCCGCGTCCGGGACCTGCCCGCCGACGGCGCGCCGGTCGAGGTGACGGTGACGCTGCCCGGCGCGGTGCGCCCGGTGGAGAGCGACCACCGGCTGCACCTGGTGGTGTCGACCACCGACCAGGCTTACGCCAACGCGACCGAACCCACCGCGTACCGGATCTCGCTGGCGTCGCCGGACCTGTCGGTGCCGGTGGTGCCGGGCGCGAACGCGACCAGCGGCGTGCCGACCGGGGCGCTGTGGGGCATCGGCATCGTGATCATCGCCTGCCTGGTCGTGGCGGTGGTGGCGTGGTTCCGCCGGCGGCTGGCCGCCGACGTCGACCCGGAGCTGACCGGCGTGCCGCTGGTGATCTCCGGCCTGACGAAGTCCTACCCGGGCGGCCTGACGGCCGTGCGGGACCTGTCGTTCCGGGTGGAGCACGGCCAGGTGCTCGGCCTGCTCGGGCCCAACGGCGCGGGCAAGACGACGACGCTGCGGATGCTGATGGGCCTGATCACGCCGTCGGAGGGCGAGATCAGGGTGTTCGGGCACCGGGTGAGCCCCGGCGCGCCCGTGCTGTCCCGGATCGGGTCGTTCGTGGAGGGCTCGGGCTTCCTGCCGCACCTGTCCGGCCGGGCGAACCTGCGGCTGTACTGGGCGGCGACCGGCCGGCCCGAGGAGCAGGCGCACTTCGACGAGGCGCTGGAGATCGCGGGCCTGGGCGACGCGGTGCACCGCCGCGTCCGCACCTACAGCCAGGGGATGCGGCAGCGGCTGGCCATCGCGCAGGCGATGCTGGGCCTGCCGGACCTGCTGGTGCTCGACGAGCCGACCAACGGGCTCGACCCGCCCCAGATCCACCAGATGCGCGACGTCCTGCGCCGCTACGCGGCGGCCGGGCGGACGGTGGTGGTGTCCTCGCACCTGCTCGCCGAGGTCGAGCAGACGTGCAGCCACGTCGTGGTGATGCACAAGGGCACCCTGGTCGCGGCCGGCCCGGTCGAGGAGATCGCGACCGGCAGCGGCGAGGCCAGCTTCCGGGTCGACCGGCCCGAGGCGGCGGCCGAGGTGCTGCGCGGCCTGGCCGGCGTGCGGGGCGTGGCGGTGGACGGCGAGCAGGTGCACGTCGGCCTGGGCGGCACGCCGCGCGCGGAGGCGCTGGAGGCGCTGGTGAAGGCGGGGGTGGCGGTGGACCAGGCCGGTCCGCGCCGCCGGCTGGAGGACGCGTTCCTGGAACTGGTGGGCGAGTGATGGCGGGCGAACAGGGCGTGCACACCGATCCGTCGGCGATCACCGACCTGACCGACGCGGCCGAGCACGAGCACCCGGCGGTGGCGCCGGACGGCTCGAAGGTCGGCTACCGGGCGCGGCGGACGCTGCCGATCCGGGTGGAGCTGGTGCGGCAGCTGCGCCGCCGGCGGACCCAGCTGGTGCTGGGCTTCCTGGTGCTGCTGCCGTTCATCCTGGTGGTGGCGTTCGAGCTGGGCCAGGCGTCGCCGAACCGGCGGTCGGGCGGGTTCGTGGACCTGGCGACGGCCAGCGGCGTGAACTTCGTGATCCTGACGCTGTTCGTGAGCAGCAGCTTCCTGCTGCCGATGATCGTGGCGCTGTTCTTCGGCGACACGATCGCGTCCGAGGCGTCGTGGTCGAGCCTGAAGTACCTGCTGGCGGCGCCCGTGCCGCGGCACCGGCTGCTGCGCAAGAAGGCGCTGGCGTCCGGCCTGCTGGCGCTGGCGGCCCTCGTCCTGCTGCCCGCCGTGGCGCTGGCCGTCGGCGTCGGCTGGTACGGGGCGGGCGAGGCGGTCAGCCCGACCGGCGAGGCGTCGTCGTTCGGCTCGGGCGTGGTCTCGCTGGCGCTGGCGGTCTGCTACACCTCGATCCACCTGTTCTGGGTGGCGGGCCTGGCGCTGTACCTGTCGGTGTCGACCGACGCGCCGCTGGGCGCGGTCGGCGGAGCGGTGCTGGCGTCGATCCTGTCGCAGATCCTGGACCAGATCACGGCGCTGGAGGACCTGCGCGACTACCTGCCGACGCACTACGCGCTGGCCTGGGCGGACCTGCTGTCGACCGACGTCGACTGGTCCCAGATGGCGAAGGGCGTCTTCTCGGCCCTGGCCTACGGCGCCTTCTTCACCCTCCTGGCCGCCCGCAAGTTCGCCCGCAAGGACATCACGAGCTGACCGGTCGGCCCGGTCGCCGCGGCGACCGGGCCGGCTCGGCGGGCCGGCGTCGGGGCCGCAGTCGGGGGCCGCAGTCGGGATCACGGACAAGGGCCGCGGTCGGGAATCGCGGTCGGGGGTCGGGAATCGCGGTCAGGGACAATCGTTCGGGGATCGCCGAGCCTGCGGTTCGAGTCGGCGTCGGGGGCCGCGCCGGCGCACGCCGCGAACCGGCGCCGGGAGTCGCGAGCCCGTGCCTCAGGCCGGCACCGGGGGCCGCTTCGCCTTCGGCAGCTTGGCGACCACCGCCTCGTAGGACCGGTCGAGCAGCTCGCGCACCTCGTCCTCCGGCACGGCCCCGCCCAGCTGCACCCGGTTCCAGCCGTAGCGGCCGAAGTAGGCGCCGACCGTGATGTCCTCGGGGAAGCGCTCCCGCCACTCGGCGGCCTCGTCGGCGCTCGCCCCGCACTTCACGCTCACGAACTCGGCCGCCAGCCCGATGAACGCGAAAGCCTTGCCGCCGACCTTGCAGACCAGCTCCCCGTCACCCCAGGGGTAGGTCTCCTGGGCGCCGGGCTTGGCCAGGCAGTGCGCGATCACCTCGTCGAGCGTCATGGCGCCCACGCTAGCCGGCCCCACCGACAAAACCGGGCGCCCACCGGGCGGGAGCCCCACCGGACGAGGCACACTCAGGACGAGACGCCCACCAGCCGAGGCGCGCTCCAACCGGGGCAGCCCGGCACTGGCCGAGCCGCCGCCGACCGGAGCCGGAGCCGGGGTTGGAGCGCGGCCGTGGCCGGGCGCGGTCGAAGTCGAGCGCGGTCGAAGTCGAGCGCGGCCGGGCGGGAGCCCGCGCCGGCCCCCTACTTCACCCCCGCGGCGTCCATGCCGCGCAGCTCCTTCTTCAGGTCCTGGATCTCGTCGCGCAGGCGGGCGGCCAGCTCGAACTGGAGCTCCCGCGCCGCGTTCATCATCTGGTCCGTCAGCTGCTGCACCAGGTCCGCCAGCTCCGACCGGGCCATGCCGGCGGTGTCGCGGTCGGCCAGGACGCCGGAGCTGCGCCCGCTCGCGCCCGGCTCGCCGGTCGGCTTCTTGCCGCGCGAGGCGTTGCGGCCCGAGCCGCCCGGCTCGATCGCGTCCTCGGCCTCGGCGTAGACCTGCTCCAGGATGTCGGTGATCTTCTTGCGCAGCGGCTGCGGGTCGAGGCCGCGCTCCTCGTTGTACGCGACCTGCTTGGCCCGCCGGCGGTTGGTCTCGTCGATCGCGTGCCGCATCGAGTCGGTGACGCGGTCCGCGTACATGTGGACCTGGCCCGACACGTTGCGCGCCGCGCGGCCGATCGTCTGGATGAGGCTCGTGCCGGACCGGAGGAAGCCCTCCTTGTCGGCGTCCAGGATCGACACCAGGGAGACCTCCGGGAGGTCCAGGCCCTCGCGCAGCAGGTTGATGCCGATGAGCACGTCGTAGTCGCCCAGGCGGAGCTGGCGCAGCAGCTCGACCCGGCGCAGCGTGTCGACCTCGGAGTGCAGGTAGCGCACCCGGATGCCCAGCTCCAGCAGGTAGTCGGTGAGGTCCTCGGCCATCTTCTTGGTCAGCGTGGTGACCAGGACGCGCTCGTCGCGCTCGGCCCGCACCCGGATCTCGTGGACCAGGTCGTCGATCTGGCCCTCCGTCGGCTTGACGACCACCTCCGGGTCGACCAGGCCCGTCGGGCGGATGACCTGCTCCACGAACTCGCCGCCCGCCTGGCCCATCTCGTACGGGCCGGGCGTCGCCGACAGGTAGACCGTCTGGCCGATGCGGTCGGCGAACTCCTCCCAGGTCAGCGGACGGTTGTCCAGCGCGCTGGGCAGCCGGAAGCCGTGCTCGACGAGGTTGCGCTTGCGCGAGGCGTCGCCCTCGTACATGCCGCCGATCTGCGGCACCGTCACGTGCGACTCGTCGATGACCAGCAGGAAGTCGTCCGGGAAGTAGTCGATCAGCGTCGCCGGCGCGGTGCCCGCGGCCCGGTCGTCGATGTGGCGCGAGTAGTTCTCGATGCCCGAGCAGAAGCCGACCTGGCGCATCATCTCGATGTCGTAGGAGGTGCGCATCCGCAGCCGCTGCGCCTCCAGCAGCTTGCCCTGCCGCTCCATCCGGCCCAGCTGCTCGGCCAGCTCCGCCTCGATGTTGCGGATGGCCTTCTCCATCCGCTCCGGCCCGGCCACGTAGTGCGTCGCCGGGAAGATGCGCAGCTCGTCGACCTCCCGGACCACGTCGCCGGTCAGCGGGTGCAGGTAGTAGAGCTTGTCGATCTCGTCGCCGAAGAACTCGACGCGCACCGCCAGCTCCTCGTACGCCGGGATGATCTCCACCGTGTCGCCGCGGACCCGGAAGGTGCCCCGGTTGAACGCCACGTCGTTGCGCGCGTACTGGACGTCCACCAGGGCGCGCAGCAGCAGGTCCCGGTCGACCTCGCCGCCGGCCTCCAGGTGGATGGAGCGGTCCAGGTACGACTGGGGCGTGCCGAGGCCGTAGATGCACGACACCGAGGCGACCACGATCACGTCCCGCCTGGTCAGCAGGCTCATCGTGGCCGAGTGCCGCAGGCGCTCCACGTCCTCGTTGATCGAGGAGTCCTTCTCGATGTAGGTGTCCGTCTGCGGGATGTACGCCTCGGGCTGGTAGTAGTCGTAGTAGCTGACGAAGTACTCCACCGCGTTGTCGGGGAAGAACTCCTTCAGCTCGTTGGCCAGCTGGGCGGCCAGCGTCTTGTTCGGCGCCATCACCAGCGTGGGGCGCTGCAGCTTCTCCACCAGCCACGCCGTCGTGGCGGACTTGCCGGTGCCGGTCGCGCCGAGCAGCACGACGTCCTTCTCGCCCGCCCGGACGCGCCGCTCCAGCTCCGCGATCGCGGCGGGCTGGTCGCCGGCCGGCTGGTAGTCGCTGACCACGCGGAACTTCCCGTCGGTGCGGGGGATGTCGCCGACGGGTCGGTGCGCCGAGTGCGCCTTGACCGGGATCTCGGTAGGGAAAGCCACGCACACGAAGGTACGCCCCGGGTACGACAATTTCCGTCCGCCGTGGGTGAGACCGGACACGAGCCCTTGACGGCGCGCCCGGTCCGCCCGCCGGCCGGTCCTCAGCAGTCGCAGCCGCAGCAGTCGCAGCCGCCCCCGCGGCCCCCGGAGCAGCCGCAGTCGCCCGACCCGCAGTCGCAGTCGCAGCCGTCGCGCCACTTGCCGCTCCACGGGCCGGGGAACGGGTCGCGGCAGCAGTACTGGCAGGTCCCGCACTGGTAGAGCACGGCCAGGCAGCCGAGCAGGACCCCGCGCGAGCGGGGCGGGTGGACCAGGGCCGGCCAGGACCACAGGCCCGAACCGGGTCCGGGCTGCCCGCCCTTCCGGTTGCCCGCGGTCGGCCGCGGTGGCGGGCGGTCGCCCGCGGCGGGCGCGGAGCGGCGCGCACCGCCCTCGACGCCGTGCGCGCGGCACTGCGCGGCCTCGGGTCCGCCGGGCGAGCCGAAGGCGCGCCTGATCGACTCGCGCACCTCGTGCACCAGCAGGGCGTGCACCAACCGCCCGTCGGTGAACTCCACGTCCTCGAGCGCCAGCTCGATGCCCAGGGCGGCGTCCTCGCACAGCCGCCGCGCTTCGGCGCGCGACGTGCCGGTGGCCTCCAGCGGGTTCCACGAGCCCGACGCGCGGTCCTCGGCCAGGTCCTCCACGGCGTCGATCAGGTGCGCCAGGCGCCCGAACAGCCGCCCGACCTCGCGCAGCGCGACGGCGTTGGCCGGGCGCCCGGCCAGGACCGCGGTCCGCGCCACGGCCTCGCCGGCGGCCGTCTCGGTCGGCTCGGTCACCGCCAGCACCGAACCGCCGCGCCCGGCCGCCGCCTCCACCGCCGGCTGCCGCCGCACCGCCGCCACCAGCACCCCGGTGTCGAACCCCAGGTCGGCGCCGGTCGACTCGGCCTGGGCGGCCCACCGCCGCGCGACCTGCCTGCCCAGCCCGCGCACCGGCGCCCGGCGGAACGCCCCGTCCCGGTCGGCCACGTGGTCGCCGACCTTCGCCGACGCCAGCACCAGCGACACCGCCGCCGCCAACCGCGCGCCCGCGCCCACCGCCACGTCGGCGGACCGCATCCCGCGCAGCGCGCACGGCCCGGCGACGCGCCGCGAGCGGGTCGTCTGGGCCTCCACGAGGGCCGACACGACCAAGCCGTCGTAGTTGGTGACCACGCGCGCCAGGTGGCCGTGGTCGTCGCGCAGCGCCAGGCACAGGCCGCACAGGTGCGCGAGCCACGACTCGCGCAGGTCCGCGCCCAGGCGGTTGCGGCACGGGCGGATGATCCCGAACATGGTGCGCAGACTAAGCGACATTCACACTTTCGGGTGACAAAATCAGGTGTTCGGCGGGCAGCGGCGCCTATGGTGCCGGGCGTGACGCCGAGCGCGGCAGGGACCTCCCCCATGCACATCCACCCGCCGAAGGTCGAGTACTTCGACCTGGACGCCAAGAGCAACACCGACCCGAAGGGCCACCTGCGCGGCGTCGAGGAGTACCGGCTGACCCGGGCCGGCCTCTACATGTCCCGCCCGGTGCCCGGCCACCCGGAGCTGTGCCACTTCGAGTCGTGGCTGCTGCCCGCGCACGGCCTCCGCGTCACCCGCCAGTCCTGGCGCCCCGGCCACGAGCGCGACTACGACTTCTACGTGGACGTCGTGGAGATCAGCTCCGGCGGCTCGGTGTGGAAGACCGTCGACCTCTACCTGGACCTGCTCGTGCGCACCGGCCGGAGCGTCACCGTGCTGGACACCGACGAGCTGCTGGCCGCCCTGGACCGCGGCCTCGTCCAGCCGCACCGGGCCCAGTGGGCGCTGGAGACCACCTACCGCGCGGTCGCCGGCATCGCGGCCCACGGGCACGACGCGGTGCGCTGGCTGGCGGCGCAGGGCACCGTGACCACCTGGCGGCGGTGTTAATACAGAGGGTGAGATTTTCCGGTCAACCACCCCTGCTGTTCGTCACCGGAAAGAGATCCCTTACAGCACAGACCGTGATGTAACAAATCGACCCGCAGTGTTACCAGGTGCCTACCCAGGGCTACCCTCGGATGTTGTGGGAGCGGTCATCACACCTCGGCTCGTCGACGTGGTCGACACCATCAGCGCAGTTCGGAGCTACTCCTCGGGCACTTCCCGGCACCTGACCACCTGTCGCGTCGAGCACTGGGGACTGCGGCTGGAATGCCCCACCCCGGAAGACCCGTTCTCGGATTCCGAAATCACCTGGTTGATGCCGGAACTGGGATTGCGGCTCACCCACCACCGCCCGCGCTCGCGCCACTCGCGCGGCGGGCCCAGCGTGCTCAGCGCCGTCCGGGTGGAGCGGGACGGGCGCTCGTGGCGCACCACCGACCTGCTGCTCGGCCTCGCGGTACCCGGCGGCACCACCGCCCGCATCGTGCGCTCCGAGGAGTTCGCGGCGGCCGTGGCCGGCGGGGTGCTGGGGCCCGACGACGCCGACCAGGCCCTGAGCACCGTGCACCGGACGCTGGAGCAGGTCAGCCTGCACCGCCATGACCTCGGCTCCTGGCTGACCCACCGGGGCATCTACGACGTCTGGCCGGCCCTGTAGAAGGCTTCCACGCGCGCCGCGGCGGCGGCCATCCACGGCTCCTTGGCCTCGCCGTAGGCGAAGCCGTCGGCGTCGCCCGCGTGCCGCCGGGACAGGTCGAGCTTCAGCTCCTCGTACTCCCGCCGGGCCGCCGGGTCGGCGCGCAGCCAGTCCCGGAACCGCAGCGACCACTCCCACGCCGGCCCGCCCTCGACGCGGACGTGCAGGTTCACCCGCCGTTGCGGGTCGGCCCCGGCGTGCAGCCGCTTCTCCCACTCCGCCGGGTCGCCGTGCTTCGGGGTGTCCCCGGCGGCGCCCAGCGCCGGGAAGCCCGCCCGGCCCAGCGCGTCGGCGAGGTCGTCAGCCTCCGCCATCGACCGCACGCCCAGCTGGAGGTCGAGCACGTCCTTCGCCGCCAGGCCGGGCACCGACGTGGACCCGATGTGCTCCACCCGGCGGCCACCGGCCGCGACCCCGATCCGGCGGCCGACCCGGGCGGCCTGCTCCGGCCACGTCGGGTCGTGGGGCACGACCACCGGCGGCCCGGCGGCGTAGCGCCGGAGCCGCACGTTCGCCTCGTAGGGGACGAGCCGGTCGGCCCACAGCGCGTCCACCAGCGCCGACACCAGGTCGGGCGTGCCCGAGTTGTCCAGCCAGACGTCGGCCACCGCCCGCCGCGCCGCGTCGTCGGCCTGCTTGGCCATCCGGCTGCGCGCGTCCTGCTCGGTCAGCCCCCGCGCGACCAGCCGCCGGACCCGCTGCTCCGGGTCGGCGTGCACGATCACGACCAGGTGGTAGTTCGGGGCCAGCCCGTTCTCCACCAGCAGGGGCACGTCGTGCACCACGACCGCGTCCTCGGGCGCGGCGGCGACCAGCTCGGCGGTGCGGGCGGCGATCCTCGGGTGCGTGATGCCGTTCAGGGTGGCGCGGGCCCCGTCGTCGCTGAACACCTTCGCGGCGAGCGCGGCCCGGTCCAGCGCGCCGGAGGGGTCCAGGACCCCCGCGCCGAACGCCTCGGCGATCTCCGCGAGGCCCGGTGTGCCGGGTGCGACCACCTCGCGGGCCAGGCGGTCGGCGTCGACCACCACCGCCCCGTGCTCGGCGAGCCTGCCCGCGACCGTCGACTTCCCCGACCCGATGCCCCCCGAGAGGCCCACGCGCAACATGGTCCACAGTCTGCCCGCAGCCGGCCGCGCGGGTGGCGTCAGATGCCCTCGGTCGGGGTCATCGACCGGGCCGCCAGGTCGCTGAGCACCGGGCGCACGTGCTCCTCGGGCACGAACCCGGCCCTGGCCCGCGTCACGAACGTGGTCTTGCCCAGCGACCCCACCAGCAGCCGCTGGTCGCCGGTGCTGATCAGGAAGCCCTTCTGCGGGCCGACGTCCACCTCGGTCACCGCGCCGCCCGCCTCCCGCTCGGCCTGCACGCTGTCGCGGACCCGCTCGGTGGCGGTGGGCGGGTCGGCGTAGGTGGCCAGCCCGATGATCAGCGGCGCGGAGGTGATCTCCTGGTGCTCGCCGACGTCGTAGTAGCAGTCGACCTTCGCCGTCCGCCCCAGCGACGGCTCGGGGATGCCGGTGATCTGCTTCAGCTCACCCGCCATCTCCCGCCCGATCCGCTGGTTCACCACCTCGACCGGGACGATCAGCTCGCAGTCGTCGGGCAGCTCGCGGTCGGTCATGACCGCGGCCCGCGACGCCGAGGTGGGCGCGGCGATGGTCGGGATCTGGGGCGGCGGGGCGGGCGGGGCCGCGGGCTCCTGGGCGGCACAGGCCACCAGGGCCGCCACCGCGGCCGCCGCAGTCGTCCCGAGCCCGAATCGCGCGCCCATAGCACGCCCAATGTAACGCGCGGACCAGGGGCCCCGCACCGCGAGCGGTGCGGGGCCCCTGGCCTCCGGTGGGACGCGGACCCGGGACGGGCCCGTGGTGCTCTCAGGCGCCGCCCGACAGCTTCTCGCGCAGCGCGGCCAGCTGCTCGTCGCTGGCCAGGGTGCCGCCGGCCTGGGCCGGGGCGCCGGTGCCGCCGGTCGCCGCCGCCGGGGCGTCGCCGCCGGAGGAGTAGTTGGTCTCCCCCGCCGCCTCTTCCTCGGCCGCCGCGGCCTTCGCGACCTGCTTCATGTGGGCCTCGTAGCGCGTGTGGGCCTCGGCGTACTGCCGCTCCCACTCCTCGCGCTGCTTGTCGAAGCCCTCCTGCCACTCCTGGGTCTCCGGGTCGAAGCCCTCGGGGTAGATGTAGTTGCCCTGGTCGTCGTACTCGGCGGCCATGCCGTACTGGGTCGGGTCGAACTCGGAGTCGACCGTGAAGCCCTCGTTGGCCTGCTTGAGCGACAGCGAGATCCGGCGGCGGTCCAGGTCGATGTCGATGACCTTGACCATCACGTCGTCGCCGACCTGGACGACCTGCTCCGGGATCTCCACGTGGCGCTCGGCCAGCTCGGAGATGTGGACCAGGCCCTCGATGCCCTCGTCCACCCGGACGAACGCGCCGAACGGCACGAGCTTGGTGACCTTGCCCGGCACGATCTGGCCGATCGCGTGGGTGCGGGCGAACTGGCGCCACGGGTCTTCCTGGGTCGCCTTCAGCGAGAGCGAGACGCGCTCGCGCTCCATGTCGACGTCCAGGACCTCGACCGTGACCTCCTGGCCGACCTCGACGACCTCGGACGGGTGGTCGATGTGCTTCCAGGACAGCTCCGAGACGTGCACCAGGCCGTCCACGCCACCCAGGTCCACGAAGGCGCCGAAGTTGACGATGGAGGACACGACGCCCTTGCGGACCTGGCCCTTCTGCAGCTGGTTGAGGAACTCGCTGCGAACCTCGGACTGGGTCTGCTCCAGCCACGCGCGGCGGGACAGGACCACGTTGTTGCGGTTCTTGTCCAGCTCGATGATCTTCGCCTCGAGCTCGCGGCCGACGTAGGGCTGCAGGTCGCGCACGCGGCGCATCTCGACCAGCGAGGCGGGGAGGAAGCCGCGGAGGCCGATGTCCAGGATGAGACCACCCTTGACGACCTCGATGACCGTGCCCTTGACCGGCTCGTCCTTCTCCTTGAGGGCCTCGATGGTGCCCCAGGCGCGCTCGTACTGGGCGCGCTTCTTGGAGAGGATCAGCCGGCCTTCCTTGTCCTCCTTCTGGAGGACGAGGGCCTCGACCTCGTCACCGACCTTCACAACCTCGTTGGGGTCGACGTCGTGCTTGATCGACAACTCGCGCGAGGGGATGACGCCCTCGGTCTTGTAGCCGATGTCGAGCAGGACCTCGTCCCGGTCGACCTTGACGATGGTGCCCTCGACGATATCGCCATCGTTGAAGTACTTGATGGTCTTGTCGATGGCGGCGAGGAAGTCCTCCTCCGTCCCGATATCGTTGATAGCGATCTGCTTCGGCGCGGTAGCAGCCGGGACAGTGGTGGTGTCGGTGGACATTAGGTGGGTGGCTCCGGTACGGATTGGGGTTGTCTGGCCTTGGGTGCAACGCTGCGCGGGAGGCAAGGCTTCCCCCGACGACCGATCCCGTGACGTGCATACCGATCATGGGCAGCGCGAACCCACTACGCGGGCGGTATCGTACGCGCCTCGACGACCGGCGGGCAAACCGGCGACCGGGCCCGCGACCCCGAAGGAGCAGTGTGTCCGACCAGCACGCGAGCGCCGAACTGGCGCTGGGCACGACGGGCATCGCCAAGCGGGACGCCGACGCGGCGGAGTCGCGGGCCGCCAACCGCGCCTGGTGGGACGCCGACGCCGACGACTACCACGCCGAGCACGGCGCGTTCCTGGGCGCGGCGGACTTCGTGTGGTGCCCGGAGGGCGTGCGCGAGGAGGAGGCGGGCTACCTCGGCGACGTGCGCGGGCGGCGGGTGCTGGAGGTCGGCTGCGGCTCCGCGCCGTGCTCCCGCTGGCTGGCCTCGCGCGGCGCGCGCCCGGTCGCGCTCGACCTCTCCGCCGGGATGCTGCGGCACGCCGCGGCGGGCAACGCGGGCACCGGCGTCGCCGTGCCCCTGGTGCAGGCCAGCGCGGACCAGCTGCCGTTCGCCGACGCGAGCTTCGACGCGGCGTGCTCGGCGTTCGGCGCGGTGCCGTTCGTGGCCGACGTGGGCGAGGTGTTCCGCGAGGTGGCCCGCGTGCTGCGGCCGGGCGCGCCGTGGGTGTTCTCCGTGACTCACCCGATCCGGTGGATATTCCCGGACGACCCGGGGCCGGGCGGCCTCACCGCGACGCAGTCCTACTTCGACCGCACGCCCTACGTCGAGGTCGACGACGCGGGCCGGGCGACCTACGTCGAGCACCACCGGACCCTGGGCGACTACGTCCGCGCGCTGGTCGGCGCGGGTCTGGAGCTGCTGGACGTGGTCGAGCCGGAGTGGCCCGCCGGGCACACCCGGACGTGGGGCCAGTGGAGCCCGCTGCGCGGCCGGCTGTTCCCCGGCACCGCGATCATGCGGGCGCGCAAGCCGTAACCTGCCCGGCATGACCGTCAGTCGGGGGCTGGTGGAGGCGCAGAGCGCGCGTTTCGCGGGGCTCGACCCGCTGCTGCCCGCGGTGGCCGCGCCGCCGGAGGGCGACGTCGTCACCGCGGCGCTGCCGGACGGCACGCGGGTCGCGGGCGTGCTCCAGCGGCAGGTGCACGACCGGTCCTCGGCGGCCCGCCTGTGGTCGGCGACCGAGGTGTGGGAGCTGACGCCGCTGCTGGGCGGCGCGGGCGGGGTGGGCATGGACGCGCTGCTGCGGGCGTGGCGGCGGCGGATGGACCGGGTGGCCCCGGCCGAGCGGGACTCGGCGTGCGTGCTGACCTGGCCGAGCCGGGACGCCGAGGCGGCGCGGGCCCTGCTCGACCACGGCCTGGTGCCGCTGTCGGTGGTCGCCGTGCGCCGGGCCGCGCCGCCCGAGCGGCCGACCGGCGCCCGGTCGCCGGTGGCCGTGCGCCGGGCGACGCCCGCCGACCTGGAGGCGGTGCTCACCCTGGCGCTGGCCGAGCTGCGCTACTCGGCGCTGGTCGGCTCGACGGTCGACCGCCCGGAGGCGGCCGGGCTCAAGCGCCGCGCGCTGGCCGAGCGGCTGGCGGCGGGCGGCCCGGTGTGGCTGGCCGAGCGGGACGGGATCGCGGTGGGGCTGGCCGAGTGCGCCCTGGTGACCTCCGAACCGGGGAACGCGCCGGCGACCCGCTTACCGCCGGGTCGGTGGGGGTACGTGAACTGCGTGTCCGTGCTGCCGGGGGCCCGCGGCGGCGGTGTGGGCCGGCAGCTGATGGCGCACGCGCACCGCGAGCTGCACCGGCTGGGCGCGGTCGGCAGCTACCTCTACTACAACCCGCCGAACCCGCTCTCCTCGGTGTTCTGGCCGCGGCAGGGGTACCGTCCACTGTGGACCGCGTGGGAGGTCCGCCCGGCGGGGGCCTTGCGGTAGGTCACAGCCGCTCCGCTTGCGAGCGCCCTCCGGCTGCGCCACTATTTGTACTGACCAGTCAGTTCAAAGAAGGGGTCCGCCGTGGAGATCCACGCCCAGCGGGTCGGCGCCACCGGGCCGCACGGCCCGCTGCTCAAGCCGACCAGCCTGCGCGTGCCGGCGGGCGAGGCCGTGCTCGTGGCGGGCCCGCCCGGCGCCGGGCACACCGCCTTCGCCCTGCTGCTGTCCGGGCGGCTGCGCCCCGGCGCCGGGACCGTCACGCCGAACGCCGCCGAGCTGCGCAAGCACGTCGTCCTGGTGGACTCGCCGGAGGTCAACGAGCCCGAGGGCTCGATGCCGCTGGCCGCGGTGGTCGGCGAGGAGCTGGCCATGAACGGGCGGCGCGCCGGGCGCAAGGCCGTGGCCGACTGGCTGGTCGAGCGCGGGGCGGAGGAGTTCGCGGACGCCCGGTTCGACCAGGTGCCCGCCGAGTCCCGGTGCTCGCTGATGCTGGAGCTGGCCGCCGGGCGGCCGGGCGCGCGGGTGCTGGTCCTGGACTCCCCCGACCGCTACCACGGCGACCCGGCGGGCTGGTGGGCCGCCGCGCGCCGGCGCGTCACCCCGCACCTGTCGGTGGTGGTGCTGTGCACCACCACCTCCGCCGCCGTGCTGGACGTGCCGGCCGCGCGGCTGGGCGCGGACAACGTCGTCCCGGTCGACGTGCCCACCGGCCCGCTCGACACGGCCCGGCTGACCGCCGCGGGCGCCGGGCGACCCGCCGGGGCCACCGCGGCGCCGCGCCGCGCCGACCGCCCGGTCGAGCTGCCCGTCGAGCTGCCGGCCGCCGCCGCGCCGCGCCACGCCGACCGCGCCACCG
>Ga0196958_10000067_pt1 | contig 43403 bp, 78 predicted proteins | sample S1v_10metaG_FD_148654 | JGI IMG/M metagenome (GOLD analysis project Ga0196958, IMG submission 148654) | Soil microbial communities from Anza Borrego desert, Southern California, United States - S1+v_10 | ecosystem: Environmental > Terrestrial > Soil > Desert | place: USA: California | collected... | reverse complement strand
TCTGGTTCGTCTTGGACGTGGTTTTCTTGGTTGAAAGCCCCATTACAACGCCTTCCGGATTATCAGTTGGAGCATTTCCCAGCCCTCGCCTTTGAGTTCACGCGCCCAGCCGGGCCGAGATTCGATGCGTCCTGCGATGCAGTTGAGCAGCTTCCCCCAGCGAAGAGCCTGAGGGATGAGGTCGTTCTTGATGTCGTTGAGATCCCCGGCGGCGACGATGCCGTGAACTTCGCGGGCGCCTGACGGGTAGGTCTCGATCTTGGCGAGGATAATAGCGTTGCGACTTGCGAAGACACGGAACACACCGCTGCGAACCTGCTCATCCACCCATGCCATCGGGTGCAGGGTCTCATCGACGGCTTCGGCTATTTGTTCGCGAAAGGTGAGGTAGCTAATCCAGTCAGGAGCATCCCAGATCATTGCTGGCGGGCTCCTTTTGTGCTAAGACAACGGCATGGCTGAAGACCACATCGACCCGATTGCAGCGCTTGAATTTCGTGTTAGAACGCTGGAAGCGCAGGTGGCTAACTTGCTAAAGCAGCCTCCGCCTCACCACCCGCCGCTGAAGTGGAAAACGAAAGAACTTACTCATCGCAGCGACACCACCCCGAAGAAGGTGTATCAGGCTGGAATAAAGGGCTAAGCCCTTCGCCCCGCCGCCACCGCAGGGAACACCGGCCTTCCAAGCCGCATATATTCCGTCCCTGCGAACTTGAACGAGGCTATCTGCCCCGTCACTCGGAAGTCTCGCTTGTGCGCGTTTACAGGAAGGGAGAACGGCCCTTTGATGACCGGAGCCTCCTGAGCATAAGTCCGCACGGCAATGGTGAGGTCGATCGATCCGGCTTGGTTTTCAAAGTCCGGACGCACCCCCTGAAGCTGTAGGGCCACCCCTCCCTCTTCCAGATACTGATCCGCGCTCTTGAGGAACCAGCTCAGGCTTCCACCGTCCGCCGTATTCCCATGTTCATGGTAGAACGCCTTACCATCAGGCGAGACCATGATGGGATTGGTAGCAACTCCCGCATCAACTGCGGCCGATCGAGCGAGGATGCCCTTGAACCAGATCGATGCCTGATTTGAGATGGACTCAGTGATCGAATATGCGAGGTAGCGACTGTTCTCGTTGCCATCGCGGGTATCGGGATAGTGGAACCACACCTCTCCGAACTTCGATACGCCGGAAGCGACGATCTTCTCCTTCTGCGAGGTGACGAGATTGTCTGCAAAGTCCTTCCAAATGGGGCAGCGCAGGATGTCAGGCTTTCCGCCTAGCTGCCATGCGCGGAACTGATAGTCCGACGACACCCAAAAAGCCGATTGCCCCTCGATGTGAACCGCGTTGGGAGCAGCAAGCCCGCAATTATCCGCAACCCGATCGATCTGGTAGGTCTGGCCCAACTGCCCCACGAACTGCGCCTGGTGGAGCGCTGCGTCGGTCCAGATAGCCACATACGGGCCGATGAGCCTCTGCCCAGCGATCCTTCCACCACCTTCAAGGACATGCTCAAATGCGTTGTTGGCCGCGGTGACGGTCCACGCCTCGATGTCCTCAATGTCCGTGCCGCGAATGCAGAGCGGGTTATAGTCTCCTGAAAGCTCCTCGTTGCACCCAAAGGCCACCAGCTGGCGCTCCGGAGTAACCAGGATGCCATTTACCCGCGTGGGGGCGTTTGTGACTACCGTTGCCGGTGAAAGAGGTGCATTCTCCCAAACGTAGATGTTTCCGCCGCGAGGGTTGGCGATCAGCCACTCGCCATAGTTGGCGAAGGACCAAGTTCGCACCCAATAGGTCGATGCCGGGCTACCGAACGGCCCCATTCCGAAGGGTCCGGAGCCGAACCCTGGCGCACCGCCCGTTCCATGCTCAGATCCCGGCAGCAGCCCTGCCGGCGTGATGTCGTAGAGCGCCCCGCCCTTGTAGACGAACAGATGCGTATGCGTTCCAAACGCGATGTTGAGGGCGCCGTCCGCATCGGTCCATGCGTGGATGTTGCGGCAGACCCCCTCAAGCGCATCGGTAAAGGCCCTCGTCCATCCTCCAATGACCTGCATCTTCCCAAGCCATGCCCTGACGTTCGATCCATCATCCCAGACACCGGGCGAAGCGAAGGTCGTATCGTCGCTGAACAGCCCCGGAGGAGGCTCGAGGGAAAAGCGCAATGTCTCTTCTCCCTAGACCAGTCGGATGCGGTATTGCTGGCCGCTGACGAAGCCGAGCAGGCCAGAAATCGTGCCGCGTGTGCGGGGCGGCACACTGGAGCCACTATAGGAAAACGGCGCATTCAGGCTGTATTTGACGCTATTGACCTCCACGCCAGTATATGCGGCAAGCAATGTTTCCTGGTTGCCGTAGAAGTCGATCGAGGAGCCGTTATCGTCGTTGTTCTGGTAGAGCGCCAAGACGACTGCACCTTGGACAGGCTCATCGCTTAGCGAGCCGAACGCGGGCACTTGGCTGAAGGCGTCCTCGGTGGTGTAGCCCACGTAAACGTCACCGGAACCGGGGGTCGTTTGCTGGCCCGCAGTGAGAACGATGCCGCCACTGTCTCCCATGAGGATCGGAGACCCAAGGAGCATCAGAGTGACCTTAGCGCCACAGGGATGAACCTGGTGGCCGTCCGCACCTTGAAAGTGACTTCGTAGCCTTTCGAGCTGGTGATGTCGTTGAGCAGCGGCGGGTTCTTGAAGTTCGAATGGAATGTGACCGTGCGCGGAGTTGCGTTGTTGCCGACGAACTCAATCGCGTAGGTGGCGCCGACGATAGGATCGGACACCTCGAACGAGGTCACATTGCCTGTGAGCGTGCTTTCGAAGTTCACGCCAGCTTCGCCATTGAGCGTCATGGTCGAGGCATAGGGAATGTTCACATAGGCAAGCGCGTCGCGGATGCCTTGAGACGTGACGCCTGTATCGCTTTCACGTGCGCGAAGTTGAGCCGTAGTGGCCCGGTTCACGTCGGCCATGGACCCGAGACCGCCGCCAACCCGAACGACGTTCCCGCCAAGGCTCACCACCCATCGCGTCTGATCCGCAGGAACTGTGGCTGACGTTCCAGAGCCTGTGCCGATTTCCACCGGAGCATCGGTGTCGTTGATGACGAGATAGGTTTTGGTGACGTTCGGAATAACGACAGAGCCAGTGCCGGTGAGCGTTCCAGTGAGATGGAGAACACGTCGACGCGCTTCATCGTCATCCTCGTAATTGTCCACCACGAGGGTGTATTCAGCGTCCGCTCCGGACAGGTTCACCGTCGTCAGCCCATCCAGCGCCTGATCGGTCTGGCGGAGGGCGTCCATCAGCTTCTCGCCCCAGGTGTCGTTGTTCTCGCCAACGGCCTGGAGTTCAAAGCGATTGCTGGTGCTCGGCGTTGAGGGCATTAGAGCGTTGCTCCCGGTGTAAGCTCGATCCAGTCAGTGCCGTTGCTGAAGGCAAGACGATCGATGTCAGTCACATAGGCGATGCGGAACGGGTTATCGGCGGCCGAAGGAAGGGCTGTGGCGTCCGCAAAAGACATCACCCCCACCCCTCGAAAAGCCCTCTCAATTTGCGTGACCAATCCCTGCAGCTCTGGGCTGGGAACTGGCAGGCGAACTAGCATCGCGCCCCTGCTACCTGCCTGACACCTGTTGGAATGGTGAGACCTGGACCCCAGCGATCCATTGCGCGGGAGGTGGCGAGGTTGTTCACCGCAGCCTCGAACACGCTGCCGATCGCCGCGGCATCAGGGTCTTTCAGGAACAGCATGGCCTGAGCCAAGGTGCCGTAGAAATAGACATCCGGATGATTGCGGATGATCCAGTTGTCGGTGTTCTCGGTAAGCGGAGTGAACTTGGCGAGATAGGTGATGGTGAGGTTCACCTCCTCGGCAGGCTTGGGAGACAGCCGGATCGTGTTGCCGGTGAGCGAGTAGGCGGAGGGCGTGCCCTGCATCCCCTGGAACTCTCCGGCCAATGCCGCGGGCGAAACCGCCGTCAACGGAAGCTCTGGCTCGCCTTCCATGTAGATTGAGCGGATCGAAAGGAGGTCTGCCGGAACCGTCACTTCCTCGTCCGACACCAACGAATAGGCCTGCGTCTCCATGTCCAAGGTTCGGAGCCGGCGCTGCAGGTAGACCTCTGTCATCTGAACGAAGCGGGGAATATCTCCATCGAGATCGTCGCGGTTCGTGTGGCTCGCGATAGCAGCAGCAAGCGAGGCGTAGTCAGTGATCATTGCCACACTCCCGTTGCTGCGGTTTTCCTGATCCAGGGGCCATCCGCTGGCTCGATCGGCGTCCAGGAACCGCCCGCTGCCGGAAGCTTGGTCCAGATGAAGCCGATTTTTGCGTCGAAGAAGATGTTGTCGTTTGCGAATAGCTCAGGCGTGACGACTGCGGCGCCTGTCGCAATGGTTGGCGCGAAGAACTCGTTGACGTTCGCCAGGAGCGGCGGCGACAGAGTGAAGCCCGTATTCCCGACCGTAGGGGCGAAGAAGCTGTTGGCGTTCGTGAAGAGCGCGGGAGAGAGGCTGACGCCCCCCCTGCTAACACTCGGGTTGAAGTAGGTGCTGGCGTTGACGAACAGCGACGGTGCGAGCGCTGCGGCACCTACAGTGACCGTAGGGCCATAGAAGGTGCTGCTGTTGTCAAGGCGAGCCGGGGAAAGTGTCTTGGCTCCAGCGGCTACCGTAGGAGCGAAGAAACTCTGCGTGTTGCTGAAGAGGCTTGCTGAGAGGCTGACCGTTCCTCTTGTGACAGACGGTGCGTAGAATTGACTGGAATTGTCGAGGCGGGCCGGATTGAGCTGCTGGGCGAGGCTGACTGAAGGGGCAAGGAAGACGCTGGTATTGGTGAACAGCGACGTTTGAAGATTGACAGGCCCCGCCCCGACGGTGGCAGGATAGAATGCTTCCGCATTGCTCAGGAGCGGCGGAGATAGCGTTACCGCCCCAACCACTACGGAGGGCGCGTAGAATGCCTGCGCGTTAGTGAGAAATGAGGGGCCAAGAGCAATGGCGCCGCGCACCACCGAGGGAGCGAAAAACGCCTGGGTGTTAGTGAACAGCGCCGCCTGAAGCGTCTGCGCCGGCTGCGTTTGGGCAATTGCGGGTGAGAAGAAAGTTTGGCTGTTCGTGAACAGCGAAGGCGTCAGGGCCGTGGCCCCTCCGCCCTCTGCAACTGTGAACGTGAGGAACGGGTCTTGGGTCGTTCCAGTCCGCTCGCTGGAATAGAACGCGAAATTGCCGAATGTGGCCGGTGTCGTCGAGGCCTTCTGGTCAACGTCGAACACTACCAGCTTGTAGGCGGCCGTCCTGGGAATCGCCGTAGTGGACAAGGCAATCGTCTTGACGGCGTTGTTGCCAACCGTGGACCCGAGAGTTGTCTTGGCGGCAAGCTGAGAGCCGCTGATGAGGCTTGCAGCGCCGCCAGCCCAATCGTGCTCGGCAATGCCGATGGTTTTGTTGCCGTAGCTGTCAAAGTAGCCGGTGAGGGTCAGCGAGACGGCGCTGTCGGTGCCAGCAGGGATAGCGCTGGTGTCGAAACCTAGGAACGACTGGTAAAGCTGGGTGGAAGAAGTAACGCCTGCAAAAAGCTGGAAGTTTGTTGCGTTCTGCGCGAACTTGCTGCCCGTGCCTTCGCGCACGTTGGCCCAACTGCTCCCGAATATCTCGACAGTGTGGTCAGCCGCGCTGCTGTAGACGACATAAGTTGCCATCAGAGAAGTGCGTCCAGCATCGTTCGCAAGGCTTCCTTCAGATCCTCACGAAACCGAGGCTTGCCTGCCCCATCCTCTCCATCCGGAACGAGGATAGGAGGATTGACGAAGAACAGCTCCTTCTCTTGGAACAGCCATTGGCCATTAGGGGCGGGCCTTGCTGACACAACCAGGCGCAGCATCGGAACGTCGTCCCGGTCCACCCGCCCGAAGTCATGAATGGTCCAACGGATATTGTTTCGCTGGAACGAGCGGGGAGACGTCAGGATATGCGAGGCGAAGTGCCCTACCTTTCGCCTTTCTCGCTCTCGCTGCGGCAGATCGGCCAGTTCATCGCTGATGGCCATCAACCGCCTCCCACGTGCTAGAGCTGGAAGATGCCGCTGGCGTTCCAGTTCACGCTGATATCGCCACCGTTCGGGGTGACGGGAAGGCCGGTCACACCGCTGTCGAGGTAGGCGACAAGCCGGGAAGTGCCTGCCGAGCCGGTGTCGATGTAGATGATCAGAGCCTCAACGGTATTACCGGAAACAGCGGTAAAGGTGACGTTATCGCCGTCGAACAACCCGTTGGTGACGGTAGTGTTGGCGATGGTCTGCGGAGTGCCCACTACGCCAGTCACGTCATCGTAGAAATCGTGCGCGGCGGAATAGGTGTAGGCGCCCGTATCAATTAGAGCCACCTTCACCGTGCCATCGTTGACATCAGTGTTGGTGGAGCCGTCGAGCAGCGCCTCTTTGAACTTGGGATAGATCGCGTTTGCCATGCTCGGCTCCTGCAAAAAGGTGGGGAGGAGCGGTTAAGCCCCTCCCCTATCAGTCAAAGCTTGGACTCGCTCGCCGCCTTGATGGCAGTGATGAGGTCCTTCTTGGACAGCCCTTCCGGGTTGACGCGCTTTTCGACCGCGACAGCGCGAAGGCCGGCGAGGTCCAGCGTTTCCAGAGGAACGTCGCCGGGGATATCCTGCTGTGCATCCGCGACACGCTGCTCAACCTTGCTAAGCTCTTCCCAGTTCTCGCCCTTCTCAGCGGTCGTTGAGAAAGGACGGTTGGCCTTGAAATACTGCCGATCCACATAGACCGGATGCGGGGCAGTGTAGGTTTTCGGCTGCTTTGCCATGGTCTAGACTCCTCAGTTGGTCTGGTTGCCCATGGAGACGCCGGCAGTGATCCTGCCGAGCGACGGGGCGGTGCCGGTGACGGTGTAGTAAAGGCGCAAGAACCGCTCGTTCGTGCCCCGCGGAATGAAATCGGGCAGAGGGCGTTCGTCTCCTGCGCCGAGATCCGCGAGAACAATCGCCGGGGTAGTGTAGACAGTCTTGGCCGAAGTGAAGGCCGCGTTGTCGTCCACCTGGATGGCGATCGTGAGCGAGGTGAGGTTGTTGAAGCCTTCCGTGATGGCAACGGTAAGCGGGATTGCCGTGCCGTTGCCAATGTCGCGGACGACAGGCGAAGTAGCGCCGTAAACGGTGCCAGTCTCGCCAAGCTCCACGACGTTCGTGGAGGCTGCTGATGCAGTGATCGCCTGACGATCGCTGAACAGCAAAGTGCGGTCCATAATCATTTCTCATGTCTCCTTTGGCGAGAGTTACGCGATCGCGGCTTCGGCGTTGATCAGGGCATCCGTCTCGCGGATCGGAAGCTGGCGGTAGGCAAGGATCTCGCCGCCCTCGACTTCATCGCGGGTCAGGCGAACCTTGTCGTTGTCGCTGGCCTGCGTATCGAGGGCTTCGAGGACTTCACGGTTCGCGTAGATGACCGTGCGGCCCATCGAGATCATGCCGCCATTCTGGACATTGCCATTCCGGCGGCCCTGGAGCCTCCAGTAAGCCGACCGCATGAGGGCGTAGATGTCCACGTTGCCGGCCCGCAGCTCGGAGACGTCGATGTTGGCAATACGCGCATTGAAGCGCCAATCCCCAACAGCAACGCCGACATGCTGACGGAACAGCTCTTCCTTGCCGTAATAGGCATTGCCTAGATCGTCGGTGACGCGCTGGCTGCCCTTGTCCTCACGCTGAACGCCGGCCGCAGTACCCTGCGGATAGATCAGCGCTGTCTGGCGCTCACCATGGGTGACGAACCAGATCGAGGTGTTGTCGGACCCGACGCCGCCACCGTTGATGACCTGCGTGTTGGCAAGCGTGTCGTAGCGAGCGCCCAGCCCCTTGAACCGCTCCGGCGTGGTTGCCGTATCGGCGTAGAAGATGTTCGTCGCCACTTCCTGCGCGATCGCCTCGAGGAACGGCTGCGCTTCCGACATGCGGACAGCGGCAGGGTTCTTCGAAAGCTGCAGGTAACGGTCATCCACAAACGAGAGACCCTCAACGAAGCCGGTCGCATCTTCGACCTGCTGCGTGGTGGACTTCGACTGCGGAATGCCCTGATAGAGCTTGCCCCACGTCACATCGGGCAGGCCGGTGCGGATGGTGCTCTTGTGGGTAGTGCCCTCATTGGCCTCGATCGCCACTGCGTCCCTCATGAAAGGGTTCAAGGTGTTCAGGGCCTCGATGACGGGTGCGATATTGCCGAAACGGTCCTCGCGACGATATTTGTCGATGAGGTTGAGATATGAATTGCCGATGGTAGCCATCTAGGCCTCCTTCGCTAATCGTTGGGATAGAGGACCTTCTCGATCGGGACGTTCTTCGGCTGAGCGCCGCCTCCCGCCGTTCCAGGCCTCGCGATTTTCGGAAGCGTCTTGGCCTTGCGCACGTTGGCCATCTTGTCCTTCTGGAGAGCGTCCCAACGGTCGGCCTTGGCCTTCCAGTGGCTCACCTTCCTCATCGCAAGGATGTCCATGGCGTTGGCATTTGCCAGCACGTCCGGAGAATATCCGACCTCAAGTGCGATGGACCCCAGCTCTTCGCGGAGTTTCGGACCTTGATCTGGGTCGAGATATTCGGGGAATTGTTCACTTAGGACAGCGTGCGTTTCCTGGGCCTCCTGGGCTGAAAGCGTCTGCTGAACCTGCTCTTGCTGCTGACGGAGGAAATGAACCTGCTGCTGCACGTAGGAGTGCTGGGCTAGCGCGCGTTCATGAGCATCCATCTGCTCGGCAAAGGCATAAGGGTCGTCCGCCTGAAGCTGATAAGAGGGCTTCGGCGGCACTTGCGGCAGCATGGCCTGTAGGCGCTGCTCGTATAGGGGGATGATCTGCTCATCGAGCTGACGCAGGGCCTGAACTTCGGCCTGGCGGGCAGCTTTGGTTGCTTCTTCCGACTTGCGGTTGACGAACTGGTCGCGCTCAGCCTCGCGGCGGGCGATCGTCTCCTGAACATTGCGCGGGAGAGAGGAGAAAAGCTCCTTTTCCTCGGCTTTCCAGCTTGAAGGGGCGTTTACGGGCGGGAGGTCGTCCTGCTGCTCGCCCTCTTCAGCGCCTTCTTCGCCTTCCTGACGCTCCTCACCCTCACCAGCGCCATCTTCGCCGGCTTCCGGGGCGTCCTGAGGCCGATCCTCGCCATACATCTCCTCGAGGGAGACGTCTTTCGGCTCGGCTTCCTGCTGCGTCGCGGTCGTGTTCGTCTGAGCCGCAGCGCTGTCGGTGGAATCGTCAGCGACAACGGCTGCTTGAGCGTCAAGCTGGGCCAATGTCATTTCCTTGCATGAAAAAAGCCGCTCAGAGGCGGCTGCGTGACCCGCTCAGGCGGGAATGTTGTTGGCTCTCAAGGCCGAGAATGGTATGTTCGGCAGCATGAGCACAGCACTAAACGACGAATATGAGCAGCGCTGGGAAGAGAGGCTCAGGGGGCGTCGATTAATTATTGTCCCGGAGCCAACCAACGAGATGATGGACCAATGGGACTCCAAGTTTCCCTCTGAGAAGTATCTTGTAGTGCCCTCGCGGCCAGCACCCTCAGACCCTCTAGAATATCAACTCTACGTCCAAGCCACGCTCGACCACTTGTGCCAAGCCTAACTAACTAGGCAGGCTGATCCCAAGCACCTTCCGGCGCTCCGGCGTCATCGCCTCGATCTTCCTCAGGCGCTTCAGTTCATCCATGGCAACAGGGCCGTCCAGCGCAATCGCCTTGATGAAGTCGCGCACTTCCTCGGCGATCTTCGCCGCCACTGCGAGGCTGGTGATCTTCCGCCCTTCCCAAGGCTCCTTGGAGGCGATCTCCGTCATCCGCTTCATGTAGAGCGAGATTACTGCCTCGAAGGCTGGATCGAGCTGCTTGAGGGCGCTTTCGGCCTCACCGGCACGATTGACGCGGGCGAGAAGGGTGTTGTCGCTCACCACTCATCATCCCGTCCAAAGCCAATAGGATTCGGCAGGCGCATGATCGGCTCGCCAGTCACGCAGATCAGGCCAGTGTCGCAGGGTTCGTGCCCATCTACGTCCAGATGCGGACGAAAAGGCTCGTCGTCCTCCATGTCCCATGAGCGCAGCTTGGCCTTGGCGATGACATATATCGGCATGGCTACTCCGCTAGGCTCCCGCCGGGTCGATTATCAGGCAGGTTCGCGTTGCCCTGCCCGCTACGCAGAAACGCTTCCATCTGAAGCTTCATCTGCGCCAGAACGAACTCCTGCTGTGCCTTCTGCTCGGCAAGACGCGCTTCGAACTCTGCACGCATCTGGTCCTGAGAGGCCTTGGTCTGCGCCTTAGCCTGCTCCAGCAGCGCCCTGTGCTGTGCTTCCTCCTGGGCGCGCTGAGCCTTGGCCTGAGCCTCCGCCTGCTGCATCTGGAGCTTCATCTGCATCTCTTGGATGCGGGCTTCCAGTTCCTGCTGCTTGCGCTGCGCCTCGGCCTGTACCTTCAGAACCTCAGGATCGACGTCAGGCTCGTCAGACGGTGGCGGTAGTGTAGCCGGGTCCGGATAATAGTCAGTCGGCTGTCCGAGCTGCAGATCCGCAACAAGGCCCTTCACCGAGTTGAAGATGTGCTCGGCAGTGATGTTCTCATCACCACTCTGCGCTGCTTCCTTCTGCAGGTTCAGCAGCAACATGCGGTTGGCAATGCGCTGCTGCTTGTTGCCGGCACCCAAGCCAACCCGCACCATGACCCGCATCTCATCCGGCCACTTGGAGGGATCGACCGTGCGCGGCTGTCCGTCCACGATGATGGCGAACGGCTTTCCATAGTCCCGCATCAGGCGGTATTTCTTCTCGAACACCCGCCCGACGAACTCCGCAAAGTTGCGGGCGATGTACTCCTCGATCTGCTGGCCCTGAGCCTGCATCAGGGCCGTGCCGGTAGCGGTCTTGTTCAGCGCGTCTGCATCGAGGCCCTGGTTGAGGCGGGTGATGCCCGTGCGGCTTTCACGCTCGCCAATGAGCATTTCCAGCATCGACTGGCCAGCGCTCGGGTCGAAGTAGTTCGTGCGCGTGACAGGCGCCGTGCCCTTGTAGCGAACGATCTTCCGGCGCAGCGTCGGGTTGAGAAGATCGTCCAGCGTGTTGTCGCCGATCGCGCTTTCATCGATGTAGGTCGTCGGATCATTCGATCCGTACATGCCGTCCAGCGTCTGCCGGAAGATAACCGAACGGACCCTTTGAATGTCCATGGTCTTGTCTGCGAGAGAATGCCCTACGCGCCTGTGCGGCATCGGGAACGGGCACCATTCCTCGCAGGGGCCGTATTCTATCTCATCGACGCTGAGGATCGCCGTTCCGACGCGCTGAACCCGTAGGAACTCCGCAATCCCGTCGCCATTCAGGTCGTAGCGGCAATATTCCTCGAGGAACCACACCGCGCGGTTGGGGCCGTCGCGGACAACCTCGGTATTGCTGACCACGCCATCGCGCGTCTTGCTAAGCGTCGTTGCGGTGTAAGCATCGCCCTGCGTCGCAACAGCATCGCCATCGAGGCCCATCGCGTTGATATCGGAGACGGTCTTGATGGTGCGGTGGTTGTAGTAGATCGCTTCATCCAAGGATCTAGCATCCGGAGCGACGCCGAACTCCTCATTGGGAAGCGGGATGTCCACAAACCGCGGCGATGTCTCGAACCATGCGACACGGAAGATCGGGCCTAGTTGGTCGATCGCTTCGGGGGCTTCCGAAGCTTCAATCAGTGCCCGCTGCTCTTCAGGCAGTGCAGCCCACTGTCCGATCGGCTCGGACTCCACAATCTCAATGCCCTCAGCGCTCATCTGGGCGAGCTGCGTAGCGGTTACATCCTCTTCCCGCCTGGTGCGCTTTTCCTCGACGAACGACTTGATGGCGCCCGTCTTCTCAAGCAGCCCTGCCTTCAGGCTGTCGTGAAGGATGCGCCAGCCAGACTGCTCCTGCATGAACTGCTGCGAGACCGCCTCTGTAGCTTCCTCCAGAATGTCCTTGAAGCCGCTGTCCAGCGCCTCGAACTCGACAACCCTGTCACCCGAGACCATCGTCCTGAGGACTGACGGCACCATGTAGTCGATGACTTCGGGAACGTCCCCGGATACGTATTGGGAGCGGCCCTCTTCCTCATCTCCGAATGGATCGCGATTGTAGAAGCTGATGGCAACCTTGCGCTCTTCGTTCAGCTCGTTGTTCTTGGCCCGCTCTTCCTCATTCTGGAGCCAAGAGACGAACTCATTCGGGTATACAGGACGTGCGGGTGCGGGCTCGTCAATGACTTCATAGGTGGGGAAGTCGAGGACGGTGGCCATTAGAGCGCCTTGCCGCCCTCAATGACACGAATGGGAACCAATCTGCCGCCTACATTACGCACCCTGCCTTCGTCGAACCATTTGTCGATGTCGCGCTCCTGATCGTAGCTGGCGCAATCAGGGGCCAAGCAGTTAGGCCACGCTTGAACATCAGCGGGCTTCGGGCAAATAGTGAAGTCCTCGCCGCAAGTATCGCAACGAAAGACGCCGACAGCCACGCCGTACTCATTTGAAGTCGCAGCGAGGTAAGCCATCACACTATCCCCTTCGAGCTGTAGACGATGCGCTGGGCTTGCTTGGGAGCCTCGTAGTCCATGCACATCAGGCCGAATGCATCGGCACCGTGGCTTGACCAGTCATGCTCCGGACCAAGGCCGATGTTGCGGCTCTCGTCGCGCTTCTCATGATACCAACCAAGAGCATCCAGGCCGGCGCTGCAGGGCTTCTCGTTGAAGTGGATCGAAGGGAATAGGCGCCTTGCCGCCTCAACCCTCTGCATTGCCGCTCCAGCGCCCTGATTAGGCACCACACGAACGTTGAACCCCGCTTCTCGTATTGCCCCTTCGTAGGTCGTGCGCGCTATCTTGTCGTGCGCAGCGCCATCATGCGGAAGGACGCAAAGAGCCGCTGCATAATCCTTCGATCGTAGCCAGTTTAGGTGCGCGGCAAGCGGCTGACCTACAGCCTCATAGTAATCCAGCACCCGAACCTGCGTGCCGACGAACTGGACAACCCAGATGGCAGTCGCATCAGCCTTTGCACCGGTCCCGCCAATGTCCCAATAAGCTCGAATGGTCATGAGCGGATCGGCCGCCACATGCCCTATCCTGCCATCAAGCCTCGCCTTGGCTAGATCCTTGGCGAAGTAGGCACCCGCGCTGACGGTGACGTAACCACCTTCCCAGACATGCTCATATTGATCAGGCTGCGTACGTAGGAAATCCTGCCGCTCCTGCTCTAGCTCGCTCGTGAACCAAGGATTGTCCCGCCAGTTGGCCTGAACCACCACAGCGCCCGTTGGCTTCTCGTCGCCCCGAAACATAACATCCACAGGATCAATCTTGCGGCGAGGGTTAAAGCTCCACCAGCGCTGCGCACCGACCTCTCGAATAGTCGGTCGCAGGAGATTGATGGAATGCTGCGTCGCGCCTTGGGCCTCTTCCCACCACGCGCGCTTGAAGTTCTCCAGCGACTTGATCGAATCCGCCGTGTAGTCCTGCATTCCCTTGAAGATGATGATTCCATCGCCCGGCGTGGTAATCACATCCCGAAAGACCTTGAAGCCGTCCGCCTCACCTAAGTTGAAGCTCGCCAGTTTGGCTTCGATGAGAGCCTTGGACGATTGGGCCAGATCCTTCTGCACCTCGCGAATGCAAACCGACCTAAGCCCCTCCCCTGCAGCCTCTCCAGGCTCAGCAAGGCTGTCCTCGATGAGCATGCCAGCGAAGAAGTGAGACTTGCCTGATCCGCGTCCACCATGAGCTGCCTTGTCGCGAGCCGGCGCCAGAAGCGGCTGAAATATCCTAGCTGTCGGGATGCGCAGGATCGACAATCACGCGCTCCACTCGGTTGACGGTGACGTTGCCGCTGTGTTCAGTCTCTACCTTGTCGCGCCAGTTGCCTTTGCGGCGGTTGAGAAGCCACAAACGCTGGGCGGTTACATCCCCCGGCACGAACTGAGAGAGGCGCACGATCTCATGATCGTCCTCTGATTTCTTGAGGATGCGCTCGACGAAAACGACCTGGCCGATTGCACGACGGTGTAGGCTATCAGCTACGTCCGCATCCGCGACGACCTTGCCCGCGTTTATGGACTCTAAAAAAGCGGGAAACTGCGCCTTCCAGTTATTCAGCGTGGCAACGCACACCCCGAAAAAGTCCGCCAGCTCCTCATCGATGTACCCGAGGAGACAAAGCTTGCGAGCCTGTTCATTGAACTCAGGGCGGTACTTGGAATTACGCCCTGGTCCGGGGACGGGCAACCCCGCGGGGACAATCTCGCCTTCAATGGCTGTCATGACCTAGATCCGACGCACGATCGCCAGGACGACAAGGACGATCAGCAGGAGGATGAGGATATACTCGAGGTTCATCGCTTTCCTCCGAATTAGTCCCGCCACACTCATTCAGTTGCCGATGCGCTTGCCGTGCAAAGATGCCCCAGGGAGATAGGGCTGTGCCTGTGTGGCCATCGGGTGAAGAGGTGGCGGGTTCAGGCTGGGGACTTCCGACCAGCTTGAATGGGTGTTGCGCGGCGTGGGAGGGTCCCTTTGGCTCTTCAGGCTGATCAGGCCCAAGCCACAGCGGCTTCTAATCCCCGTCACTGCCCGGCTGAATAGCCCGCCGCGCGAACTGTAGGTTCCCTGTAGCGAGTTGTAGTTGCGCGGGCCGGGCTTGATACCGGCTATGCAAGAGGCGGGGAGAATCGAACTCCACACCGGCTACCAACGGCCTTGCGAACCGTGCCGGCCTTTCGACGCCCTGCGTGTCCATCCACGCCGCCGCGCAAACTCTGAATCAAAACGCGCCCGCAAGCCGATCAGCCGCAAGCGCATCTTTACTTATGGTCCAATCGCATAGCATGCCGACGTTGAGCGCGTCAAGCCCGGCTATTCCATTTTACCTTCACCTCTCTCAGAACTCGCACCTGAAGCAATTTGGCCTCAAGAAGATGGGGCGGCACATGCTCAATTTTCACACCCAGTCCTTGAGCTAGCTTTCTGGCGATTTCCCTCGCTCGCTTGCGATCAGCGAATTCATGATAGCGCTGGGCATGATACCTTTTAGCATATGCCAGGCGGCCATTCCTATTCCTTGTGCGACTGGCGCGCTCACACTCTCGAGCTTTCTCTAGATTTTTTGAACGCCATTCGCGCTGATAGCCAGCCGCACGTCGGAGCGCCTCCTTTTCCAAATAGGCGTCCCGGTGCAACCAGTAGTGTCGCCGACGTTGCTCTTTCACCTTCTCCAAGTTTTCAGCTTTCCAGAGACGGTCGCATTCCCGCACGCGCTCACGATTATTTTCCCGCCAGCGCCGCTTTATATCGCGCACTTTCTCAGCGTTTTCTGTGCGATATATCCGCTGCTGAGCGCGAATTGCCTCGCCCCTCAATGCCCTCCTCGCAGCAATGAGATCCCGGTTTTCTGCATTGTACCTGCGCATGTATTCGCGCTTCTTCTCGCGACGAGACTCCTCTAGGGCGGCGATCTTCTCTGGGTTCGCCGCCCGATAGGCGCGTTGGGCTTGGCGCCTTCGCTCAGGGTCTCGATACGGCACTAGCGATCCTCGGGCGGTTGTCAGGATTATTGGAAAGAAAAACCTCTCGCGCCAGCTCAAGCTGAGCTGCCTTGAGATACTTGCCAGTAATATTAGCTAGTTCACCGGCAAGCTTTAAGTCAGTCTCTCCGTTTTTTACCTGCTCATAAAGCTCGCTCATGTCCGACTTTACGTCGTCTAATGTCTTCATGGACGGTGCCCTTTCTATCTTCATTGCTGTGGCCATTTTCATTCTCCTCATTAATAGGAAAGCCTTTCTCTCATGTAGATCATGTCCGCCACCATGCAGACGATCGTGCGCGCCATCGTTCGGCGGGTAACATCGTCCTCAGCGAGCTTCGATCCAGCTACGCCGGCAGGCTCATCGAAGCGGCAAACGTTTTCAAAAACGCTCCAGTAGGGCAGCGGAAAGCCTGTCTTGATCCGATGCAGGTCAGACCGCGCTTCGATCTCGGCAATGTTGCCGTCGCCGCTGCACCCGAATACCGTGCGGTCGAGATTGGCCACCAGTCCTGAGCTGGTGCTCGTTAGATCCCATAGGCGGATGCAGTGATCGATAGCGGCTTGCTGGGGCTCCGAGAGCAGGCCAGCCTTCTTCCAGCGTGCAAGCGGTGTCCCGCCATGATTGACCAGCGCCTGGCGCATCGGCCCTGTCTGGGCAGCGGGTTCGTAATCACCATGAGACGCAGCAAAGGCGTTCACGAGAACATCGTTGGCAACCGGCTCAGACCGCGCCCCCCGCACAGTGGCACGCGCAGCACGTTCGCGCTCTTCCTGCTCACGGCGGCGCTTCATGGCTGCGGCCATTTCGTTTAGCGCCTTCAGTGTGCCCGCTCTTGCCATGTGCTTTCCTTAGTTGGGATTATGTTGTTGAGGGACGGCTGCTGAGGCGCTGAGAGCCTTGGCTACGGCTGCTTTCGCATTCTCAATGGCCCGGGCCACGATGGCATCACCAAGCTCTTTTCCGGCCGCATCTAGGAACTGGATCGCCTCGCTGTAGCCAGAACACGCCGTGGCAAATGGCGCGGCAATATCCACCTCCAATCCGGGGAACTCCGTAGCCGATCGCGCCCCGTATTCCTCCAGCCAGCCGAGCGCGGTATTCGCAACCTTTCCGCGTCGAACATCCTCTCGAAGCTGGGCGAGGTGGCTGTCCAAGTCTGAGAGGGCCTTGACCGCATTCATCTCCCCATGCTCCTTCTGATATCTTCGTAATCGGATGCGGTGGGCTTGCGGGGTGAGCCGAGGTGGGCCTTCAGCATCTCGCGGGTTTCGGATTTGAGCCCGAACTCCTCCATGATCTTGGCGGCGTCTTCCGGACGGCAGCGCTTGCTCTCGTCAAACACCTCGTCCGACGCCTTCGCCATTTCGTTCAGGCGCCAGGCGCGTCGAGCGCGGCTCGCCACAAGCGGGTTGATGAACGATCGCAGCTCGCCCGCACCTCTTGGGAAGTATCGCGTCCCCGGCTCGTTGGCGTAGGCGCTACAGGCGGCCCGCAGGATGTCGGCGGGTACGTCCTGAAGGTCGGCAATCAGCTTCTCGAACGATGCTCGAGCCTCATGCTCGCTTTCATTTCGAGCCACGGTGCTGAGCCGAAGTCCGCGCAGGATGTCCCGGCGCTCCTCGTAGGACGCTGGCGCCTGCGCTTCCCGGTGAGCCTTTGCCGCGGCTCTCAGTGCATCTCCGAAGCCGGCAGGAACGTCAGGCATGTGGAAGCTGGTGGAGTCTAGGTCGCTAGTGCTGACCCATGCCGGAACGCAGCTCGTCAAACGCATCGCCAAGGATTGGGTCGCGGTAGGAGGTTCGGATCTGATGATCGGGTTGCTTGCCATTTCTGAACTTCCTCGAATTTAGAACCCAGGTGCGCCATGCTGCTTGCCAGTCTCGGAACCTGTCTCCGTTCCGCGTGTGATGAGCCCTGAAGTGCTCAAGCTGGATGATCCGCTCGCCGGGTGGCCAACCATCCTCAATGGCGCGGCATTGGGTCTCAGTGCCGAAGGGCTGAGGTTGCCAATCATCAGGAAGCTCGACTTCCGGCGCTTGCTTGCGCGGGCGCTTACCCAAAGAAGGCTTGTCCTTCTTTGGTATGGTGGTTCCTGATGGTTTGGGTGACACTGTGTCGGGGGTCGGCGTCTCATTTGTCGCCGGTGACACGTTGTCGGGGGTGACAGCTTGTCTGGGGAGGAAGCGATAATTGCATCCTCTCCCGATCACCTCGTCGCGCTTGATTAGCTTTACCATCTCCGCGTGGCGGATAGCCCGTTGCACGCTGCGTTCGCTGACACCGCTCTTGCGGGCGATAGTCGCTATTGATGGCCAACAATGACCTTCGTCGTTGGCGCAGTCGGCCAGCGCGAGAAGCACCAGCTTATCGGTCGGAGCCATAGGCAGCTCCCAGACAGAGGCCATGACTCGAATGCTCATGGGCGCAAAATCCACATGCCGACTTCAGCGGCACATCCACGAGGGTCGCGCCTGATCTCGGCACCAGTGAACCGCATCACTGCGATGCCCCGGATGGTGAAGTACCGATCCCGCCGCTTGTCGTGCGCAATGGCGGCCGGGTTATTATGATAGGTGGCGCCGTCACACTCCACGACCAGGCGGCGCTTACCGTCCGTCAGCATGATATCTGCGCGGTAGGGGCCGATCGGCACTTGCGAGGCCACATCGAGTCCGACGACGCCGTGATGATCGATCCAGCCTAAAATGTTGGCGGTTAGCACCTCCTCAAGAGGGCTTTCCGTCTTGAGCCTATGGGCAGTGATTGCCGTAACCGAGCTGCGGCTTCCCCGCCCCCGATGAAGGGCAACACGAGGCCCGCGTTTCCCCATGCACGGCTGCCCAGGCTCTGCGCCGCACTTATGGCAGTGGCGCTCGATAGGATGCCCGCTCACATCCACCCCCACTCAGCCAGGGTTTCCTTGGCATCATCGACAGAGCGAATGACTGCGAATGGAATGCGCCAGTCGGTGCAGCGATCGGCAAAGTCAGCCTGCTCCTTGCGAAGCTTCTCCCCTTCCCGCTTGACCTCCATGAAGCCGATGCGGTGGCCGTCTGAGGTGCGGGCGATCAGGAGTATATCTGGGAAGCCGGGAACAACACCCGCGCTCTTGAGGGCATTGGCCTGGCGAGCGCGTGCGGCTCCGTCTCCCGCCAGCACAGAGCCGTTCGGGCAGTGATAGGCATCGATCCTGCGTGCGCGTAGATAGGCTACCACGTCGCGCTGGATATGCTTCTCGAGGGGCCGGGGAGCTTTCAAGCAAGCCCTCCGCGCCGCGCCTGAGAGAGAAGACGTGTCAGATGCACCACATCCTGCCGGAGCTTCGGATCGGTCTTCTGAAGCCGATCTATCTGGCGGATAGCGTGTATGACCGTAGTATGGTCACGTCCGCCGAAGACTCGCCCAATCTCAGGCAGAGACCGGGGCGTCAGCAGCTTTGAGAGATACATCGCGACTTGACGAGGTCGGGCTACTTCCCGGCTGCGGCGATCGGAAGTCATCTCTGCCAGAGGGATGCCAAACCAAAGCGCCACCCCCTGCTGGATTCCGGCGATCGTCACTGCTCGCGTCTTGACCGGTGTGTAGGTCAGCTCACCCACGTTGATGCGGCCGATGTGTTGGAGATACTCTCGCGGGCCAAAGGTGGTGACGGTGTAGACGTTCACCGGCCTTCCTCCGATCTACAGGCGTCGTAGAGGGCAATCTCAGCGGCCGACCAATGGTGCTTCTTGAAGTAGCGAACCGTCGCTTCATGGAGCATCCGCGAACCCCTCGCAGCGTCCAGCCTGAACATCCTCGAATGCTCCGCCTCTGAAAGAGGCTGTGGCTTGGGCTTGACCGCCCCATAGCGCTGGAGCGCGTAGTGAACGCTCGCCTTGTTCTGATAGCCGATCGCCTCCGCGATTTGACGGAGGCTCTTGCCTTCGCTGTAGAGCTTCAGGACCGCTGCCTTGCGATCTTCATCGATCTTGGGGCCAGAGCTCACACCCGCCTCCGCTTGAGCTGAGCGGCACGGTTGCGGCGATAGCGCTCGCATTCGAAGCTCTCTCGCTTTGCCTTCACCATCTTGGCCAAGGCTTTGCGGGCTATGTATTGTTTGAAGAGGGTGATCATTTCCCTTCCTCCCGGAGGCTGATCCACACAGTCCTGTCTGGCGCCTGGATCGTGAACGACTCCTGCTTCAGGCCGACCCGTAGGCGCTCAGCCAGAACCTCGGCATGCGCCCAGATGGCGACGGGCGTGCTTGGGAATCGCGGATAGTTGATGAGCCCCACGATGACCCCGAGCGTCTCTCCGTCTGTGTAGACGTAGTTCGTCTCAGTGACGGTGACGCACAGGCCAACCTCATCGCAGTAGGCCCGACAGATCGTCTCTGCCTCCCAGACGCTTCCGCCGATGAAGATGCTGACGGGGTAGCTCGCGGCCTCTAAGCGCTTCATCTGAAGATATCCGCGACACGCCAGACCAGGCCGTCGTCTTCGAACTGGCCACCGATCTCAATCCCAAGTTCAGTGCCGGGATCAGTGTCTAGGGTGATAATCTCCCACGTCCGCTCGTCTTCATCAGTGGGGTCGCGCTCCAGCGCTACGACGTAAGTCATGCCGCCCTCCGAACGCAGTCTTTGCACATCGGCTGGAACAGGTCGTCTTGACGCGTGTCCCGCGGCTTAGGGAAGGGTTCACCCCAACCAAAGCCGTGCTTCCTGCGCGCTTCCGCTTCTAGGTCGGACAGCCAAGCGCCCCACTTCGGGAAGATCGCTGCTGCCTCGCCCCGCTCTTGCGCCGTCTGCATCGTGCCACACATGCACTCGCCGGATCGGCACAGTTCACGGGCAACTGGGTTGATTGGAGTGCCGCGACTGCGCAGATAGCTATCCCGGTCCTCCTGGCTCCAATGGTGGATCAAGTTCACCCAGATATTACCGGGGCTGGCCGGGTCTTGCCGGAACGTCTGAAGATGCTTCTGGCGGTTTTCGCTCTCGTCCTTGCGGGCGCCATTGAGAAGCAAGACGCGCACGCCTTTCTTGCCCTGCCGGATGTGCTTCGAGGTAGCCTTGCGGAAGGGGGTGGCCTTCAGGACCCGGTAGGCGAAACCGTGAGCGCCGATGCCTTTGCCGAAGAAGCCCTTGCGGAGAACATAATCCTCGTAGGCGGTGCCAGCGTCTGCCTCGACATAGTCGCCTAGTTGACCGTAGGTTTCGCGCACAAAGGCGCTCGTCTCCGGGATGCCGCAGCGCGTGTTGCCGTGCATGACGAAATTGATGTTGGCCCCTAGCTCCCGCGCGACCTGATCAGACGCGGCGCTGTCCTTGCCGCCAGAAACCATCGAAACGATGTGGGTTGGATTGAACCGCTCCACAGCTTCAGCCAAGATCGCTGCCGAGCCGTCGACCAATTGGTCCAGATGTCGTGCAATATCGCTCACGCCGCCCTCACCGATAGCTTGTTCAGGAGTTCATCAATGGCTTCGCGAGCGGCCTCGAGATCCTTGCGCATCTTGCGCACCTCCCTCGGACTGGCCTCTTCGTCGTCTTCCAGCGCAATTGAGAGCGCCATGTTGGCCTTGCAGATCGCAGTAGCCTTGGACCGGTCGTTGCTCTGCCCCTTGCCTTCAGTGACAAGCGCATCCGCTGTCCCCGTGAAGCGCCCGTTCCAGGCTTGCTTGGCGAAGTAGAAGGCAGTCACACCCATCTCGGCGGTGCCCTCGCAATACTTGGCAGCCTGATCCTCAGACTTGCCGAGCACCCTGCCGAGATCAGCGAACGTCAGCCGATCCTCCGCCTTGATCTGCATCAGATCGGAGGCAATGGATTCCAGAATGGATGAAGCGGAAACGGGCTTCCGTTTCCCGACGATTTGCGGCGCACTCATTTCTTAGAGCCTTCGCTATGAGGAGTGGGAAAATCGCCAGGAACTGCCGCATGGTCGCCGTAGGAGCCCTCATCCCGCGCCTGATAGAGACGGCTGCGGGAGTGGTTGCTCGCAGGACCGAGCGCGAGGCCGAAGACGAGACCTGCGAGGATGGAGACGGCGAGCCAAGCGAGGCAAAACAATGCGATGTCAGTGAGGCTCATCCCATCTGCCCCCCAATAATGAATTGGACATTCCCGCCGAGGGCGTGGATGCGGGCGATACATTGGTCGATCGTCGCGTGATCCAGCAGCGTGGCTTCGGGAATGAGTTCGATCGAACGTGCGCGGTCACGGTGCCGGCGGATCCGGCCCCTCTCCTCCAGTGCGTCCAGAAGACGAGCGACGTTGCTCTTGCTGCCGATACCGACACCAGCGCGCATTTCCTCGTAGGAAGGAGAATAGCCCTTCTTTGCGATGTAGCGCTCTATGAAGCGGTAGAGACGGAGCTGCATCAAGGTCATGCGACGCCTCCACCGGGACGGCTTGTGACCGCCCCGGCTTCGGCTAACGTGCAGGTTGTCTGACATGCACGGAGAGAAGAAATGGACGGAGACCCAAGAGCGCTCGGAACCGCAAAGTTCGTGGCTGCTGTCTTCCAGGGGATGGTTGAAGCTGGAATACTGCCCGCGAGCATCGTGCAACGGGTCAGCGACGAATATGCTGGCTTTGCCGAGCGAGCGACGGGAGAGCTCGAGCGCAAATCCTGCATATTTGCTTCGGAGATGGCGCACCTCATCTTGGGGAGTGCTCCACCCAAAGCCGATTGATGCTGCCGTTCAGCGATGCGAGCGCGGCGCTGGCGAGGGCCCTTCCGAGCGGGCGGGCGCACTCAGTGCGCACCACCATCCTGATCACCACGATCAGCGCAGCAGCAGCTATGACGCTTGCAGGAATGGCGAGAGAAAGAGCGGTGGTCATGCTGCCTCCGAAACTGGCGGGGCAAGGAAGTCGCTCGGCATGCTGAGCCCGTGGAGCATCGCAAGCTGCGCAAAGGCGGCGCGATGGGTGTAGGGAACCCCGTTCACCGTCCAAGCGTGCAGGCGCTGATGCGAGAGGTTGAACTGCGTCCGAACGAGCCGAGGGCCGAGGGACTGGATGAGGCTACTATGGGGATGTTTGGGCTTGGCCATGCCTCTCCCTATCAAATCTCATTTGATAGTTCAAGCGCCTTTGATTTTATAGCCCTCCAAAATGTGATGGCGCATATACGCCGCGTGTCATTTTCCGATAGATTAACAGCGGCTTGGAAGGCTGCGGGCTTCAGGTCCGAACGTCAGGCAGCGCTCGCCTGCGATGTCAGCCCGCAACGCTTCAACAGTTGGACGAAGGGCGCACGTCCAGATCCAGTCACGCTCGCAAAGGTAGCTAGGGTCCTGAAGACCACGCCAAGCGCCCTTCTTAGTGAAGGGACTGACGAGGGCCTGAGAGACATCCTGCTCCACTTGTTTGCGCTAGAGGGCATGACGTCCGACAGAGCTGACACCCTTGCCAGTGCCGTGCTTGAAGCGAAGCGGCTGCTTGAAGTTTTCCCTGAAGACGCGCCGCTTCATACGCGGGCATCGCATGCAGCTCACGCTGCGTGGCAGCAACAACAGCCCCAAGCGCGCGGCACGTGATTAATGCTGTTCGCATACATCGCTCCCGAAGAACAGAACAAGAACTCAATCTGCCCTAGAGGACGCAAACGCCTGTAGGAAAGCTGTTTTTGCGCGGCTTTCCCGCAGGGGGCAATCTATGTTAGGCCGCAGTTTGCGGCTGAAGCATGGCCATCGACCGCAGTCTGCGGGTGGTATTTCTCAGCCTCACTAATAATCGCCAGCGACCGTTCAGCAAACTCCGCAACCGGAGCGTATCGTCGCCGGCCTTGCTGTATAACCATCAGAACGCGGCCTCGGCTGACAAGCCGATCGAGCAAGCGCCTGGCAGTATCGTCACTGATCCTGAGAGATGCCGCAACGCTGTCAGCCGTGACAGTGTAGCTCTCGCAATAGGCCCTGGTCAGCTCGAGGCCGAGCAGCGCATTTTCCCAGATCTCACGATATTGGATCAAAACATCAATGTAGACTCCGAATCGCTTTGTATCACGCATCATCCCCTCTTCTCTCCGCCCCGGCTGCCGCTTAAAGAGGAGAGGCCGCGACGGTTTTATCTTAGGATGATGCCGTGATATCAAAATAGCGTTTGACATTATATCAAATTCTGTTTTATAGGTTCTCCCATTAGCCCACATCGGGCCGGGAGATAGAACGGTGCAATCCCTAGAGCATCAGGCACTCGCCTACTTCCGCAGCAAGCCTGCGGATGAGGGGTACGATTTCTTCAATCCCTCCCGCTGCGCGCTGTCGCAGTTCGGAAGGGACCTCGGCTTTCCGCACCTAATTTGTCCGGATAGCCTCGAAGGCACCGTATCCAATCGGATGGCGCTCGCCCTAGCCGATAGCCCCTACACCTTCGGCGCCCTCGCTGATCGCCTCGAGAAGGCGCTATCAGCATGACCCCCGATCTATCCAAGCGCATCCTCGATAGGGTTGATCAGGTGGGAGCCGCCGTTTCTGGGCGTCCCTTCGGGCAACCTGCTCTCGTCGCTGACGCGATGGAGCCAGTCTGCGCTGTCTCCACCAAAGGCTTCGATCAGGCGCAGAGGAGCGGGCGATGAGCAGAGCCGGCTACAACGAAGATATCGACAATTGGCAGCTGATCCGTTGGCGCGGGCAGGTTGCAAGCGCGATCCGCGGAAGGCGTGGGCAGGCCTTCCTGCGTGAGTTGATCGCCGCCCTCGACGCCATGCCCGAGAAGCGGCTGATTGCCCATGAGCTGGAGGCGAACGGCGAGGTCTGCGCCATCGGCAGCGTAGGCGTGCGGCGCGGCGTCGACATGAGCGCTCTCCATCCGCAGGACCCGGACCGCATCGCGGCGACATTCGGCATTGCCGAACAGCTGGTTCGTGAAATCGAGTTCATGAACGACGAGGCCTATTGGGGCGCGGACCCGGAAAGCCGCTGGCAGCACATGCGTAGTTGGGCTGCCGAGAACCTTCGGCCGTCTCAAGAGCCTACCGGAGAAGCGGCATGACCCGCCTCTCCGAAACTCTCCTGAACAAGCTGGACGCCGCAGAGCGCGACGGAGGCATGGAGGCTGTACGCCAGTTCTTCATTGATGAGGTGGTGCCGGGGTTGGAGGCGGCAGTCGCTTTGTCGCGGTGCCTGCTTCCAGTCAGCATGTCCCTGGCGCAATGCGAGTTGGTCGATGAGCCAGTCCCCGACGGTGCTGTTGTGCTGCACTTCATGGGTAGCGGCGCCAGCGATCAGGTGACTGCTGGCGAGGTTCGCGCCGCGATAGCGCAGTTCAACTCCGCCCTCACCCGCATCGGAGGTGAGGCATGACATACGCCGCCGCTATCGAAGCGCAGACGGAGCCTCGGTCCTACGAGATATTCCACAAGCGCGATCTTCGCCCTGGCATTTGCCTGCACTGGCACCTGCGCCTCTTTGGTGAAGGCGATTGGTGCCGCGCTGATGGGCATACGCACAAGTTCACCACACGCGAAGCTGCTGAGGCTGCTGGCCGTCAGTGGGTAATCGAAGGGAGGCTGCAATGAGCGTCCTCCCGTTGGCCCGCCAGCTTGGTGAAAAGCTCCACATCCGCGGCGACATCGACAAGCCCGAACCGATCCAGCGGCGTGTCCAACGCTGCACCCGTCAAGACGCATGGCCTCCCGAAGTGTGGGCCGAAATGCAGGCAATCTACAGAGGGGAGCGGGACTGATGAACCTCCACAACATCCCCACGGATCACATGTCGTTCGCCATGTCTGACCCTACAGCAACAGGCGGGCATCACCTTCGCAACCGTGCTGATGCTCATCCTCTCGTCTCTGCATCAAGAGATTGGAAGGGGCTGGTTATTGTCGGGTTTCTTCTGGCGCTGATGGTGCTGGCATGAGCGCCTGGCAACCGATCGACACGGCGCCGCGAGACGGGACGGCCATTCTCGCAATTGCGGTTGGCTACGAATGGCCGGAGGTCATCCGCTGGGAAGCGTATCCCGCCGACATAGCGGAAGAGCTCGGCGAGGACGGATACTGGACGTTCGCAGAGCAGCTTCTGGCTGACGTTGCCGCGCCGGACATGACCGAAATCAGTCACTGGATGCCGCTTCCTGAAGCGCCCACCCCCACAAACACAGTCGAGTCATCCTCATGATGGGGGATAGCGTGCCTGAGGGTTGGCGCTCCCCTGAGGGGTCGAGCTTCGATCCTTCGCGCTTGTCGTATCACGAGCAGATGCTCGACGCGCAAGAGAAGTGCGTCCCCTGCAAGCTGTGTGGCGGCCATGCCGTTATATCAGACGCGGGTATCGGTGCTGGTTACTACATTCGCTGTTCAAACAGCCGCACGTTCCGAGACTCTTCTGGGTGTCTCATCGACGAGCGCCGCCTCGGTGGCTGGGCGTACAACGTCATGGCGTGGTGGAACCGGCTCCACGCAAGCGATCCAACACTCCGCATCGCCATCCCTTACCCCGAGGACCACAATGGCTGATACTGAAGCACTCCTGGCGCTTGCTGAGCCACTGCTGACAGCGAAACGCAGGATTAACTCCCCCCTTGGCAACGGAGAGCGGCTCGTCGGCTTCGCGCTTCCTGAAGAAGTCGCTGGACTGTCCGACGCGCTGTTCATGTTGGGCGCGCTTGTCGATCTTGCAGCCCTCGCCTCCACCAAGCCCGATCCGGGGGTGGATGAAATATATGAACACGCAGCTTTGGTGGCCGATTATGCGGTGCAGCGCGCCGAACGCGATTGGCGTGATCCTGCCAAGCAAGAGGCTGTCAAGCAGGTCGGCGCAGAGATTGCCGAGGTCATTCGCGCATACAAAACGGACGGTCCACACGTCCTATGCCGCCCCAGCAAACTACCTGCTGGCAGCATCGAGGCGATACGGGAAGGCCTCCGGCAATTCATGCTCAAGCAGTCGACCACAGGCGATAGGTCATCCTATTCGGACGGATTTGCGCAGGGGCTCTGCTACTCAATCGGACGAATAGATGCCCTCCTCTCCGCCATAGAGGGAGGGAGGAGATGAGCGATAACAAGCGCTCACTTGCCGAGCTGCTGGATGAATTCGCAGCACATGAGCATCGCCAAACGGCAGAGAGGCTGGGAGCCCTTCGCACTCGATTGGGGCGCGATGGGCTCAGCGTGGACGAGTGGAATGCCCTCGTTGGCGCGGCCTCCCATCTCCACGTCGAAGCTGCCCGGCGCGAAGGCAAGTTTCGCTTCCATCCATCACCCCCCGATGAAGGACTAAGCCAATGAACCATAGCGATAGCATCGCTGCGCTTGGAGCCGCCCTCGCCAAGGCTCAGGGCATGATCGAAGGCGCACGCAAGGACAGCGCGAACCCGCACTTCAAGAGCAAGTATGCCGACCTGGCGAGCTGCTGGGACGCCTGTCGCGAAGCTCTGTCCAAGAACGGCCTGGCAGTGGTCCAGGCACCTGGCGAGGCAGCATCCGGCGTGGTCGAGATGACCACCATGCTTGTCCATGAAAGCGGCGAGTGGATCAGCGAACGCCTGACCATCCCGCTCGCGAAGGTGGATGCGCAGGGTTACGGCTCGGCAGTCACCTATGCCCGCCGCTACGCCCTAACGGCAATGGTGGGCATTGCACCTGAGGATGACGACGGGAACGCCGCGGTGGCCGGCAAGGGCGCCGACAACAACCACCAGCGCGTGGATGGCGCCAAGGTAGACGACACGCAGTCAGCCGTGCTGATCGGGCTTGCGCAGGCCGTTGGCGCCGACGCGCAGAAGTTCTGCACCTACTTCAAGGTGCCGAGCCTCAGGGACATCCCTGCTGCCCGCTACACCGAGGCGGTGGCTGCGCTGAAGGCAAAGAACCCGGACGAGGCCGAAGCCTACTTCAACCCACAGAAGAAGGCCGCCTGAGATGGACCAGCGATCGGCGGAATGGTTCGATGCGCGGCTAGGCAAGGCAACCGCCTCTCGCATTGCCGACATCGTCGCCAAGACAAAGACGGGCTGGGGCGCAAGCAGAGCGTCCTACGCGGCGCAGCTTGTCGCCGAGCGGCTTACCGGCACGCCCACCGAGATGTTCTCCAACGCTGCAATGCAGTGGGGCACCGACACCGAGTGCGAGGCTCGGGAGGCTTACAGTTTCAGGCAGGACGCGGACGTGGTGGAGGTCGGGTTCATCGACCATCCCACCATTCCGATGAGCGGAGCGTCACCGGACGGCCTGATTGGCGAGGATGGACTGGTCGAGCTGAAATGCCCGCAGACCGCGACGCATATAGCTACGCTTCTCGGCCGGTCTGTCCCCGCCAAATACCTCACACAGATCCAGTGGCAGCTCGCCTGCACGGGACGGCAGTGGTGCGACTTCGCCAGCTACGATCCGCGGCTACCGGAATCCATGCGCCTGTTCGTGGCCCGCGTGGAGCGTGACGATGCGGCGATAGCGCAGCTCGAGAAGGACGTGGCCGAGTTCCTGGCTGAGGTCGAGCAGACCGTCTCCGAACTTCAGCGCCTGTATGAAGCGGAAAGGCTCGCAGCGTGACCGAGGCCGAATATCTCGCCACCGAACGCGCCTACCGGGAGGAGGTTAACCGCCGCTCCCGTGAGCGAAGGCGTGAACGCTACGCCAGTGATCCTGCATACCGGATGCGTCGGCTGCTCAAGCATCGCGCACGGACTGGACACCTTCCTGCAGGGACACTGAAGACGCCCGAGGTAGTCGATCGGCTGCTTGAGTGGAACGTGCGGTGATGGATGCTTCGTCGCGCCTTCCTCAAGCCCAAGCGGGACAAGCCTCGCAGGAAGGCACCCGAGCGCTGTCCGCAGCCGCAGAAGAAGCGTGGGCCGACCGCGGAAGAGAAGCGGCACCATGCACGGGTTCGCTCGATGCCATGTCTCGTCTGTGGAGGTCCATCGACGCTGCATCATGTGACGGCTTCGATCCACGGCGGGCGGATAGCTCGATCGGAGCAGAGGGTCGTCCCGTTGTGCGGCAGGCATCATCAGATCATCTGGGGGCCGAGGGAAAGCGTGGAGGCACTGGGGCATCCCGGCTTCTTCAGAGAGTACGGGATCGATCTGCTGACCGTGGCGGACAGACTGTGGGAGGAGCGTGATGGCTGACAACGAGCCAATCCTGTTTCGCAAGTCTTTCGGCGCACTACGTCCAGTTACGCCGGCCGCCGAAGAGATGATGGCGAGCCTTCCGGACAAGCTCCTGCGTGTCGAGATCACCAACATCCGCGGCAACACAAAGCGTCTCGGCCTCTACTGGATATGCCTCAAGAAGGCGTGCGAGCTTCTTTCCGATGCCGTGGACGGGATACTGTCCCGCAAGGCGCTGCACCGCTGGCTGAAGCGCGAAGAGGGGCTCGCGAAGCCGATCGTCAGCAAGAAGACCGGCGAGATCATCGACTGGGATTACGAGAGCATCGCCTTCGAGAACATGCCGGAGAACGAGCGGGCGCAGTTCATCGACGCCGCGCTGGAACGCATCTCGCGCCGCCTTGGCTGCGATGTGACCCAACTGCGCCAGGAAGGCGAAGCCGAACTCGGAGAGGCAGCATGATCGCTCGGCATGGGGTGCAGTGGTCTAACGAAGGGGATTTGGGCCGATGACTGAGGAAGAAATCCTGATCCGCGCTCGGGAGGCTTCTATCGCCGCCGGCTACACGCGCGGGCTTGGCATCACCCATGAAGTCGCAACCAACGATGAAGCGGCAATCAGGGCCGGCCAGCGTGACCGCAACTGGTCAGTCCTGTGTGCGGCTCAGGCTCTTCGTGACCTGTCGAAGCCACTCTCCGAGATACAGCCGCCCCATCCTGACCTGATTGAGGCTCGCAGGCTGGCCGCTGAGGGTTTGGCGCAATGGTACGCGGAAACACCGTTCTTGCGGGGCGACAAAGACGCCAGTCCAGAGGTTCAAATGACACTCGCAGCAATCCAGCGCGGACGTGAACTGGAGCGCCAGTCATGACCTGGAGAGACAGGAGCGGCAATACGCTTGCCTATGCTGATGGGGATAGGTGTTCCAGCGGACCTAGCGATAGCTTTGTGAGGAGGACCAGGAACCCTGATGTGGTTCCTCCGGATAGGGTTGTTAGAACAGATAAGGCTCCGGGGGATGTGGTGATCTCCACGATTGGGCGTCCCCTGACGGGGCAACCTGCTGGCGGTCCTACGGACCTCAGCCGCTTCGCGTCTTCGCCTGTCGGCGCTCATCAGGCGCAAGGGAGCGGACGATGACCATCGGCTCTCATCAATCAACCATCGGCAAGTCGCAGGTACATCTCACTCCGAAGTGGATGATCGACGCTCTCGGCCCGTTCGATACAGATCCTTGCGCCGCAACGATGCGCCCTTGGGACATCGGGACGGCGTGTAATTGGACGGCGAAGGATGACGGGCTGGCTCAGGTCTGGAAGGGCTTCGTTTGGCTGAACCCTCCGTTCCATCGATACGAGGTCGGGCGCTGGATCGATGCTCTAGCAAGTCACGGCCACGGTATTGCGCTGGTGCACGCGCGGACTGAGGCTGGGTGGTTCGAACCCATATGGCGGAAAGCTGACCACCTTTTCTTTCTGGCGGATCGGATCAAGTTCTGCCGGCCAGACGGCACTGAGCAGCCCGCCAACAGCGGGGCTCCGGTCGTCCTTGTTGGCTTCGGCGCATTGGCCGGGGAGCGAATTGCCGCCTCCGGCATCCCCGGCTTCTCAATCAAGGATTGGGAGATCGCCGCATGACCCGCGATAGGGATGCCAGCTGGGCCGAAGATGCGAAGCAGCTGAGCGGCGAAGCCGTGGCAGCCCGGGCCGATAGGCATCGCCAAACTTCCGGAGCCAACCAATGACCAGAACAGTGAATATATCGGATGAAGCGCTGATCTCACAGCTTGAAGACCTGAAGCAAACAGTTCTCTCCTATGCTCAGCAGGTCAACGTCACAACGGAGGACGATCAAGAAACTCAGGCAGAACTTGACACGCTCGACGCAGCCATTGCCCGCCTCTCCCCTCCCCCTTCACCTGCTGATGAGGAGTTGATCGAGAAGGTGGCGCGGACGATTTGGCATAGAACCTACGTCCACGACACGCTGCTTACCTGGAGCGAGTTAAAGCCGGGGCAAATGCATCATAAGCGAGTGATGGAAGCTGCCAAAGCCGCCGTTGAAGTCGTCCTATCCCCTGTGCATTTGGAGAAGGGGAAGAATGGCTAGCCGCATCCTCAATGACGGAAGAACTCCGTCGGCCTGGTGCGAAGAGTTCGCCGGCCGCGGTCTTCATATCTCCGAACGCACTCTGCGCGCCAAAGCTCGCGAGCTGGGCGCCTGTCACCAGATGGGCAAGGCAATGCTCATCACGCCCGATCAAATCGACTTCATCCTTCAGGAAAGCACATGCCGCTCGAGCCGTACAAAAGAGGCCCCGTCTACTGGGCGCGCGGGCAAGTCGAATATAACGGTCGGCCGATCACCGGCTACATCCGCGAGAGCACTCGCGCATCTACAGAAGCTGGCGCGCGGGACTGGATCAACGAAAGGACAGACCGGGAGATAAAGGCCTACGTCGTTGGTGAGGAGCACGTCTTCACATTCGCCGATGCGGTGGAGCTGTACCACGGAGGCAAGCAGATGGCGAAGTACCTGGTGCCCATCCTCGCCTACCTAGGCGCCGAGCCAGTGCGCCTGATCACCGCGCAGACGATCAAGGATCTTGGCCCCAAGCTCTATCCGAACAACAGCACGGATAGCTGGAGGCGTTGGGTGATCGCCCCTGCCCGTGCGGTGATCAACGGGGCGAACGAGCGCTACCCGCATCTCTGCCCACCTATCCGCATTCCCGGCTACACCAAGGCCGAGCGGGTGCTGCAGGACCGCAAGCGCGGCAAGCGGAGCCGCGTGAAGAAGACGCCAGGAAGCTGGGAATGGCTGCTGCAGTTCAGGCAGCACGCAAGCCAGCGGCACGCAGCCCTCGCACTTCTCATGTTCACGACCGGCGCTCGCGTAGGGCAGGCTGTGGCGATGCATCCAGACCACCTGAAGAAGCTGGACGAGGATCGCATCACCATTCCCGGCGCCAAGGGGCATGAAGATCGAGAGGTACTCCTACTGCCTGAAGTAGCCGAGGAGCTGCGCCGCCTGAAGCCAAAGGTGCCGAGGGGATGGGACAAGCGCTACACGCGAAACCTGCGCGTATTTGGCTGGGCAGACAGTGGTGGCCCGCGCAAGGGCTGGGCAACCGCGTGTCGCAAGGCTGGCATCCCCGAACTGCCGCCACATTCTGCCGGCCGTCACGGCTTCGGGCAGGAAATGAAGGTCCGCCAGCGCGTGGACACCAAGTCGATCGAGGACGTGGGAGGATGGTCGCCAGAGGGCGGAATGGTCGATCGCGTCTACACCCACGCAGAGGAGTCGGACGCCAAAATTCATGAGGCGCTGCGTACAGGGCTCGTACAGGCGCAAAATCAGTTGGGCCTTAAGCTACTTTCTGATAAGGATTAATCATGGTTTGGAGCAATTCCCTCCGAAGGCAGAGGCCACAGGTTCGAATCCTGTCGGGTGCGCCATTTTCCCCATATAATTCAAGCCAGTTAGCGCCCTCCTCCGGCGCGCGGCCCGATGTTCCATGCAGCTTTGCGCAGGAACAAGTGCGAACGTGCAGGGAACGTGCGTACAAATCCCGTACAGCGCAGGAAACACGGCCATGAAGGCCGGGCTCTTCGACAATCGCTTCCGCGAGGACACGACCCTTTACCGCGACAGTGAGACTGGTCTGCCGCTCGCTCTGGGCATGTGGCACCTTATGAAGCCGCGCCAGGACGGCATGTGGCGACTCGTAGACCCGCAGGGCAGTGAGACACCACTAGAGACACGCGACACCTTCGCCGCCTACCGCACAATGCTCAACGCCTATGAGGCTTGGTATCACGCCTTGCCCGTGAAGAAGGTCTACTTCATCGGCGCGGCGGCAGAGATGCTCGGTAAGGTGAAGATCGGCACCAGCCAAGATGTGCCTGGGCGCCTAAGGCAGCTTCAGACCGGCTCACCGGAGAAGCTTCAGATCCTCGCCACCGTGGAAGGCGATGCAAGCCTAGAGGATCACTACCATCGCAGGTTTCGGCTTCAGCGCCGGCATGGCGAGTGGTTCGTCATCAACCGCGCCATCCTTGAGGAGATCGAAAAGCTGGCTGCGCCTGCTGTTCATGGGGCGGCCCTGTGAGCCTCGTCGGCTTCAAGATCACCAACCATCCCCAGCAGGTTGGGAAACGTGGTGCCAGCGACAGTGTTGACGAGCGGATCACGCCGGCGAAGGTGTTTGATCCTTTGCGCGACGAGTTCGCATTCACGCTGGATGCTGCGGCGAACGAGCGCAATCGCAAGACGCCTGCCTACTATGACCTCACCACCAACGGACTGACGCAGTCTTGGGCGGGCCACCGCGTTTGGTGCAACCCGCCGTATAGCGACATTCGCCCGTGGGTTGAGAAGGCTTGGCAGGAGCATGACGCCGGTTGCCCGCTGATCGTGATGCTACTCCCCGCGAACCGCACTGAGCAGCGCTGGTGGCAGGATATGATCGAGCCTTTCCGAGACGGGCGTGGTCCGCTGGAGACGCGCTTCTATCGCGGACGCTTCAACTTCGGCCTGCCTGACAATCCCGAGGGCAAGTTCAACAGCTCGCCACCGTTCGGATGCGTGCTTGTGATCTGGAGGTCAGCCTAATGCGGCCTCTCAACCTTCAACTGTGCGTAGATCCCGTTCACGGCAGCCGTAAGCGATTGGCTTCGTCCGAACTTCGCAGCTGCAGACGCATCTCGAGGCGGAGTGGTGGCTTCCTTCCAGAAGCTATCGAACATCCAGCGCTCTTCAGCATGGTTCGCCAAATACGCCAGGAGAAACCTCAGGCTATCGGACTTTGGAACTGCTTCTGTCTCTGCTTGGAGAGCTACTTCCTCAAGAGCTTTAAGGGCTTTGGATATGAGGATTGGAGGAGGGAATCGCATCCGGGCCATGTGGAACGGAGCGGGAACAGAAGTCTAGGGGCGAGGCCTTCGGCACGGCTCTCGTCCTACGGATCGAGCCACTCTTCGGTGTCTCGACCAAAGGCTTCGATCCTCTCGCGAAGTCTTGCAAAAGCAGGCAATTACGCGATGAACTACGCCGAGACCGTGGAGACTAAAATGGCTTATGATCTTCTAACGAGCAGCTCGACCGGAGCGTTCTCCATCCGAAGCTATCCGTTCCTCTGGTTAGCCAAATTGGCAGCGCGACCAGCGGGACCGGGAGACTGGTATTTCTCTATTACCCGTGGCCGTCACGACATCATCTGGCGACGCGAATACCGGACTAGCGATAGTGGCAGCCATGCAACGCACGAAGACGCGTAGCGGCTGAGCCCGAAGGGTGGCAGAACGGCGGCGTAAGCCGCATCGCCCAAAGGAAGTCAGATGAGGAAAGACCTAGCGGACGTGGAGATGAAGGAGGGATCGTGAAGCTACGCGCATTCAGACAAGAGCTCACCGAGGCTTTCACGGACCACCTCGTGCCCGTCCTGCGCTTGTTTGCCGCAGGAGTGCTGATCTTGGTGGCGTTCGGGCTGGTGAACGAGGATAAGGTGATCGAGGCGTTCGGCTTCATACTTGCCAGCCTTGCGCTCGCTGAGCTGATCCTAATCCGCCGCGCCGTGACGAAGTGACCAACCCCCGCCTAATGCGAGAAGCAACAACCTCCCTTCGCAACCTATACGATCAGCTCGACAAGACGATGCTCATCATAAGCAAGGGCATCTCTCCAGAGGGAAGCATGGAAGACGCCATACGAGAGGTATTCGATACCCTGGACACACGAGAAGCCACGATACAGCGTCAGGATGCAGGTGAGGTTCTGGATAGGTTGGAGGCGGCGTTGAGGCCTGCTCCGATGGAGCCGCCGCGGGGATAAGCGGCTATCGAGTGCAGCCTGAGACGAGTGCGCGAAACTCCCTGTCCGATCCTCGCAGCTCCAGCACCTTCGCCGCCAGCGCATCGGCAATCTGAGGAGCGCTCATCCGCTCTTTCCACCCTGCCCCGTATTCCTCGTCCATCGACTTAACGACTGCGGGAATGTCGGCGGCATTGATGCAGTCGACAGGGACGGGAACCTCTACGCGCTGGATCTCAAGGCGAACTGCGGGTTCGGATGTGTAGCCGCAGCCAGTTATAGCAAGATTAGCGAGACATAGGGGAATGACGCTATAAGTCCCTAAACTTCTCATAAGCCGGTTGCCTCCTTCAACTTCTCCGACACCTCACATGGCTCGTCAGACGGCTTCTGAGACGCGCTAGAGCGTAGCCGGTCTATCTGCCCCGCCTGTGCATTGTTGGCGCTTCTGGCAGCTCCTAGGGCCTCCTGTGCCGCCTTCACCCGCTGATCCGCATCCGCCTTCAGCCCTTGGATCGCCAGGTTCTGTTCGGAGAGCGCTTTCATCAGGCTCTCTATACTCGCAAGGGAGACGGCATGCTTGGCCTGCTCGGTATGGAACTCGGCTCGAGCAAGATCACGCTCCTCTGTCCGCTCTGATAGGCGATAGGACTGGATGCCCGCAAAGATCAGCAGCAAGCCGATAATGCCGGCGCTCACCTTCATGGCGACTGAGGCAAAGAGATTGCCGATCATCGCTGAACCTCCTGACGAATGGTGATGGCTGGGTTGGCCTCGGCAAAGGCCTTGCTCACGAAGCGGCCAGTGACGGCCGAGCGATAGATGAAGCGCTTCATGCTTCCTCCAGTTTGCTGAGGGCGTAGGTCTTGAGGCCATCCCAGTTGACCCCGCCGATGATTGGCCGCTCGTTGGCGCGAATGAAGCGCTGGAGCGTCTGAGCGCCCATCTCCTCAAGCGCTGCGTGATAGGCGGGCATCTCTTCGCCGTGCGCCAAGCCCCATATCACCGGGCTAGGGCCGTCGTAGAGCCATTCCGTGATTAGGTGATGGCAAACCTCATGCTCCCGGCAGTAAGCTAGCAGGTCGTCACCATAGCCGCAGCGATGGGCAATAACCGCATAGTGGTGGGTATCGTGGGGATGGGCTCCCCAGAACTTCCCGTCCTTGAACCAGCTTACGCATCCGTTCTCAGTGTAAGAGACCGTCGCGTATCTGAGTTCGATCACCGCTTCATGTCCTGGCGGATCACGTCGGCATGTTCATCGACCCACTCATTCGCCCAGCCACGCAGCTTCTTCAGCTCGCCCGCTACGGTGTCAGATCCCATGCTCTTGAACAGCCCGCCGTAGCCGTAGAACATCGCCCTCGCCTCGCTCTGCTCATGGACCTCCAGAGGGACTCCGTAGAACTTGTGAGCAACGGCAACCTCGATCGCGTGACCTCGCAGTTCCATGCGCCTCAGGAGCGAGGGAATGCGGCTGATCAGCATCGAGAAGGCAAAGATGACGGGACTGACTGCCCAATGGGTGAAGTAGCCGACCACCAGCGCCAGAGGCAGCATGGCGAGCGCCAGCTTCCACTTGAACATCCACTCGTAACGTTCCTGGGCAAGCACAGCAGCGAAGTTAGGAGCGCCTTTCCAGATGCTGATGCCGACGAAGCTGTTCGAAGCGTTGGCGCTACCGTTCTTGTGCTCGCGGACGCGGATCGGGATCATGGCTGCTGCTCCTGTGGCTTGCGAAGCCCTGCCTCGGCCGCCTTGCGTCCCGATGGAGAGCTGCCGAACTCGTAGGAGATGACGGTCCCACCCCAGCCAAGCACCAGGCCCAGGGCGAGCATGAGGGCGTCCTCATTCCCCGCCGGCACTTTGATGAAGTAGAGGCCTGCCAAGCCACCAAGGCCGCCAGCAAGAGCCACGAAGCCCATGATGGCGCGGTAGAGGGAGCCTTCCTTGGGAGGAGCGGCGACGAGTTGATCGTCACTCACAGCATCAGCTCCTTCATCTTCTGGAGCCGGTCCTTGCGATCACCCAAGCCGTTGAAGCCGCCGTTTACCTTGCGGGTCACAGCTTCCACGTCGTCTCTGTCGGCAAGCTTGTTGAGGTCGCGGTCGGTCCAGTAGACGCAGGCTATCAGGATGCCGATCGAGGGAATGGCCGCCAGCTCAGGGTTGCTCTCCAGGTCGATGCCGATCATGCAGCCGACGCGGTGGTAGTTGGCCCTGCCTGTTAGCTGTAGCGGCCCCCTGCCCTTGTAGCGCCGTCCATCGCCCGCGATGACGTTGCCCAGATCCTTCCGGCCCTCGTAAGCCGAGCCAGAAGCGATCTCTTCCATGTAGCGGAAACCGCCGCTCTCATGCCCAACCTGCGCCATGAAGTGAGCAAGCCGTAGCGGCGTGTCCATGATGTGATGCGTCGGGAAATGGACATTGGCCCCCAATGCAAGAGAGGCGGCCCTTTCCGGAGCCGCCCCTGCTTTCTGGAACAAGGCCTTCAGTGTGCCTCTACCAATAATGCCGTCTGCTGGCACGCCTAATCGCGTCTGTAGACGCTTGGCTTCCTCTGGGCTCATATCTTCCTCACCATGTCCTGAAGGGGCTCCACGCCGTCGCCGGGGATCATTTCGATGTCGCGGTAGATGTGTTGCAGCATCATCCTGGCGTTCTTCAGGATTTCGCTTTCGGGATCGATGCGCTCGAGCTCGGTCTGCAGGAGATGCACGAGCGAGTGCAGGCGCAGGACAATGCCCTTCATCGCCAGCGCTGTTGCCTTGGCCTGTGCGGCTGCCTCTTTGGCAGCGATCGCCTCATGCTCGCAGCCCTCGATCCGCCTCTCTAGCCGATCGATCAGATCGCCATATCCGTCGCGATCGTTCTTCCGTTCCTCGATCCGCAGGCGCCGGGATTGAATCCAGTAGCGCAGCAGCAGAGCAAGGATGCCGAGCAAGAGCGTGCCATTGATGAGGCTGCTGTAGCGGAGCCACGTTTCGAGCAGCAGCGTCACGGACGCAGCCCGCGGCAAAGGGTTCGCAGGGTCATGCGGTTTCCTGACGTTGATGTTGGGGCTAAAAAAGCGTATCTTCCCCGGTTCAACAGGGGATGCAGATGAAGAAGCTAGCTCTTTTCGCGATAGGCATGATTGTCACCACAAGTGCCCAAGCGCAAAGCGCTCGTTGCACTACGGACATGTTCGGCAACTCGCGCTGCCGTGACATGTACGGCAACACCACCCAGGGATCGGTCGATCCTTACGGCAACGTCCGCATCCGCAATAACGGCGAAACCACCGCTCGCGGCAGGATCGATCCTTATGGGAACATCCGGCTACGCGACAACGATGGCAACACAACTCGCGGCACCACGGACGCCTTCGGGAATACCCGCTTCCGCAGCGACGATGGGACCACTACGCGCTGCAGGACGGATATGTTCGGGAATACCCGCTGCTCGAGCTATTGACGACACCTTAGCTCGGTGAAGGTCTGGCACGTCCTAATAGCTCTCGGGCTGATTTACTGGCTCGTGCCGAAGCGATGGATGCGCCTGAGCTGTTTAGCGGGAATAGCCATACTGGTCGCGTTCGGCGTCGGGTGATGCTGCCGCTCGCGTAACCACGTTGCTGTTCAGTCCCTGCAAGATGCTTTGCTGGAAGGTGTCCAGATCATTCGCCACCGCCGGGTTCGCCCGCGCCATCTGGCGCACCCAAGGAGATGACCAGAAGCGCTGAGCGGCGACCGCACTAGCCGGCGTCTGTGCGAGCTTACGTGCAAACCCAGGAGACGCAAGGAGCCGTGCGCCACCTGACTGGGCAAGCGCCCCCGCTGCCATCGCCAGAAAGCCGGTCGCAGCCGCTGCCGGTGAACCCATGGCGAAAGCAGTTGCGCCGCTGATACCGGGAACTGCGGTCGCGATAGCAGCTATAGGGGTGCCGGTATTCGAGTTGTTGCGAGTGCGGCCAGCGGCCTTCGCGCGATCGGCAACCTGCGCCAGCATGTTCAGCCCTGCCCTCGTCTCAGGGTCGAAGATGAGGTTGCGCGAACTCTTGAGCTGATCCCAATGCGTCAGGAACGTATCGAGCGAGAAGGCATCACCTGCCGCGTTCTGCTGCCCAGCGTTCGAACGACCAAGCTGGTTGATAATCGAGGCGCGGATCGAGCCAGCCTCTTCCGCGGGTATTTCCTTGAGGAAGTTGGCTAGGCGGGGTCCGTTGCCTCGGGCATTCGACATGAGGGAACGTGCCACCTCAGCGCCAGTCTTGTCGTTGTTGGCTCCAAGGATCGGAGCAAGCGTCTCCTCAATCTGCTGAGCGCGGGTCCGGTAGAATTTGGAAGCGTCCTGCCATGCCTTTGCAGCTCCGCCCTTACCCGCAGCACGGAGGCCGGCAACCATGTCGTCCTCAGCTGCATCAACGACCATGCGAGCGCGGCGGGAAGCGTCTCCAGGCTGCATTCCTGCGTCCACGAACTGGTTGGAGAGGATAGTCCGCATCCGGCGAATGCTCGCAGGCGTCCATTCTCCGTCGATGCGGCCCCTGAGGCTCGTCAGCGTGTTGAGCATCTGCGGGACGACGCCGGGAGTGTCGGCAAGTTCGGCGATCTGCTGATCTAGTGCCGCCTTGGCGTTATTGAGCGGGATGCGAACGTCGCCAGTCAGCTTCTCTGCACGGCCATAGAGGCGATCGGCCCTGGCTCCGCTCTGCGTGAGGAAGTTGCTGCCTCCACGGATTGCCGCCTCGCCGGCAGTTTCAAGTTCGCCCGCCTCCCCTACGCGAGAGGCAAGGACGTCACGGGCACGCTGCGCGTCGTTGATCATCGTTTCCGTGGCGCGGCCGATGATCGGCGCTCCGAACGGTGTCTGCTCAGCAGCGGAGGCAAGGCGCTGTGACGTAGGACCGCCAGCCACGAAGCGCGGCATCCTAACACCCAGATCGCGAGCAGCCTGTGCCGCCTCAACTGACGCGGGTGGGCGTGTCACTCCAGCAAAGCCAGCGGGTACCTGCCCAGCCACGCGGTTGACGACGTTGTTCACGAGGCTCTGCGGCGTTCCTGCGAAGCCGCCGAGAAGCTGCGCACCGAAGCGGGCAACCTGGCCACCAGGCGCCTGCGAGGTGGGGGACGCGCGCTCGATCGCTCCGCCGATCGTGAAGGGGTTCTTCAGGCGATCGGAAACCCACTCAGGGACGCCGGGAATAGCATCCGCAGCGACCCCCAGGGTCGCCCCTACTGCGGTTGCTGCCGCATCTGGAAGACTGGCTAGCCCCTGTCCCACGCCCGCCGCAGTATTCTGGAAGGACTGAGCAAGGGAATTGATGAGCCCGCCGCCCTGACCTTGGGAGGGCTGCGCGAGAGACGGGTCTTCCTCGAAGCGGATAGGAGCGCCTGTGCGGATAGCGTTAAGCGCCTGTGCCTCATCGAAGGGGCGCCCGAAGCGCTGCGCCACCTGCCGAGCTGCGGAAAGGCGCTGCTCAGGCGGAAGCCGCGGGTCCGAAAGCGTGGAGCGCAGAATCTCCTGATAGTTGCCCGTGTTCGGAACAGCGCCAGCAGTGTTGTCGAGATTGCGAACGGGCCTCTGAAGGAAGTTGGCCTCCACCTGCTGGTACGGCGTGGCGAGATGAGGGCCAACGATCCTCGAAGACGGGATGCCGTACTCCTGCGCCATGCCAGTGTAGTTGCGGCGGGTCAGATTATAGGCGTCGGCTGCCTGCGAACCGCGGGTGCGGATTTCACCCATGATCTCGGCGCGCTGGTCGGGCGTGAGGCCACCTTTGCCCGTGATTGCTGCCAGGTAGCCCTTGATTTGCTCCTTGGCGCCGCCAACGCTGCTGGCCATCGCAACCTCGCCCTCACGAACCACCGAGTTCGGATCGAGAATCTTGGCGAAGGCATTTACGAGGTTGAGGTCGCCGGCCTTGTTGTTCCCCGCCTGGATGGCGCTCGTATATTGCGGGAGAATGGTCCCGTAGTTCGCCACCTCAGGGCGCGCGCTGAACTCCTTGCGGAATGATGCCTCGTTGTCGAAAGCCTTCTCGGCAGGAGCGCGCCGGGCGGCGTCAATGCCCAGCGCCTTGATTTGAGCATCCAACGGAGCTTGCCCAAGGTTGGCACGCGAGTTCGCCGCCTGGAGAGCTGCGTTCTCGCGCGCAAGCCGCTCGCGCTCCTGCTCTTCAGGATCGACGGGAGGACCGGGAATGTAGCGAATGCCGCCATTCGACTGGCCACCATAGCGCTCCCAAGGTGCTGGCATCTATCGTCCTCTCAATCCAAAGATGCCGCGCTTCCCGTAATAAGGGACGCGGCCATAACCTGGCAGCTCAACATGTACGTGGTCGGACTCTCGCAGCACCTTGGCGCCGGGGCCGAAATAGTTTCGAGCTGCACTGGAGATACGGTTCAGGTCGCCGCCCGCATAATCAACTGCATCCCCACGAAGGTGGGCTGAGTTCGACACCCCACCGACTAACTTATTCCCAGCAACGGTTCTGCGTCCGCTCGTGAGCCTACCTGCCGAAAAGGCCAGAGGGTCTGCGAAAGGTGCGCGAGGCCACTGCTGGCCCCGCACCTCCTACCGGTTCCCAAGCATTCGGATCAGCGGGATTACCGCCTTTGAAGCGATAGCCGTCTTCGACCGTGCCAGGGCGAGGACTAGCGCTGGGAGCGGCCGCAGCAGGGGGTGCCGGTGGTGTCCCTCCGCCCATTCCTCCCGCCGATGCTTGCGGCCCGCCGTAGACACCGAGATAGCCTCCCGGCGCCACTGGCATGACCTTCTCGCCCTGATACAGCCTTTCAGGGGCTCCCGAGCCGTTGCTCGCACCGAAATAGTCGCCATTATGCCAGCCAGCAGAGGTCTGGGTGCGGAGCTGCCCCGTGGTGGGATCAATGCCGCCCACGGTCAGGCCTTCAGCCCCACCTTGCCGCGTCTGATACTTGGACACCATCAGCGCTGAGACTTGCTTGGGATCAGCCATGATGCCATCGATGACGTGGCTCGGATAGCCCTCCATCTCCAAGCTAGAGCGGAGGCTTAGCTCCTGCTGGAGAGCTTCCGCCTGCTCACGTTCCGCACGCTCGCGCATGATGGAATTGCGCTGCATATCGGCGGTGATGCCGGCAGCGGCACCATAGTCACCCTGCGTAAGCGCCTGTGCGCGCGCAAAGCGGCTCATCATATCAGGGCCAAAGAACCCACCGCCGCCCTTGCGGGAGCCGAACATACTCATGACAGCTTAATCCCTCCTTGGAACGGAATGAGGCTTCCCAGCCCCAGCAGCGAGTTGAACAGTCCGCCGCTACTCTTCTCGGTGTTCGTGCCGTTCATGCTCGAATTGCCCGTCACGGTCTGTCCGCCGAACATATTGAGAGGTAGCCCGCCGTAGAGCTGCGCCATCGCCTGAAGCTGGGCGAGCGGGGCAAGCCGCTGGGCTTGGGCAAGCTGCTGCTGCTGGCTTCCGAGATTGGCTTGAAGGGCTATGTCGTTGAGAGTGTTTGAACCCGCGCTATTCGCCAGATCCCCAAGAAGGCCCGCCGCCTGGAGCCTGCGCGACGCGGCTGTGTCACCCTGGCCAGCATTGAACTGCTGGTTCTGGTTGAACGCATTTGCGCCGAACTGCGAAGCCGCGGCATTAAGATCGGCCTGTGCAAGCCCGCGCTGGTTCTCGGCCCCGAACCTCTGGAGGGCGAAGTTGTTGGCCGCATCGGTGTTCGCCATACCTGCCTGATTTTGCCAGTTCGCGCCAAACTCGGATGCACGGTTTGAAGCATCGGTGTTCGCTGCATTGGCCTGCTGGGAGAAGTTCGCGTTCTGAAGCGCGAAGTTGTTGGTGGCGTTGGCTCCGAACTCTGCCGCCCGATTGGATGCATCGGAGTTCGCCAAGCCAGCCTGTAGGCCCATCTGCGCACCAGTGAGGGCGAAGTTGTTGCGGGCGCCGGCGTTGAACTGCCCAGCCTCGTTCTGGAAGCCTGCATTGGCGAGGTTGGCCTGCGTGCGGAGTTGAGCGCTGAGGCGGGCGTTCTGGTTCTGCTCGCCGGCATTGAACTGGCTTGTCTGCGTGCCGAGCTGTGCGTTCAGACCTGAGGTTGACGTTGCTCGAGACGCATCCTCGCCGCCAAGGGCTGCTGCAGTGTTGAAGCCTTGCTGGAGAATACCGCCCAGACCGGATGCGCGAGCGCGAGCTAGCTCACCGCCTAGAGCCCCTTCAGCGATCCCATAGCGCGAGCCGCCAAATGCACCATTGCGAGCCGCCTGCGCCGCCTGCTGAGCCTGCGCACGACCAGCGTTCGCATCGAAGTCAGCCAGATAGCTGTCCACGACCTGCTGTTGATAGGGATTGCGATAGGCGTCCATGAACTGAGCGGCGGTTGAGGCCTGTGCCTGTTGAGCCTGCGCCTGTGCTGCCCGTCCTACACCTGCAGCCGTTCCCGTCGTGGCCTGATAGGTGTTCGCATTGCCCAGCTGCGGAGCATTGACGAGGTTCGCGTTGTAGCTCTGCGCAGGCCCAGTCTGCGCCGCCACCATCTGCTGAGGCGTATAGCCTGTGGTCGAAGCGAGAGTAGGACTGCCGAGCGTTGCGCCCTGGATCGTCGGAGCAGTGTAGCCAGTCGACTGTGCGAGGTTCGGACCCCCGCCCGCGGCTTGCAAGGCGAGGCTCTGCGCCTGTTGGTTGCCCGTTTGCCATCCGCCGAGGTTCCCGGCCTGCTGGAAAGCCTGCTGCTGAAGCTGTGAGGGGCCGGCGACGAAGCTCTGCGGGTCCATGTTGCCGAGCTGGTCGATCTTGCCGACAAGGTTCTGCATCGGGCCAGTGACCCACGACGGGTTGTTCGGCGTCGTGGTCGCAGTTTCGTTCTGCGTCTGGTTCGTCTTGGACGTGGTTTTCTTGGTTGAAAGCCCCATTACAACGCCTTCCGGATTATCAGTTGGAGCATTTCCCAGCCCTCGCCTTTGAGTTCACGCGCCCAGCCGGGCCGAGATTCGATG
>Ga0196958_10000066_pt1 | contig 43503 bp, 37 predicted proteins | sample S1v_10metaG_FD_148654 | JGI IMG/M metagenome (GOLD analysis project Ga0196958, IMG submission 148654) | Soil microbial communities from Anza Borrego desert, Southern California, United States - S1+v_10 | ecosystem: Environmental > Terrestrial > Soil > Desert | place: USA: California | collected... | reverse complement strand
CCCGGGCCCGCACCGCGGACCACGCCCCCCGCGCCCGCGCCGCCGACCTCCCCGACCACGTCCCCCGCGATTCCACCGCCGGTCCCCCCTCCCGCGACCGCGCCGCCGGCCCCTCCGCGCGCGACCGCGCCGCCGACCTCTCCGCCGGCTTCTCCGCCGACCTCTCCACCCGCGGCTTCACCGCCGACTTCCGCGCCCGCGACTTCACCGCGGACCTCCCCGCCTGGGACTTCACCGCCGACCTCCCCACCCGCGCAGCAGCTCGTCGTAGGACCGCATCAGCGCCCGCGGGTCGTGCGAGCGGGCCACCGACGCCCGCCCGGCCGCGGCCTCCGCCGCCCGCCGGGCGGGGTCGAACAGCAGCGCCCGCAACGCCTCCGCCGTCGCCGCCGGGTCGCGCCGGGGCACCACGACCCCGCCGCCGCCGGCCAGCGCCTCGCCGACGCCGTCCACGTCGGTGGCCACCACGGGCCGCCCGGCGGCCAGCGACTCCAGCACCGCGACCGGCATCCCCTCCCAGTCGCTGGTCAGCACGGTCACGTCGGCCGCCGCCAGCAGGTCCGGCGCGTCGGGCCGGTTGCCCAGGAACCGCACGCCCGGCAGCCGCGCCGCCCGCTGCCGCAGCGGCCCCGCCAGCGAGCCGTCGCCGGCCAGCCACAGCTCCGCGCCGCCGCCGAGCAGCGCCCACGCGTCCAGCAGCACGTCGTGCCGCTTCTGCGGCTCCACCCGGGCCAGGCACAGCGCCACCGGCACGGCCGGGTCCGCGCCCAGCGCCGCCCGCACGGTCGCCCGGTCGACCCGGGGCTCCTGCGGGAACACGGCGTTGGGGATGACCACCGGGTCCGGGGCGAGGCCGGCCTCCCGCAGCCGGGCCGCGGTCGCCTCCGCGACGGTCACCACCGCGCCCGAGGTCCGCCGCAGGATGCGCGCCGCGCCGGCGTAGTCGTCGTCGGCCACCCCGTGGAACACCGTCAGCAGCGGCACCCGCCGGGGCAGCAGCGCCAGCCGCGCGACCATGCTCGCGGACACGTTGTGCGCCAGCACGACCTCGGGCCGGAACCGGCGCACCGCCGACCGGGCCGCGGCCGTCGCCCGCAGGACGCCGGCCGCCCTGCGCCGGGCCACCGGCACCGCGAACGTGGGCACGCCCTGCCCGCGCAGCGCGTCCGCCCGGTGCCCGCCGCCGCTCGCGACGGCGGTCTGCCAGCCGAACTCGCCGCCTGCCCGGGCCATCCCGGCGACCAGGGCCTCGGCACCGCCGGTGCCCATCTCACTGATGACGTGCAGCACGCGCATCGGTTCCCCTTCGACGCAGATCGGCCGCGGCGACGACCGCGACCAGGGACCACAACGGCAGGTAGTACTGCTGGGACAGGAAGGCCGACGCCACCGCGACGGCGACCAGCGAGGCTTGCACCGCCGCCATCGGCCGCCGCGCGCCCGAGCGCAGCACCCGCTCGGAGGCCACCGCGGCGACCGCCAGCAGCCCCGCGAACAGCCCGAAGCCCGGCAGTCCCAGCTCGGCCGCCACTTCGAGGTACATGTTGTGCGCCACCGGGGTCTGCTCGTCGACCTCGGCGTCGTGCGAGGCGGCGGCGTACCCGCCGCGGAACCCGCCCGGCCCGACGCCGAGCACCGGGTGCTCGGCCACCATCCGCGCCGCGGCCTGCCACCGCAGCTCGCGGGTGTCCACGTTGGTCCCGGCGATGTGGGTCTTCTCCTGCACCGCCCGGTCCAGCGCCGGCCCGGCCAGCAGCAGCACGCCGCCGCCCAGCGCCAGCACCGCCGCGGCGCCGACCGCCGCGGCCCGCACCGGCAGCGCGCGCCGCGCCACCAGCCACGCCACGGCGGCGGCCAGCGCCAGGGCGCCGCCCCGGGAGAACGTCGCCGCCGCGCCCGCGACGAGCACCAGCGCGGCCGCGGCCAGGCCGAGCGCGCGCAGCCGGGAGGCGCCCGCGCCGGCCAGCGCGACCAGCAGGGGCAGCGCGGCGACCAGGAAGTAGGCCAGGTCGTTCGGGTCCTCCAGCGGCCCGGTGGCGCGCGTGCGGCCCTCGGCGACGAGGCTGTGCAGCGCTCCCAGCGCGGCCACCACCGCGCCCGCCACGGCCGACCAGAGCAGCGCCGGGACGGGCACCTCGCGGGACGCCACGTCCACCAGGACCACCGTGACGACCAGGAACGGCAGCCACCGCAGCAGGTAGTCCACCGCGTACGGCCCGCCCGCGTGCAGCGCCGCGGAGGCCAGCAGCACCACCAGCAGCAGCGCGAGCACCGCGTGCACCGGGTGCGGCGCGGGCGCCCGCCGTTCGCGCAACCGCGCCACCAGCCACACGGCGGTCAGCAGGGCCGGCGCGACCTTCGCGAGCTGCCCGTGCACCTGGAGCAGGTAGCCCTCCACCGGGGCCAGCGCGACGGTCGCGCACGCGAGCGCGCGCAGGGTCCGCGTCATCCCGCGTGGTCCAGCTTTCGCGCGCCCCGCAGGACCCCTTCCAGGCGGGCGACGTGCTCGCCGGTGCCCACCACGTCGAAGTGCCGCCGCAGCGCCGCGAGCACCCAGCCCAGCAGCTCGACCTTGCGCGCGGCCGGGACGCCCATGCCGGGGAAGAACTCCATGCCCGGCGCCTCCGCCGCGCCCAGCACGTCGGTCGGGTGCAGCAGCAGCGACGGCGACACCCCGCGCGCCCGGCACAGCAGCAGCGCCGCGCGGAAGTGGGCGCGCGCCAGCGCGGGGGAGACCTGGTGCAGCTGCAGCAGGTACGACCCGTGGATGGGCACCCGCAGCAGCGGCATCGTCGTCACCGGCAGCTCGACCAAGCCGTTGGCCCAGCGGTGGGCGCGGTTGGGCGCGAACACCCGGCCGAACCCGCCGAACAGCTCGTCGCTGTCCTCTGTGGAGGGTGCGGAGCGGTTGTGGTAGAAGCGGGCCAGGGGACCGATCCAGGTCGGCAGGGTGCTCGCGTCGTAGCGGTAGCCGCGCTCGGCCAGCACGGCCAGCAGGTCGGGCGTCACGCTGTAGCCGGGGCCGCGGAACCCGACCGGGCGCGGCGCGCCGGCGGCGGTGATCGCGTCCTCGGTCCGCGCCACCTCGGCCGCGACCTCGGCGCGCGAGTAGCGGTGCAGCCAGGGCTCGTGGCCGAAGGAGTGGTTGGCGACCTCGTGCCCGGCGGCGGTGATCGCGGCGACGGCCGCCGCGCCGTCGTCGCGCACGGCGTCCGCGCCGACCACGAACACCGTCGTGGTCAGGCCGTGCTCGCCGAACACCTCCAGCAGCCGGGGCGTCGCGACGGGCAGGAAGCTGGGCATCCGCTCCCACCCGGGATCGCCGTGGGTCTTCAGGTACGCCCAGAGGTTGTCCAGGTCGAGCGAGACGCTGGCGACGGTCACGCCGCCTCCTGGCGCGCGGCGACCGGCGCGGGGGCCGACCGCGAGGCGAAACCCAGGGCCAGCACGCCGAGCACGACGAGCGCGACGCCGACCGCGACCCACCAGCCCCGGCCGGGCGCGACCCGGTCGCCCAGCGCCAGGACGCCGACCGCCGAGGTGACCACGACCGTCACCGAGTCCATGGTCGCGACCGCCGAGGTGGCCGAGCCCCGCTGCAGCGCGGCGGCCATGCCGGCCTGCCCGACCAGCGCCGCGGCCACCATCAGCCACGTCAGGGGGTAGTGGGGCAGGTCGAGCAGCGGCTCGTCGGCCAGCGACCGGCCGGCGATCGCGACGACGGCGTAGGCCAGGCCGGCCGCGACGGCGACCGGCACGGCGCCCCGGGCCCCGCGCGTCACCGCGAGCACCGCGACCAGCGGCGCGCCGAGCACCAGCAGCCCGGTCCCGACGGGGATCTCCTCGGCCACCGACGGGGTCGACGCGCCGGCCAGCAGCAGCAGGCCCAGCGCCATCACCACCAGCACGGCGACCTCCAGCGACCGGACCCGCCACCCCAGGGCGAGCACCCCGAAGAGGGTGGCCACGCCGACCGCGCACGACGAGCCCGCCTGCACCAGGTACAGCGGCAGCTCGGCGCGGGCGAGGAAGGCCAGCGCGAACCCGCCGACCTGGCCCGCGAACCCGACCAGGTAGAGCCGGTCGGCGGCCAGCCGGGCGAGCAGCCGCAGCCCCCGGCCCGGCTCGGCGCGGCGGGCGGCGACGGTCTGCGCCACGATGCCCAGCGCGTACATCGCCGTGGCCGCAGCGAGTGCGAGGTAACCGGGCACGCAACAACTCCTGGGAGAGGCGGGGTCGACGTGCGGCAGCGTAGGACCGGCGAATTCGCGTCCTGATCGGGCGATATTCCAATTACTCGAATGAGTGAAGAATGCTGATCCGGCACAGCACGGCGTCACCGCCCGGGGCCTGCTCGGGCGACGGCGGCCGGCGCGCGCGCCCATCGGGCGCCCCCGCTCGCCGCGCCGCGCCCGGAAGCGGACCCGGAAGCGGACTCGGGAGCGGGCACGGGAGCGGACCGGAAGTGGGCACGGGACGGTGCCGGAAGTGGGCACGGGACGGTGCCGGAAGTGGGCACGGGACGGTGCCGGAAGCGGGGCCGGAAGCGGGGCCGGGGAGCGGGGCCCGAAGTGGACCGGGAATGAGGCTGGGGATGGGCGGGAATGGGGCCGGGAGCGGGTCCGAGGTCGTGCCGCGGCCGTCCAGGACCGCCCGACGCCCGCCCGACACCCGCGTGGCACGGATCCGGGCCGCAGTCCTGCGGTCCGGGTGGGACGATGCGCGGCCGGTCAACGGCCGTGCGCTGCGGTTCAAGGAGGCCGGCCGCCGGTTTGCTGGACTGGGCGCATGGTCGACGCGGACTTCGTGGTGGTGGGTGGGGGCACGGCCGGTTGCGTGCTGGCGCGGCGGCTGCTGGACCTCACCGAGGGCACGGTGCTGCTGCTGGAGGCCGGCGAGCGGGACACCAACCCGGCCATCCACGACCCGGCGCGGATGCACGAGCTGTGGGACAGCGCGCAGGACTGGGGCCTGCGCACGGTTCCCCAACGGGACGCGGCGAACCGCCCGCTGCACCTGCCGAGGGGTCGGGTGCTGGGCGGTTCGCACGCGCTGAACGCGATGATCCACGTCCGGGGCAACCCCGCCGACTACGACGGCTGGGCCGCCGCCGGCAACGCGGGTTGGTCCTGGGCGGACGTCGAGCCGGTGTTCCGGCGCATCGAGGGCGGCCCGCTGACCATCCTGCGCGACACCGCCCTCGACCCCGTCCAGGAGGCGATCCTGGCCTCCGCGCAGCAGGCGGGCGTGCCGTTCAACCCGGACTACAACGGCGCGGACCAGACCGGCGTGAGCCGGATGCAGTTCACCATCGCCGACGGCCGGCGCCACACCACCGCCCGCGCCTACCTCGCCCCCGTGCTGGACCACCCGAGGTTCACCCTCGTCACCAACGCCCACGTCCGCCGGCTGCTGATGTCCGGCGACCGCTGCACCGGTGTCGAGTGGACCGAGTACGACCGGGTCCGCCGCGCGCGGGCCGGCGAGGTGGTGCTCGGCGCGGGCGCGATCGGCTCGCCGCAGGTGCTGCTGCGCTCGGGCATCGGGCCGGCCGACGAGCTGCGCGCCCTGGGCGTCGACGTGGTCGCCGACCTGCCGGGCGTGGGCGAGAACCTGCAGGACCACTGGCTGGTGCCGACGGTGTTCAGCGCGGCCAAGCCGATCACGCACGCGCCGGGCCTGCCGCCGGCGCAGACGCACCTGTTCTGGCGCAGCCGGCCCGGCCTGCCGACGCCGGACCTCCAGCCGCTGCACTTCAGCGCCCCGCTGTACGAGAAGTGGATGTCCGGCCCGGACAACGGCTTCTCGCTGATGGCCGGCCTGATCCGCCCGCGCAGCACCGGCCGGCTCACGCTGTCGAGCCCCGACGGGCCGCCGGTGATCGACCCGCGCGTGCTCTCCGAGCCCGCCGACCTCGACGCCCTGGTGGAGGCCGTCCTGCTGTGCCAGGAGATCGGCCACGAGCGCGCCCTGGAGGAGTGGGGCGCCGATGAGCTGTACCCGGGCAAGCTCGAACTGCGCGACTACGTGCGCCGGTCCGTGGTCACCTACCACCACCAGGCGGGCACCTGCGCGATGGGCTCGGTGGTGGACGCGGAGCTGCGGGTGCGCGGCGTCGCCGGGCTGCGGGTGGCCGACGCCTCGGTCATGCCCACCGTCGTGTCCGGCAACACCAACACGCCCACGGTGATGATCGCGGAGAAGGCCGCCGAGCTGATGGCGGGCTGACCGGCGCGGTCAGCTCCGGTAGCGCGGGTTGGTGTTGTGCCACTCGAAACCGCCGCCCATCCACGCCCGCAGGCCGCGCAGGAACCGGTGCAGCTCGGGTGAGGGCAGCGCGGCCAGCTCGCGGTGGTCCGCCTCGAAGTCGCGGACCAGCCGGTTGTGCAGGTCCACGGCGACCCCGGTGGCCTCGGCGAGCGAGCACCGCCGGTCGGCGGCGACCTGGAGCACCAGGTTGCACACCTGCACCTCGTCGGCGGCGTCCTTGGCCACCGACATCAGGTCGTTGACGATCACCGCCGCGGTGCCGGCCCGGAACGCGGCCTGCCGCACCCGCGGGTCGTAGTAGAGGTTCGCGGGCAGCTCGTACCCGCCGACGACGTCCACCACCGTCATCGACGTGTAGAAGCTGTCGTGCTGCCGCGCGGCCAGGTACTCCCAGGCGGGCGGGTACTGCCCGGTGTGCCGCCAGGCCGCGTAGGCGTCCCAGCTGACGAACATCGCGAAGGTCGAGTAGCACACCCGCTGGACCTGCGCCGGGGTGCCGTGCCGGGCGAGGTGGTCGACCGCCGAGCGCAGCGCCACCAGCACCGGCTCCGAGCGCAGCGCCTCCTCCAGGGGCGCGGTGAACCGCCCGGTGGGCGGCACCGGGTCCATCGCCGACATCACCAGCGCGAGCCGGGGCGGCAGCGCGGCGGGCGTCGCGCCCATCCCGCTGTCGTCGGCGTAGAGGTCGTCGGCGGCCCACCAGGCGGCGTTGAGCCGGGCCGCGACCAGCAGCCGCTGCGGGTCGTCGGTGTCGGTGTGGGTGAGCACGGCCAGCCACCCGAACCCCGCGGCGCGCAGCTGGTCCAGCTCCTCGCCCCGGAAGCCGCACTCCCGCCCCCAGTCGACCAGCAGGTCCTCCACGACCTCGGTGAGGGCGTCGTCGACCCGCTCGGCCACCGGCACGTACAGCGGCGGGGCCGAGCCGTCGCCCCAGGGGCGCTCGGCGTAGGCCGGGTCGGTGACCGCGCCCACCGGCGCGGTCGGGGCCGTGGCCAGGGCCTGCGTGATCGACGCGGCCGACGCGCCGGGCAGGACCTGCGTGACCGGCACGGTCCGGGTGGGCGCGGTGATGGGCGCGGTCACGGCGGCGGTGGCGGGCGGGGCGGCCGGCGGCTGCGCGCCGACCGGTGCCCCGGCCGGCGGCTCGTGCAGGGCCTGGGCGAACCGCGCCGCGACGCGGGCCGCGGAGGTGCCCAGCCCGCTCGGCGCGGTCCAGCCCGGGACCGGACCGGCCGCCTGGTCGGGGGTGCGGCCGTCGGCCGAGGGCGCAGCGGGGGCGGTGTCCGTCACAAGGGTCGAGGGTGGCAGCGCGCGCCCCGGCCGGCCATCCGCCAGCCGGGGGCGAGCCTCGCACCAACGAGTGGTTCCGGCCGGCCGGCCGGGTGCGGCGCGTGAGGGCCGGTCAGAGCTGCCCGGTGTTCATCGTGCGCAGGATGGTGTGCTGGTCGATCCGGTCGCCGGTCAGCTCCGCGCACACCCGGCCCTTGTGGAACACCACGACCCGGTCGCACGCCGAGACCAGCTCGTCCAGGTCGGTCGAGCACATCACCACGACCTTGCCCTGCTCGGCGACGCTGCGCAGCAGGGCGTGGATCTCGTTGCGCGCGCCGAGGTCCACGCCGCGGGTCGGGTCGTCCAGCAGCAGCACCGACGGGTCGGCCGCGAGCCACTTCGCCAGCACCACCTTCTGCTGGTTGCCGCCGGAGAGCAGGCCGGCCCGGGTGTCCACGGTGGGCGGCTGGACGCGCACCCGCTGCGCCAGCTCCCGCGCCGAGTCCCGCAGCGCGCCGGTCCGCAGCAGCGGCGCGCCGGCCATCGCCACCGGCTTGACCTGGGCGATGTTCTCCCAGACCGGCTTGTCCAGCATCAGGCCGACGCGCCGCCGGTCACCGGAGACCAGCGCCACCCCGGCCGCGATGGCCGACCGGAAGCTGCGGGGCGTGCCGCCGCCGGGCAGGCTCACCGAGCCCGCGGTCGGCCGCCGGATGCCGGCGACGACCTCCAGCGCCGAGGTGTGCCCCGAGCCCGCCAGCCCGGCCAGCCCGACGATCTCGCCGCCCGAGCAGGTCAGGTCGACCTCGGTGAGCCGGTCGGGCACGCTGACCCGCCGCAGCTCCAGCTTCGCCGCCGACGGCGTGCCGGTGGTCCGCACCGGGGTGGGCAGGTCTTGGCCGAGCATGGCGTGCACGACGTCGCCGATGTCCAGCTCGGCGCGCGGCCGGGCGTCCAGCACGGTCCGGCCCTCGCGCAGCACGGTGATCTCGTCGCACAGGTTCATCACCTCTTCGAGGATGTGCGACACGAACACCACCGCGACCTGCCGGTCGCGCAGCACCCGCAGGACGTCCAGCAGGCGGCCGGAGCTGTCCTTGTCCAGCGCGGAGGTCGGCTCGTCCAGGATGAGCACCCGGGGCTCGACGATCAGCGCCTTGGCGATCTCCACCAGCTGCCGCTGCGCCAGCGACAGCGAGCCGAGCTTCGCGCGCGGGTCGACGTCGAGCCCGAGCTGCTCCAGCACCGGCGTCGCGCGGGCCTGCATCACCGCCCGGTCGACCAGCGCGCCCCGGCGCGGCTCGCGCATCGGGTAGAGGTTCGCCAGCACGTCCAGGTCGGGGAACAGGTTCAGTTCCTGCGACACCACGGCGACGCCGTTGGCCGCCGCCTGGGCCGTGCTGGCGAACGCGACGTCCGCGCCCGCCAGCCGCAGCGTGCCCGAGTCCGGCGCCACCGCCCCGGTGATCACCTTGATCAGCGTGGACTTGCCCGCGCCGTTCTCGCCGAGCAGCGCGTGCACCGAGCCGGGGCGCAGCGTCAGGTCCGCTCCGGCCAGCGCGGTGACCCCGCCGTAGGTCTTGGTGATCCCCTGCGCGGTGAGGGCGTGCATCAGTTGGCCTCTCCGATGGGCTTGATGTGCTTGGACGGGTCGGCCAGCTGCTTCTCGCCCTCGGCCTGGAAGGCGGCCTTGCGGGAAGCCTCGTCCTTCTGCCGCTCCATGATCTGGTCGATGTTGGCCGCGTTGACCACCAGCGAGCCGGTGTTCCACCAGCCCTTGGGCAGCTCCTTGCCGGTGCGCTTGTGGTCGGCCAGCAGCCGCAGCGCGATGTAGCCCTTCATCCAGTGCTCGGGCGAGGCCAGGGCGAACACGTAGCCGTCCTTGACCGCCTGCAGCGCCGCCACGTCCGGGTCGCACGAGCCCGCGAGGAACTTGCGGCCGGTGTTCTTCTGGATCAGCGCCAGCGACACCGCGTCCTGCGCGCCCACGCCGAGGTAGGCGATCGCGTCCGGGTGCGCCTTGACGATGTCGTTCCACTTGGTGAAGTTCGACGTGGGCTCCGAGCCGGAGTCGAACGGGCCGCTGATCGTCAGGTTCGGCCGCTTCTCCTTGATCACCGACGTCATGCCGTCCAGCCGCTGCTGCAGCAGGGTCAGGCCGGGGATCGCGTTGCCCAGCACGACCTCGCCGGTGGCGTCCTCCGGCACCTGCTTGACGAACTCCTCGCCGAGCAGCCTGCCCACCTCGGTGTTGCTGTTGCCGATGTAGAGGTCGACCTCGGTGCCGGCCGGGGGAGCGGTGTCCACCGCCACCACCGGCACCTTGAGGTCGGCCGCCTGGTTGAGCGGGCGCACGAACAGGTCCGGCGTCAGCGTCTCCAGCGCCACCCCGTCCGGCGAGTTGCGGATCGCCGACTGGAACAGCGAGACCTCCTGCGGACCGTCCACGCTGGACGGCGCGCTCAGGGCCAGGTCGACGTTCCCGGCGTCGGCCGCGCCGGCCTTCGCGCCGAAGGCCATCTCCTGGAACGGGTTCTGCGTCGAGGTGGCGTAGACGAACGCCATCTTGAGCGGGCCGTCGGAGCCGGACTCCGCCGTGCCGCAGCCGGCCAGCAGACCGGCGACGGCCAACGCCGCCACGTACCGATGGGGACGCATCAGGGACCTCTTTCCTACGCGGGGGTTCACAGGCCGAGCATCGATTCGCGCGCCCGCTGCCGGCTGCGCAGCGCGCTGTCCACACCGACCGCCAGCAGGACGACCAGGCCGGTGGCGAAGCCGCTCCAGTTCGCGGGGATGCTGAAGTACACGAGCCCGCTGGAGACCACGCCCAGCAGGATCGCGCCGAACACGGCGCCGACCACGGTCGCGACGCCGCCGCGCAGCGGCGTGCCGCCGATGACCGCCGCGGCGATGGCCTGCAGCTCGAACCCGACGCCGATGTTCGGGTCACCGGAGGTGAAGAACGCCAGGCCGAGCACGCCGGCCAGGCCCGCGACCGCGCCGACCATCACCAGCACGTACAGCCGGGTGCGCGCGATGGAGATGCCGGAGAACGCCGCGGCGTCCGGGTTGGACCCGATGGAGCGCACCCGGTAGCCGAACGGGGTCCAGCGCAGGACCACGGTGAGCCCCGCGGTGACCGCGATGAGGATCCACACGCTCACCGGCAGCCCCAGCAGCTCGCCGCCGAGCACGGTGAAGAACGAGTGCTCCAGCGGCAGGCCGGTGACCTGCTGCCCGTCCCCCAGCGCCACCGCCAACCCCCGGTAGAGCTGCATCGTGGCCAGGGTCGCCACGAACGCCGGGATCGCGATGTGCTGCACCACCAACGCGTTCGCCAGGCCCAGCACCGCGCCCAGCACGATCCCCGCGCCGCACGCGAGCCACGGGTCGAACCCGTCGCGCATCAGCAGCGCCGTGGTGATCAGCGAGAGCCCGAACATGGCGCCCACGGACAGGTCGATCTCGCGCATCGCCAGCAGGAAGGCCATGCCCGCCGCCAGCAGCGCCACGTACACCGAGTTGTTGAGCACGTCCTTGAGCTGCCCGACGGAGAGGAACGTCGGTCGCAGCGCGCCGATGACGAGCACCAGCAGGATCGTCGCGATCAACACGCTGCTGGACTCCGCGCGCAGCACCCTCCTGCCGAACCCGACGACCCCGCCTCCGTCGCGCGCCGTCGTGATCCGTCGGTCCACCTCGGTCATGCCGCCTCCGTCCGCCCGGTACGGCCATCAGAGTGCGACGGCGACCACACCAGCGCTTGCCCGATGGCGAACACCCGTTGACCGCCAGCGCACCGGCTGTGGCCGAGCCCACAGCCGGTGGCCGGCCCCTCACTAGCGTCTGCGGGCATGGGCAGCATCGAGGGCAAGGTGGCGCTGGTGACCGGCGCCGGTTCGGGGATCGGCGAAGCGATCGCCCGCCGACTGGACGCGGAGGGCGCGCGGGTGGCCGCGCTGGACGTGGACTCGACCGGCGCCGAGATCACCGCGGGCCTGCTGACGCGCGGCATGGCGGTGGTCGCGGACGTGGCCGACTCCGCCCAGGTGGACGAGGCGGTGCGCTCGGTCGTCGAGACCTACGGCCGGCTGGACATCCTGGTCAACAACGCGGGGATCCGGGGTGGCCAGGAGGCCGACGAGGCGTTCGGGCGGCTCGCGACGCGGCTGGCGGAGACGGCGGCCGGCACGCCCTCGACCGCCCTGGAGGCGACGGTCAACATCAGCGACGAGGCGTGGCACCGGATGCTGGGCGTCCACCTGGACGGCACGTTCTACGGCACGCGCGCCGCCCTGCGGCACATGCGCGCCGGCTCGGTGATCGTCAACGTGTCCTCCGTCTGCGGCCTGACCGGCTGCGCGCACATCCCGCACTACTCGGCGGCCAAGGCGGGCATCGAGGGCTTCACCAGGGCGGTGGCCCGGGACGTCGCGCCGCAGGGCATCCGCGTCAACTGCGTCGCGCCCGGCTACATCGACACGCCGCTGGGCGACGTGATGGCGCCGGTGGTGCGGCAGGACCTGGAGCGGCAGATCGCGCTGGGGCGGTTCGGCCTGCCCGCGGAGATCGCCTCGGCGGTGGCGTTCCTGGTCGGGCCGGACGGCTCCTACCTGACCGGGCAGACGTTGAGCCCCAACGGCGGTTTCGTCATGGAGTGAGCGCCGGCGCCGACCCCGTCCACAGTGGACCGGCGTCCCCGCGGTGGTGACGCCGGTCCACTGCGGACCGAGTGGCCGGTGTGGTCGGGGTGGTCACACCCCCGCACCGGTCAGTCCCGCCACGGCATCTCGTCCCGCATCCCGGAGTGGATCGCGTAGGCGTTCTTGACCGCGGCCTTCAGCGCGCCCTCCACCCAGCGCCGGTGGCGGCGGTCGCAGGCGTCGTTGGCGAACCACACCCGGTTCACCGGCCGGATCACGTCGTCGTAGAACGACTCGCTCATCTCGTACGCCCGGAACAGCGGTCCGATGCCGCAGGCGAACCAGTCCAGCGCCCAGTCCTTGTAGACGCCGTGCTCGAAGGTGTCCCGCGCCTCGGGGTGGATCTTGGTCAGGTCCTCCAGCGCCTGCGCGACGCACTCCTCGCCGGCCAGCGGCGTGTAGGGCATGCTGTCCTGCTCCCAGCAGTAGGACGCGATCATCACGCCCTTGCGGAACCGGGTGTCCTGCCCCGCCGGCGGGTAGACGATGTTGCGGATCGCCAGGTCGGTCACCGTCAACCCGTGCGTGATGCCGTACGAGCTCTCCCACCACCGCTCGCTGAACTGCATGAAGAGCTTGTGCGCCCGCCCGTAGTAGGTGTTGCGGATCGCGTACCACTTGTCCGGGTCCAACCCGCCGATCTCCATGTGCCGCAGGCTCGCGAACGGCACCGTCACGATGCACTCGTCGGCGACGACCTCGTAGGACCGGCGGCCCGCCCGGTAGTGCACGCGCACGTCGGTGTCGGACTGGTCGACCGCGTGCACCTGCGCGCCGAACCGGATGTCGTCCATCAGGTAGGGCTCGAACGCCCTGGGCAGCGAATCGGCCCCGTCGGTGATGTAGACGAGTTGGCCGAACACGTCCTCGTAGTAGTGCGAGAACCACTCGACCAGTGAGAAGTGGTACCGGCCCTCCAGGTTGAACAGCGGGCCCAGCATGGCCAGCGCGCCGTCGCCGAGGCCGCGCTCCTTCAGGTAGCCCAGCAGCGTGTACTTGTCGTACTCGTCGAGCAGCCGGTGCCAAGCCTTGCCCTCGTCCTCCTGCTCCATGACGTCCACCAGCGGCTGCACGGTGTGCCGCAGCAGGTCGTGCGGCGTCCGGGACGCCTCGTCGGGGGTCAGGTCGAAGGCGAACGAGTCGGCCTGGAAGTCCCGCCGGCGCACCCCCTTGCCCTGCAGGTAGATGAAGGTGTCCTCGTCGTACATCGGGAACGGCCGGGTGTCCAGGCCGAACTTCTCCTGGATGAGCCACTGGGCCATCGGGTGCTGGAGCGGGAAGCGCATCGCCCCGAACTCGCCGTACATGTCGCCGGCGAAGTCGCGGTGGGTCAGGATGCGCCCGCCCAGCCGGTTCTGTCCTTCCAGGACGGTGACGTCGTGGCCGGCCTCCTTCAGCAGCAGGGCGGCGGTGAGGCCGGCCATCCCGGCGCCCACGACCACGATCCGGCGGCGGGGTGCGGCGGTGTCCGGCAGTCCTTCTCTGAGCAGCGCGAGGGCGTCGAGTTCCATGAGCAACAGTCGCCCCGCGTGAGACCGCGCCACAAGGCGCGCCCCTCGAACGACTGACGTTTTCGCTCGGTCCGGTAACGGTCCTCGGGACGGCTCGACACCCGATGACGCACCGCTGCCGGCGAGCTGTGACATCCGGGTGCCGATTTGTGCGGACACCGTCCCCCTGTCGGGTTCACTTCTTCGGCGTGATCGAGAGGGTCACCACCACCCGCGTCGCCGGGAGCGCGCCGGCCGTGGCCGTGCCGCCGATCGTGCCGCCGCCCGCCTTCGGCCCGGCGAGCAGGCGCAGGACGAACGTCACCGAGCCGCCGGGCGGCAGCTGCCGCTCGGCCGAGCAGGTCACCGCGCCCCGGCCCGCCGGGCACCCGACGGTGGGCGCCGCGCCGTCCAGGCGCAGCAGCCGGCGCCCGGCGAGGGCGTCACCGGGCCCGACCACCTGGACGCCGTCGGGCAGGGACAGCGTGAGCGTCGGCGCGGGGGCGGGTGCGCGACCGGTGTTGCGCAGGGTCACCGGCAGCTCGGCCGGGGGTCCCCCGGTGCGCAGGGTGAACGCCTCGGGCACGACCGGCTCCAGCGGTTCGGCCGCCGCCGGCGGCAGCGGGTCCGACGTGCCGGCGGGGGCCGGCGGGCCGGTCTCCCCGGTCGCGGCCCGCGTCGTCGCGCCCGTCGCGGGGTCGGTCGTGGCGCCGGCCGTCGCGGTGGTCGCGGTGGTCGCGCCGGCGCCGGTCGTCGGCGGGGCCGGTGCGGTGGTGCCGGTCGCCGGGCCGGGCACGGGCGGCTCGGCCCACGCGGGCGGCGCGCCCGGCTGCGGCCCCGCTCCGATGCTCCACACGGTGGCGGCCACCACCGCGGTCGCGGACGCCACCGCGCCGAGCCAGTGCCCGACCGGCCCCGCTCCCGAACCCGCGCCCGCTGTCGTGCCCGCTGTCGCGCCCGCCCCTGCGCCCGTCCCTGCGCCTGCTGTCGCGCCCGTCCCTGCGCCTGCTGTTGTGCCCGCCCCTGCCCCCGCCCCCGCGCCTGCTGTCGTACCCGCTCCTGCGCCCACCGCCGCTCCCGCCGCCGCGCCCGCCTCCGCGGCCCCGGCGGTCGCGACCAGGTGGCCCGCCACGCCGGAGCCCAGCAGCACCGGCGCGACGACCGCGCGCAGGGTGCCGTTGACGTCGGCCAGCTCGGCCGCCAGCGCGCGGCACTCGCCGCACCGGTCGAGGTGCGCCTCCACCTGGGTGGTCTCCCGCCGGGCCAGGCCGCTGCGGGTCCACGCGCCCAGCCGCGCGACCGTCGCCCGGCAGCGGCCGGCCGGGTCGCGCTCCAGGTGCGCCTGGAGGTAAGCCTTCTTCAGGCCCTCGCGCGCCCGGTGCGCCAGCACGGCCACCCCGTTGGTGGTCAGCCCGAACCGCGGCGCCAGCTCGGCGGGCGACCGGCCCTCGACCTCGGTCTGCCACAGCACCGCCTGCCACCGCTCGGGCAGGCTCGTGAACGCGCGGCAGGCCAGCGACCGCTCCAGCGTCGCCACCGCCGGGTCCTGGAACGGGACGCTGGTGACCTCCTCGACGCCCGCCACCGCGCCCACGTCGTCGGCCAGCCGCAGCCTGCGGTCCCGCCGCGCCCGGTCGTAGGCGGTGTTCCGCAGCGCGGTGAGCAGGTAGGCGCGGAACGCCGTCTCCGGGCCGCCGCCCGCCCGCAGCGCGTCGAGCACCTTGGCGAACGCGTCCGCCACCAGGTCGTCGGCCTCGGCGGCGGAGCCGGCCAGCTGCCGGGCCAGGGCGCGGGCGGCGTGGACGTGCCGCTGGTAGAGCTGCCCGTAGTCCCGCACCGCGCCGCCCCGCACGGACTCCACCAACTCGGCGTCGGAGGGCGGTCGCGGTCCGGCCGCCGGGCGCGGCGCCCGGTCGAGGTCGTCGGGCGGGGCGTCCGCGCCCCGCCACCGCTCGACGTCCTCCTCGTCGGGCTGCCCGATCACCGGACGTCCCCCTCCCGGTACGGTGTGTCAAGTGACGTGCGCGACCATATAGAAGGCCCGCGAGCCTGCCACCGGGGCATCCCGGGGGTGCGGCGCGGCGGTGCGACACGCCGGTCCGGTTCAGTTCCGCGCACGAATTGCTGGTTGCGGGGTAGGTTGGCGGCCATGACGGAACAGCAGCAGGTCATCGCGGACTTCGGGGCGGCCGGTGTGCTCGCGGGGCTGCGCTGGGCGTACCTGTCGGCGACCACCCGCGCGCTGGAGGACTACTCCGAGGCCGACGGCCACGACGCCGCCTGGCTGGGCAACACCCGGTTCACGCTGTTCCGCAACCGGTTGGACCGGGTCTTCCACTGCGAGCGCTACGCCGCGCCCGAGGAGCACTCGGGCCTGGACGAGCTGTACGCCCGGCTCTCCGGGCGCGACATCGACACGATGCCGCGCGTGCGGCCCGGCGCGGTGCGGCGGTCCAACCTGAACAACAGCCCCGGCTGGGCGGTCGGCGACCGGCGCTTCCTGCTCGCCGCGGGCGAGTTCGGCAAGCTCGACGAGCTGGCGTGGCTGCGGCGCAGCACCACCAAGCAGCGGGTGGCCCTGCAGCGCGAGCCGCAGCCCGCGCAGCCCTCGCTGTTCGAGCACCTGGCCGAGGAGGAGGTCGGCGGCCTGTTCGCGCTCGGCGCGCGGAGCCTGGACCTCGACACGTTCGTGGTCGCCCACAGCCTCGACCCGGTCAGCCGGCAGGCCGAGCTGGTCCTGGGCCGCGCCCGGCTCAACGCGGGCGGCGGCCCGGCGTGGGCGTGGCGGGTGGACGTCCTGCGGCTGCCCGCCGCCGGCGCGAGCCGCCGCGCCACCCGCGCGGTGCCCGTCGCGCCCGACACCGCGCCGGACGCCCCGGTGCGCCTGCGCGACCGCTCCGCCGAGCAGCCCGGCGCCGACCGGCGTGCCGGCGGTGGGCGTTGAGCCCTCGCACGCCCACGCGGGCGGCGGACGTCGCCCCGCTGTTCGACGGGTCCCGGCTGACGCTGGCCCGCAGGCTCGCCGGGCTGCGCAAGAGCGAGCTGGCGGGCCGGGTGGACAAGAGCCCGACGGCCGTCGCGGCGTGGGAGTCGGGCGCCAAGCGCCCCACGCCCGCGACGGTGGCGCAGCTGGCGCTGAGCCTGTCGGTCGACCCGGGCTTCTTCGCCGTCCGCGCCGACGACGTGGCCGCGCTGAGCACCGCGCCGCACTTCCGGTCGCTGCGCTCCACCAGCCAGCTCGCCCGCGACCAGGCGTTCGCCTACGGCCAGGTGGCGGTGGACGTGGCGGCGAGCCTGGAGCGGCACGTCGAGTTCCCCGAGCCGGACGTCCCGGTGCTGCCGGTGGCGGCCGACGACCCGGGCGGCGACGGGCCCGAGCGGGCCGCGCGACTGGTCCGCGAGCGGTGGGGCATCGGGCCGGGCCCGGTCGGGCACCTGGTGCGGCTGCTGGAGAACCACGGCGTGCTGGTGGTGTTCAGCCCGCCGCAGGCGGCGTCGGTGGACGCGTACTCGTTCGACAGCGGCCTGCGCCCCGTGGTGGTGCTCAACCCGGTGAAGCACGACTACTACCGCCAGCGGTTCGACGTGGCCCACGAGCTGGGCCACCTCGTCATGCACGGCGACGCCGAACCCGGCGGCCGGGTGGTGGAGGACCAGGCCCACCGGTTCGCCGCCGAACTGCTGATGCCCGCCGACCAGGTCCGCGACCTGCTGCCCGCGTCGATGGGCGGCGCGGTGTGGAAGTCTCTGGCGCGGCTCAAGGAGCAGTGGGGCGTGAGCCTCCAGGCCCTGCTCTACCGCGCCCGCTGGCTGGGCGCGCTCGGCGACGTGTCCTACCGCAACGCCATGGCCACCATCTCGGCCCGCGGCTGGCGGCGCAGCGAACCCGGCCTGGTGGCCGCGATCGAGCAGCCCTCGCTGCTGCCGCGGGCGGTGGAGCTGCTGGCGCAGGAGGGCGTCGACGACACCCTGCTGATCGACCAGTGCCGCGTCCCGGCCCCCCTCTTCCACACCGTCACCGCCCGCACCCCGGACCCGAACCGGGCCGGACCGGGGCCGGCCGGCGCGCGAGTGGTGTCCATTTTGGACCGGAAGCCGCCGGAGGGGTGAGGCCCGCGCCGAGCGGGCACCAGGCCGGCGCCGGTGCAGCGGCTACCGGTTGCGCCACGCGAGTGGCGACGTCGTGACGGCGGCCTCCGCGATGCCCCGCGCGGTCGCGGTCTTCAGGTCCTTGCGGGCCGAGTCGATCCAGCCCTCGACCCGTTGGACGCCCACGTCCCGGTACTCGATTGCTTGGAGCAGCATCTCCAGCTTGTCCGCGTCGCCGGCGCACAACGCCTCGGGGGACCGGGCGGCCTCGTACTCCTCCACCGCGTTCCGGACGACCTCGCGGGACCGTTCCGGGAGGTCGGCCGTCTGGTCCGCCGTGATCCGCCGTGGGTCGGGTTTGGCGAGGTAGCCCTTCACGGTGTGCGGGAGGTCGCCGGTCCTGGTTTCCTGCGTGTCGTGCCAGAGCGCGAGGAACGCGGCCCGTGCCGGGTCCGCGCCTTCCTCGGCCGCGATCAGCGCGGCGAGTTGCGCGACCCTCGCCGTGTGCTCGGCGACGGATTCCGGATCGCGCACACCGGCGTGCCACCACCCCGAGCGGCGAACCCTCTTCAGCACCCCGAGTTCGTAACCGAACGCGGCTAGCTCAACGGCCTCGTCTGACACGTGTGCTCCTAGTGGTTCGAGATGCGCAACGCGTAGTTGAGCATGTCGACGTGACTGCTGCCGAGGCGGGTAAGAGTACCGCTGGAGGCCAGTCGGTCCAGCGCGTGTGCGAGCTTTTCCTGCACCTGGGGCCCGCTTTTGAGCAGGGCGGGTCGTGACGCCACGAGTACCTGCAAGGTGTGCAGGTTCAGCGGCAGGTGAGGTGAATTCGGGTCCAGTCGACCGGTGAGGTGGGAAAGCAGGCGCACACCTGTCCACGCTCGCCTGTCCGGGGCGAGCATGAACGAGGCGAAGGTGACCAGTGGGTGTCCTGTTTTCCACGTCCTCGACTGCTCGACCGCCGTCACGCGGGACCGGCGAGCGCGATCGGGCTCGGGCGCGGTGGCGTTCGCATTCTCGGCTGGGCGCACGCCTGGCCGACCAGGCACTCGCGCCGGCTGTCCGGAGGTGCTGATGTCGTACACGGTGAGACTTCGTCTCAAGGCGTTCGAGGAAGGATCGTTGTCGGCGGGCTTCACCTCTGATTACGGGCTCGCCCGTGCGATGGGTCTCAACCGTTCCACCGTGGGGAGGGTCAGGGGCGGCGAACTCCAGCCGGGCCCCGCGTTCATCGGGGGTGCGCTGATCGCCCTCGCCCCCATGGGGTTTGAGGAACTGTTCGAGGTCATCGAGTCCGGGAACGAGGAAAAGTGCCACGAGCGCACTTCGCCGGCCGATCGGCCCATCGGTCCAGCGGCGTGGCGGCCCGCGCGCGGAGCGGCCCGTCGGGCATCGGGCCTCGCGCGATTTTTCGTGGGAAAACCGAGAAGTGAGGAGTGGTGCCAGGTATGGGAACGAACTCCGCGCCCGTCGGCGGCAGCTTGCGGGCTGCTCCCGACCACGCCCCGCCGGTAGCCGCGCGGGACGGGTCCCGGTTCGGCGACCCGATCACCGCGGAACCGCGGACGACCGGCGCCACCGACCCGGAACCGCTGTGGGACGCGGCCGGGTTCATCGCCTTCCTCGAAGGGCTCGCCACCGACGACGCTCCCCGCCTGTTCGCCATCGCAGTGGAGTACGGCTGTCGCCACGACGGCTACATCGCGGCCTACGGCATGGCCTTCGACGACCACGCCGAGGTGGTGTCGAGGAGCGGTGACTTCCGGGCGCTGGTCGTGGAGCCGGGATCCGCCCTGCGCTACTTCGAGGAGGGGAACGGCACCAAAACCCACCTGCTGTGGCTGACCGGCGAGCCGGGAGCGTCACCCCGACCGTGACGACTCGGGCCGGGGACGGTCGGTTCCCTCTCCGCGGTGCCGAGTGCCGGTCGCGGTCGGTGGGTGATTCGCCGACCGCGACCGCGGTTCAGGCGTCGTCCTCCGCTCCCTTCAGCTCCCACGCCCCGCGTCGCCGCACCACCAGCAAGTAGTACAGCGCCGACACCACGCCGATGCCCGCGGTGATGGCGAGGCTCGGGCGGCCGACGGCCGGGTCCAGGGCGTTCTGCCACACGACGTAGGCGAGCGCGGCCAGGGCCAGCAAGGGGGCGAGGGGGAACCACGGCATCCGGTACGCGGCGTGCGCGGTGGACCTGTTGCGCCGGCCGTTGAGCACCGCCAGGCACAGCGCCGCGTACACGGCGACGATCGACGTCGCGGTGACCACGAGCAGGAAGTCCTTGTCCGCGAAGCACAGCGCGGTGGCGAAGGCGCCGGTGACCAGGGTGGCGACCCACGGGGTGCCGGTGCGCGGGTGGATGGCGGCCAGCGCCCGGCTCACCGCGCCCGGCCACGCCGCGTCCCGGCCGGTGCTGAAGACCATGCGCGAGGTGATCAGGATGATCGCCAGCACGGCGTTGAGGATGGCCAGGGCGACCGCCAGGCTGATCACCGCGTTCACCGTCGAACCGGCCCGCGCGGTGACGAAGTAGCTCATCATGTTCTCCGCGCCGAACAGCTCCTCCAGCGACGGCGCGCCCAGCAGCACGGCGGTGACCGGGATCAGCTCCGAGGCCACGGTGATCGCCAGCGCCCACAGGATCGCCCGGGCGATGCCCCTGTGCGCGTCGTCGGTCTCCTCGCCGAAGTACACCGCGGAGCCGTAGCCGTTGTAGGAGAAGATCGCCACGGCCGCGGCGCCGGCGATCAGCCCGAGCGCGGCGGGGCCGACGACGCCGTCCGGCGACGCGGCCACCGGCGAGGTCAGCAGCTCGCCCAGCGGCCGGGCCGGGTCGAACAGGCCCAGCGCGCTCACCACGGCCAGCGCGGCCAGCTCGATGACCAGGAAGACGCCGGTGATCCAGGCGTTGAGCTTGACGTCGAACACCGCGAGCACGGTCGCGCCCACCGTGGTCACGGCGGCCACCACGGGTCCGGGCAGACCGGGGACCAGCACCTCCAGGTAGGCGCCGACGCCCAGCGCGATCACGGCGATGATCAGCAGCTGGGTGATCATCAGCAGGCCGAGCGTGACGAAGCCGGGCAGCTTGCCCAGCGTGCGGGCGACGATGGCGTACTCGCCGCCGCTGAGCGGGTAGGCCGAGGCCAGTTCGGCGTAGACGAACGCCATGAACACGCCGACCACGGCGGCCAGCAGGAAGCTCCACAGGGCGCCGCTGCCCGCCTGCCCCACCACGCCCGGCGCGATGATGAAGACCGAGGACGCGGGGGAGATCGCGGACAGCGTGATCAGCAGGGTGCCCAGCACCTTCAACCCCCGGCGCAGGGCCGGGGTGGAGGGCGCGCGGCCGTGCTGCGGGCTCGTGGGGGAGGGGGAGGACGACGACGGATCCGGCATGGCGGTCTCCTCGGTCGGTTCTTTGACTGGCCATCAAAGAACTCGACCGGCCCCGCGTCAATACCATGTTGCGCTACGGGTGGGTTCCGGTGGCCCGCACTTGCGTTCTTTGACGCTTGGTCGAAGAATGGGGCCATGCCGAGACCCAGCCGGGCCCACGAGAAGCGCGGCGAGCTGGTCGCCGCCGCGCGCCAGGCCGTCCTGGACCGGGGCGTGCTCGACCTGCGCCTGCGCGACGTCGCCGACCAGGCGGCCATGTCGACCGGGTCGGTGCTGTACTACTTCCCGACCCTGGGCGACCTGCTCTACGAGGTGCAGCGGGAGGCGATCGAGCGGTTCTGCGTGGCCCGCGAGGAGGCGGCGCGGCGCGAGCCCGACCCGAGGCGCCGGCTGGTCGTCACCATCCGCGCGGGCCTGCCCACCGGCCGGGACGACGAGCTGTGCGTGCTGATCTACGAGCTGGGCGCCCACGCCCGCCGCGACCCGGCCTACGCCGCCCAGCACATCCGGCTGTGCGAGCGCCAGGTGGCGCTGTACACCTCGATCCTGGAGGCGGGCGCGGCCACCGGGGTGTTCGACCTGACCCGCGACGCGACGACCATCGCGCGCGGCCTGGTGGCGCTGGAGGACGGCCTCGGCCTGCACATCACCCAAGCCGTGCCGACGTTCACCACCCCGCAGGCCGAGGCGGTCCTGCTGGCGCACGCGGCCGACGCGACCCGATGCGACCTGGAGGCGTGAGATGCGCGCACGTGACCACGGACTGCGGCTGACCGGGCAACCGGGGCCGCACAACGCGATCACCGACGTGCCCGGCGTGGAGGTCGGCTACACCACCCTGGTCGAGGGCGACGCGGTGCGCACCGGCGTGACGGCGATCCTGCCGCGCGGCCGGGCGGACTTCGACGTGCCGTGCGCGGCGGGCTGGTTCTCGCTCAACGGCAACGGGGAGATGACCGGCACGGCCCTGCTCAGCGAGACCGGCGCGCTGCGGCTGCCGGTGCTGATCACCAACACGCACGCCGTCGGCCCGTGCCACCGGGGCGTCGTCGACTGGGTGGCGCGGGAGAAGCCCGCCGTGGCCGACCAGTGGCTGCTGCCGGTCGTCGCGGAGACCTGGGACGGCTACCTCAACGACATCAACGGCCCGCACGTCCGGCCCGAGCACGCGGTCGCGGCCATCGACGCCGCCCGCCCCGGCCCGGTCGAGGAGGGCTCGGTCGGCGGCGGCACCGGGATGAACTGCTACGCGTTCAAGGGCGGCAGCGGGACCTCGTCGCGGGTCGTCCGGTACGGGCCGGACTCCTACACCGTCGGCGTGTTCGTCCAGGCGAACTTCGGCTCGCGCCGGGAGCTGACGGTGTGCGGCGTGCCGGTGGGGGAGGCGCTGGCCGACGACAACCCGATGGAGGACGGCGACTGGGCGACCCCGCCCGGCGCGGGCTCGGTGATCGCCGTGGTGGCGACCGACGCGCCCCTGCTGCCCGGCCAGTGCACGGCGCTGGCCCGGCGCGTGCCCCTCGGCCTGGCCCGCACGGGGACCACCGGCTCCCACTTCTCGGGCGACATCTTCCTGGCCTTCTCCACCGGCAACGCGACGACCCAGACCCCCTCGGCGTTCCCGCGGGGGGAGCCCGGCTACGACACCCTGCGCCACGTCCCGTGGAACCGCACGGACGACTTCTTCGCCGCCGTGGTGCAGGGGGTGGAGGAGGCCGTGCTCAACGCCCTGCTGGCGGCGGAGGCGATGGTGGGCCGCCACGGCCGCCGCTCGCCCGCCCTGCCGGTCGACCGGCTGCTGGAACTGCTGCGCTGAGCCGGCCGGCGCGGCCCGGGCCGGTCGGCGTAGTCCCCGGTCGCGCGGCTCCGGCGCGGTCCCGGCCCTCGGGTCGATCGGCGCGGCTCCCGGTTACGCGGCTCCGGTCGCGAGGGTCGGTCGGCGTGGTCCCCGGTCGGTCGGCGCCGCCCCGGGCCGGCGGTCACGCGGTCCCGGTTCCGGATCGCGCCCCGGTTCCGGATCGCGGCTCCCCGCGGTGCTCAGGCCGCGCGTCGCCGGCTGACCGGTCGCAGGCGCGGCCGGGTGGCCGGGGCGGGGTCCTGCTCGGGGGCGGGCGCCGCGGACCCCGTCCCACCGCTGTCGGGCGCCTCCGGCAGCGGGTCGGCGGCCCGGTCGCCGCGCGGGTCGCGCCGGCCCCGGTGCACCACGACCAGCAGCAGCAGCCCGAGCACGAGGATGGCGTGCGACGTCACCCGCTGGACGGTCGCCTGCCCGGCCGCCAGGTCCTGCGCGGAGAACGCCCCGAGCACCACGACGAACCCGCTGAGCACGGGCAGCATCCCGGTCGTGGCGCGCGGGCGCAGGGCGGTCCACAGCAGCCCGAGCCCCAGCGCCAGGTTCCACGCGGTGCTCTCGTTGAACAGGTGGCTCCCGCCGACGACCCCGTGCGCCCCGTGGCCGTCCGCGCCGGACCCCGTGCCCAGCACCTGCGCCAGTCCCAGGGTGATCTGCGCGACCGCCACCCCCGCCAGCGCGGCCCGCGGGTACCACCCCCGCGTCGACCCCGGCCCGGTCCCGCCGCGCGCCGCCGCGCCGTCGGCCGGCCCACCCGGCTCCCCGGCCCCGCCCGGGACCGCCTCGTCCGAGACCGCCCCGCCCGGGGTTCCGGGCGCCCCCTGCGCCGCCGCGGCGCCCAGGACGGCGTCCAGCAGGTCGGGCGTGGCTTCGGCGGGCCGAAGCCGCAGCGACCGGGTCAGCGCCGCCGCGTCGCCCTGCCACGCCCGGCAGGCCGCACACCCCGCCACGTGCGCGTCCACGTCGCCGGCGGGGGCCGGCTCCGCCTCACCGTCCAGCCTCGCCGACAGGGCCTCCCGGCAGGTCTCGCAGTCCACGGTCACATTGTCGGCCAAGTGGCCCTGGGAGTTCCCGGTACCCGGTGCACTAGCCTGATCAATCGTGTCGATCTCACACGGTGACGACGACGCGGTCACCACGTTGGCGCTGGCCGCCGGGTCGGGTGACCGCGCCGCGCTGGAGCGCTTCATCCGCGCCACGCAGCGCGACGTGTGGCGCCTGGTGGCCCACCTGACCGACCCGGGCCGGGCGGACGACCTGGCCCAGGAGGTCTACCTGCGCGCGCTGCGCAGCCTGCCCTCCTTCGAGGGCCGCTCCTCGGCCCGCACCTGGCTGCTGTCGATCGCCCGCCGGACCGTCGTGGACCACCTCCGCGCCGCCGGCTCGCGCCCGGCGATCGCGTGGTCGGCCGACGTCCAGCAAGCCTCGGACGCCCGGCGCTCCGCCGACCGCTCCGCCGGCTTCGAGGACGTCGTCGAGCTGAACCTCCTGCTGGCCGACCTCGCCCCGGAACGCCGCGAGGCCCTGCTCCTGACCCAGGTGCTGGGGCTGTCCTACGCCGAGGTGGCCGAGATGTGCGGGTGCCCGATCGGGACGGTGCGCTCGCGCGTCGCGCGGGCCCGCGAGGACCTGCTGCGGGGCCGGGGCAACGAAGGCGCCAACACCGGCTGAGGGGCCGGCGGCCCCCCAGCCGGGCGGGTCGCGCTCAGCGGCGCCCGGAGACCTGCCACCGCACCGCGTGCTGGGTGCCGTCGGCCTTGGTGGCGTGCCCGACGACCACGCCGCGCTCGTTCAGCGCCACCGGGTAGCTGGAGGCGCCGCCCAGCGCGCCCAGCTCGACCACGCGCCCGTGCCGCCACAGGAAGGCCCGCCACTGGCCGGTCGACGAGCTCCAGCCCACGACGTCGCCGCGGTCGTTGACGGCCACCGCCTCGGACGGCCCCGGCACGTCCAGCACCACCGGCTGCCCGCCGCGCCACACCGTCGCCCGCCGGACCCCGTCGGCGTCCTGCGTCCAGCCGACGACGTCACCGCGCTCGTTGATCGCCTGCGCGTTGCGCGCCACCGCGCCGACGCCACCCGGCAGCACGGTCACCGAGTCGCCCTCCCAGCGCAGCGGCCGGTTGTCCCGGGTGCCCACCACGACGCCCGACTCGTTGGCCGCCGACACCGCGTACGACCCGGAGCCGGGCGCGGCGGGCAGGCGCCCGCACGACGTGCCCTGGCAGCGGAAGGCGTAGCTGTCGGTCCCGAACATCGGCAGGTGGGAACCGGCCACCAGGCCGCCGTCGGTGATCGCCGAGACGCTCAGGTGCGCGCCGCCGCCGACGTCGAGCCCGCGCAGGGCGCCGTCCTTCCACAGCGCGGCGGCCTCCTGGTGGTAGCCGTAGGGCGACCGCGAGTAGGTCATCGGCACGTCGCCGCCGGCGTTGATCGCCTGCGCGACCACGTAACCGGAGCCGGGCGGCGTGATGTCGGTGGCCGTGCCGTCGTGCCAGATCCGCGGGCGGCGCACGTAGGTGCCGCCGCCGCTGCTCGGCGTCTCCACCACCAGCACCTGGCCGTGCCGGTTGAGCGCCACGGCCTCGCCGCCGCCCAGGTCGGTGGTCCGGCCGCGGTGCCACAGCACGGCGTGCTGCGGGCCGTTGCCGGTGCTCGCGCCGACGGCCCGGCCCAGGTCGTCGACCGCGGTCACGCGCGCGGCGGTCTGCCCGGGCAGGGCGGGCAGCTCGGTGATCCGCACGCGGTCGGCGGCGTGCGCGGCCGGCGTGCCGAGCAGCGGCAGCGCGACCGCCAGCAGTAGGGGAACCAGCAGACGGGAGTGGGGCATGGTCGCTCCGATGCGGGGGACGTTGGCGGCCTGCGCCCGGACGCTATCCGCGCGCGGGCGTCGGCTGCGTCGGCCGGACAGCGGAATGTCGCCGCGCGGGGTGGAATGCCGGCCGCGCCGTGCGCCGATCGGCCGAGCGCCCTGCGCCGAAGCGCTTCCCGGGCCGCGCCGGCCGCTTCGCCGGACCGCAGCCGGGTTCCGCGGGGCGTGGACTGCGCGGGGCGTGGGGTGGGCGCGCTGCGAGCGCGGGGGAGGGCTCCGTGCTGCGAGCGCGGGGTGGGCGCGGACCTGCGCTGGGAGCGCGGGGGTTCCGTGCTGGGAGCGCGGGGCGGGAGCGGGTTCCGCGCTGCGCGCCGGGCGGCCCGGCGACCGGGTGCTCCCGCCCGCCGGCCGGAACCCCGTCCCGGGGGCCGCGCGGGCGCCCGGGACCGGCCCTAGGGCGCGTCCAGCGGGTTGGCCAGCACCCGCTCCGGCCAGTCGCCGCGCACCAGGTCGGCGGCGGCGCACGAGGGCTTGCGGTCGGCCTGGTCGCGGAACCGGTCGAGGAACGCCGGCGCGAAACCCAGGCGGGGCCAGCGCTCCAGCAGCTCGGCGCGGAACCCGGCCGGGAACTCGTCCAGCCGCCGCCCGGAGACGTCGGCGCTGACCGCGACCTGCAGCAGGTGGCTCTCCGGGTCCTCCTCGGCCGCCACGTCCTCGCGCATGTGCAGCACGATCACCTCGCCCAACCGCTCCCGCCGCACCGGACCCCACCCGGCCCCGGCGGCGAAGACCGCGGCCAGCCGCGCGCCCGCCTCCTCGAAGGGCAGCGCGTGGCTGTCGAACGCCGGCACGAGCGCCAGGTCGTGCAGGACGGCGGCGACGTAGAGCAGTTCGCCGTCGTACTCGACCCGGGTCGCCGCGCCGTAGGCGGCGGCCCAGGAGTAGGCGCGCAGCGAGTGGTTGCGCAGCCACGGCTCGGCGTGCTCGTCGCACACCGCGAGCGCGGCTTCGGCCGCCCTGCTGTCGGGTCGGGAGAAGAAGTCCACGGGCGCGAGCCTAGAGCGCGCCGCGGCGCGCCGGCCACGGGCGCGGGCGGCTACGTCAGCAGCAGCACCGCGGCGGCGACCAGGGCGAAGCACAGGGCCGCCGGGAGGGCGCCGCCCGGGCGCGAGGTCAGCTCCCCGCCGTGGGGCGCCAGGTCGTGCAGGCGGCGGGCGATCGCGCCCAGCTCGGCGACCGGGCGCGTGCTCTGCGCCAGCGTGAAGCGCGCGCCCGACTCCAGTTCCAGCACCAGGCGCTCGCCGTCGCGGCGGATCGAGGTGACCTCCGACCACGGCACGCGGTAGGTGCGCAGCCACGAGCGGACCGACGCGTGGTCGTGGTGGAAGACCGCCGACGGCCGGCCCCGCACCCAGCCCGCCACCGCGCAGGTGCCGGCCGACCACAGGGCGGTGAGGACGACCGGGCCGTCCAGGTTCGCCGCGCCCGCGGTGAGGAAGGCGGCGGCGGCGAGCAGCCAGCGGCCGGCCACCACGTCCCGGCGGTGCGGCGGCACGGGGAACGGCAGCGGCGGCACCTCCAGGGCCACGCCGAGCAGTTCCTCCCCCGGCCCGTCGCGGCGGGGCAGCGCGCGGTGGTGGGGGCGCAGCGGCCGGTTGGGCAGCAGGACCCGGTCGGGGGTCACCAGGACCACCCAGCCGCCGTGGCTCAGGTCGCCCACCGCCGTCATCCGCCCGTCGTCGAACGCGCCGGTCACCGCGATCGAGCCGAACGGCCGGCCGTCCACCGCGTGCAGCACCGCCCGGCCCCGGCCGTCCGCCCGGACCAGCACCTCCACCGAGGGCGCCGGGCCGCCCAGGAAGCGCTGCGCCGCCCGGCGGCCGGCCACGTCCCGCAGCCGCAGGAACACCGCCATGCCGAGGGTCAGCGCCATGACGGTGAGCGGGAGCGTCACGTCCCGCGGCTCGGACACCAGTTCGGCCCACTGGCCGTCGACCAGCACCGGCACGTCCATGCCCACCGCGTACGACTCGGGCGCCAGCACGTCGAACGTCCGCTGCGAGGACTGCAGCTCCACCGTCACGGCGAACTCGGCGACCGAGACGACCGTCCCGTTGACCCGCACGGCCGCGGTGGTGTGCTCGGTCACGTCGGCGGAGTCCACCACGTACTTCACCAGCGCCAGCCCGCCGACCACCAGCAGCAGCGCCGCCGCGACCGAGCGCCCGGTGAACCGGGCCGGCGCCGCCCGCCGCACGACGGTGGGCGCGCTGATCTCCCCGAACACCCGGTGCTGCGCCCGCCGGGCCTCGACCAGCCACAACCCGACCAGCGCGCACGCCAGGCCGTGCAGCCCGAACGCCACGCGGATGCCCTCGTCCGCCTCGAACACCACCTCCAGCAGCCCGAACGCGGTCCCCAGCGCGCAGCCGACCACCGGTTCGCGCCACAGCAGCACCGGCGTGGCCAGCAGCGCCGCGGCGAACACCGACAGCCACGGGTCCGGTTGGCACGGCGAAGCCGGCGAGCAGGTGCTCGCCGTGGCGGCGGAGTAGCCGAAGGCGACGACCCAGCCGACCAGCAGCACCCCCTTGCAGACCCAGGCCGGCACGGTGTGCGCCTCCCAGCGGCGCAGGTCCTCGGCGGTGAACGGTCGGCTCATGCCCAAGATCCTGCGGCACGCCGCGCCGCCGCCCACCGGCAGCCCCGGATGTCGCCACCGCGGGCGCGCGGTCGCAGAACCCAGCGTGATGATTCCGCTACCGCAAGGGAAACGGAAGGCCAAGAGCCGGTGACGGCGCAGAGGTGGACGCAGTGGCCGGCGCGGGCCCGCTCCGCCGCCGGTCCGGGGAACGGCCGCCGACGGGGTCGCCCCGCCGTGCGCTACCGGTCCTCCAGGGCCCGCCCGCGGCGACGCGGGCGGCCCGTCGGCGATCCCGGACCCGCCGCGCCGTCTGAGGGGAGCCACCGACCCGGTCACCGGTGGGCGTCACCGCGGCACGAACACATCAGTCCTTTGTGGACCGACCGTCGGGGCGGCGGCCGGCACAACGCGGAGCAGTGCGCGGCCCGGTTGTTCAGATCGCCACGTCGCCCTCCGGCCCGCGCCACCGTCCGACCGGACCGGGGCGCCGGGCGGTTAACCGCGGTCGGAACCGGCAAACCCCGGACCTGACGACCGAGGAGGAGCGGATGACCACGCCAGAGCACGACGACGACGTGTCCCGGACCGCCGCGTCGGGTGTCCCGGACATGGTGGACCCGGAAGCGGTGGACCAGGGGGCGCCGGGAGCCGGCCGGTCGGGCCTGCCGGAGCCCGACCCGAAGGACCTGGAGCGCACGCAGCACCTCATCGACGAGGCGCAGGCCACCGCGCGAGAGCTGCGGGAGACGACGCCCGACCCGTTCCCGGACTCCGACCGGGCCGAGCGCTCACCCGGGTCCTGACACCCGGGACCACCGGGGCGCGCGGGGCCGTCCACGCGGGACGGTCCCGGTGGGCCGGAGCCCCGAACGCCGCCCCGGGTTGTGCCCGACCGGTCGGGCACAACCCGGGGCGGCGTTCGGGCGCGAGCAGGACGGGGGCGCGGTCGTGCGCTCCCCGGAGCGGCCGGTGCGCGCTCCGCGGCGACGGTCCGCGGTGGTCACCCGCGCTGTTCGGCGCCCAGGTACTGGCCTCGGGAGCGCTCCAGCGCCGTGGTCACCACGCCGAGCAGGATCATGCCCGCGCCCAGGCCCAGGTGCAGCCAGTTGTCGGCGTTGTTGACCGGCAGCGGGCCGCCCTCGTGGATGAACGAGCCGTAGACCCACAGCAGCAGGTACAGGCCGCCGCCCACGACGAGGAACATCCGGGACGCGCCGCGCCACGCCGACGCGACCAGGCCGAGCACCCCGAACAGCAGGTGCACGAGGTTGTGCAGCACGGACACCGCGAACACGCCGAACAGCAGCGCCCCCGTGTGCGGCCCGGCGAACGCCAGGTCGCCGGAGGTCGCGCCGGGGATGAAGCCGAGCACCCCGACGGCCAGGAACACCACGCCGACCAGCAGCGCTGCGGCCTGCACCGGACGTCGGGCGGTGCGGGTGGTTGAGGTCGCCATCATCCGTCCTTCCGTTGCGTTGTTGATCGGATACCCGTCGGCGTGCCGGGAAACCTGGGACCGGTGAAGTGGGAACGCGCCGCCGGCGGCGTGCGCGCCGCCGGCGTGCCCGCGCACGGGCCGCGGGCGGCGCGGACCACCCGGGACCGGGCGGTCCGCGCCGCCCGCGGAATCCGCTGTGGACGGCCCGGCGGCGGGGTCGCGGAGGACCCCGCCGCCGGGCGCCGTCGTGCGTCAGGACCTCAGAACTGCAGGTACCAGCTGTTGAGCCGGCCGACGTCCTGCGGGCCCGCGTCGCGGACGCGCAGCTTCCACACGCCGTTGGCCGCCTCGCCGGAGGCGTTGACCGTGTAGGTCGTCACCAGGTTGTCGCCGCTGTCGCTGCCGGAGTTCTTCACCCGGAACGCCGTGCCGTCCGGCGCGACCAGGTCGATCACCAGGTCGCCCCGGTAGGTGTGGGTGATGTCCACGCCCACGACCAGCGCCGCGGGCGCGTTGCCCGAGACGCCCGAGACGGTGATCGAGCTCTCGACGGTCGCCTGGTCGGGCAGGGCGAGGTCGTCGTCGTTGACGAACTTCTGACCGCCCGGAGTGCCGTCGGAGCCCGCCAGCGTCCACAGCGCGTAGCCGATGACGTCGCTCATCCGATCCAGCGCGGTGGTGTCGATGTTGCTGATCGTGTCGCACGCGCGGTGGTAGCACCGGTCGAACGCGACACCGGCCTGGCCGCCCCACTTCGAAGCCTGGGCGGAGGTCTTGGTCGTCTCGGCCCCGGTGAACAGGCCGCCGACCGGGATGCCCGCCCGCGCGAACGCCGCGTGGTCGGACCGCCCGCCGACCGAGGTCAGCTCGGTGGCCACGACGCCGCTGAACCCGGCCTGCAGCACCTGCTGGAGCTGGGCGGACCCGGAGGGCTGGCCGCTGGCGCTGTAGACGAAGTAGCCGGGGTTGGGCGAGCCGGTCATGTCGAAGTTGAGGTACGCCTTGATCCTCGACTTCTCGGCGGCCGGCAGCTGGTTGACGTAGTAGTTGGACCCGACCAGGCCCAGCTCCTCCGCGCCCCACCAGCCGAACCGCAGGTGCTTCTTCGGCTTGAGGTTCTCCCGCGCCACGGTCAGCGCGACCTCCAGGATGCCCGCCGAGCCGGTGCCGTTGTCGTTGATGCCGGGGCCCGAGGTCACGCTGTCCAGGTGGCCGCCGAGCATCAGCACGTCGTTCGGGTCGCCGCCGGGCCAGTCGGCGATCAGGTTGTAGCCCGTGGCGCCGCCGTGGCTGAACTGCTGGACCGAGGTCGTGTAGCCCGCCGCGTCGAGCTTCGCCTTGACGTAGTCGATCGACGCCCGGTAGCCCGGCCGGCCGTGCGCCCGGTTGCCGCCGTTGTTGTTGGCGATCGTCTGGAAGCTGTTCAGGTGGGCTTGGACGTTGGACAGCGAGATGTCCGGCACGGCCAGGGCGCCGGCCGGCGCCGCGGTGACCGCGGGCGGGCTCAGCAGGGCCGCGGCGAGCAGCAGGGCGCTCGCCACCGGGGTCGTCCTCTTCAGGGACATGGCTGCCTCCGCAGGGATGTAGGGAAAGCCACGATGAGCCTGGGGGCTCGCGCAGCGCGGCGGTAGCGACGTTCGTCGTGGCACGTTCGGACGCAAAAGCGGCAATATGATTTATTCTATGACTTCAGTGCAGACTGGAATAACATATCGGTCGCCGGTTGCCCGCACGGCACGGCGCGACGCGCCCACGAGCAGGGGCCCGGTGGCTCGCCGGGCCCGGCTCCGACAAGTCCGTCCCCGAATCAATTCCGGGCCGGAGATCACCGGGCCGCGGTGCTCGGGCCGGGCGCCCGGGTGGTCATCACCCCGATATCGCGATCACCGCGAAACGATCCTCGGCAGTGACGAAAAGCGCTGTGCTTCGTCCACCGTCCGGGTGTCCCCTCAACGGACGCTCGACACGCTGGACGGGCACTGCCATCGTAGGCCCGGCCGGAATGCCCCACATCCGGTCGACCATCCGCAGAGTCCCTGCCGCTCCGCGCATCGCCCGTATTTTTACGGAATTCGGCATGGAAAGGAAATCGACCATGGCAGGTCGACTCGTCACACGACTGCTGATCGGCGCCACAGCCCTCGTCACCACCGCGGTGGTCGGCGGGGCCGGGATTTCGGCGGCGAGAACCGCGCCGGCCGACCCGGCCGCCGCGCCGCCCGCCTCCGCCGCGCCGTTGACGTCCCCGCAGGCGGTGGGCCGCAACGCGGACGGCCGGCTGGAGGTGTTCGCGCGCGGCACGGACGGCGCGCTGTGGCACATCTGGCAGACCGCCCCCAACAATGGCTGGAGCGGCTGGGCCAGCCTGGGCGGCTACTTCTCCGGCACGCCGGTGGTGCGCAACAACGCCGACGGCCGGCTGGAGGTCTTCGTCCTGGGCGGTGACAGCGCGCTGTGGCACATCTGGCAGACGGCCCCCAACAACGGCTGGAGCGGCTGGGCCAGCCTCGGCGGTTACCTGACTTCCTCGCCCAAGGTGGGCAGCAACGCGGACGGCCGGCTGGAGGTCTTCGCGCGCGGTGGTGACAACGCGTTGTGGCACATCTGGCAGACCGCTCCGAACAACGGGTGGAGCGGTTGGGCGAGCCTCGGCGGCTACCTGACTTCCGCGCCCGGGATCGGGAGCAATGCGGATGGCCGGCTGGAGGTGTTCGTGAGCGGTGGTGACGGCGCGTTGTGGCACATCTGGCAAACGGCTCCCAACAACGGGTGGAGCGGTTGGGCGAGCCTGGGCGGTGTGATCACCACCCTGCCCGCGGTCGGCCGCAATGCCGATGGCCGGTTGGAGGTGTTCGCGCGCGGCACGGACGGCGCGTTGTGGCACATCTGGCAGACCGCTCCCAACAATGGCTGGAGCGGTTGGGCGAGCCTGGGCGGCGGGTTGAGCAGCGCGATTTCGGTGGGGAACAACGCCGATGGTCGGCTGGAGGTGTTCGTTCGCGGCAATGACGACGCGTTGTGGCACATCTGGCAGACGGCCCCCAACAACGGGTGGAGCGGTTGGGCGAGCCTGGGTGGCGTGATCACCAGCAGCCCGGCGGTGGGGAGCAACGCCGATGGTCGGTTGGAGGTGTTCGCGCGCGGTGGTGACAACGCGTTGTGGCACATCTGGCAGACCGCCCCGAACAACGGCTGGAGCGGTTGGGCGAGCCTCGGCGGCGTGCTCACGTACGGCCACGACGCCACAGTCGCGGCGGAGTCCGGGCTCCTCCTGGCCGCGTGAGCGGAGCGGGTCGGTCGGCGTCCGGCGCGGGGTCGCGCCGGACGCCGACTCCTGCCGTGCCCTCTGCCGTGCTCCCCGGTGGTCAGGAGCGTCGTTCGCGGGCCCGGCGCTTGCCCTCGTGCATCGCGACGACCCGGGCGACCGGGATGTCGCGGCCCTCGGCGACCAGGTCCTCGGGGAGGGCCTGGGGCGCGGGCAGCTGCGCGGCCCACGGGTCGGCGTCGGCGAGCAGGGCGGGGGCGGTGCGGATGGTGAAGTCGCGGGGGGAGATGCCGTCCAGCTCGTCCCAGGGCACCGGGAACGACACGGGGGCGCCGGGGCGGACGCGAGGGCTGTAGGCGGCGACGACGGTGGCGCCGTGGGCGCGGGTGGAGTCGAGGAAGACCTTGCCGCCGCGCTCCTCGCGCAGGTAGGCGGTGGTGGCGGTGGTCGGGTCGAGGCGGGCCGCGCGGGCCGCGAGCGCCCTGGTGGCGGCTGCCGCGTCGTCGTCGCCCGCCGAGATCGGCACGAAGACGTGCAGCCCCTTGGCGCCGCTGGTCTTCACCGCGCCGGTGAGGCCGGCGTCGGCGAGCGCGCGGCGGACGAGCCGGGCGGCGGCGACGACCGCCGCGAAGTCCGCGCCCTCGGGCGGGTCGAGGTCCAGGACGAGGTGGTCCGGGCGGTGGCCGTCGTCGGCGCGGGACAGGGTGGTGTGGTACTCGACGGCGCGCTGGTTGGCGAACCACAGCAGGGTGCGCCGGTCGTCGCACAGGGCGTAGTCGATGCGCCGCCTGGACGCCTCGGCCCACACCGGGGTGGTGCGCACCCAGTCCGGCGCGTGCTTGGGGACGTTCTTCTGCATGAACGGCTCCTGGCCGCGCAGCGCGCGCACCACGGACAGCGGGCGTCCTGTCAGGACCGGCAGCAGCCGGTCGCGCACGGCGTCGAGGTAGTCGACCAGGTCGCGCTTGACGGCGTCCGCGCCGTCGAACAGCGGCTGGTCGAGGTTGGTCAGGGGGACGCCGTCGCGTTCTTCGGCTGCTGCCACGCCCACACCCTCCCCGGTCGGGGGCGGGCGGGCAAGCGGGTCACAGCAGGGCGGTGAGGCGTTGTTCGACCTGGTCCAGCGCCATGCGGACGGCGCCGAGGGCCACGTTGCCCGCGCCGAGCGCGGAGACCAGCAGGTCGACGGGCACCAGCACCTGCCGGCCGAGGCGCCGGCGGACGGCGTCGAAGAGCACGTCGCCCGCCCGGGACACGCTGCCGCCGACGACGACGCGCTGCGGGTCCATGATGAGCAGCTGCACGGCCAGGCCGCGGGCGAACCGGGTGGCGATGGTGTCCACCACGGACAGCGCGGCCGGGTCGCCGGCGACGGCGGCGTCGAACAGCGGCGCGATGTCGTCGGACGCGGCGAGCCGGTCGCGCAGCGGGCTGTCGCAGCGCTGGGCGCCCAGCCGCCGGATCTCGCCCGCGCCGACCAGCCGCTCGAACGCGCCCAGGCCGTCGGCGGGGGGTTGGGGCTCGTCGTCCAGGTCGGTGACGAGGTCGATGAAGCCCAGTTCGCCGGCCGCGGAGGACGCGCCCCGGTAGGGCTTGTCGTCGATGACCATGCCGGTGCCGATGCGCTCGCCCCACTGGACGAACAGCAGGTTGTCGCCGGCTTCGCCGCGCCACCGCTCGGCGAGCACGGCGAGGTTGACGTCGTTCTCCAGGCCGACGGGGCAGCCGAGCCAGTCGTGCAGCTCGGCGATGACCGGCAGGCTGCTCCAGCCGGGGATGCTGGGTGCGAGCACGACCTCGCGGCGGTCGTGGTCGACGATGCCGGGGGTGCCGACGGCGACCGACCACAGGTCGGTGGGCGCGAGGCCGGCTTCGGCGGCGGCCCGGACGAGGGTGGTGCGCAGCAGGGCCGCCAGGTGCGGGCCGGTGGGGTCGGCGGGGGTGGTGGCGCGGCGCTGGGCGAGCACGGTGCCGGCCAGGTCGGCGATCATGACCAGGACCCGGTGGGGCCCGATGTCGATGCCGGCGACGTGGCCGAGCTCGGCGCGGAAGCGGGCGCGCTGGGCGGGGCGGCCGATCTGGTGCTCGGTGGTGCCGGCGTACTCGGCGATGCCGGCCTCGGCGAGGGTGGTCAGGGCCCGGGTGACGGCGGGGCGGGACAGGCCGGTGGCGACGACGAGGTCGGAGACGGTGGCGGTGTGGCCCCGGGCGTCGCGCAGCGCGTTGAGCACGGCGGTGGCGTTGATCCGCCGCAGCACGTGCGGCCCGGTGGCCGCTGATCCCGAAGACACCACGCCTCGCTTCCGCCGGCAGGTGGCGCGCACGCCAGCCGCGAAGACTAACAGAGCCAAGAGCTTGACAAGTGGTCCAGACCATAGCAGAGTATCGAACGGTTCATTACTAAGTGCGCCCAGCTCACGTCCCTGCGGTGAGATCGGCTCAGGGGAGGCGGCAGTGGAAGACGTGAAGTACCGGCTGATCGCCGATCACCTGATCGGGGCGATCGACCGCGGGGAGTACCCGGTCGGGAGCGCGCTGCCGACGCTGCACGAGCTGATGAGCCGGTTCGGCGTGGCCCGCGGCACCGCCCGCGCCGCCGTCGCCGTCCTGGTGGCGCAGGGGGTGGCGACGTCGAAGCAGGGCCTGGGGACCCTGGTGTGCGGCACGACCACCCCGCCGGAGCGGCAGCTGCCGCGGATGCTGCCCGACGGCGCGACCTACCCGAAGGTGGTGCTCAGCGGCTGGACCGCCGCCGGCCCGGAGGTCGCCGGGCGCTTCGGCCTGGCCACCGGCAGCCTGGTGGTGCACCGCATCCGCCACCACCACACGGGCCCGCGCGTGACCGGCATCGACCAGCAGTGGCTGCCCAGGGCCGTGGCGACCACCATCGAGCGGCACACCGGCCACGACATCTCCGACCGCAACGACACCCCGCACCCGGACCTGACGCCGCTGCTGCGCAACGCGGGCCTGGACCCGATCGTGGCGACCGTGCAGCTCGACGCCCGGTTGCCCAGCCGCGCCGAGGCCGACACCCTGGACATCCCGGCCGACGAGCCGGTCCTCGTCGTGCACCGCATCACGCACGGCTCGTCCGGCACCCCGGTGGAGGCCACGACCACGGTGTCCAGCACGGGGGTGGCGGCGCCGAAGTTCACCATCCCGCTGACCGGCCTGACCCTGGCAGGCTGAACCCCGCGGGCACCGGTGGGCCGGCGCGGGTCGGCCGGCGCGGGTCGGACACCGGTCGGCCGGCGCGGGAGGGGCGACGCGCACGGACCGGCGCGCACGGGCGGCGACCCGTTCGGCGCTGGGCGCGGCGGTCGGCGGTCGTCGCGAGAGGGGCCGCCGCCCGCCGCGCAGCCCGCGGGCGTGGCCGCCGGCAGGGCGGTCACCCCGCGTCGCGGGGGCCTGCGCTCGCGGTGGGCACGGGGGCGGGCGCCAGGCCGGCCAGGATCTCCGCCTGCCGCCGCCGGTAGCGCCGGACGTTGGCCAGCTTCACCTCCTCGTACCCGCGCACCAGGTCCGGCAGCGCGGCCAGCTCCGCGACCGCCGCCGGGTCCGCGCCGGCGGACTGGAGCGCCGCGAGCACCGCGGCCCGGTACTCGCCCACCAGCTCCCGCTCGACCCGGCGCACCCCGGCGTAGCCGAAGACGTCCAGCCGGGTGCCGCGCAGCCGGCGCAGCGCGTGCAGCAGCCGGAACACCGGGCGGAACCACGGGCCGAGCGCGACCTTGCGCCGCACCCCCAGCGCTCGCAGCACGGGCGGGTGCAGGCGGTGGGCGAAGCGGGCCGCGTCGCCGAACTCGGCCTTGATCCGCCGCTCCAGCCCGGGGTCCAGCGACAGCCGCGCGACCTCGTACTCGTCCTTGTAGGCCATCAGCTTGTGGAGGTGGCGCGCGACCTGCTCGGTCACCCGCGTCGGGCCGCCCTCCAGCACCCGCACCCGCTCCACGAACCGGGCGTAGTCGCGGGCGTAGCGCTCGTCCTGGTAGGCCACCAGGTCGGGCACCCGGACGTCGAGCAGGCGGGCCAGCTCCGAGCCCGGCTCGGCGCGCACCAGCGCCCGGACCCGCGCGGCGGCCGGCCCGTGCGCCGCCGCCGGCTCCGCCACCGCCGGGACCGGCGCGGCCGGCGGCGCGGCCACCAGCCGGCGGCCGTGGCGGAAGGCTTGCACGTTCTTCGCGACGGCCACCCCGTTCAGCTCGATCGCCCGCTCCAGCGCCGAGGCGGTCAGCGGCAGCGCCCCGGTCTGGTAGGCGACCCCCAGCAGCAGGACGTTGGCGAACTGGCCGTCGCCGAACAGCTCCTCGGCCACCGCGCGGGCGTCCAGCGCGACGGTCCGCGCGGTCGCCGACTCCAGCGCCGAGCGCACCCGCTCCGGCTCGGGGAACGACACCGACGTGTCGACCACCATGCGGCCGGTGGGCACCTCGGTGGTGGACACGACGGCCGTGGTGCGCGCCGGGTCGGCCGCCGCCAGGTGCGCCGGGTCCGCGCCGACCAGCGCGTCGCACGCCAGGTACAGGTCGCACTCGCCGGCGGCGAGCTTGGGCGCCCGGTCGACCGGGACCTCGCCGACCTTCACGTCCGACACCACCGCGCCGCCCTTCTGGGCCAGGCCGGTCTGGTCGAGGGTGCGCACGTGCCGGCCGTCCAGGACCGCCGCGGTGGCCAGGACCTGCCCGACGGTCACCACGCCCGTCCCGCCGATGCCGGTGACGCGCACCGCGAAGTCCACCCCGGGCCCGCGCTCGGGCTCGGGCGTGGCGTCCGGGCCCAGTTCGGCGGACTCCGCGCGGGGCCGGGCGCCGCCGGGCACGACCGTCACGAACGAGGGGCAGTCGCCCTCCAGGCACGAGTAGTCCACATTGCACGACGACTGGTGGATCGCGGTCTTGCGGCCGAACTCGGTGTCCACCGGCTGCACGGACAGGCAGTTGGACTTGGCGCCGCAGTCGCCGCACCCCTCGCACACCCGCTCGTTGACCACGACCCGCGTCGCCGGCGCCTGCTGCTCGCCGCGGCGGCGCTTGCGGCGCTTCTCCGCCGCGCACTCCTGGTCGTGGATCAGCACCGTGACACCGGGGACCGCGGCCAGCTCCTGCTGCGCGCGCAGCAGTTCCGACCGGTCGCGCACCTCCACGCCGGGCGGGAAGGACCGGCGGCGCAGCCTGCGCGGCGCGTCGCTGGTGACCACGACCTTGCGCACGCCCTCGAGCAGCAGCAGCGCGGCGATCCGCTCCACCGGCAGCCCGCCGACCGCGTCCTGGCCGCCGGTCATCGCGACCGCCGAGTTGTGCAGCAGCTTGTAGGTGACGTTCACGCCCGCCGCGACCGCCGCGCGCACCGCGAGGCTGCCGGAGTGGGTGAACGTGCCGTCGCCGATGTTCTGGGTGAAGTGGTCGGCCTCGACGAACGGCGCCATGCCGATCCACTGCGCGCCCTCGCCGCCCATCTGGGTCACGCCGACCACCGTGCCCACCTGCTCGGGCTCCATGAACAGGGCCATGGTGTGGCAGCCGATGCCGCCGCCCACCAGCGCGCCCTCCGGGACCTTGGTGGAGGAGTTGTGCGGGCAGCCCGAGCAGAAGTAGGGCGTGCGGGCCAGCAGCGGCACCGCGATCCGCTCCCGCCGCCCGCGCCGCCGCCACGCCTCGACCGGCTCGATCCCCAGCGGGGCCAGCACCCGGGCCAGGCCCGCGGCGATGCGCTCCGGGTCCAGCTCGCCGGCCTCGCCGAACAGCGCGCGGCCGTCCGGCCCGGTCTTGCCGTGCACGGCGGGCGCGCCGGTCCGGCCGTAGAGCAGGTCCTTGACGGCGGCCTCGACGAACGACCGCTTCTCCTCCACGACGACGACCTGCTCCAGCCCGTCGGCGAACTCCCGCACGACCCCCGGCTCGACCGGGTGGATCACGCCGAGCTTGAGCACGCGCACGCCGTGCCGGGCCAGGGCGGCGTCGTCCAGGCCGAGGTCGCGCAGCGCCTGGCGGACGTCCAGGTAGGACTTGCCGGCGGTGATGACCCCGACCCGGTCGTGCGGCGTGCGGCGCACGACCCGGTTCACGCCCGAGGCGCGCACGTACTCCAGCGCCAGCGGCAGCCGCACGGTGAACAGGCCGCGCTCCAGCGCCGCCAGCTCCCCGCCCAGCAGCCGGGAGGTCGGCCGGTGCCGGTAGGCGCCCTCCGGCAGCGCCGGCGCGGCCCACCCCCGGCGGACGGTCGCGGTGCCGGAGGCGTCGGCGACGTTCGCGACCACCTTCAGCGCGGACCACACCCCGGCGGCCCGCGACAGCTCCACCGCGTGCAGGCCGAAGTCCAGCACGTCCTGCGGGTCGGCCGGGAAGAACACCGGCACCGCCAGGTCCGCCAGCGCCTGCTCCGAGGCGCACGGCACGGTGGAGGACTTCGCGTTCGGGTCGTCGCCCACCAGCGCGACCGCCCCGCCGCGCGGGTCGGCGCCGGCGAGGTTGGCGTGCCGCAACGCGTCGGTCGCGCGGTCCAGACCCGGCGCCTTGCCGTACCAGACGCCGGTCACGCCGTCGTAGCGGCGGCCGGGCAGCGTCGCGGTGAGCTGGCTGCCCAGCACGGAGGTGGCGGCCAGCTCCTCGTTCAGGCCCGGCCGGTGCACCACGTCGTGCCCGGCCAGCAGCTCCGCCCGGCGGGCCAGCTCCAGGTCGTAGCCGGCCAGCGGCGAACCCTCGTAGCCGGACACGAACACCGCCGTGCGCGACCCGGTCGCCCGGTCGTGCCGCACCCGGTCGAACAGCAGCCGCACCAGCGCCTGAACGCCGGTGAGGTGGACGACGCCCTCCTCCCGGAGGTAGCGGTCCTCCAACGTGAACGCCTCCACGACCCCTCCGCCCAGACGTGCCTGCGATGCGGGTCACACCACACGACCGGCGAGTCCGGGCGCAACATCGAGCCGCGTTCTCGCGCCGTCGACGCAAAGGAAACCGGGTTATCGCCGACCGGCGGCACTTCCTTTGCGCGCGAACTACCCTGCGGGCCATGCCCGAACCGCTGGTGGACGCCATCGACCACGAGATCCTGGCCCTGCTGCGCGAGGACGCCCGCCGGACGCTGTCCGACATCGCCGGGCGCGTCACCCTCTCCACGGCCGCGGTCAAGCGGCGCATCGACCGGCTCCAGCAGGTCGGCGTGATCACCGGGTTCACCGTGCAGGTCGACCACGCCAAGCTGGGCTGGGGCATCGAGGCGTTCACCGAGCTGAGGTTCGCGGGCACCACCAAGGTCGCCGACATCCTCGGCACGACCACGCGGATGCCCGAGGCGCAGGCCGTGTTCACCATCGCCGGCGACCCCGACGCCCTGGTGTGGCTGCGCGTGCGCGACATGGCGCACCTGCAGCGCACCATCGACGAGATCCGCCGCCACCACCAGGTGACCGGCACGAAGACGCTGATAGCGCTGGACTCCTGGGCCCGCGGCCAGGACCGGCCGACCCGCTGAGCGCGCGGCTCAGCCCGGGGGCCCCGCCGGGAACAGGGTCTCCAGGACGTCCGCGGTGACGGCCGCGGCGTCGACCTCCCGGTCCACGCAGCGGCGCAGGGCGAGGCCCGCGCCCAGCGCTCCCAGCACGACGACGGTGCGGTCCGGCGGCAGTGCGGACCGCACGCGCAGGCGGTCGCAGTGCCGGGTCGGCAGCGCCGCCAACTCCTCGTCGTGGCGCCGCTGGGCGGCGATCACCGCCGCCGCGGTGGCGGGCTGCCGGGCCGTCGCCGCCAGCACCTCCGCCGCCGCCGCGCTCCACCGCGCGGCCTCCTCGTCCGGCGGGCCGGGAGGAGCCAGGGCGGCGAGCAGTTCCGCGCGCGACGACGCGCCGTCGAACGCGGCGCGCAGGGCCGAGAGGTGGGCCTGCGCGCGGGCGTCGAGGACGGCCTGCCACAGCCCCTCCTTGCCGCCGAAGTGCTTGTAGAGCGCCCCGCGCGTGTAGCCGGCCTCCGCCGCGACCTCCTCGACCGTCGCCGCGAGGTACCCGCGCCGCAGGAACACCACCCGGCCCGCCGCCACCAGCCGCTCGCGGGTCAGCCGCTGCGACTGCGCGCGCGTGGGCCTGGCCGGCCGGCCGGTTCGGTGACGGTCTGTTTCCGGATACACGGTGTTACCGTGCCGTGGGTCCGTGACCGTTCTCGTGTCGTCCTTACCGGCCCTCGTGTTCTTCGCGGTCCTGGCGGGCTTCGCCTGGCCGGCCGAGCGGGCGCGCCGACGCGGCAGCGGCCACTCGCTCATGGCGCCGTTCGAGGAGATCTGGGACCCGGGGGCGCACCGGACGCACATCGAGGTCCAGGTCCGCGCCGAGCGCAGGTCGCCCGCGCCGTCGCCCGGCGACCCGCCCGACCTGCCCCCACCCGCGCGAACCCGCCCGACGCCGTAGCCGGTCCGGTCGTGCGCCGTGGCCGTCGTGCGCCTCAACCGGTCGTGCGCCGGGGCGGGCCGCCGGCGCGACCCGCCCGCCGCGCTCAGACCCGCTCGATGCTCACCGGCACCGCGCTGCCCAGCGTGTGCCCGACGGGGGAGGAGGCCACCACCCTGGCGTGCAGCGCATCCAGCTCGGCCTGCGGCGCGTCCGACACGAGCCGCACCCTCGCCGTGATCGAGTCGAACCCGGCGTGCCCCTGCGCCAACCCCAGGAACACCCGCAGGTCGATGTCGCCGCGCACGTCGACGTCGAGCCGCTCGATCGCGATCCCGGCGGCCGTGGCGTTGGCCGCGTACCCGACGGCCAGGCAGTTGCCCAGCGCGCCGAGCAGCTGCTCCACCGGGTTGGCCGCGCTGTCGCCGCCGCCGAGCGCGGTCGGCTCGTCGGAGGGCGTGGGGGCGAACCCGCGCACCTTCGCCTCCGACCGGAACCCGCCCCGCCAGCCGACGTGCGCGGCCCACGTGGTCCTGGCCTTGGCCTCGTCCTGCGCGACGGCCGCGACGAGCGCGCCCACCGCCTCGACGTCGACGTCGTTCAACCTGGTCCCGACGGTCATCGCGGGTCCTCCTCCGGATCACGGCGCGGCGCGGCGGGCCCGCGCGAGCAGTGGGCAGCGTGCGCCGCCGGCCGGCCCGCCGACAGGGGCCACCACGTCCTGGGACGGCGCCGCCGCGCGGGAATGCGCCGGCGCCGCCCACGACGTGGACGGCCACCGCCCAGCCCTCGAACGCCCCGCGGGAAACCGCTCGCCAGGCCCGCGCGGCCACGACACCATGTCCGGGCATGACCCCGCCCCGCCTCCTCGACGTCGTCCGGCGCGCCCACCCCGGCCTCGACCCCGGTGACGTCGCCTTCCGCAGCGGCCAGTCCCACGACGTGCTGATCACGCCCGACCGGGTGTTCCGGTTCGCCAGGACGGCCGAGGCCGCCGCCGGGCTGACCCGCCGCGCCGCCCTGCTGGCCGCGCTGGACCGGCTCGACCTGGGCGTGGCGGTCCCGGCCCCCGTCGCGCCGGCCGGCGACGGCTTCCTGGTGCTGCGCCGGCTGCCCGGGGCGCCGCTGGACCGGCGGGCGGCCACCGCGGCGGCCGGGCGGGTGGCCGCCGAGTACGCCCGCCTGCTGCGGGCCCTGGCCGCCCACCGCCCGGCCGGCCTGCCCACCGCGGACCCGCACCGGTGGGCGCGGTTCGCCCGGGACGTCCGGGCCGAGCTGTCCGGCCTCATGCACGACGCCGGCCGGGAGCGCGCCGAGCGCGAGCTGTCGGCCGTGCTCGACCTCGACCACGTCGCCACCGGGCTCGTGCACGGCGACCTCGGCGGCGAGAACGCGCTGTGGCGGCTCGACGGCGCCGGGCCCCGGCTGACCGGCGTCGTGGACTGGGACGACGTCGCCGTCGGCGACCCCGCCGAGGACCTCGCCGCGATCGGCGCGAGCTACGGCCCCGACCTGCTCGACCGGGTCATCGCGCTGCTCGGCGCCGACCGCGCGCCCACCTGGCGGCGGGTCAGGGCCTACCAGGGCACCTTCGCCCTGCAACAGGCGCTGGCCGGCGCGCGCGACGGCGACGACGGGGACCTGGCCGACGGCCTGGCCGGCTACCGCTGAGCGGGCGGCGCGGCCGTCCCGGCGCGGGCGGCGCGGTCACCGCCGGGATGCCCCGGACCGCCCCGCCCCGCGCCGCCGCCGCGCCGACCAGGCCCGCCCGCCGACCGCGCCGGCCTCCGGGCACAGCCGGTCCTGGTCGTCGACCGCGCCCGCGCCGCTGCCCCTCCCGCCGCCGGACCCCGCGTGCTCCCACGACCGGATCAGCCCCGCCGGCGCGG
>Ga0196958_10000065_pt1 | contig 43698 bp, 72 predicted proteins | sample S1v_10metaG_FD_148654 | JGI IMG/M metagenome (GOLD analysis project Ga0196958, IMG submission 148654) | Soil microbial communities from Anza Borrego desert, Southern California, United States - S1+v_10 | ecosystem: Environmental > Terrestrial > Soil > Desert | place: USA: California | collected... | reverse complement strand
CCGCAAAGGTGAACTCGCGCGCATCGGCTTCCTCTCCTAGATGGAAGCGCCGCTCTTCAAGCGCCTGCCGGTCTGCGATCCACTGCCTCGCGCCTGCTTGTGTAGATGCGCCAGTGCTTTCGCGGATGTAACCGGTGATCGGGAGGCCGTTGTATTCGACCTTGCCTCGCGCCCACCAGGTCTTTCCCCGGCGGTAGGCTTCGAGCGGCATGAGCCTTCCTCCAATATGCGGTCGATCTGCTCCGGAGTGATCAGCATCGCCGCGCCCAAGATGTAACATTCGGACAGCTCGCGAGCCCGGGCCCGGAGCGTCCGTTCGGATATGGTGAGGCCGCGCGCCTTGAACTCGGCGCACCATTGGCTAGGCGTCTTGCCGCGGTCCAGGACGGTCGCGCTGCCCATCACATGCCTTTCCTCAGCACCCATCTTCCACCTGCTCTGCGGTCATGAGGGGGGTCATCTTAGATTGATCCTCGCTCGCTCGTTGGCGTTCGCAGTGCGCCACGCTTCGAAAGCCAATCGCCGCTTCTCCGCCTGGGCATCAAGACGCCGGTAGCGGAGGTTCGCCGCGGTCCATTCCGCCAGCGCTTCGGCATAGACCGGATCGGCCATCGCCATTTGCTCCGCAGTGGCAGCGCTTTCCCCGCCCGACTTGTATTTGATGAAGAGGACAGCGCGCTTCTGCTTGCGGGCTTCGTCCAGACTTTCGGCCATCGCCCGCGCTTCCCCGGCTTGCTCCAGGCACTCGCCAAGGTTGTGCAGGGCGCGCTCGATCTTCTCTTCAAGAGGCATCAAATCGTTAGCCACTCGTCGTCTCCGTCCAGAGCCTTACCGCTTCGATCCTCAAATCCACGCCATGCACCTGATAGAAAGCATCCTCGCCCCCAAGCGCATGGACGCTCTGGTCTCCCATGTTGTGCAGATCGGGAGACAGCGGCACGACAAAGCGGTGATCGCGCCGCTGGCACTTTCCCGGCATGTGCATGACGTGATGGACGTGGATCGGCCGCTTGCCGGTCACAATGCACGGCATGGCAGCTACACGGTCCAGGTGCCGCCTCTCCTCATCAGTCGGTGCCAGCTTGCGCTTGACGCGGCCGTGCTGCACCCGTCCTTCATCTCGGCGGGGTAGCAGGCGTTTCTTCGCCAGCGGCTTGCGCTGCTTTAGGAGGGAACGGCGAGCGAACATCAGAAGGGAATTTCATCCTCAAGCTCGCGATCGTAGGAAGCCTGGGGCTTCTCTTCGACAACTTGCTCCTGGACCTTCTTCTGCAGCCATTCCGGGAGATATTCGAACGTCGATAGATGCTCATCGTCATAGACGAGCGCGGCATCGAATAGGCCCGGCTTCTCCATACCCTTCGGCAGCGGCGTCACGCCGACGACGTTGGCATAGGTGCGGCCATTCTTCTCGACGTGCGTGACGTTGATCATGGCGGGAGCGCCGGCCAACCGGGTGATATCGAAACCCTTGATCTCCTCTTCGGAGAATGGCCGACCACGCCAGTTTTCAAGCTCGGCACGTAGGACGGCGTTCTTGCCGAGGGAAACCGTGTAGGTCTTCCCGATCCGCATCGGACCCTTGCGTTCGTTCCCGTCCTTGTCGGTCCATTCGATCTGTTCGTGCGGCAATTCCCACGCGATGTAGACCTGATGCTTGAGCTTGGACTGCCCCATGTATTCGGTGCGCTGTTTGCCGAGGTCCACGACCATAGAGCAGACGCCAACATGATTTGCTGCCGGCACGATCTTGAAGTCGCCGCCGCCGCTGTCCGATGCGATGATAGCCATTATGCAGCTTTCCTTTCTGTGATGACGTTGATTCCTGGGATATTCTGCGGGCCGTGGCGGCACTCGCGGTCGGCCAGCTCTTCGAGGAACTGGAGAAGCTCGGGGCGACGGTGCTCCCAAGCCCATCGGGCGAACGCCACGCCGTCAGTAATCTCGGCAGTGTAGGACGTGCGCAGCGACACGGCGCGCTCTCCGCCCTTTGCCGATACTCTCGTCTTGCTCGCCTTCTCGGCAGCCTTCTCGGCAGCGGCGGCGCTTTCCTTCAGGACGCGCACAGTTGTTTGCCCTGCCAGATCATCCGGGCGCGCTTGCTCGGCTGCTCGGGCGGCGGCTTCGGCTTGTCTCCGAGCCTCCTGTGCAGCAGCTTCAGCCACCGCCCTCGCTTCATCCTCCCGCTTGCGGAGGAACTTGGTGAGCGCCGCCTTTGCCGCGTTGACAGCCAGGTCGCCCTTGGAAAGCAGGGGAGCCCACTTTGCCTGGACAGCCTTGGCAGCTTCGTCATGCGGCCTCTTCTCGGCTTTGCGCATGTCGTCGGCAGCGTTAAGCTCGCGACGGAGACGAGTGAGGATGCTCGCTACGGCGGCTTCCTGTTGCTCGGTCTCAATCTCGCTGCCGTCGAGATGATTGTTCGCCTCTAGAAGCAGGTCTTCAATGCTCTCGGTGATGAGAACGAAGGGTTCCGGAGGGAGGTTGTGGCCGATGGTGGTCATGCCGCCATCCTTGCCCGACGCGCACGATACTCAGCCTCGAATGCTTCCCGCTCCTCCTGTTCGGCAATGGCAGCCGCACGCTTGGCGCAGGCATCCATGTAAGCCTCTTCAGGCGTAGAGCCGCTGCCGTGGATCCCCATCGTGACACCGGGGCATTCCAGACGGATCGAATAGCCATCCTGCACGAAGAGCGGGCCCGCCGGGTGATAACCGAGAGAGATGTATGGCTCGCCGGCAGCCTTCAGGGCATCACCTGCCTTGTTCAGGGCGTCGAGCATGTTCCGATCGAGTGCGATCGACATGGGAGTCTCCTTGGGTGGGGGAGGGGAAGGGTTCTGGCGATTGCCTTGCGGGGCTTTCGTGCTGCGCATCGAGCCCTTCGGTCTCGACCAAAGGCTTCAATCCCCTATCGGGCAGGGGCACCGGTGGCGCCGACGTAGGCCACATATCGCGATATTCGGGGTCTATGCGGTAGAGCCGCTCGATCTCAGAAGAGCACGCCGGACAATACGTAGGCGCCCATATCTCAGTGCCGTCTTCATGCTCCAAGTCGGGAGCGCGGAGGTGCTGCTCGCAGAAATAGCCTTCGCACGACGGAAAATCAGCAGACCAATCGATGCGAGCGTCGCCGCCAAGACACCCGGTCCCGTGCATGCCCCCACAAGCATACGCCAGCCCGCGGTCTATCGCCTCACCGCAACCCGCGTGATCACAGGTCGCAGTGTGATAGTAACCGATTGCGCGACCACGGCTGTCCTCACCGCAATTTCCCCATCCCATCAGCGTCCTCCCTGCGCCTGATCGACGCGCGGAGCGTCAAGACCCAAAGGGGCTTGATCCGAAGGACGAGAGCAGGTTGCCCGAAGGGACGCCCCTACTTGCCCATCCCCCATCCCATGATCGGGAGAAAGGGCGGCTAAGGCGCGTAAAGCCTGCCGAAGCCTCGTCACCTTCTCATCATCACCGCTCTTTTCCGCGTAGGGAAAGGCCTCAAACATTTCGATAATGATGGGGAAAACAGCATCAGCAGCTGCTGCAACCTCCTCAAGCTGAGTAGACCGATCGGCCTCTCCTGCTACCTGGGGGGTGAGAGCGGCGGGCAATGCCAGGCAGTAAGCGATAACAGATCGAGCGGCATCGATGACTGCGCAGCTCTCGTGACCGGTCGTTACCCAGCCACCGCCATCCGTGCGACTGCGCTCAAGGGAAATCTCCAGATGATCCGCAATAATCGGCGCCACTTTGTGGTGATGCAGAGCTATTAGTGCATCCCGATCAGCTCTCGTGACCTCCGCTTCCCCCGCTACCTGCGTCTGCTGGACGGGGCGGGAGAGGGCGGGAATAATCCTCCACCAGCCCGGCTCCGGCTCGATCCCATACTCCTCACAGAGGTCGGTACACACGTCGGCGGCGTCCAGGACTTGGCCGTCCCCTGCATCATAGTGAAAGCCTTCATCGGCGGCGAAGTCGAGCAGCCGAAGTGCTTTTGCGAGTGCATCGATCCGCGCTTCCTCTGCTTCTGTCATGACCTGTTCTCCGGCTCGCCGAAGTAGACGCCGACGATGTTGTGTTGGCAGAACTCGGCCTCGCAGACGTCGCCTTTCCAGACGCGGACGTAGGGGATGTTAGAATACATGCCGCTCTTCTGGCAGGCCTCGATGCGGGTGACGCCGTTGCGTCCCACCACATAGCCGCCCTGAACGTCGGGAATGGTATCTATGTCGATCGCGCGGATCGGCTGCTCGATAGGATGTTCACTCATGACCTGTTCTCCGATGGTTGGCGGCGGGCATCCTCCTGGGATTGGCTCTGTGATTTGGGGGAGGAGGACGAAGGAGATTGGGCGTCACCCTTCGGGTCCGCGCTCTCGCCTACGGCCGCGTCACTCTGCGTCTCGCCGGCTTCACCGCTTCCATCGCTATCGCGACGTATCGCGGGCTCTGTCGGCTTCATAAGCGCCCGCTTTATCGCAGCGTACACCCGGCATGTTGCGTCCGTGCTGATATCAAGGTCAGCGACGATTTCCGCGAAAATCCGCCGCGCCGTATCTCCCTCAACCTCGAACCGATGCTCCAGCACAGGCTTCATGGTGACTGTGCTGTTGTCCCACTTGCCTTCAAGGAAGCCGCTCGAACGGTCGAACCGTGTGCACCAGCGACGGTCAGCTTGCGTCACAACGCGCGAAGGATCGAAGCCTGAAGGAGTCGCCATCACAGCGACCCCGCCAAAGCAAAGCCGATCACCACAGCCCCCAGAAGGGTGACGAGTAAGCCGGTCATGCCGCCAAGGCCCGGGGCGTCCACGAACATAGGCTGCTTGAAGGCCCTACTCTCCGCCTGCTGGCGCTTCACATGAGGTGCGATGTGCGAGATCATGCTGCACCGCCTTGGGTGCGCTCTTTGGCCCGCTTGATCGCGAGAAGTGCGACCTGCACGCCCGCGTTGTCATCGTACTCGCCACGCCGGAGTTCTTCGGCTCCTTCTTTGTTTTCTCGCTCCTCATAGACCAGTGCTGCGCATTCTCGCGCCTCGATCAGGTCAGGATCGACAGGCTGGATTTCGGACAGGGGCTTGGAAGCATCGCGAAGGGCTTGCGCGGCTGTTTTCAAAGCGAGCCTGCCGTCGAACTCGCCATCGCGCACCGCTATCAAATAGCTGTCTGACGTGACGCGATCAGCAACGATATAAGCCTCCCGCGCGCGGATCATGATTTCCTCTTCGGTCACAGGCTTGCTCCTTCGGAACGTGCCGACAGGGCAGGCGTCGCCCTCACCAGGTCAGCAAGGTTGTCTTCATTGGCGAGCCAGTTCCGGTGCCACTCGGCTTCCCGGATGACGTCCTCGATCCCGGCTTCGATCATCAGATCCCGGAAGACGTGAAGCTGCTCGCCAACAGGCTGTGCGAGGCACCATTCCAGCTTCGCCAGATACGACTTCGCCAGTTCCGTCGTGCAGAGGAACGCGTTGTCGGCGATCACCACCTGCAGGCGGGCGCGGTAGTCCTCGAGCACGGAAGACGCGTCATCCGTCCACCTGAACCCCGGCTCTTGCTCTAGGGTGGAGAGCTTCGGGAGGGCGGTCACAGCCCTTGCTCGCGTGCTTTCGCAGCGGCCTCCCTAAGCTTGGCGACTACTTCTGGTTGCGTGCGTTCGGGGGCGTCGTTGAAACCCGCGATCAAACCAAGCGGCACTAGTCCGCCGACGACATTCAAGGCCACCATAGGGCTCGTGAGGCCTGCCGCTCTCTCAATGGCGCCCCACATGCAGAAACTCACCGCATCCCTGCTTAGAGGTTCGACATACCTGCCATTTTTACTCCGAGCATCCTCCCGCTGCGTCCAAGCGCCTTCCGGCTCGATCAGGTCAGCAGCTCGATCCAGCACATCGGCTACAGTCAGGCTTCCCTTTGGAGAGGACGCGTTCATGCGGTTTCTCCACGGGCTTCAAATGTCGGGCAACAGGTCTGTACGTTATAGCGGACCTGCTCGCGGTCGCTGTAACAGTCAGACCAAACCCAGAAAGGAGCGTGCGCAAAGGGTTTCCCCGGCGCGCGTCCCGCCTCACTGCGGAGATAACCGCAGAAGCCATCACGCACGAAGTACCGGCAGTCGCCGCAGCGCACTTTGATTTGGGCTTCGCTCACGCCGCCATCCTTTCCGGAACAGCAGCCCTCGCAGCCAATACGCAGTCTCTATCCCTTGGGTGATAAGAGAAGCATTTGGGGCAAGGTTGTGGCTTGGGGAGCGGGCGCATTATATCCGCCCGTCACGCAGGAAGGCGAGTATCTCGCGGGCACGCCACACGTCGCCGCCGCTGCACCGCACAGCCTCGATGCGAAGGCTTCTCAGATCGCCGCTGGCAATTCTCTCCTGGGCGCTCACTGGGATGCGTTCCCACGGCCCTTCAGGGTCGTGGTATACGTAGAGGCCAATTCCCTCGCCAAGGGGATCACCGACGTAGACGCTTGTGCCATCAATACGCGCGGCGATCTTGATACCTGGACACGCTCTTTGCGCGCGTTTCTCGTTCTCGGTGATGAAATCCGTCATGCGCTGCCTCCATCAGAGCCACCGTCTTTGAGCCGAAGCTGATCAAGTGGCGATGAGGTCTGTATAGTGGGACACATCCCACCCTGTCAATCTCTAAATGGGACCCATCACACCGTTCTTGCAATGTTCTTCCGCATCGGGAATCGTAGAGCAGAGGCAATGAGGAGCGAGTCGCGTGGAAGACGAGCTATGCTACGTCAGGATTGTGGGCGTATCCTTCTATCAGGATGCGCTACGCAACTGCCGCCCTGGGGAGCCCGTTCGCTTCTATCATGAGCCGGACAATCCGCATGATGAGATGGCGATCCGGGTCGAGTCGAGCGCAGGGAAGACGATCGGCTATGTGCCCCGCACCAGCCCGTTGCGGAAGCTAATCCATGAGCGGGGAAGAGGCATTGCCGGGACGATCGCCAGTATGGGCATGAGCCGCGCGTGCCTCGTCGGCGCGCAAATCAGCGTCGTCATCACCGATGATGTTGTGGCGCCGGTGTCCTACTATCCGAACCGGCTACCGCCAGAACCCCCGAAGGGCGGCTTCCGGTATTGGGTCAATACCCCAGCAGCCGCCGCGCAGCTCGCGAAACGGTCGCTATGATGGGAGTTGCCCATTCGACCTCTACGTCTTCCATATCGGCCGCATTCAACGACCGCAGAGTGTAGAACCCCGGTCTGGAGCCCCTGGAAAGGATCTTCACGAACGTCTCGCCGCTGACGAGCCTGACGGCACAATACTCGCCGAAATACTCCTCTTTAAGCCCTTCATGAGCACGGCTGATGTAGACGAAGTCGCCTTCCGAATAGCGCGGAAGCATTGAGTCTCCAATCACCTCAAGAGCCTCGACAGCCTTGCCAGCACCCGGCGGACGCGGTGCGGTCCTAAGCGCTTCTTCTTCGAATATCACGCTGCCACCCGCGCCGACACGGCCGGACAGCACCACTTCTTCCGCACCGATCAACTCCTCAATGGAAGAGTCGAGCTGGTCAGCGAGCTTGCGCAAGGTGCCCAGCTTCACGTCGCTGCCGTCGCGATCGAGAATGTCGCGGACCGCGGTTGGTCCGAGGCCGGCGTTCACTGACAGCGGCTTGGCTTTAACGCCCTTGCGATCCATCACGCGGCGCAGAGCCTCGCGCACTCGTGTCATTTCATCGTTAGCCATGTGGGACCTATCACACACGGCTGCGGTTTCGGGATAGCGACGACAGATCACACCTTGACGGTGTGAGCAATCCCACCTAATATCGCGGGAATGAGCAGCCTTCGCGACGACATCGAGGCATTCCTCGACACTCACAAGATGGTGCCGACCGCTTTTGGCGACGCGGCGCTCAACGACCGCCATTTCGTGCGCCAGCTTCGCGCCGGACGGCGGGTGTGGCCCGAAACCGAGGCAAAGGTTCGCCGCTTCATGGCGACCTATCGTCCCGCCGACCCGGCGAGGGCAGCATGAGCTGGCTTGACGAAGTTCGCCGCCACTACGGCTCTGACGAGCAAGGGCTTGTCTACGCTGTTGCTGACAAGCTGTATGTGGCGAACAACCGCAGCAAGGGCGCATTCTACCAGGGCGGCTTCGGCTTCTTGGCGGAGGCGTCCCAAGAGCCTTGGAAGCGGCGCGCGCGCAACCTGCTTGCCCGTCCTTCGGCTATTCACGACGCCAGCCCATCCAATCCCCAATGTCCTGACCAGGACTGTCCTGTTGCCGGGAGGGTGGGGTGAACAACCGGCCTCGTTTGCTCGACCTGTTCTGCGGCGCTGGCGGAGCGGCGATGGGCTACCATCGTGCGGGGTTCGAAGTCGTTGGCGTCGATATCAAGCCGCAGCCACGGTATCCTTTTCAGTTCATTCAGGCCGACGCTCTGAGACTGGACGAAGGTTTCATGTCTGGCTTCCACGCGATCCACGCCTCGCCGCCATGTCAGCGTTATAGCGATTTGGGGCGTCGGAACGGCAATGCCGAGCAGCATCCCGATCTCGTTGAGCCTGTCCGCATGCTCCTGCACTTCGTTGGCAGACCTTATGTGATCGAGAACGTGGAGGGCGCGCCCCTCATTGATCCCGCTGTCCTGTGCGGAACCATGTTCCCCCCGCTTCGTGTGTTGCGCCACCGTCTGTTCGAAACAGATTGGCCGCTGGTCGCCCCGCCGCATGGTAAGCATCCGCTCGTCTATACGCTGGACAAGCGGAAGTCGCATTTCCGTCGCTTGGAGCAGGAGACCGCGTTCGTTCAGGTCACCGGTGGCGGCAACTGTTCTAAAGCCGCAGCGGCAGGCGCCATGGGCATCGACTGGATGACTAAGGATGAGCTGAACCAAGCCATCCCGCCTGCCTACACGCAATTCATCGGCAAGCAGCTCCTGCATCACCTCGGCATGAGGGAGGCAGCATAGATGTCCCCTCATATCCCCATCACCCGCATACCGCTCGCCATCAAGCGCGGTGCTGAAGTCGAGCGCGTCCGCTTCCTGACGCTTCCACAAGCCAGGTCAGAGCGGAGGGAATGCGCCCGATGAACCCCATCCTCGCGCTTAGCGCCCTCGCTCTCGCAGCGACCATTCTCCTTCTCATCGTGCTCGGCAGGCTTTGGCTCGTCATCCCAACGTCCGATCCATTCGCGGACGATCTCCCCAATGGAGACGAACTTGCCGCGTCTGCCGAGATGATGCGCACTTTCCATAGCGGACCATCTGACATCGAAAGGCAACGGAATCTTGGCTGATCTTTCCCAATCCGCGCGTAATTCCGTCGAGCTTCAACGGGAGATGTTCCGTCTCGCGGAGAAGGAGCACGGGCTCTCGCTCGCGGTCCTGTCGCGCACGAGAGATATTCCGCTGTCCACGCTCAAGGGGTGGCGAGACGGTGCCGCAATGCCTGCTTGGGCGCTTGGCGAGCTTCGTATTCCCGATGATCTGGCGTCGCTCGTCTTGCAGCCATTCCAAAAGCACGTCGGCACAGACGAAGAGGGCGACGGGGATCTCGACGTTCTTGGTTTGGAGGCACTGGGTCTCGCTGGCGAGGTTGCCGCAGCGCGGTCGCCCAGCAGTCCTGGCGGCACCAACATAGTTCCGATCGAGAAGGCTCAGATCGGAGCCAAAGCTCGCCGCATTTGCCCGCGCGCCAGATCGGCAGCCGCAGCATGATCCTCCGCCTCTTCACCCGCAAATCCCCTCATGAGCTCGCCTGTGATCGCCTTGAGGCAGACAGGTGTCATCGTGAACTCACCATAGGCATCCCCTATGCCAAGCGCAGGGAAGCTGCCCTGCGTGGACGTAAGCAGGGGAGGGGAGAGTGATGTCCAGTCCCACCGCACGCGGGCGCTCCGCATTCCATTGTCTGCCGAAGACCGAGGCGGGTTCACGGATGCCTACACATTCCTCGATCATGAGTGGTGACCGCAAGCGCCTGGAAGATGCAAAGCGAGGCTCTGAGGCCCTGCTGAAGGCGATCCTGGCTTACTACGCCAAGCATCATTCGGGCGAGCTCCGGTGAAGCGCCCGAACAAATATCACGCCAAGAAGGCGACATGCCAGCACGGCCACACGCACGACAGCCGTAGGGAGGCCGGGCGGTGTAACGAGCTGCACCTTCTACAGCGTGCCGGCGATATCGAAGATCTCGAACAGCAGCCGCAATTCTGGTTCATCATCGATGGTAAGCCGGTCAAGCACGAGAACGGTCGGCGGGTCGGTTTCAAGCCGGACTTCCGATACGTCGATCGTCACAGCGGCTGCGACATAGTCGAGGACGCCAAGGGAGTTCGCACCGAAGCCTATGTGCTTCGCGCCGCCATGTTCCGCGCATTGTTCCCCACAATCGTCCTGAGGGAGGTTTAGGTGCAGCACGTCACCATCACCACCTTCGGATGCAGGGAATACCTGCGTCGGCGCGGTTTCATCACCGAAGGCGAACTTGCCTATGTTGACGTCACCCGGCGCCAAAATATTCGGATTGCCGAGATACAGGCACGCGTCGCGCAGTTCTATGGGTTGGATCGGCGCGAGATGACCTCTGATCGCCGTTCGCGCGAGGTCGCCCGACCACGCCAGGTGGCAATGTATCTGGCTAAACAGCTAACCAAGCAGCCCCTGACCGAGATTGGGCGCCGGTTCGGTGGCCGGGATCACACCACCGTCATTCACGCCATCCGCCGCATAGAGCAGCTCCGTGTGGATGATCGCGAGATTGAGCGGGCCATCTCGTATCTGGACGCGGAGCTATCGGCATGACCGAGCCCCGCTACGTCATAGCCACCGATACGGACCTCCTGGACACGACATGGCTCGTTGTCCCTGTCTCCGAGGCTGTCGGACGCTTCACCTCCCACAAGGAAGCACAGGAGCTGAAGAACAAGCTGGAGGCGGGAGAGTGAGCCGTATCAATCCTCAGCATGTATATTTCATCACAGACGCACGTCGTAGCAGCGTGAAGATCGGCATTGCTGTCGATCCGGAGCGGCGGCTGCTCGACCTTCAGGCTGGGAATCATACAACGCTCCGCCTCGATCTTGTCCTATATTTTCAGGAGGTGGGGGCTGCCGGGAGGTACGAGGACGCGCTGCATCAGCAGTTCGCTGCTTATTGGAAGCATCGGGAATGGTTTCAGTACGCAGAGCCTATCCGCGCATTCGTTGATGCTTGGAAGCGCTGCGAAACTCCCGATGTTCAAGCGCCTAGGTTCTCATGCAAGCAGGCTGCGAATGAGTATGGGGTCGGCCTCCGGAAAGATGAGTACATGGCGATCCTTCGCGACAGGGCGAGGGCGGCGCAATGAGCTGGGTGGCGCTCGGATGGGCGAGTAAGCAGAAGCCAGGACGCGTTGCGGACAAGATGGTCCTTATCGCGCTTGCGGACCGGCACAATGAAGAGAGCGACGTGTCTTACCCGTCGGTCGCTTGGCTGGCGGACTTTTCTTGCTTGGATCGCAAGACGGTGGTGGCAGCGCTCAACCGCCTAGAGTCGGCGGGACTAATCTCGGATAGCGGTCAGAGAGTGGGTAAAACCAAGCAGGTAAAAGCCTATTCTCTCGCAATAAACGATACCGAAAAAGGGATGCCGAAAGCGGAACCCTTACCGCCGAAGGATACCGCTTTTTCCGCCAAACAGTCCCAAAAACGGGACACGGAACCTTCTAGGGAACCATCACCAAAGAAGGACAAGCCTTCTTTGGGTAAGCCCACGCTCGTTCCCGATGACTTCCGTCCGATCATGAGCGGCATCACCCTCGCCACGGTCGATGGCTGGCCACCCGGTCGGCAGGAGGAGGAGGTCGAGCATTTCATCGACCACCACACCGCAAAGGGGACGCTGAGCAAGGACTGGCAAGCGTCCTGGAGAACCTGGGTCAAGTTTTCGAAAAAGTGGGAGCCGAAAGATGGGCAATCGAACCGAGGAAACAACCGGAATGGTCGTTCGGCCAGCGGCATGGGCCGCACCATCGACGCGGCGCAGCGATTTGTCGCGAGACACGGACCCAACTGACCTCCGGCCCGTCACACCTACTGAGTTCGCGACGGCTATCGCGCCGTGCCTGCAGCTCGTCGCGCCGGTCGGCATGGACCTCGAATCCCAAGACACTTGGATGGAGGCTGCTTTCAAGGCGCTGGACGGCATCCCCATCGGACTCCTGAAGCGCGGCTGCGAAGCGGCGATGCAGAACGCGGATCATCCGGCAAAGATCGTGCCCGCGATCATGGCAGAGGTGCGGGAAGCTTGGGCAACCCGGCGAAAGCTCGCCAATGATCGGCGGCCCGATCCTGTGCAGCAACTGCCCGCCCCTGACCGCTGCACGCCGGAGGAGGCGCAGGAGATTATGCGCCAGTTCGGGCTCACCTCGCGCTTCGCCAGCACGCGAAACGACGCAGCATAACGCCCATCAAACATCACCAGGGAGAGTAGAGCGGTGGCGAGCAAGGACATCAAGACGATCGCAGAGCTCGCGAAGGGCATGGCGGCGCGGAGGAAGGCCGAACAGCAGGCGCTTGCCCGCCGCCGTGGCACGCGGCTCGAATGCGCCAATGACCCATTGGCTGGGCAAGTGAACAACTTCGCTGCGCAGCACGGCGATTACACGAGCCACAATGGCCGGGTGACGAACCGAGGGGGGAATGCCGTTCACCGCTGGAAAGCCGCTGGCCTTCTTTCGGACGGGCAGCAAGCGGCCATCCTGCACTGCGAGCGCCTGTGGGGGCTTACTGATACGTCGGGCCGATTAGTGGCTAACCTTGATCGCACCGTGTTCGGATGTCCGGGTGACGGCAATCTGGCGGAGATTGAGGCTCGTGACGATCTGAAGCGCATCAAGGGCTATTTCCCCGAGACGTACTGGAATGTGTTCGAGAACGTCTGTCGCTTTGACGAACCCGCCGGCACTGCGGGATCCCGCCTCGCGAACAATGCGCGGTCGGCGATCGATGCCGCACGCCTCTGTGTCTGCATGGTCGCCGACATGATCGTGATGAGAGAGCGCCTTTCGTACTGATCTAGTAGGAGGAAGAAATGTTCGATTGGATTGCTCTCACGTTGTTGTGCTCGGCAGCGCTAAGTTGCGCGCTCTCCTCAGCCTATTGCTTTGGCAGGGCTGCCGGCCTCCGAGAGTCCCGCCGCATGGTCGAGGAAATCTTCAAGGCAGACTATTGACTGCGGTGCGCAGCTATGTTACGCCTACTCCCCGTAATTGGAATTGCGCCCGCAGCCGAGAGGTTCGCGGGCTTTTTCGTATTCAGGTCAGTTCAACCTCTGACCTGACCCGCCACTCAACACCCGGCGCACCTCTCCAGGCTATGCTAAAGCAAGGCGTCCGGCACTGTCTGTGGTGGCGGGAAACCGTAGAGCCAGACCCGCTCATCATAGGATAGGATAGGATAGATCAGGCTGGGGTAGTCTCAGGCACAACCCGTCGAGCGGCGTCCCGCAGCGCCTCTTCGCCGAGTTGATTGATGCTTACTCCCCTGAGTTGGGCGGCAAGAGCCACTTGGGCGTGCAGGACAGGATCAACCCGAAGCATGACCTTGCCGGAGTATGGCTTCTCAGGGTCTTTCCCGGCCGCGCTGCAGGTCTCGATGTAATCATCCACCGCTTCGTGGAACGCCTCTATGAGTTCGGCGACCGAGGAAGCGTGAAACCCGACAACATCGTTGATGCCGGCGATTCTGCCAGTGAACACCATATCCTCTGGGTCGAAGTCGAACCGAGCCCTGAAGCCCTTGTAGCTGGTATTGTTCCTGTTCTCGCTCATGGCCGTATCCCTAGTTTGGTAAGATATTCCCGCGCGTCCCGGACCTGATAGCGCTTGGCGGCGGGTTCCGGGTGTGGGCGGTGAAAGCTGGCGACAATGCCGTTCTTCACGAACTTCACCCGCGATCCGTTTCCCTCGACAACATCGCAGCCAATCGCCTTCAGAAGGCTTTCGATCGCGCTCCACTGGATCGATGGCGACACCGGGTCCGAGAAGATGGCCTGAAGCGTCTTGGTCTGCTTGCTGTTCATGCAGTCATATAATGCTATCACAGCACGCTATGCAATCAAAAAGTGATAGCAGGATGGAGCAATCCGTGACCGAGCGCCTCCGTGGTAGAGCAGCAGTAGCCCAAAGACGCAGACGCCTACAGGCTGTGACATGGGCAGGCTAACCAACCTCAAGCCACAGCTTGGCAGCCTCCGCCCATCAGTCGCCTACATGCCCGAAGGCGATCGAGAGCACGACCGCTTCCGCAACACGCAGCCCTGGCGCAAGTGGTACAGCCTGAAGAGGTGGAAAGAACTTCGCTGGTCCATCCTCGTGCGCGATCACTTCACGTGCCAGCGATGTGGCAAGCTGGAGGGCAACACGTCGCAGCTCGTCGCCAACCACAAGACACCGCACAAGGGCAACGAAGCGCTATTCTGGTTCCCGGACAACCTGGAGACGGCGTGCAAGCCCTGCCATGACGGGCTGATCCAGCGGGAAGAGCGGCGCGCAGAGGCGGGGGGAGCCTGAAAGTCCTCAGGGTGGCTAGGCTGGAGACCGGCGCCCTCCACATCGAGAGATTTTTCATAGCCGTATGATTTGAGCGGCCATCTTTTCAGAGGAAATCAATCATGCCCCGAGGCGGTTTCCGGCCGGGTGCGGGCCGCAAGAAGGGCTCCACCAAAGAGGCTGTTGCCGAAGTGAGCCCGGCTTCAATCAAGCGTGAGGCCAAGGCGGCGAAGCTGTCCCCGTTGGAATATATGTTGCGCGTGATGAACGACGATGCCGCGGATGAAGCTCGCCGCGATCGGATGGCTCAAGCTGCCGCGCCTTATGTCCATGCCAAGCCTGGTGACGCGGTGAAGGGCAAGAAGGAGCAGGCGCAGGAGGAGGCGGAGAAAGTCGCTTCGGGCAGGTTCGCTCCACGCACGCCGCCGCGGTTGGTCGTGAATAACTGATGCGCTGGACGACGGCGGTTCCGGACTGGCGGGACCGCATCGTCAATCGCGAGAGCCTGATGCCGTGCCCGCCGCTGTTTCCTGGCGAGGCGCAAGCGGCGCTGGACGTGTTCGACGCATTGCGGATCGTGGACGCACCGGGCAGCCCCACGATGGGCGAGACGGCGCTGCCGTGGGTCCGGGACTTTGCGGCACAGATATTCGGGGCGCTCGATCCGGACTCCGGCAAGCGGATGATCCGAGAGTTCTTCCTGCTAATTTCGAAAAAGAACGGGAAAAGCACGGACGCCGCGGCGATCATGATGACGGCGATGGTGCTCAACTGGCGCAAGTCGGCGGAGTATCTGATTCTGGCGCCGACGATCGAGGTGGCGAACAACTGTTATCAGCCGGCGCGCGATATGGTGAAGGCTGATCCGGAGCTGGATGCACTGTTCCAGGTCCAGGACCACACCCGGACGATCATGCATCGCCAGACACGTGCGGTGCTGAAGGTGGTAGCGGCCGACAGCGATACGGTGTCGGGCAAGAAGGCGACGGGCGTCCTCGTTGATGAACTTTGGCTCTTCGGAAAAAAGCCGAAGGCAGACGCGATGCTGCGCGAGGCGACGGGTGGGCTGATCTCGCGCCCCGAAGGGTTCGTGATCTACCTTTCGACGCAGGCCGATGATTCCCCGGCAGGCGTATTCAAGACCAAGCTGAACTATTTCCGGGATGTGAGGGACGGACGGATCAAGGATCCCAAGAGCCTTGGCGTCCTCTATGAGTTTCCCGAGGAGATGATCGAGCGGCGGGAGTTCCTGAAGCCGGAGAACTTCTACGTCACGAACCCTAACCTGGGTGTGTCCGTTGATCAGGAGTGGCTTGAAGACGAGCTGCGCAAGGTCGCGAACGCTGAGGGTGGCGAGAGGCAGGTCTTTCTTGCCAAGCACCTGAATGTCGAGATTGGGCTGGCGCTCGGAAACGACGCATGGCCCGGGGCGCGATATTGGGAAGGGGCCGTCGATCCTGAGGGTTTGACCCTGGAAAACCTTCTGGAGCGATCTGAGGTTGTCGTTGTTGGCATCGACGGCGGCGGGCTGGACGATCTTCTCGGGCTTTGCGTCATCGGGCGGTGCAAGCGCACGCGCGACTGGCTCATGTGGAACCACGCTTGGGCGCATGACGATGTGTTGGAGCGTCGGAAAGAAATTGCGGCGCGGCTGAAGGATTTCGAGAAAGCTGGCGAGCTGACGATCTGTGCCGATCCGACGCAGGACGTGTCGGACGTTGCGGACATCGTGGAACAGGTTCACGCGGCCGGATTGCTACCGGAGATTGCCGGCGTCGGGGTCGATGCGGCGGGCATTGCGGCGATCGTGGACGAATTGGCCGCACGTGGAATTGGCGGACAGCAGGTGGTTGCGGTCCAGCAAGGTTGGAAGCTCAACAGCGCCATAGCTGGCTCCGAACGGAAGCTGAAGGACGGTACTCTCTGGCACGCTGGTCAGGGTTTGATGGCCTGGTGCGTCGGGAACGCGAAGGTAGAGCAGAGGGGGAACGCCGTGCTCATAACCAAGCAGACCGCCGGCAAGGCCAAGATCGATCCACTGGTGGCGAGCTTCAACGCTGTCATGCTGATGAGCCGGAATCCCGAGGCTTCTAATAGCCCTTCGATCTACGAAGAGCGCGGCGTATTGGTGTTCTGAGGAGAGCGGCATGGCAGCAATCATGTCGCCAGACGATTACAAGCGTGCCTCGCGACCTGCGAATGCCGTCCAGAGCAGGCCGCAGGCTTATGCGACTTATGATCTGAGTGACCCACGCATCGCGGAATGGCTGAGGCTGGGAAGCGACACGGCCGCCGGCACGACCGTTACCGAGAAGTCTGCCCTCAAGAACTCGACCTTTTTTCGGGCGACGAACCTCATTTCCGGCTGCATCGGCATGTTGCCGACAAATTTGCACCGGAAGCTGCCAAATGGCGACACTGAGAAGGCGTCCGACCATCCCGTCAACCACTTGCTCCGAAAGCGACCGAATGGCTGGCAGACGCCGCTCCAGTTCAAGGCCTACATGCAAGGCCGGGCCCTGCTGCACGGCGATGCATTCGCCTACAAGGTGCGGTCCCGCGGAGAAACGAGGGAACTGATTCCCCTCGATCCGCGCCGGGTGAAGCCGGAGCTTAGCGACGATTGGCGGCTGTCATATCTCTGGATGCGGAAGGACGGTCAGCAACAGCGTCTTCAGCAAGATGAGGTATTCCACCTCCGCGCTCCCTTTTCAGAGGACGGGATTACGGGCGCCGCGCTGCTTGATGTAGCACGCGAGGTGCTTGGCCTTGCACAGGCAGCCGACCAGGCAGCGGCTTCGCTGATGAAGAACGGGGCCTATGTCGGCGGCAAGCTGAAGCATCCAAAGTCGCTCTCGGCAGAAGCGGGTTCGCGCCTGCGGGGACAGTTCGAAGAACGGCATACGGGCGCGGAAAATCGCGGGCGCTGGATTCTTTTGGAAGAGGGCATGGACGCCGAAGCCCTCGGCATGACAGGCCGGGAAGCGGAAGGGCTGGGGCAGCGCAAGCATCAGGCCGAAGAGGTTTCCCGCTTCACCGGCGTGCCTCGCCCCCTGTTGATGTTCGACGAGACGAGCTGGGGCTCGGGAATCGAGCAGCTAGGCTTGTTCCTCATCACCTACTGCCTAATGCCGTGGTTCGTCGCCTGGGAAGAGGTCATTGCGCAATCGCTGCTGACCGAGGCCGAACGCGAGACACACTACGCCAAGTTCAACGAGGGCGCTCTTCTTCGCGGGTCGCTGAAGGATCAAGCCGAGTTCCTGTCCAAGGCTCTCGGGGGTCCGGGCGCGGCCGGCTGGATGGTCCCTGATGAAGCTCGCGACAAGATGGACATGAACAAGATCCCCGGCGGCGACAAGCCGGCCTGGGGACAGCCGACAGGAGCGTCAGATGGGCCAGCCAGTTAAGTTCGCCGGTGCCAACATGTGCTTCACGGCGCCTCCCGGACGCGAAGACGTGGGAGATTTGCCGGTCTTTGCGAACGGTGTTTGTATCGTCTCTGCTTGGGAATTGAGCAACGCCGAACTGGAAGAAGTCTGCCGCACTCGTAGGGTTTTTCTCTCAAGCTTCTCAGGCAACCAGTTATTCCCGGTGTTTGCTGGCTCCGAGAGCGTCACGCGATCACTAGTGGTCGATTACGGCAAGGTTTGGCCTAAGACCGATGTAGAAGGAGCTTCTCAGTGAAGCGACATCCTGCGCCCCGCATCTTTGCCAAGGCTCGCCCTGGCGCACTTCCCATGCCCGGCAACCGGGACATTTCAGCTCTTGCGAAGCCGAACGTGCTGGAGCGCTGGTCTGAAGACGGTGCGGGCGTTCGCGCTGTCGCATCGGGCGACAATATCATCACCATGTTTGGCGAGATCGGCGAGGACTTCTGGACGGAGACGCCTATCACCGCGAAGCGCGTCGCGGCGCAACTCCGTGCCATTGGCGATCGTCCAGTCGAAGTGCAGATCAATTCGCCAGGCGGCGACATGTTCGAAGGCATCGCGATCTATAACGTTCTGCGCGAGCATCCTCAGGACATCACCGTCAAGGTCATGGGCATGGCCGCTTCGGCAGCTTCAATCATTGCGATGGCCGGCAACACTGTCGAAATCGGCGCGGCTTCGTTCATCATGATCCATAATTGCTGGGTCATGGCGATCGGCAATCGGCACGACATGGCGGAGACCGCGGCGTTCCTGGAGCCGTTCGACCAGGCTATGGCAGACCTCTACGCAGAGCGCACCGGAAGCAGCGTCGAAGACGTGAAGAAATGGATGGACGCGGAGACGTTCATGTCGGGCAGCACCGCGATCGAGCGCGGGTTCGCCGATGCCATGCTCGCCGCTGATCAGGTGACGCAAGACGAGGAGACGAAAGCCGCCGATCGGCATGTGAACGAATTGCGGGCTCTTGAGCTGTCGCTGGTGGCTGCCGGCCATACGCGGACTGAAGCTCGAGCGCGCATCAACAAGATCAAGGGCACGCCGGGCGCTGCCGTTGAACCCGCTACGCCTGGCGCTGGCGATTCCAACTGGATGCAAGCCGCATCCGAAGCACTCGCAAACCTGAAGGCCATTACCGCCTAGGAGACCCCTACCATGAAGTACACGAAGCAGACCGCCCTTAGGGCGGGCGCTGCGGTCTTTCCGCGCGCAATCGCAGGCCTTGGCATCCGGGCCGACGCCTCAGACCCCAAAGCCCTCTTTGCCGAACTCCAGAAGACGGTGAAGGAATTGCAGGAGAAGAACGACAAGCGTCTCGACACTGTCGAGGCGAAGGTCGATCCTCTCGACGTTCAGCAGATCAACGCGCTGAATGAGCAGGTCGGCAAGCTCCAGACCGCTATGGACGAGCAGGCGAGGCAGATTGCCGCCTCCAAGATCGGCGGCATCGGCAGCAAGCCGCAGCCGGAGAACCCGGAATATACAGGCGCATTCCAGGCTTACGTCCGCAAGAACGAGATTCAGGCGGCGATGTCGGTCGGGTCGAACCCGGACGGCGGCTATACGGCGCCCGTCGAATGGGATCGCACGATCAGCGAGCAGCTGAAGCTCATCTCGCCAATGCGGCAATATGCGACAGTGCAGGCAGTCGGCACGGCCGGCTTCACCCGCCTGTTCAGCGACCGCTCGATCGGCAGCGGCTGGGTTGGTGAGACGGCTTCCCGTCCTGCCACTACCACGCCTCAGCTCTCGCCTCTGGCCTTCGGCAACGGCGAGATTTATGCCAACCCGCAGGTGACCCAGCAGCTCCTTGATGACAGCGTGATCGACATCGAGGCGTGGCTGACCCGCGAAGTCGCGGTGGAGTTCGATCGTCAGGAGAACATTGCCTTCCTCTCTGGCAACGGCACGAACAAGCCGAACGGCCTCCTGACCTACGTGACCGGTGCGGCGAATGCGGCAACGCATCCGTGGGGCGACATCGACACCGTGGTGAGCGGGGGCGCGACGGCGATCACTGCCGACGCAGTCGTGAAGCTCGTCTATGCGTTGCCGTCTCAGTATCAGGGCAACGCTCGGTTCTTCGGCAACATGAACACGCAGGGTGCGCTGCGCCTCCTGAAGGACGGGCAGGGCAATTACCTGTGGCAGCCGAGCTACCAGGCTGGGCAGCCGGCCACGCTCATGGGTCGCCCGCTGGTGGACATGCCCGACATGGCGAACATCGCGGCGTCGGCGATCCCGCTGCTCTACGGCGACATGGCCGAAACCTATCTGATCCTCGATCGGATGGGCATCCGGGTTATCCGCGATGCGCTGACGAACAAGCCTTACGTCGGCTTCTACACGATCCGGCGCGTCGGTGGCGGGGTCCAGAACCCGGCCGCGATGAAGGCGATGACGGTCGCTGCTTCATAATCAGTGACGCAGGGGCTGGGCGCGGTGTCCAGCCCCAACTCTTTTCAGATGGAGGCCAACATGGCTGCGAAGAAGACTCCGGCTGAGCCGGTTCATGCAACGACTGCTGCCGATCTCGACCAGTCGGGCAAGGCGAACATCAAGGAAGCGACCGACTTCGAAACCTCTGGCGCGCCGATTCAGATCGTGGGGGACGTGGATCCCAAGCATCCGGCGGTGGATGCCAATCCGCGCGAGAACACGACCGTCGATCAGAACCGCATCGACTTCAACGACCCGACCCTCTCGGGTCCGGAAGCGGTCGAAGCGAACCTGAAGAACGGCTGACCTGGCAGGGCCGCGCTTACGGGTGCGGCCCACTCCCAAGCGGAAGGGCAAATAAGCGATGCCGATCAAGTTCAAGGAAGCCGTCAAGCACGGCACCAACACCTTTCCCCCGACCGTCGCGCTCGCCTTCGAGGACGATCGTGCGGAGGAATATTTCGTCGCCGCCGGATGGGCAGAGCAGACGGATGATGATCCGATCATGGCGCCCTATCCAGAGGGCACGGTGACGATCGACCCTGACACTGTCTTTGCCGGTACGGCAAACAAGGTTCTGGAGGGCTGACATGGCGAAGTTCGCACCTGACGCCGGCATGGACGCCGCGCTCACCTATTACACCGACGCGGACAAGATGGTCCTGTGCTCGGCACAGCCGACAACCTATGCGCAGGCGAACGCCACTTATGCGCTGGCGGACGTGGTGCCGACGTTCGACGCTCTTGCCGATGGGGATACATCGGGCCGGAAGCGGCGCGTTCAGGCCAAGACCGGCGTCCCGGTGGACAGCTCGGGGACAGCCACGCACGTCGCCTTGATTCGCACGACGGACTCAACCCTGCGCTATGTCACGACCACGACGAGCCAGGCTGTCTCTGCCGGTGGTGTCGCCGATGTGAGCTTCTGGGACATCGAGATCAACGACCCGACCTGATCGGAGCCTGACTGATGGCGATCGAGTATGTCGGCGGGAAAGTCGTTGCGTTTCTTGGGACTACAGTTGCGCCCGCCCCCATCTCGCTGACCGACCTTTCAGGTGGTGTCGCCTCAACTCCGGCGGAGGGCGACATCGTCATTGTGAACTATGTGACGGGGTCCAACGCGAAACGATCGATCGGTGTCACCACGCCCGGCTACGCAAAGCTGGCAGAGCCTTATAGCAACGACACCTACGATGTGAATCAAACAGTCAGTTGGAAGAGACTGCCGTCACCTCCTGACGAAACTGTAGAAGTCACGGCTACCGGAGCGTCCGCTGATGGCGGAGTAGTTGTAATACAGGTATTTCGGGCTGTTGACGAGGCAGTCTTTGACGTTGCGCCAACCACCGCGACTGGGATCGACAGCGGACAGCCTAATCCTCCTCCGATTACACCAGTAACCGAGAACTCATTCATAGTTGTTTGCGGAGGTGCGGCCGCCCCGACCGCAACGCCATTCTCGCAAACTGGTCTAGACCATTTCCTATCCGACTTCAGCAACGACAACTTCAAAGGCATTGCGGGCTCCGGCTTCGTGAGTTGGCCTGGCGGCACTTACGACCCCGTCGCATGGTCTGGAGGCAGCACGGCGACCATTGCAGCATGGTCGGCTGTCACTCTAGCCCTCCGCCCCGCAAATGACGACGAACCCGCCGATCTCCAGGTCAAGCCGGATGAAGCCAAGCAGGCCCAATCCGCCGACAACGTAATCCTCGCCTACAATGCCTCGCTAAGCCCCAATGACGCACGACAGGCGCAACGTGCGGACGCCGCAACGGTCGCGCTACCGCCCACGGCAATCACGCCCGCAAGCGTCGTCATGTTCCAGACAGCGGGCGCTACAAGCATCACGGCTCGCTCTTCGGTCAACGTCGCAAGCACCGCCCAGCCACAGGGATCTGATCAAGCCGGTATTGTCGCTCGTTCCACCATCGTCCCTGCGAAGGCATCGCAAAGCCAGAGTGCCGAACAACCCGGGGTAGCAGCGAAGTCCGCTGTGAGCCCTGGTGATGCGGTGCAAGGGCAGGTTGTTGACGTTGCCGGGGTGATCGGCGGCTATACCTTCGCCCCAGCTGACGCGAGGCAGGCGCAGACGACGGATGCTCCTGCGGTCGTCTCGCAATCGACTATCGCTGTTCAGGACGCGAGACAAACCCAGATTGTTGATCTGGCGGGGCTTATTGCTCACTACGCGATTCAGCCGGCGGAAGGGACGCAAAAGCAGGGGTCCGGCGTTCCTCTTGCTGAGGCGGAAGCCCCAAGTTCTTCGCTCGTTCCCTCGGATGCCCGTCAATCGCAGTTCAGCGACGCCCCGACGATTGCTGCGAAAAGTGCGATCGGGGCGCAGGATTCAACACAAGGCCAGGTAGCAGAACAGGCCGGGGTGCTGGCGGGCGGCACGGTTGCCCCGCAGGGCGTCGCGCAAGTGCAAACAGCGGACAACGCGGGAGTTGCCGCAAAGTCCGCTGCGGCGGCTCATGATGGGGCACAGGCGCAAGCGGCCGATCAAGCCTCAGTGGTTGGGCATTTCGCCATCACGGCACAGGGCGCACGGCAGCAACAGCTGACTGACGGGATAACGTTGGCAGCCAAGACGTCGATTTCGCCAGCGGATGCAGCGCAGGCGATGCAGGCGGATCGCATCACGGTTCAGTTCAAGCCTCTGCTCATCGTCGTCAACGAGGCCTTTCAGCGCCAGCGTGTCGAAGTGCCACAGCTCGTGTCCCGATCGGCAATACAGGTTCATGATGGAGAGCAGGGTCTGTTTGCCGACAGCCCTGCGATCTCCTTCCGGTTCGAGTTCCAGACAGCTTCGGCGCGAACGGCACGTCCCTGGGCATGGGACCGGACACGCACGGCAAACGCACGCACAAGAACGGCAACAGCGCGGAGGGTCGCATGGTAGGCACGCTTCCCTCCAAATCACCTGAGGAAGTGCTGGACTATCGCATCGATGCCAGCGGGCTTCTCCAGGATGGGGAGACGTTGGCAGAAGCGCAGTCCAGCATCACCGTCACAGGTGCGACGAAGGACAGCGAAGCCTACAGCGACAATGCGGTTACTGTCTGGCTCTCCGGCGGTTCCCCCGGCACGCTCATCAAGATCACCGCACTTCTCAAGACGAGCGGCGGGAGGACGTTCCAGCGGGTCTATGTCATCCCGTATGGAGAGCCTGTCAGTCTGGAGCAGGCCAAGCAGCAAATTCGCGTCCTCGACTCCGACGAAGAAGACGAGTTGATCGCCGGCTATATCCGCGCCGCTCGTGAATGGGTCGAGAATTACACCGGCCTCGCTTTGGTGCGGAGGGAGTTCACGGAGTTCCACAGGCCGGAGCGCGGGGTCGTCTCGCTCTATCGCCGCCCGATCGTCTCTGCATCCGTCGCGGGCTTTGCAGACACGCGCATCGTGGCGGGCAGGCTGTTTCCAGGGGCGGGCCTAAGCTGGCCTTACCTGGCGCATCCGGAGCAGTTCGAAGTCACGTATACGGCTGGATATGCCGAGGGCGAGGTGCCGCAGTCGCTCATTCAGGCGATGTTGCTGTTGATCGGGCACTACTTCGTCAATCGATCCAGCGTGGGAAATGCCGCGATGGCGGAGATCCCGCTCGCAGTCACCTCGCTCTGCGATGCTCATCGGAGCCCGTCGTTGTAATGGACCCGGGTCAGCGCAATCGTCGCATTTCGATCGAGGCTTCCACCTTCACCCGCAACGCCATGAATGAGAAGGTGGAGACGTGGGCGATGTTCACGGAAGCCTTCGCGGAAGTTCTGTTCGGGACAGGCCAGGAACGCCGGCAAGCAGCACAGGAAGGCGCATCCCAGACCGCCACGTTCATCGTGCTGGCAACACCGAAAACGCGTCAGGTCGGCACGAAGCACCGCATCAATGCCCTTGGGGGAGTGTGGGACATCACCTCCGCGATCCCTGTGGGCATGGCCGAAATCCACATCACCGCAACAAGGAGCGTCTGAGATGGCGAAGGTTCGCACGCTGCGTCGGCACCATAACACCTATGCGCCCTGCTACACCAAGCATCCGGGCCGCATCTACGAACACCCCACGCCCGGGGTGCTGATCACCCGCAAGATCGTGGAGGCCGTCGATGGTGGCGAGAACGCAGGCGGTGGAAGGTCTCGCGGACCTGGACCGAGCGATGGCAGAGTTTCCGAAGGCAACGGCGCGAGCGACGCTTCGCAGAACGGGTCTGAAGGCTCTTGAGCCCTTCGTCCGATCGGTAAAGGCGAAGGCCCCGATTGACGAAGACCCGAAGAGCAGCCCGGGCCGCGCGCCCGGGACACTTCGGGATAGCTACCACGCCGGGACAAGGCTCAATCGCAGCCAAGCGAAGGCAGCAAGGAAAGAGGGTAAGGACTTCTCGGAAGTCTATGCTGGCACGAACGATCCGGCTGGCGTGCAAACCGAGTTCGGCAACGTCCATCAAGCGGCCCAGCCTCATGCCCGGCCGGCGTGGGAAGAGACGCAGGACGAAACGCTGAAGATCGTCGGTGACGAACTCGGCAAGGAAATCGAGAAGTCGCGGGCACGTCTCGCTCGCAAGGCGGCAAGGCTCGCAGCGAAAGGGTAATCATGGAGGAAGCCCTGATCGCCCGCCTGCTGGCGGATAGCGCAGTCACGTCTCTTGTCGGCGAGAGGATCAACTGGATCGAGCGACCTCAGGACGAAGGCTTCCCGGCGATTACGCTTCAGGTGATCGATCGCGATTACGCCCAACACATGACCGGCCTTCAGAAGACGCAGTTCGCGCTCGTGCAAGTGGACGTGTGGGCGCTCGGGTATCTTGAGGCGACGCAGATCGAGGAAGCGGTTGTGAACAGCCTTCTTCCCGAGATGACAATCAACGGCGTGAAGTTCGGACGCGCCTTTGTTCGCTCCCGCGATCTTTCAGAGCGCACGGAGACGCAGTTCATTTTCCGTCCGAGCATGGACTTCACCATCAATTACTCGGCTCAATAGGAGGGCTCATAATGGCGACTGAGGCACAGATCGGCTGGGGAGCCGAGTTTCATCTGGAGGACGGCGCAACCCCTGCTGTCCTTACCCCGCTTGGCGAAATCACCGGCATCACCCTGCCGAACCCGACCACTGCGGCAGTCGAGGCAACGCACTTCAAATCGCCCAATCGCCGCCGGGAATACATTTCCGGCATGATTGAGGACGGCGAAGGCACGTTCGAGATGAACTATGTGCCGGGCTCGGCAACTGACGAGCTGATCCGCGCCGCGCAAGCGGACGGTAACGCGCGCGGTTACATGATCGTCATTCCGGACGGTGATGGCACCTGGGAAATCACTGGCGAGTGCATCGTCCGCGGCTATGAGCGCGCCGTGCCGATCGATGACCGCATGACGGCTACGCTCACTGTCCGCTTCACCGGGGCCACGACCGAAGCCGCCGGCGCGTAATGGTCAAGCCCTACTACAACGAGCAGGCCGTTACGGTCGGCGAAGAGACGTATCGGCTCGTCATCAACTTCAAGACGATCGACGCGACCGAAAGCCTGCTTGGCGGGCGCTCTTACGACACGATCCTGGGGGAGATGCTTGCCGGAAATCCCTCGGTCGGCCTTCAGGCTCGGGTCGTGTGGGGGCTTCTTCAGGAGCATCATCCGAAGGTCACGCTTGAAGAGGCGTCGGCGCTCGCACGAGGTGAGGCTGGGGAGGCGGTCGGGGCGGCGTTCGCCAAGTTGATCGAAGCTGCATTCCCCACGGCAGAACCGGAAGCGAAGGGCAAAAACCCTCCGAAGCGGCGTGGAGCGTCGAAGCCTTCCTGAAATCGTGGTGCGAGCATTACGAGCCTGACTCCTTCTGGAGACAGACGCCGCGCTCATTCATCACGGCTATGGAAGGCCGTGCCCTCGCCGCCAAGTCTCGCTACGATCTGGCTTTGTTCGCTGCATGGCACGGGGAAGCCTTCGCTCGCGAGAAGAGGCTTAAGCCGCTTGGCAAATACATGGCCAGCGGACAGCCCAAGAGACAGCAGGGCGCCTCCGAGATGCTGGCGGCGATGCGTGAACTGAACGCCCGCGGCGCTCCGATGACGATCCGGAAGGTGGAAAGGAGGCGCTGATGGCCGGAGGTTTGATCGGCGCTCTCCGCGTAACCCTTGGCCTGGACAGTGCTCAATTCTCGTCCGGCATGGCGAAGTCGCGCCGTGAAGCTGCGACGTCGGCCACGGCAATCCAGAAGTCGCTTAAGGGCATCAATAGCGCCCTCACTGGACTAACCGCTGGGCTTACGGCTGGCCTGCTTGTGCAGACAGCGCACCGCGCGCTGGAATACGCCTCGTCCCTAGGCGAAGTAGCTCAGCAGCTCGGCGTCTCGACCAAATCGCTTCAGGAGTACCGATATGCGGCATCGCAAGTCGGGATCTCTCAAGACGAGATGGACAAGGCGCTTGGCAAGCTCACCATCACTCTCGGACAAGTGGCAGCAGGCGCGAAGGCCCCAACCAAGGCATTGGAGGCGATTGGGCTCACCGCCCGCGATGTGGCAGGCAAGGAAACGGGCGAGGCAGCACGCGTTATCGCCGAAGCTCTGACCAAGGTAGAGGATCGTTCGCAGCGCGCCGCTGTTGAGGTGGCTCTGTTCGGTAGAGCCGGTGCAAAGCTGGACACGCTCCTTGCGGGCGGCAGGAAAGGTATAGACGAGCTGGCGCGCGCGGCGAACGAACTCGGTCTGGTGCTAAGCGACGAGCAAATCCAGAACGCCGACGCCACCGCCGACAAGCTGAGTGAGGTTAAGCAGGTCCTCGAAGCGAGAATTGCGGGCACCGTTGCGGACAATGCCGACTCCATCGTCAAGCTTGCCGACTCCCTGTCCAAGCTAGCGGCGAGTATTGTGGATTTCATGGCTACCAATCCGACAGCGGCCTATGCTGCTTTGGGTGCGCTCGCCGGGCGCGTGGCAGGGCCCTATGGTGCCATCGCCGGGGCTGCTGGCGGCGCGATATACGGCTATGTCAACAATCCCGAGCGCCTTCAGGAAGCTTATCACCAGAACTCGCGAGACATCGGGTCAGCATATGATCGCGTGGCGGGCAAGGGAGCGTATGCCGCTGCGGCGAAGGCGGGGCGGTTCGATCCAAACGTCCTTCGCAGCGCGGCAGTGCAGGCTCAGCTTACGCGACGGAAAGACATTCGCAGGCGCATGTCGTCGGGCAGCATCGCGGCTCCCGCTGAACAGGCTGGCGGAGGGGCTGGGGTCGGCGATTTCCTGGGTTCTGACGGGCCGAAGGGGAAATCCGGAGAGCAGCTAGCTCGTGAAGCGGAACGCCAGCGCAAGGACGCGCTGCGTGACGAATACCAGTTCGCATCTGATAAGCGCCGCAACCAGATTGAGATACTGCGCTCCGAAGCCAACCTCATCGATGGCCTGGACGATCGCTACGACAAGGAAGTTGAAATCCTTGGCCTCGAATCCGCACAGGAACGGGCAGCGATCGAGCATTCGTTCCAGATGGGCGACCTGACCCGTGTCCGCGCTGACCAGTTGCTTGTGGATGAAGGGATTCTTGCTGAGCTGCGACAGCAGGAGCTTGCGGCCGAAAAGACAAGCCGAGACCAGGAGAACGCGCAGCGTCTGGAGGACTTGAGCCTCGATATTCGGCGCGATCAACTGGAGGCACTAGCGAGTGCAGCGCAGACGGCATCCGAACGCCGCGCTGCCGAATTGAGGATACTCGATCACGTCTTCGAAGAGGAGCGGCTGGCGATTGCCCGGCTGAAGGCCTCCGCGGACTTCAACGAACAGGAAGAGGGGAGACGCCGGGAGGCAGCGCTACCGGGACGCGAGGCGAGTGCGAGAGGTGCCGTTGTGCGCGGCACGATGGGACCAATGGAGAGCTTCCTCAACAGCCTCCCCACCACGGCAGCGAAGGCAGACGAAGCCCTTCAAGGAGTGGCGGCCGGCGGTGTGTCAGACCTGATCGACGGACTGGCGGAAGCCAAGCTGAACGTGACGGAGCTGGGCGATGTTTTCGAGGACGTCGCGAACCGCATCATCGTGGACCTGATACGCATTCGTTTGCAGCAAGCAGCGGCAGGGTTCCTGAGTGGGCTTCTCGGCGGTGGCGGCACGGCCTGGAATGCCTATGGCGGCGGGTCGCGCTCTACGATGAGGGTGGGGGAAGGCTTCACGGACTACGCGCCGATACCGGGCTTTGCACGCGGGGGCTCCGGCATTCTTGGCGGGCGGCATGGCTATGACACTAACCTCTTGAGCCTGAACGGTTCGCCGATTGCTAAAGTGTCGAGGGGGGAGCGGCTGACGGTTTCGCCGGATGGTGGCAGCGCGAGAGGCATCACCGTTGAACAGACAATCCAGTTTTCCGGCGGTGTCGATCTGGCAACCCGCACTGAGGTCTATCGCGTGGCAGCGGCGGCAAAGCAGTCGGCGATCGATGGTATTCGTGAGGCCAATCGCCGCTCTCAGGGGAGTCGCTAATGGCCGACCTGATCTGGCCTGAAATCTACCCGTATCGGGCGATGTTCTACCTCCAGCCCTACAATGACAGGAAGGTCAGCCCCTTCACCCGCAAGCAGAAGGTCTACGACCTTGCCAAGCCGCGGTTCGTCTGTCGCCTGACCTTTCGAACCGGCTACAATGGCGAAACGGGCGTCGGTGCTTGGGGAGGGGAGCTTGACGCATTCATTGCGGAGATGAAAGGCGGGGCCAACCGGGTCGCGCTCTGGGACTTCCGGCGACCCTATCCGGTCGGGTTGAAGCGTTACTATCGACAGTTTGCCGGCCAGCGCTATTCGTTTCTCGGTGGCGAGACGTTTCAGCTTGGCGAGCACTTTCATCTGCCCGCCGAAGCCGAGCCCACAAACGAGTTCGCTCCGGCTGGTGCTACCGAAATGACGTTCGTGGGCTTCCTGCCTGGCGAGAAGGTATTCCTGACAGGGGACTACATCGGCGGAGACGGGCGCGCGCATATTGTCCTCAGGCCCGAAGTCGTGGCTGATCAGGACGGGCGGGCTAAGCTCCGGTTCCTTCCGCCCTTAGAGGTGGACGTGCTGCCCGGCATGGCAAAGACGTTGCAGCCGACAAGCTGGTTTACGCTCGCGTCGGATGATGCAGGGCAGAATGAGACCACGGTGGGCGAGCTGACCGAATACACGCTCGATTTCGTGGAGGACTTGGGCTGATGGCTGTTCGCCCGCTTCCCGCCACTCTTTCCGCAGAGATTGCGAAGCCGGTTGTCCGACCTTTTCTTGCTGTGCACATCGCCTTTCCTGACCCTGTTTGGATTTGGACCGGGCTTGGGACGATCGGCTTTGCGGACGCTGAGTGGATCGGCATTGGAGGCGTAGACACTGAGGGTAATCCGGCCGGCATCGGATCGATCGACACGATAGGCGAGGGGACGGACGGCTCGGCAACGGGCATCAAATGCACGCTGGTCGGCATCCCGCCTGAGTATCGCGACGATCTGGTTGACCAGGCTGTCAGGGGAGTGCTGTTCGAAATCTACGTTGGCGCTCTGGACGAAACTCACCAGAAGGTCGTTGCCTACAAGCTGCTGACGAAGGCCAAGCTCGACGCATACAGGATTATCGACGGCGGCAACGACCTGAGCGTTGAAGCAATTGGCGAAAGCCGGATGATCGACCAACGGCGCCCGACAATCCGCCGATACACGGACGCCTATCAGCAGGCGAAATATCCGGGGGACCGCTTCTTCGAATATCAGGGACAAATGGCTGAGATCCCCGTCCTTTGGGGGAAGGCGAGCCAAGACGCGGTTCTGTGACCGATCCCGACTGGAGCCGCCACTGTGGCGACCTATGGCGGGAGCATGTGCTTGCCGCGACAGGCCAGGACGTCTGCGATGTCATCGGACCTATGCCGCGCCGGCCTCGCGAGTTCGCGGCAATGATGCGCCGGCTTGGCGTGAAGGACCTGGGCGGAGTGGTGACGGCAGCAATGGGCCAGCCGATCGCGCTACGGCAGGCGATGCGAGGCGATGTGGTCCGGCATAAGTGGGCGCTCGGGATATGTCGCGGAGATCTGGCTGAGTTCTGGGGTGGCGTGACGGTGCCGATGCGCGACGCCGACCAAGCTTGGTGCGTTCGCTGAATATCAGGAGGCGGCAATCGGAAAGGTTCTGAAAGCTGTCGCCTCCATCGGTATTGGCGCGGTAGCATTGGCTCTCGCGGCGCCAACCGGGGGGCTCTCGATCGCTGGAGCTTTGGGTCTGACCGGCCTCACTGCCGCCGTGGTGGGCGGGATAGGCGCTTCTATTTTCACACTGGGCGCTGGCCTTCTGATGACTGCCTTCCAAGGCAAGCCCACCGCTCCCGGCAGCCTACCTCTAAATGTCAAGCAGTCGCTCAACGATAGCACAATCATCATCGGCAAATGCCGCGTCGGCGCGAAGCTCACATTCTTCCACCCGCGCAAAGACGGGGACACGCATTACCGCTACTTCGTCTGGACGGTCGCCGGGCATCGTTGCCACAGCCTCACGAAGTGGTTTCTAGGCGACGATCAAGTCACGGTGAATCCTGCCACCGGAGAAGTGACGAGCGGCCCCTATGCCGGGAACGCATGGCTTTGGTTCGAGCGGGGGAGTTACGATGCCGTAGCCAACCCGACCTTCGTGGCGGAGTGTGGTGGCAAGTGGACAGTCAATCACCGCGGCAGGGGCGTCGCCAAGATATACGCCAAGTTCAAGATGGCGAAGGAAGTCGTTGAAGCCGGAATGCCGACTGTGACGGCGGAAATCCAAGGATCGGACGAAATCTTCGATCCGCGCACGGAGACGACCGGCTACACGAGCAATGCAATCCTCGCCTTCTACTGGTGGATGGCTCTTCCCCGGGCAGAGGGCGGGTTCGGCTGCTATGAGGATGAAATCGATTGGGATTGGGTCTCTGCGCAGGCCAACGTCTGTGACGAGGACGTGGCGCTAAAGGCCGGCGGGACCGAAAAGCGATATGCGCTCGACGGATTCCTGACGACGGGTTCGGACCCGAGCGCAGTTCGCGATGTGCTTGTCACGAACATGGCAGGGCGGTTCACCTATTCCGGCGGGCTGATGCTGGCGCGGCCGGGATATTGGGTGCCGGTCTCAGCCACTGTCAGTGAAGACGACCTTACGGAGGCAATATCCTACGACCTTCTTGCCGCTGGTGATCAGCGGGTGACGGAGGTGGTGGCGACTTGGAACGATCCTGCCAACCTCTACCAACCCGATGAGCTGCCAGCGCAGGCCATCGCGAGCGACAATGAAGCGCAGGCGTCCCTAGACCTTCCGTTCGTGAAGAGCCGAGCCCGCTGCCAGCGCATTCAGAAGATCAAGCTTTATCAGGGACAGGCCGAACAGACCCTCACATGGCCGGTGAACATCATGGGTCTCGGGGTTGCCCCGATGGACACGATCCAGCTCGGCACGTCTCGCTACAATCTCGACAACTATGCTTTCACGGTCGCGAGCTGGTCGCTTAGCCAAAGCTTCGACATCGTTCTCCAGGTCCGCGAAGAGAACCCGGAAATGTATGAGTGGTCCGCTTCGGAGGAAGTGGGCGCGACCACCTCCGGAAAGATCGACAAGGCCGACCCGGTTCCCGACCCGGACGTTGTTGGCCTTCAGATCACGGTGGGCGGGCAAAGCGAGACGATTACGGCGCACCAATCGGAAATCGTCGCACTGAAAACCCGTCTCGACAACGCAGGCATTCCCGACGCCTGACAGGCAATCACAGGAGACATTGATGGCCGACATTGCAACCATCCTTCGGGATGGCGAGGACGTAAACATGCCTGCGCTCCGCAGCTTCCTCGCGACGCTGGATAACAGGATCGGCGCGACAGCTGCGGGAATGACGCCCTACGCGACCGTGTCGGCCTTGAACGCGTCTAGCGCCCCGGATGGCACGCTAGCGGTGGTCTACGCCAACAACGGGTCTCCCTCCGATCCGGCGAATGGCGTCTATCAGCGCCAAGGCGGCGCATGGGTTGCAGCAACTTGGTATTTCAGCGGCGTCTCGACGGCGGTTCAGCCTCTCGTGGATCAGGCTCAATCCGCCGTTGCGGACGCCGAGACACTTGCGACCGCCGCAATCACGGCTGCCGAAGGCACTACGGCGGAGGCCCGCGCACAAGCCATCTCCGCATCAGCGTCTGCCCGTGCTGCCTCGGCATCTGCGGCGCAGATCGTCGCCCCTGTCTACTATCTCGACAGCAATCTAGGACCCTTGCTGCCAGACCCCGCGGACGCTCCTCCATTCAGGCCCGTGGGTCTCGCGGACGGGCGCAAGGCTGGCGAGCCTGAAGGTGCCGGGACGGGCATCATGGTTTACAGCGACGGCGACCAGTGGCTCACCACGTATGACAACAGTGTCGTCACCATCCCCGTCCAGACGGTCGGCGGGCAGCTCGTCGGCTCGGCTGGTGGCGCGGGAACGATCTATGACGGGTATACCCTGTCTTGGGGGGACAACTTCTCTCGCATCGATATTGTCTCGCCGTCCACGCCGCGTGGCCGCTATTTCACGACGCGAACCTACCTGCCCGGCGCGCGGGGATCTGATACGCTACTCGGCACGCTCTACGACACCGACCCGCTGCACACCGGCCACAACGACAGCAACCGCGGTTACCCGGTCGGCTACGACAACATGCGGATCGAAAACGGGGTGCTCGTCCTTCAGGCCCGTCGTGCCAGCGAGGAGGAGATGCAGCATTTCGAGGGGGGTGGCCGCGAACAGGTCGCCGCGATGATTGGTTCGATTGGAGCCGTGGGATATTTCCCTGCCGCTGCTGGCGAGGGCGACACTATTATCGAAGCCAGATTGCGATATTCGCCCAAAGCGTCGAACCCTGTCGGATGGCATCCGACGCTGTGGTCAGTGTCCGCAACCCCTGTAATCAGCAGGGACAGCGACGAAATCGATTTCGAAGGAAGTAGCCAAGGGGCTTGGTTGCACCGCAATAACTGGCGAAACGACACGTTCACGACCGACGACGTGCCCGGAATGGTGGACATATTCGACGGCAATTTCCACACCGTGACGTTGATCGAGAGCTTCGATGAAGTTCGCCTCTATATCGACGGAGTCCTAACCAAGAGCGCGGCATGGAGTGCCAATGCCCTGCAAAGGCTCAAGTTCTGGTATCTCACCAACCACATCTTCGCCGCCACCTTCCACAACGACACTTACGATCGCATCGCGTGGCTTGGAGACCCTGACGGAGCTACTGTTTCGATCAACTGGTGCCGGGTCTGGAGGAGATCGGCGCGACAGCATTTTGCGCCCCTTTTGAGGATACCGAACCGTGACGTGCCATTCGGAGGGTCGGTGACATTCACTCTGCCGTCCAAGATGGACCTGTGGGGCGATGCGACCGTGACAGAATACGTCCAAGCGGTGATGAATGAGGAGAATGAGCCGGGGGCATCGCACACAGAATACTATCTCCAGTTCCCGGAAGGGGTCGAATACGACGCTTCCACTCGGCAGATGACGGTAGCGCCGACCTCAACAAAGGCGGGGCGCCTCAACTTCGTCATGCACGGCTACAAGCCGGATGGGTCCACCTGCGAACCTGCCAGATTCGCCGTGAATGTTGGTCCCGTGATCAACCTGGATGCGATCCACGTCTCGCAGGGCGATCCGCTCGCGCTGGACATCTATGCCGCGTGCGATGTCGGGCAACTGGTGCCTAAGACGCTCAAAGTGACGGGCCTGCCGTTGGGCTTGAGTTTTTCGCCGACATCCGGATTCATCACCGGAACGCCGACGAACAGCGGCTACACGGCGACCTTGACTGTCACCTGCACCAACTCCGCCGGTCAGACTGCCACGAAGCAGGTGACCCTCACTGTTGCCGCCGCGCCTTCCTATGCGGCATGGACCGGACCCGGTTGGTATGATGCCTCTTCCGGACTGGTGACACGAGGCGCGGAAGTGACGGCGCTCGCGAACCGCAGAGTGGCAGGAGAAAGTCTGAGTGCTGGAGGTGCCGCGCGCAATCGCATACGCATTCCGGCTGGACGCGTGGGACGCGACATTCTGCGAATTACGCGCGATGTAACGGGCACTAACGCACTAAACGAACCACGTTTCTCCGCAAGCGATACGGACGCAGTATCGGCCATGTTTGTCGGGACAGACCGTCCTTACACGGCGATCGTGGCCTACATGCCGACCGACGCCAATACCGGCTTCATCTGGTCAGTGAGTGACACCGTCGATGCGACGAACGCGCGGGTGATCGCGGCTGTTCGCCGTAGCACCACGGCGTCTAGCGTGAGACGGGGGTTGACGACGGCCGCACCCAATGACGTGGCGTGGGGCAGCGGGCAGCCTGCTTTTATCCCTCGGGTCCTCGCCATCAGGCACACTGGAACGGCTGTGACAGTCTGGGATACGAGCCTCACGAAGGCGGTGAACGCAGCTCCGCAGGACGTCGGCACCTTCGGGCGGCTGTATTTCCGGCTCTTCGCGAGCGCCGCTGCGCACGCCTCTCCGCCGGCATTGTCTGCTGTCCAGTGCAGCCTCGACTTCTACGAGATCGTTGTGGACGATACGCCCCGAACAGACGTCGACGTTCAGCAGGCCATCACCGACATGGCCGCTCGCTGGAACATTCCACTAACTTAGGTGGATTGAAGCCCTGGATTCAATGGCATAGAGGCGTTCTATGGGAACGCTGTCATTGTCCAGAAACGCTGCTGTCATCGATCATCAACAGGCCCTCCTCACAGACATGTTCCGACGACATGTCGGGCCTGACTCTCGGTATGCAGTGGTCGATTTCCCCGACTACGCGAACGTCGGCGACAGCGCGATTTGGGTAGGCCAGCAGGCCATTCTTCGCCAGATCACCGGACGAGAGCCGGATTACGTCGCAACGCACGGCAATTTCGACCTGGAGCGATTTCGCAAGGCCTCGCCGGATGGGCCGGTATTCATCCACGGTGGCGGCAATCTGGGGGACATCTGGACCCGCCATCAGGACTTCCGCGAACGTCTGTTGCGTGACGTTCGGGACCGCCCGCTTATCCAGCTACCACAGTCCATCAAGTTCTACGGGGAAGAGCGACTGAGCGGTTTCGCCCGCGCGGTCGCCGGCCATCCCGACTTTCACCTGTATGTTCGAGACCATGCCAGCCATAGGCTCGCGAGAGAGCGGTTCGACTGCCATGTTGACCTGGTGCCCGATGGCGCTTTCGGCATGGGCGGTCAGAAGCGCCATGAGGCGTCCTGCGATGTGCTGATGCTCCTGCGGACGGATAGCGAGAAAGTCGAGATAGACACGACTGCTCTAATGTCCTTGCCATCGTCGAAAGCGGTGGATTGGGTGAAGGACGATGACGAGCTAATGCGCTGGATGCGGCTACGTGGGCGCGTTCATCGACTGTGGAAGGGCGTCGATTCCGATGCGCGCCGCGTGGCGTGGTATAACCGGATTGCCGAGCAACGGGTGGATCGGGGGTTCAGGCTTCTGTCGCGTGGGCGCCACGTCATCACTGACCGGTTGCACGGACACATCATGGCGACCTTGTTGGACATTCCCCACGTGGCGTTCGACAACTCCTACGGCAAGGTTTCAGGCTACATCGACGCTTGGACGAAGGATTATCCCGGCGTCCTGACGGCGACCACGGCGACCGAGGCAGTCGAGCGGATCAAGCAACTGCCGAGATAAGGCGTCAATCTCGCCCCCGAGAGCGCCACCTCGACACTTCGAACATCAACGTAGCGGTGACGAACCCGCCCACGAACCACAGCAACTCGGACGGCAACACGCACTCCCCAATCTTGGGGACGGCCTACAGGAATGTGAGCCGATTCCAACCTGCTAGTGGCTGACACAGATCAGCCCCGCCTCCCGTCCGTAACTCCCCCATCACCCCGAAAGGTAACCTGCCGCATGTCGATATGCGAACCCTTTGCCGCGGGCGGTGGTGGTGGATGATCTCCGTTCGACCCTTGAAGGCATCAAGGGCTGGGGAGGTTGGGGCCTCTGTCTCATCGCGATCATCTGGTGGATTCGCGGGATCCCCGAACGTCGCCGGGCTGCCAACGAAGGGGACGCCAGCCTTCGCAGCGACCTCCTGCAGCGTATCCGCCATCTGGAGGACGCGCTCGCCGAACAGCAGCGCAAATGCGCGGAAGAGCAGGCTCAACTCCGTCGCGAGATGCAAGCGCAGATCGACGGCCTGGTGCGCATGATCGCGCAGAACAGCAAGTCGACTGCGATGCTCCTTGGCGATCTCGGGGGCGAAGACATGCAGGTTTCCATCGCGCTTGAGCGAGCAAGGGAGGGGAGATGACTGACCCACGCAAACCCATCTTCGACGCCGCCAAGGCAGCGGGCGCGAAGTTCGTGACGCAGACCGACGTGAAGGTGCTGAACGATACGCTGGACCGTCTCGGCACCCGTAGCGAACCGGAGCCCGCGAAGCCCGGCAAGAAGACCCTCGCCAATCCGGCGGATGCGAACCCGACCTCCGTTCCTCACTTCGCGGTCATGGCAGAGCATCTGGAGAATGAAGAGGGCAGGGTGCGCCATGCCTACCAGGATCATCTGGGATACTGGACCATCGGAATTGGCCGGCTCATCGACAAGCGCAAGGGCGGGCGACTGACCGACGCCGAGATAGACTTCCTGCTCGCCAACGACATTCGCGAGAAGATCGAGGCAATCGAGGACTGGCCGGCCTGGCAGGCGGTCAAGGACGATCCATACCGCGCCACAGCCCTGCTCAGCATGGCTTTCCAGATGGGCGTGGAGGGCCTTGCCGGGTTCAAGAACTCCCTGAGGCTAGTCGCGGATCGGCAGTGGGCCGCTGCGGCGTCGAACATGATGGAATCGCTGTGGGCGAGGCAGACGCCAGCCCGGGCGAAGCGCGTCACACAGATGATCGCAACAGGGAGGCCGGCATGAACGCGTCGATCCCGCATATTCGCATCGTCCTCGCTGTCTGCGAGGCAATCCGGTCTCACAAAAAGACAGAGGAATGGACGCGATGAAGCCGCAAAAGTGCCTAGTCTCGCTGAGTGATCACATGTCCGGCGTTGAGGAGGGGGACTGCTGGCGGGCTTGCGTCGCGACCATCATCGAGACTCCGTCGCACGATGTTCCGAACTTCGTGAACATCGCCGGTGACGACTTTCTTGAATCCACACGGCAGTGGCTTGTGGAACGGGGGTGGGCGATCTTTGCTCGCAGCTACGGAGCAAAGGGCTGGTCGTTTGATAAGTTGGTCACGTGGCTGGGTGGGGCGGGGCCGGGCGTTGCGCTCATCGTTACGGGCCGCTCGACCGACATGGAACACGCTGTCGTGGCACTCAACGGACAAGTTCACGATCCTGGTGGTTGCGGAATCACCGGCCCGCACGTCTGCACGGAAACCGACTGCGATTGTGGTGGCTACTGGTGGACTTACTTGCTCACTCAGCATCACGGAAGCACAGCATGAACGGCTGGCAGTTCTTCGATCGCGTTCTGGGTCGGCTGCCCGGTTGGCCTACCGAGCGCCAATGGGTGACGCTTGCCGTCTTCGCCATGGGTGCCGGGATGCTCCAGATGGCCGTAGATAATCCCGACCTCTGGAAAGAAGAGCTGTTCAAGACGCTGATCACCGTCGTGATCGTGACGGCGATCGTCAACGCCATCGTCGCCTTCCACTTCGCGGCGAACAAGGCCGACGAGACCAAGGCTGATAATACCGGCAAGGCATTCGAGGCGATCAAGGCCGCTGCGGAAGCGGGTCCCGGCTCATCTGACTCGCCCACGGGCAAGCCCGGCGATCCTGTCCACACGGTGGAAGAGCGCAGGTGATCCAGCTTCGCTTCGCCGCGGTCACCTATACCGAGGACGGATGCATAAGCTGGTTCGGTGACGGGACGTTCTGGGGAGCGCAGCCGCACTACACGCACCATTACCACGTGATCGCTCATCGCCTTGGCTATGGAGACGATGTGCTGGCCTACTGTCGCGAGCACGAAGTCTGCCACCATCTGATCTGCGAATGGCTTCTGGAGAGACATAGCCCGATCCTGTGGGGGCTGGCGCATGGCGAAGAGATCGATCCGAACGCCGCCGTCTTCGAAGAGATGGGCGCCCAAGCCTTACAGCGATGGGTGCGGGCAAACGAGCGGCCCATCATCGGCGGCGTGGACTGGGATTCCCTCAAGCAACGAGCATTGGAGCTGATGTCATGAAGCCCCCGCTCAAACTAATCGAGTGGGAGGACGCCTATAACGGTAATCATGGCTGGCTCGACGTGGGCACCATCCCTGAGAAGGTTGAGCCGCTCATTGTCACGACCGTAGGCTTCGAGCTTCGCCGCGACGACAAGCGGGTAACGCTCGCGATGAGCTACGGCGACAGTCGCGATGACCCGACCTGTTGCGACCTCTTTACCATACCCATCGGCATGATCCGGAAGGAAAGGAAGCTACGATGAAACTGAACCTCGCCAAGATCGGCCGCTATATCCTCGTCAATGTCGTGCTGCCCGCGCTGGCGGCGCAAGGGCCGGTGCTCATCGACAAGGCAGTGAAAAAGGCGACGAAGAAGAAGCGTCGGGTGCCTGTGGACTAGGTGCCGGTCTTTCCCGGCTGTCAGTTAGCCGCCGTTGCTCATGATAGCCTCCCGTGTGACCAGAAACCGCAATCAACCCCTGCGTAGCACATCGACTCTGGACAAGGCAAGGTCGTTTCGACTAGAAGGTGAGGGTTCCTGCTCTGCTTCGGCATCAGGCCTGAAGGTAGCTGCGGCGGCACGGATGGACGGGCTAGCTGGCGCACAGCGAAGATCGGGATGGGCAATAAGCAGCTTCGGCGCTTCCCTAGCCCTCGCGCAACCCGACGAGCAGGTTTCGAGCCCTGCCCGCAGCTACCCCACCACAGCCACCACCATTGCCAAGCATATCAGCGCCACCACCAGGGCGAACTCAGCCTTAGGCGCACCCTACAGCGTCGCTCCAAGCACAGCGAACAGGACGCCTATCCCAGCAAGGCCGGTGAGAAAGCCCGCGATGAACTGCCAGCTTCCGAGGATGGGGCGGGTCACTTTCGATTCTTCGCGCGCTTGCGCCGACTGATCTCTCTTTCGACGGCTTCTCTCAGGAAGTCCGCTTGAGGTTCTCCGGCCTGAACGTCCGCAATTCGCGCTCTTGTTCCTGCCGGCGCCCGGAAATGAAAGTCTTCGGGGTAGATTTCAGGCTTCGGCATGCCCCCATTTAACGCGACCTCGGCGCGACGCGCAATCGACTCAACTGGGCGCATTTTGCCCATCATTTAGTTGCGCGATAAACGGTTCCGCTTATAGTGTCAACCATGTTGCAAATACGCCAAAAAGTCACTACTCGGGTGTTCGCGATGTTCAGCGCGGGCGGCGGGTCGTGGCGAGCCGCCAAGTTGGCCCGAATGCAATATCCGGACGCCGAACTGCGGCTGGTTTTCGTGGACACGATCTACGAAGATGCAGACGCTTATCGCTTCCTGTTGGAGGGCGCGGCCAACGTGTTCGGCCGTAAAATCGACTGGGCTCCACGAGCCGAGGATTTTCCAGACTACCGCGTATCTGAGGATTTGCCGATTGAGGAATATAGCGGGAATCCGGAATGGCGGGGATTTCTAGCTGACCTTCGTCGTCGCGCTGCGTCTGAAATTCCCAAGCTGATCTGGCTTGTTGAAGGGCGCGATCCCTGGGAAATCTTCAGGGACGAGCGCTTCCTCGGCAATAGCCGCCGCGACCCCTGCTCCAAAGTGGCAAAGCGGCAGGTGCTCGACAGGTGGCGGAAGGAGAACTGCGATCCATTCAGCGACGTATTCGTGGTTGGGATTGGGGAACATGAGCGCCATCGGTTCGACGGCGGAAAGGGACGAGGAAAGGGCCTTGGCCCACGAATGGCCGAGAAAGGCTGGCGCTACGAGGCGCCTTTGCTTGGCAAGCCGGAATGGAACCCTACCATGCTCATGGAACGCGAGGGCCTGCGACCGCCTCGGCTCTATTCAATGGGTTATATGCACAACAACTGTGGCGGCATGTGCGTCAAGGCGGGCTATGCTCACTGGCAAAACCGGTATCGGGTACACCCCGAGCGGTTCGCTTATGATGCCATGATGGAGCGCAAGATACGCGCATTCCTGGACAACCCGTCCGCAACGATGCTCAATGACCGCCGAGGAGGCGGGAAGAAAAAGCCGCTTTCGCTCGATGCCTTTGGGCTCCGTGTCCGCGACTATATTCATGTGAATCCAACGTTCGAATACGAATATGAGCCGGGTTCAAGCGGGTGCGGATGCATGACTGACGTCTAACCTCACCGCCCATCACCCCCCGAAGTCCAGCGCCTCAAGAAACCTGCACATCGTCTCGCAAGCCTGATCTTTCGGTCCCAGGTTGATGCGATCGGCATCTATGAGGAGGATCACGTCGCCGCTTTCGGCGAGCTCCAGTGTGAACCGATCTTCGTCCATCATCCCCTCCGTTCACCCCAAGCCGGCGGCGATCCAGGATGCTCCGGTGCCGGGTGGCTTACTTCCCATCCTAGCGCCTCGAATCGTCCTGCGATATGCTCGGCAATGAGCTTCATGGCATCGGGTCTCTCGGCAGGCTGGCGTCGCTGCTTTGCCAGCTCGTTATATTCGGCAAGCTCATCCGTGAACGCCTTCCGCACCGGGGCCGGGATGTGTCTCAGCCATACCTCTAGGATCGGCACCATCTTCTTCGGCGGGACTACGACTCGGCTCATGGTGAGAACGTAGCGGGAACGGGGGGGTGGGCTAGGCATTTGCCAGTTCCAGCAGTACGTCGGCATGACACGGTTGATCAGCGGCGATGCGCGTCCACGTATCGCTGAAACTTGACGATCGTATCGGCCTTCTTTTCGTACCAGCCCAAGAACGTATTGCAGGTCTGGCAGAGCAACGCTCGGACGTGTCCCTTGGTGTGGCAGTGATCGACAAACAGCCGCTTTGTCTCGCGTTCACAAATGTCGCAGCGTCCGGCTTGTGCTTCCCGCATAGCCTCCACATCGCTCGGCGTGATCCCGTACTTCCGCTTGAGGCTTCTGCGCTGATCGACCTTGGCCGCCGCGGTGGGGTTTGACTTGCGCCATTCCCGCAGTCTGGCGTTGCGCGCTTCCTTCGATCCAGCGCCATAGTCCCGGCAGGCCGTGCGGCGGCAATCAATGCAATGGCTATCCCACGACCACCCTCGGGCCGTTCGCGTGTTCTTTCGGTAGAACAGAGAGACGGCCTTGACGGCATCGCACGCCGGGCAGCGCTTGTGCGTGTAGGACAGGTACTCCGCTTCGTCACAGCGCTTCCCCTTTTGCCCGTCGAGTATTTTCACGGATTACCTCTTCCATAGGAATGTCATTCGCGAGGGAGAGTAGCACGTCCGCATGACATGGCGAACACTCGCCATGCGAGTTTATCACCGGGCACCAGCAGGCGAGGTTCTTGCCGCGCAGTTTCGGCAGGCCTTCGGTGCGTAGCCAATCGGGCCAAGCCCAATGCAGGCTGTTGCGATGAAGCCCGGTCGCGAACTGGAGCTTGCCCGGCCCCATCTCGAAGCTCTGCGTGCCGCCTCGACAGTAGAGCCGGAACGCCGCCACCGCTTCTGCGCTATCGTCATGGACAAAGGGGTTCCCGAACAGGCCAGGCCGCGCGACGCTCACCGTGTTCTCAGGCATCCTCCAGCCCTTCTTGCGGCTGAGCTGCACGCGATGTGGCTTATCAGCCATCACATCACCTCCTCATAATAGACAGGGGTTGAGATCATGCGCTTGCTCGGGCGCGTAGGCAGGCTGCGGTGAGAGCAAGTGAGGGGGTGGCGGCTTCAGCGCTGGCTCGATACGACCAAGAGCAATTGCCAGTACGCTCGTGACCACAATGAGCGCTTGCAATGGCCTTCACGCCGTCAGGGCGCGTAAGACATACGGTCCAAGGCTCTCCCCCTGGCACCAGCGTCATCGCGGCATCTAGGGAGGAGGTGTAAGCTGGCGCAAAGGCATGCTCTATTGCCGCCATCGGATCGACCTCAGGACCAAAAACAAGCCTTTCGATCTCCCGATCCACCTCACGATCCGGCCCGCTCGCCTTCTCGCACCGTTCAGCGAGGGACAGCAGATCATCGCGACTCGCAGATTGCCCGCTCATGACGCGAACACCCTTGTACGGGCTATGTACGCGCGTTCCGTTTTTGTGCGCGCACGTTCGCGCAATGTCTTGCGAGGATCGGCAGGGCCAAATGGCGGAAATGCTGGCGCACCCGAAGGGATTCGAACCCCTGGCCTCTGCCTTCGGAGGGAAGGCTCTAACATGCTCATTCTTCTATATCCTTCCGTAGCTTAAGGCCAGTCCGTTTTTCGGCTTGTACGCGTCCTGTACGAAATGCCTCCAGAATCTTGGCGTCGGCGTCCTCCGCATGGGTGTAGACGCGATCTATCATGGTGGTGTCTGCCCAGCCGCCGACCTCGGCAATCGCCTTGCCGTCCACGCCCTGTCTGACCCGGTATTCCTGCCCGAAGCCATGCCGACCGGCTGAGTGCGGCGGCAGGTACTCGATACCGGCGCGCTTGCACGCTGTAGCCCAGCCCTGAAGCGGCCCGGTGCGTGACGCGAAGCCGAACACGCGCAGGTTGCTCGGAATGGGCTTCCAGTCCTTCGGCGCCTTCGGTCTCAGTGCTGCCAGCTCGGCGACCAGCTCTGGCGGCAGCCTCACCATGCGATCGGCATGGCCCTTTGCACCTGGAATGCGCGCCACGCCCTTGGCAGCGTCGAAATGAGCCGGCGTCATGGCAACGGCCTGTCCGACCCGCGCGCCGGTCGCAAACATGAAGAGCGCCAGGGCGGAATGGTATGGCCCGGCGTGCTGCCGAAACCTCAGCAGCCATTCCCATGAGCCAGGTGTCTTGGCCTGTCGGCTGTCCTTGCCGCGCTTCTTGTCCTGCTTCACCCGCTCTTCCTTGGTATATCCGGGAATGCGGATCGGCGGGCAAAGCCCAAGTGCGTTGGCGTTGTTGATGACGGCTCGTGTCGGCGTGATGACCCACCGCTTCCAGCTATCGGCCGCGTTGTTCGGATAAAGCTCGGGTCCAAGATCCCGTACCATCTTCGGCGTGATCTTACGCACCGGCACGGAGCCCAAGCGCTCGACCAGCGGAATCAGGTGCTTCGCCATTTCTGGCGTCGCCTCGTAGCTCATGACGGCTGCCGCAAAGGTGAACTCGCGCGCATCGGCTTCCTCTCCTAGATGGAAGCGCCGCTCTTCAAGCGCCTGCCGGTCTGCGATCCACTGCCTCGCGCCTGCTTGTGTAGATGCGCCAGTGCTTTCGCGGAT
>Ga0196958_10000064_pt1 | contig 43802 bp, 44 predicted proteins | sample S1v_10metaG_FD_148654 | JGI IMG/M metagenome (GOLD analysis project Ga0196958, IMG submission 148654) | Soil microbial communities from Anza Borrego desert, Southern California, United States - S1+v_10 | ecosystem: Environmental > Terrestrial > Soil > Desert | place: USA: California | collected... | reverse complement strand
TCATCTTTGTCGGGGGGTGTCAAGCACGCCCTTCGCTTGACACCCCCCGACAAAGATGATTGCCTCCGGCAGGCCGTACGGGGAGAACACGACGCACTTCCCTCCTCCTTGGGGGCCTCTCGGCCGCTTTTCTTACTAAGATCGCGCACCGATCCAGGAAATATTTGGTGCCGTACCGATCTAAGTTAAAGATAAAAGAGTCCTCGCCGGACAGGCAGGCCGCCAAGGAGAATGAAAAGAAAGAGCGGTCGTGTCCCCCCCGCATGACCTGTCAAAGACAACCATGCTTTCTTGGGGGTGCAAGCGAAAAGCGTGCTTGCACCCCCCAAGAAAGCATGGTAGCCCTCCGGGCAGGCCATACGGGGAGAACACGAGAGCACCGGACTGCACGGGGCGTGCCGAAAACCAAAAGCAGGGTCGGGTTGCGCCAGTCGTGTGGAGGGTGTCAGGGCCTGTTGTCAGGGCTCGGGTCTGGCGCTGCGGGTCGCGCCTACCGAAGCGAGGACCACGCAGCACACCGCGACCCACTGCGAAGGCCGCAGAGCCTCGTGCAGCACGACCAGGCCGGCGAACGCCGCGACCGCCGGTTCGAGGCTCATCAGGATGCCGAAGACCCTGGGCGGGATGCGGCGCAGCGCTTCCAGCTCCAGCGAGTACGGGATGACCGAGGACAGCAGCGCGACCGCCGCGCCCGCGATCAGCACGACCGGGTCGAGCAGCGCCGTGCCGGCGTCGGCCAGCCCGAACGGCAGGACCAGGGCCGAGCCGAACACCATCGCCAGCGCCAGCCCCTTGCCGTCGGACGTGCGGCTGCCCAGCGCGGCGGCCAGCAGGATGTACGCGGCCCAGCACGCGGCGGCGGCGAGGGCGAACAGCACGCCGGTCAGCTCCAGCCCGCCGTCGGCCCTGGTGAGCAGGACCACGCCGAGGGCGGCGAGCAGCGCCCACAGCCCGTCCACCCAGCGCCGCGACCCGAGCACGGCCACCGCCAGCGGCCCCAGGAACTCGATGGTCACCGCCGCGCCCAGCGGGATGCGCTCGATGGCCTGGTAGAAGGTCAGGTTCATCGTCCCGAGGACCGCGCCGTAGCCGGCGACGACCAGCAGCGTGCGCCGGTCCAGCCGGAACGACGGCCGCCACACCACCAGCAGCACCGCCGCCGCCAGCACCAGCCGGAGCGTCACCGTGCCGGCCGAGCCCACCAGCGGGAACAGCTGCTTGGCCACCGCCGCGCCCACCTGGACGCTGACCACGCCCAGCAGCACGAGGGCGGGTGGCGGGACCGCGCCGAAGGCCCGCGCCGCGACGGCGAGCACACCGGAACCGGGCAGCCGCCGCTCGGGCAGACCTTCGACGCGCACCATGACCACGGCGCCCATCTTCCCAGCCCGCTCACCGAAGTCTCACCTGCGCTGTGTGAGGCTTTCCACCTGCCGTCGGAGATGAGAGCGAGGGACAACCGTGCCGCGTCGGCGTCGCGCCGCCCTGTTGCTGGTGGCCCTGAGCGCGCTGACCGCGTGCAGCGCGGGCCCGTCGAACCGCCCGGTGATCGCCGTGCACGGCGAGGGCGACCAGACCCGGGCCGCGACCCCGACCGGTCCCCGCGAGGTCCCGCCGCTGGAGAGCTACCGGTCGACCCTGGCCTGGTCGCCGTGCACCGAGCAGACCCGGGCGCGGATGGGCCCGTCCGCGCCGGCCGGTGGTGGCGAGTACGAGTGCGCGCGGCTGACCGTGACGCTCGACGCGCCCAGCCGGCCCGGCCGCGGCAACCTCGGCATGGCGTTGCTGCGCGTGGGCACGGGGGCGAGCGCCCTGGCCGTGGTGGGCGACCCGGACGGCGAGCCGGGCACGCTCAAGGCCGCCCGGCTGGCCGCGGCGCTGCCGCCCGCGGTGCTGAGCACGTTCACGCTGATCGGCGTCGACCGGCGGGGCACCGGGCGGTCGGACGGGGTGCAGTGCGTGCCGGAGGGCGCGCGGGTCGACGTGGTGGAGTCGGACCCGGCCTCGCCGTCCCACGACGAGCTGCTGGAGGCCATCGGCCGGGCCAGCCAGGAGTGCGTGCTGGACCTGGAGAACCGGCTGCCCGCCGTCGACTCCTGGCGCACGGCGGCCGACCTGGAGCGGCTGCGCGACGCCCTGGGCACCCCCCACCTGAACGCCATCGGCATCGGCGACGGGTCGAGGGTCCTCACCCTCTACGCGAGCCGCTACCCCGACCGGGTGGGGCGGATGGTGTTCGACGGCGCGCCGGACCCGACCGTGGACGTGCCGGGGGTGGCCGAGGCGCGGGCCGTCGCGGCGGAGGCGACGTTCACCGAGTTCGGCGAGGACTGCGCGATCCGGTCCTGCCCGCTGGGCGCGGACGCGGCCAAGCGGTTCACCGCGCTGCTGTCGGCCCTGCGCACCAAGCCGCTGCGCGGCGCCGACCTGGACCTGACGCCCGGCACCGCCACCACCGCGGTCCTGGTGGGCCTGGCCGACCGCGCGCGCTGGCCCGCGCTGGCCGAGGCCATCGCGGCGGCCGAGGGCGGCGACGCCGCGCCGCTGACCGGCTTCGCGCTCCCGCTGGTCCTGGACGACGAGGACGGCCTGGCGCTGTTCGACCCCGGCTTCGTCATCGGCTGCAACGACACGACCACCCGCATCCCGCCGGAGAGCGTGGCGGGCCTGGTGGAGAGCTGGCGCGACAAGTACCCCCTGTTCGGGGCGTGGCACGCGCGCCGACTGCTGCTGTGCGGGCCGTTCCCGGTGCCGCAGCCGGAGCCGGTGCCGGCGCTGACCAGCGCGCCGCCGGTGCTGGTGGTCACCACGGCCAACGACCCGGTCACGCCGCAGGGCGGCAGCGAGCGCGCGGCCCAGGCGCTGCCCGCGGGGGTCGTCGTCGGCTGGCAGGGCAGCGGGCACGGCGCGCTCGGCCGGTCCTCGTGCGCCGCGCAGGCCGTGGAGGAATTCCTCGTCAACGGCCGGGCGCCGGCCGGCGGAACCGTTTGCCCGCCCTGATCGTATTTGTTCCCGATAAATGCACCCGGCGCGCCGGCCGGCAAAGGGGACGCATTCTCGCTTTTCCCCGTCCGCGGCGCCGCCGGGCACCTCGCGGCACCGGCGGGCGACGGCCCCCGGGCGCGGAGCACCCGGGGGCCGTCGCCGATCCCGCAGCGGAGTTCAGCAGCTGGAACAGCACCCGCAGCCGGGACCCGTGCAGCCGCCGCAGCAGCCGCACCCACTGGCCTGGACCTGTTCCGTGGTCGTGATTTCTACCGTCATCATGGCCTCCGTGATTGCGCGGACATCCAGCATCGGCACGGTGTGACGGTCCCCAGAGTGCGCTGCGCCGCCGGCCGAGGGGAAGTGGCTTCACCCGATCGCGGAACATTAATCATCAGAATGTCGCACTACGTGGCCGCAATTCAGCCGGTCAGCTCGTCCAATGCCCGTTGGGCTGCTTCCAACTCCGCGCGCAGTTGCTCGACGCGAGCCAGGTGCCGTTCCCGGGCGGCGCTCAGCACCGCCTCCACGGCCTCGTCCACCTCCGGCGGCAGCAGCTTCGCGGCCTGCGCCACCGCCGAGGCCGCGACCGGCGCGGCCCGGAGCACCCGCTTCGCACCCGTCTGCACGTCGACCGTCCACTCCCCCTCGGCCGTCGACGTCAGCGTCACCGTGACCTCGGCGGGCGCGGCCTTCTTGCGGGCCGCGGGCCGGACCGGCCTCGCCTCGGCCGGGGCGGGCTTCGGCGCGGGCTTGGCGGGCGCCGGCTTGACGGGCGCGGGCTTCGGCTCCGGGGTGTAGATGTGCTCGACGGGAGCCGGCCGCGGGGCGGGCGCGGGCTCGGGCGCCTTGGGCGGCGGCGTCCGCTTGCGCGGCGCGGGCTTCTCCAGGGTCAGCTCCGCGGGCGAGAACGACAGCTCGTCCTTCTCGCCGGTCGGCCGCACCTGGATGAAGTCGCCCTCCGCCGGCTCGGTGAACGCCACGACCTTGGCCGACCGCCCCGCCTCCACGCCGACGGCGGCGGAGGTGAACCACACCGCGGCCGGGCGACCCGCCTCGAGCTCCGCGCGCAGGTGGTCCACGTCCTCGGGGGACAGGGAGTTCTGCTTCGCCTTCGCCATGGGGGAACCTCCGCTGCGATCAAGATCCGTCGCGTGCAGCTTGCCCTACGGCACCGACAGTTCCGCGAGCCGCCGGTCGTGCACGCGGGCGAGCACCCACTGTGCGACCAGCGCGCCCACGAGCGCAAGCAGCATGTCCCAGTGGCTGTCCCACACGTCGCCCTGCGTGCCGAGGAAGTCCTCGGCGGACTCGCCGCCGAGGACCGCGCCGAGCCACTCCAGCAACTCGTAGCACGCGCTGATCGCCAGGCACACGGCGGCGACGAGGGTGAGCGTCCAGCCGCCCGGCCGCAGCGGCGTCCGGCGCAGCAGGACCTCGCGCACCACGACCGCCGGGACGAACCCCTGCACGAAGTGGGCGAACCGGTCGTAGTGGTTGCGGTCGGCCCACGGCAGCTCGCCCAGCGGCACCTCCGCGTAGGTGTAGTGCGCGCCCAGCGCCAGCACCAGCGCGTGCCCGAACAGCAGCCCGTAGGCCAACCCGGTCAACGGGAACCGCCGGCGGGTCAGCACCAGGACGGGCAGGGCGAGCAGGATCGGCGCGACCTCCAGCAGCCAGGTCGGGTAGCTCCTGGGCCGGATCGCGGACACCGCGACGGCCGCGGCGGTGAGCACCGCGAGGGCGGCCGGGAAGCGCGCGCCGCGCCCCGCCGCACCCCCTCGACCCCGTCCGTCCACTTCGGACTCGTCCGGCTCCGCCACCGCTGCCCCGCCACGCCTACCGGTCGGCGGCGCCCTGCTGCTCGGTGGCGTCCTCCGCCCGGAGCCGGTACTCGCACCCGTACTCGACCGCGTACTGGAGGTCGTAGTGGTGGACGATCTTGGGGCCGCCGTGCAGGTGCACGTGGGTGACCGTCGGCTTGGGCGCGTCCTCCGGCTTGCTGACGGAGTCGACCCGGCCGTCGAGGGGACCGCCGACGAACCGCACCACGTACGCACTGGTCACCGCTGGCCTCCCGCTCGTCGGCGTCCCGCCCATGGTACGAGAGGTGCAGTGGAATCGCGGCCGAACCGCGGTGGCGACCAGCCGGTTGGCCCAAACCGGCGCACCTCCGGGCCGTCCGGAGTGGTCACGCCGGCGAGTAGCCTTGCCGGCTGTGGACCTGCTGCCGTTCGACGAGTACGCCGCGTCCCTGAACAGGAAGCGCGCCGCGGCCGGAGCCCTGTTCCGGGACGACGCCTCCCGCGTGCTGCTGGTCGAGCCCACGTACAAGCCGGAGTGGGAGATCCCGGGCGGGTCGGTGGACGCCGACGAGCCGCCGTGGCGCACCGCCGCGCGGGAGGTGGCGGAGGAGATCGGCCTGGACCGGCCGCTGGGGCGCCTGCTGGTGATCGACCACATGCCCGCCGACCCACCCCTGCCCGAGGGCCTGGCGTTCATCTTCGACGGCGGCCTGGTCACCGCCGACGAGGTGGCCGCGATCGAGCCGGTCGACCCCGAGATCCGCTCGGTCGGCCTCTACCCGCCGGCGCGGGTCCGCGCCCTGGTCAAACCGGCGCTGGCCCGCCGCGTCGAGGCCGCCCTGGCCGCGGTCGCGGCGGGCGGGTTGGTGCTGTGCGAGTCCGGCGTGCCGGTCGGCCGGACCGCCTGCCCCTGATCGCGCCGGGAGGCGGCTCGCGTAGGTCCTGCGCGACCTCCGGTCCCCTCGGCTCCGCGCTACAGGTACTCGCTCCAGCACACGCTGCACCGGCCCTTGCCGCGGTCCCTGGCCTGCCGGGCGGTCACCTGCTCCACGGGGTTGGGCTCGCGGCCGTGCCTGAGTGAATTGCGGACGCCCTGCCGGTAACCGGAGCACTCCGCGTCGCGGTGGAAGGTCCGCCCGCCGACCGTGACGATGCCGGGGGTGTCCGGCGGCGGCCACGGCTGGTCGAGCTGGTAACCCCATCCCTGCGCGTCGTCAACGTTCACACCGGGACCATGCCAGGCCCGGGACCCGGGCGGAAGCGGCACTTCCACCCGACACCATGCCTCATGTCGCGGTGGGGTGCAGCCGGCAGGCAAGGCGACGAACAGGACGCCGTGGCATTCGCACCGGCAGCCTAGGAAACCCGGACCGCGCAAGGCATGGGGACGACGCACACGGTCCGGTCCTAGCCCCGCTTCCGACCAGGTCCTCCGGCACGTACAGCCCGCCCGTCGGTCGCGGCAGCAACCGGTCGACCGCGTCACGCACGTCGAGCCGGCGTTCGACGCGGCGTTGGCGCCGGCGGAAGTCCCGGTAGTCCTGTCGGGCCCACGGCCGCGAGCACCCGCCGAACCGGTCGTGCGCACGTGAGCCGCCGAGCCCTGCCCCCGCCCGGCCTTCGCCGCCATCTGCGCGCTGGACAGGTGCAGCAACCCCAGGGCCTCGGTCGGCGCGGAGTCCGGCGCGGACGGATCGGCCACGTCCACCAGGCGCTCCAACTCGGTCGCTGCGATGAGCAGCACGGCCCGGTCGCGGATGCCGGTCAGGGGTGGCGGGGCACCACCACTCCAACCACGCCTCCACCTCTGCGAGGCGTCAGTTCAACGTGCCACATGGGCTGCGCAACCACCCCTCTCGACGCCCACCGGGATCGTGGGCGCCGGACCGGGCTCCTCGGTGGCGCCCGACATCGTGGTCGAGGTGCCGGAGCACTCGTGCGCCTGCGCTACTTCGTCGCGGAACCGTTCTGAAGCGGCATCATCGACTCACCGTCGAAGGTGATCGGCCCTGGCCGTTCGAGGTCTGCGAACGGGTGCGGTGGTCGTCCCGACGATGCCATGGGCGACCACCCGCGTGTTACGCGCGCCGATCGAAAAGATCGGACACCCGCCGGGGCGGTGATGCCCGGTCGACAGCACCCGGGTATCACATGCCGGTCTTTTTCTCCTTACGCCACCTCTGTATGCCCGCCATGACAAGGGATCCGGCGAGACAACCCACGACCACCGGAGCCCAAGGCGCTCGATCACTGATCGCGAAAGCCCCTACAAGCAGGAGTAAGCAGAGCGCTGCCGCGACCGAGTAGGACATGCGATAGCGGGTCGACTCCGGTGTGCGCCCCATCCAAAGATCCCTTCGATTTATTCGTGAAGCGACCCGCCCCGCCGAGACCACCCCCGGTAACTCCTCCCAGCCCGTCGTCGGCGACTTCCCGCGAGCCATCGCCCGCGATCTGCGGACCCAATGCCGCACCGGCACCACCCAGTAGACCCCCCATGACTGCACCGGCCGCGATGCAACCGACTCCACCGGTAACCGCGCAGGTGCTGACCAGGCTGATACCGATTCCGGTACCGATGAAGCCACCGATCGTTGATCCTTGCGTGGAGGCCGTGCTGGCGCCGGTAGGGTCGCTGTTGTTGATGGGGTCGCCTTGGGCGTAGTTGTAGGGGTTGGGTTCCTGGCCGGTGGGGTCGGGTGAGCGGAAGCGGGCGTAGGCGCTGTCGTAGACGCGGTGGCCCAGCAGGTAGTGACCGCGCTGGAGCTGGTAGGCGCCGAGGTAGCGGAACGGGTTGGCCGCCGCCGCGGGACCGGTGGCGCTGACGGCGCCGTAGGGGGCGTAGGTGTACTCGGCGGCGAGGTTGCCGGCGGTGTCGACCAGCGCGAGGACGCTGCCCTGGTGGTCGGTGACCGCGCCGTAGCGGGCGCCCGCCTTGTCCTTGAGGCCGATGAGCAGGCCGTCGGTGTCGCGGGTGTAGCTGGAGCGCGTCCCGTTGTCCACGGTCTCTGTTACCCCGAGGGCGGTGCGGGTGAACACGTGCGTGACGGCGGTGCCGCCGGTCGGGGTCTCGGTGATGGTGCGGGGTTGGGTCTGGTCGCTGGTGTCGTAGGCGAAGTCCAACACCTTGGTGGTGCCCAGGTTGCCGGTGAGCACCTGGTTGGTGGGGCTGTAGGTGAAGTTGCTGTCGGGGCTGGTGGTGGACTTGTAGTTGCCCGAGCCGCCGAAGGCCACCACCGTGTCGTCGACCTTGGTGCACCGGGGCGCCGGTGATGATCGTGTTCTACGAGGTCGTGGCGTGCCTCTGGTAGGTCGCGGCGACCCCGACGCCGTCCTCGGTAGGCTTGGTCAGCCGCAGGGTCGACAGGCCGTACTTGAACCGGTAATCGCGGCCTGCGGGTCGATCACCGCGCTGGGCAGGTTCGAGTACCCCGGCGTGTACTCGACCTTGGTCTTGCCGCCGGCGCGGTCGCCGAACTCCGCGAGGTTGCCGTTCGTGTTGTAGACGCGCTCGCCGTCCGGCAGCTGACGCCAGGCTGGGTCACGCAGGCGTGAGACCGACCGGTCTCAGCAGCTCAAGCCTTCTTCCGCGACGGCTGCACGCGCGGCGGCTCGCCGGGCATCTTCGGGTAGTCCGGGGGGTAGGGCAGTTCGCCCCGGTCGTCGGCCGCGTACCACTCCAGCAGCGTCTCCAGGCCGAACGCCGCGGAGTCCAGGTCGGCGTGCGGGTCGCCGTGCTCGGCCAGGTACGCCAGCACGGTGAGGACGTCGAAGTCGTCCGGGTCCACTGTGGACAGCAGGTCCCAGGTGACGGGGGTGGAGACGGTGGCGCGGGGTGTGCCGCGGACCGACCAGGCCGACGCCACCGTGCGGTCGCGGGCGGCCTGGTTGTAGTCCAGGAAGACCCGCTCGCCGCGTTCCTCCTTCCACCACGACGTGGTGGCCAGGTCCGGCGCGCGGCGCTCCACCTCGCGGGCCAGGGCGATGACCGCGTGCCGCACCTCGACGAAGTCCCACTCCGGCCTGATGCGCACCGCCACGTGGACGCCCCGGCCGCCGGAGGTCTTCGGGTAGCCGGTCATCCCCAGCTCGGCCAGCACCTCGCGCAGCACCAGCGCGACCCGCACGGCGTCGGCGAAGTCCGTGCCGGGCTGCGGGTCGAGGTCCACCCGCAGCTCGTCGGGGTGGTCGGTGTCGGGCTGCCGCACCGGCCACGGGTGGAAGTCGAACGTGCCGAGGTTCGCCGCCCAGGCCAGGACCGCGGGCTCGGTGGGGCACACCTCGTCGGCCGGGCGGCCGGACGGGAACCTGACCCGGGCGGTCCGCACCCACTCGGGAGCGCCCTTGGGCAGCCGCTTCTGGTAGAACGCCTCGCCGGTCACGCCGTCGACGTACCGCTTGAGCGTCGTCGGGCGGTCCCGCAGGACCTTCAGCAGCGGTTCCGCCACCGCCAGGTAGTACTCCACGACCTGGCGCTTGGTGATGCCGCGCTCGGGGAAGTAGGGCTTGTCCGGGTTGGACACCCGCACCACGCGCTCGCCGACGGTCAGTTCCAGAGCCTGGGCCACCCGCCGAGCCTAACCCGCGACCCCGTCAACCGGGACCGCGTGCCGCCAGGCCGGTCACGAAGGCGTCCAGTGCCAACTCGAAGCTGTCGCGGTCCGGCTCGCGCGCCACCGACGGCGGCAGGTGCGCCTCGTCCGGGTTCGGGTAGCGGTCCCCGGTGAACGAGCCGAGCGCCGCCCCGAGCACCAGGTACACCAACGCCTCCGCGATCATGGCGGCCTCGCGGCGCGTCCAGCCGGCGGCGACCAGGGCGCCGTGCACCGCGTCCAGCCGCCGCAACGGGGTCTCGCGGCGCGCCGGGCCGCGGGCCAGGAACGGCACGATGTTCGGGTGCTCGGCCAGCGCCGCCCGGTAGGAGCGCCCGCAGGTGACCAGGCCGTGCCGCCAGTCGCCGGCGGCGAAGCCGGAGACGTCGACCTCGGCCAGGACGTCGCCGGCGACCTCGTGCAGCAGGTCGTCCTTGGTCGCCACGTGCCCGTAGAGGGACGCGGCGCGCACGCCCAGCTCGGCGGCCAGCTTCCGCATCGACAGGCCGGCCGGCCCGTCCCGGTCGATGATGGCCAGGGCGGTCGCCCGGATGCGGGAGGCGCTCAGGACCGGCTTCCTCGGCACCGCGCCTCCTCTTGCACCGGGTTCGCCCGCGCGCCTACGTTGGAAAACTAACACCGTTCGGCAAGGAGGCCACGGGGTGGACCTGCGCATCTCCGACGAGCACGAGCAGCTCAGGCGACTGGCCCACCGGTTCACCGAGGAGCGGATCGTCCCGCACGCCACCCGCTGGGACCGGGACGAGGCGATCGACCGCGACCTGGTGCCCGCGCTGGGCGAGGTCGGGTTCCTCGGCCTGGGCGTCGCCGAGGAGCACGGCGGCTCCGGCGGCGACCACCTCGCGTACTGCCTGGTCCTGGAGGAGGTCGCGCGCGGCGACTCGGCGGTGCGCGGCATCGTGTCCGTCTCGCTCGGGCTGGTCGCGAAGTCCGTCGCCGAGCACGGCACCGAGGAGCAGAAGCGGCGGTGGCTGCCCGAGCTGTGCTCGGGCCGGGCGCTGGCCTGCTTCGGCCTCACCGAACCCGGCACCGGCTCCGACGCGGCGTCGCTGGCCGCGCGGGCCGTGCGGGACGGCGGCGACTGGCTCCTCACCGGCCGGAAGGTGTTCATCACCAACGGGACGTGGGCCGACGTGGCGCTGGTCTTCGCCCGCACGGGCGGGCCCGGCCCCAGGGGCATCACGGCGTTCCTCGTGCCCACCGACTCCCCCGGCTTCGAGGCCCGCGAGATCCGGGGCAAGCTCGGGATGCGCGGGCAGGCCACGGCGGAGCTGGTGCTCGACGGGGTCCGCGTGCCGGACGCGGACCGACTGGGCGACGAGGGCGCCGGCTTCCGGCTGGCGATGGCGGCGCTCGACCGGGGCCGGATGTCCGTCGCCGCCGGGTGCGTGGGCGCGGCCCGCGGCGCGCTGGAGGCGAGCGTCCGGTACGCCAAGGAGCGCGAGCAGTTCGGCAGGCCCATCGCGGGCTTCCAGCTCGTGCAGGAGCTGCTGGCGGACATGGCGGTGGAGACCGACGCCGCCCGCCTGCTCACGTGGCGCTGCGCCGACCTCGCCGACCGGGGCGAGCCGTACCGCACGGAGGCGTCCATGGCGAAGCTGTACGCCAGCGAGGCGGCCGTGCGGGTGGCGAACAACGCCATCCAGGTCTTCGGCGGCTACGGCTACGTCGACGAGTACCCGGTCGGCAAGTACCTGCGCGACACCAGGGTCACCACCCTGTACGAGGGCACCAGCCAGATCCAGAAGCTGCTCATCGGCCGGGCGCTGACGGGCATCGACGCGTTCGCGTGACGCGGGCAGAGGAGGACGTCATGGACTTCGCGCTCGACGAGGAGCAGAGGGGGATCCGCGACTGGGTGCGGACCTTCGTGCGCAAGGAGGTCGTGCCGCTGGAACCGGAAGTCCTGCGCCGCGAGCGCGCGGGCGAGCCGGGACTGCGCCGCGACGAGCTGAAAGCGCTGCAGGACAAGGCGAAGACCGCCGGGTTCTTCGGCGTCCTGACGCCCCGGGAGTACGGCGGCATGGGCCTGGGCGCGCTGATGGCGGCCCTGGTGGAGCAGGAGCTGGGTCGCAGCTTCGTGCCGTTCCGGTTCGGCGGCCAGGCCGACAACATCCTGTTCCACGGCACCGAGGAGCAGCGCCGCCGCTACCTGCTGCCCACCATCGCGGGCGACCGGGTGTCGTGCTTCGCGATCACCGAGCCGGGCGCGGGCTCGGACGCCAAGGCCATCCGCACCACCGCTCGCAGGGACGGCGACGAGTGGGTGGTCAACGGCGAGAAGACGTTCATCACGCAGGGCGACGAGGCCGACTTCGCGATGGTGTTCGCCGTGACCGACAAGGAGAAGGGCGCCGACGGCGGCGTCACGTGCTTCCTGGTCGACCGCGAGCTGGGCTGGCGGTCCGAGCCGATCCGGACCATGGGGCAGTGGGGGCCGGCGGCGCTGGTGTTCGAGGACGTGCGGGTGCCCGCGGCCAACGTCCTCGGCGAGGTCGGCCAGGGCTTCCGGCTGGCCATGCAGTGGATCGGCCAGGGCCGCTACCTGCTGCCCGCGCGGGCGCTGGGCGCGTGCGAGCGGCTGGTGGAGATGGCCGTGGAGCAGGCGCGGAACCGGGTGACGTTCGGGCGGCCGATCGCCGAGTACCAGGCGATCCAGTGGATGCTGGCGGATTCGGCGGTCGAGGTCGAGGCGCTGCGCTGGCTGGTGCTGCACGCGGCGTGGCTGGTGGACCGCGGCGCCGACTCGCGGCAGGCGCAGAGCATCGCCAAGCTGTACGGCGGCGTCAAGGCCAACGAGATCGTGGACCGGGTGCTCCAGATCCACGGCGGCATGGGCTACACGCGCGAGCTGCCGATCGAGCGGTGGTACCGGGAGCTGCGGCTGCTGCGGATCTACGAGGGGACCGACGAGATCCAGCGCCGCACGATCGCGCGGAACCTGTTGAAGGGGCACGCGAAGGTCACCGGGTCACTGGGGTGACCGGCGGTGGCCGGCCGGCGCCGGGGTGACCGGCGCTGGGACGACCGGCGCGCTGAGGTGACCGGCGCGCTGAGGTGACCGGCGCGCCGGGGTGACCCGCCGGCGCGGGGCCGCGCCCGGAGCGCCGCCGCGGCCGGACCGGTCAGCCGAGGTTGGCCAGCATCTGGGCGCAGACCCGGGCCAGGTGCCCGCGCATCACCTCCGCCGCGCGGGACACCTCGCCCGCCGCCACGGCGTCCACCAGGGTGTCGTGCTCGTCCAGGGACGCGTGCTGGTGGGGCGGGTCGTCGCGCAGGCCGCTGCGCAGCAGGACCACGCGCTGCTGCACCAGGCGGACCTGCTCGGCGATGCGGGGCGAGCGCGCCGCGTCCAGCAGCGCCCGGTGGAACGCCAGGTCCAGCCGGTGCGGGAAGCGCTCGCCCGCCTGGTAGGTCCGGCGGGACTCGGCGCAGACCGCGCGCAGGCGCGCGACGTCCTCGTCGGTGCGGCGGGAGGCGGCCAGCTCGGCGGCGGCGCACTCCAGGGCGGTGCGCAGCTCGAACAGCGCCCGCACGTCCGCCGCCGTCGCGTCCGGGACGTGCGCGCCCCGGTGCGGGACGAGGACCAGCAGCCCCTCGGACGCCAGGTGGCGGATCGCCTCGCGCAGCGGGCCCCGGCTGATGCCCAGGCGGCCCGCCAGCTCCACCTCGTTGACGCGGGCGCCGGGCCGGATCTCGCCGGTCAGGACCAGCTCGCGCAGCGCGTCCACGGCCTGGCCGGCCAGGCTCAGGTGCAGGGGTGGTGTCACGGACGTCTCCTGGCGCGGATCGTGGCCATGTTGTTGACTGTCGACAGTTGGCAGCGTAGCCGGGAGGGACGTCGATGGGGCACGAACTGGTCGCCGAGGTGTGGCGCAACGGGTTCGCGGAGTCGGAGCACCACGGCTCGGTGGTCGCGCTGGGGCCGTCCGGCGAGCCGGAGCTGCTGGTCGGGCAGCCCGCGCAGGTCGCCTTCCCGCGGTCGACGAACAAGCCGTTCCAAGCGCTCGCCATGCTGCGCAACGGCCTGGAGCTGGACGACGAGCTGCTCGCCCTCGCGTGCGGCAGCCACTCCGGCGAGGACTTCCACGTGGCGGGCGCGCTGCGGATCCTCGAAGGCGCGGGGCTGGACGAGGGCGCCCTGCAGTGCACCCCCGACCTGCCCATCGGCGAGCAGGCCCGCGAGGCCCACCTCAGGGCCGGGCGGGGCCGGGCGCCCAAGTACATGAACTGCTCGGGCAAGCACGCCGCCATGCTGGCCACCTGCGTGGTCAACGACTGGCCCACCGGGAGCTACCTCGACCCCGCGCACCCCTTGCAGCTGGCGATCCGGGAGACCCTGGAGGAGGTGGCCGGCGAGCGCGTCGGCGCGCAGGGCGTGGACGGCTGCGGCGCTCCCCTGCTCGGCATCAGCCTGGTCGGCCTCGCCCGCGCGTTCGCGCGCCTGACCACCTCCGACGGCCGGCACGAGCGCCGGGTCGCGCACGCCATGAGCACCTACCCGGAGTGGGTCGCCGGCACCGGGCGGGACGTGACCCGGCTGGTGCGCGCCCTGCCCGGCGCGGTGGCCAAGGACGGCGCGGAGGGCGTCTACGCGGTCGGCCTGCCCACCGGCGAGGCCGTGGTGTGTAAGATCGCCGACGGGTCGAGCCGCGCCAGGGCGCTGGTGGTCGTCGCCGCCCTGCGCCGGCTGGGGGTGGACGCGCCCGCCGAGCTGGCCGCCGTCCCGGTCCTCGGGCACGGTCGCACGGTCGGTGCAATCCGGCCCGCGGGCGCGCTCGCGGGTTGAACCGGCCATTACCCTGGCCGCATGGCCAGTGCGCGCGCCGCCGACACCCCGGAGGACGAGCCGCCCCCCGGTCGGTCCGCCGAGGGGCCGCCCAGCATCGAGGACGAGCTGGTGGGGCTGGACCCGGACGACCCGGAGACCCGGGCGTTCGCCGAGCACCTGGACCGGATGCAGCGCCAGCAGCCCGCGTTCACCGTCGAGGGCTACCTCGCGGGCGTGGCGAACTTCGCCGACTCGGCCAACCGCGCCGGCGGGCTGCGCCGGCAGACCGCCGTGCTGGTGGTGGTGCTGATCCTGCTGGGCGTGGGGGTCAGCGTCTGGTTCGGCCTCGGCGAGATAGTGGCCACGTTCTTCGATTAACGTGGAGGTATGGAACCTGTCGTCGGCGCCACCCCGAAGGTGGTCCACTCCGAGCTGGAGTGGCGGGAGATCCTGACCCCCAAGGAGTACTCGGTGCTGCGCGAGGCGGGCACCGAGCCGGCGTGGACCGGCGAGTACACCGAGACCGGGACGACCGGGGTCTACTCCTGCCGCGCCTGCGGCGCCGAGCTGTTCCGCAGTGACACCAAGTTCGACTCGCACTGCGGGTGGCCGTCGTTCTTCTCCCCGCTGGCCGCCGATTCGGTGATCCTGCGGGAGGACCGGGCCTACGGCATGGTGCGCACGGAAGTGCTCTGCGCCACATGCCACAGTCACCTCGGGCACGTTTTCGAGGGTGAGGGCTACGACACCCCGACCGATCAGCGGTATTGCATCAACAGCATCAGCTTGCGTCTGGTCGAGGACCCCGCCGGTCAAGCAGACTGAGGGGCGCTACTCCGAATGTCGAGTGGTACCCACCAGAGGAGGAACCATGCGCATCTTCAAGGGCACTGACGGCGAGGGCTCCGGCGGCGTGGACGGCGCTTCGTCGTCCTGACGCGGGGGAGGCGCAACCCTAAGGGTTGCTGAAGTCCTCTTGCCGGGGTGTGGCCCGACGCACACGATTGCCTCTCGACAGCGGTGGACCCCGTCCGCCGCCGGCCCGCAGGGGGTGGACCGTGGAGCGACCGTGGGGTTTGTCGGGCCCGGAGTTCCTTGAGCTGTACTGGATCGCGCTGGCCGCGTCACTGGTCGTCGCGATCGTTGCCCGGGTGCGCCTGCGGGGGGCGCGGGGAGGCGACCCCGCGGGCGTGCTCGACCGCTGCGAACTGGCTTTCCTGACCGGTGGGCCGCGCCGGGCGGTCGAGACCTCCGTCGCGTCGCTGATCGACGCCGGCGCGCTGCGCTCCTCGCGGCACGGCGCGGTGCGGGTGGTCGGCGCACCGGTGGCGCACGACCCGGTCGACCGCGCCGTGCTGGCCGACGCGACCCGCTACCGCAACCGGACGCTGGCGCTGCTGATCACCGCCGTCGCCGAGCACCACGCGGTGCGCGCGGTCGGCGACCGGCTGGTCGAGCGGGGCTACCTGGTCCCGCCGCGGACCGCGCGGCGGCGGCTGCTCGGGGGCGTGGCGCCGATGGCGCTGGTGGCCGCCGCCGGGCTGGCGCGCTGGGTGAACGGGCTGGCGATCGGCGCGCCCGTCGGCCTGCTGACGCTGCAACTGGTCCTCACCGGGGTGCTGATCACCCTGCTGCGCAAGGTGAACCCGTTGACGCGCACCTCGCGGGGCGTCGACGCGATCGCCCGCGCCCGCTCCGCCGCGTCCGCCGGCCCGGTGGGCGCCGCCGGGGTGGTCGCCCTCGACGGTTTCCGCGCGCACCCGGACGTCCCGCTGCGGGCGGCGGCGAGCGGCCCCCGGACCGGGCGGCGCGGGACGGGCTCGGACGGCGGCTCGTCGTTCTTCGCGGCCGGGGCGGTCGGGTCGTCGTGCGGCAGCGGCAGCGGCGGGTGCGGCAGCGGGTCGTCGTGCGGCGGCGGTGGCGGGGGTTGTGGCGGTGGCGGCGGTTCCTAGGCCGGTGGGCGACGCGCTCCTACGCTGACCGGCATGGCGTTCCTGTGGTGGTACGGACCGGCGCTCGTGCTCGCGGTCCTGCTGGGCCTGGTGCTCAAGCGGGTCACCGGCGCGGACCCGGGGCGAGCGCTGACCTTCGAGGAGGTCGGCTACCTCGGCGGCGGGCCGGTGCGGGCGGCGGAGGTCGCGGTCGCGGCGCTGGTGGCGGAGAACCGGGCCAGGGTGTCCGGCGCGACCGCCGCCGCGGTGCCCGGACCCGGGACGGCGCCGTCGACCGACCTCCAGGCGTTCCTGCTGGCCCGGCTGGGCGAGCCGCGCGACCTCGACGGGCTGCTGGCCGCCGCCGCGACGAGCCCGCCCGCGCGGCGGCTGGGCCGGGACCTGGTCGCGAGCGGTCTGCTGGTGGCCCCGCGACGGCGGCTGCGGCGGGCGGTGCTGGCCGTGCTGCCGGTGGCGGCCCTCGCGGTCGTCGCCGCGCCGACCGCTCCGGGCGGCTGGGTGGCGGCCACCGCCCTGTCGGCCGCGGGGGTGTGCGCGGTGCTGTTGCTGCTGGGTCCGCCGCCGGTGCTCACCCGGCGAGGCGCGCGGGCCCACGCCGCGGCGACCGCGGGGCTGGCCCCGGTCGACCCGGCCGAGGTGACGGCCCGCTACGGGCTGGTCCGCGACGCGGCCCGGCCGCAGCCGCGACCGGGCCCGGCGCGGGCGCAGACGGCGGTGTTCGACGGCGTCGCGGTGGAACCGATCGGCCACCCCGAGCGGTCCGAAGGGGCAGTCCCGCGGCGCCGGCGGCGGGTGGCGGCCGTGGAACCGCGACGATGGAGCAGGCGCAACGGGTGGCTGGTCGCCGGCGGGTGGCTCGCCGGCGGGTGGCTGGCTTCGCAGTGGCTGGAGGGGGATGACGGTGGCGACTTCGCGGACGCCGACTTCGGCGGGTTCGGCGGCTGACCCGCGGCCCGAGGAGCACGGGTTCCTGGTGGCCGGGCCGGGGCGGGCCGCCGAGGTGGCGATCGTCTCGCTGGTCGAGGCGGGCGCGGTGCGCATCTCCCGCGAGGGCAAGGTGAGCGCCGTGCGCGCGGTCGGGCGGGCGTGGTCGCCGCTGCAGTCCTTCGTGCTGCGCGCCGCACCCCGGTCGCTGGGCGACCTCGTGGTGGCGGCGGCGGACAGCCCGGAGGCCGGGGCGATGCGGCAGGACCTGGTCGAGCGCGGGTTCGCGCGGCCCCTGCGCCGTCGCCGGCTGCTGCGCTGGGCGTCACTGGCGGTGTTCGCGACCGTGTTCGGCGTGCTGTTCACCGTGGGCGACCGCCTGCGCTTCGAGCACGCCGCGGGCGCGTTCCTGGCGGGCCTGCTGCTGGTCGTGGTGATCAGCCGCGCGGGACGGCCGCTGACCGGGGCGGGGCGCGCGGCGGTGAAGCGGCTCGGGGCGGTCGCCACCACCGCGGACCGGGTGGCGCTGGTCGCCCACCACGGCCTGCTGGGCAAGGTGGGCCGCCTGCGGGTGTGGCAGGTGCTGGGCATGGCCCCCGCCGCCGCGGCGACGCTCAGGCGCCGGTCCCAGGGCGGCGGTGGCTCGTCCTGCGGCAGCTGTTCCGGCTCCTCGTGCGGCGGTGACGGCGGCGGCGGTGACGGCGGCGGCGGTGACGGTGGTGGCGGGTGCGGCGGCGGCGGTGGCGGCGGCGACTGACGGGCGCCGCGGTGGTCGGTGAACCGGTGGTGGAGAGGGGTGGCTGGGCGGTGGACGGGCTCGGTGTGGGCATCGGCTGGCGGCCGGAGATCGACCTGACGGTGGAGCGGCTCGACGTGGACTTCGTCGAGGTGGTGGCGGAGAACCTGCACGTCGACCACCTGCCGGAGTCGGTGCTGCTGCTCAGGGAGCGGGGCGTGCCGGTGCTGCCGCACGCCGTGTCGCTGTCGCTGGGCGGCGCGGAGCCGGTGGACCGCGAGCGGGTGGCCCACCTCGGGGCGCTGGCGCAGGCCCTGGGCGCGCCGCTGGTCAGCGACCACGTGTGCTTCGTGCGCGCCGGCGGGCTGGACTCGGGGCACCTGATGCCGGTGCCCCGCACCCGGGAGGCGCTGGACGTGCTGGTGGCCAACGTGCGGGCGGCGCAGGCGGACCTGCCGGTGCCGCTGGCGCTGGAGAACGTGGCCGCGCTGCTGGAGTGGCCGGGCGGCGAGCTGACCGAGGGGCGCTTCCTGGCGGAGCTGGTCGAGCGGACCGGCTGCCTGCTGCTGGTGGACGTGGCGAACCTGTACGCCAACGCCCGCAACCTGGGCACCGACGTCGGCCGGTTCCTCGACGAGATCCCCTTGGAGCGCCTGGCCTACGTGCACGTGGCGGGCGGTGTCGAGCACCAGGGCCTCTACCACGACACGCACGCCCACGCGGTGCCGCCGGAGGTGCTCGACGTCCTGACCCGGCTCAGGGAGCGGGTCGACCCGCCGGGCGTGCTGCTGGAGCGCGACGACGACTACCCGGCCGACGCCGAGCTGGCCGGCGAGCTGGCCGCGATCCGGGCGGTGCTGGCGTGACGCGGCCGCAGCGCGACCGGCTCGCGGCGGCGCAGGCGGAGCTGCTGCGCGCGCTGCTGGGCGACGGCGAGCCGCCGGCGGGCTTCGACCCGGACCGGCTGCGGGTGGAGGCGCGGGCGCTGCTGAACAAGCGGCGCGGCATTGTGGCGGCCCTGCGGCCGGAGGTGGCGGACGCGCTGGGCGAGCGGTTCCGCCCGCTGTTCGACGGCTACGCCCGCGCGCACCCGCGCCGGGCGGGCAGCCGGGCCCGGGAGGACGCCGCCGCGTTCGCCGAGTGGGCCGTGGCGCGGGGCGAGCTGCCGCCGCCGCGCAAGCCCCGCTGGTGGCGGCGGCGACCGGGCGCGTGAGGCGACCGGGCGCGTGAGGCGGCCGACGCGCTCGGCCCGGGGGGCGCGCACGGGCCGCCGACCGCGGGAGGAGCCCCGGAACACCGTCCGCCTTCCGTACCAACGACAAACGCAGCGTTACTCCGTCGTGACTCGAACGGGCGGTAAACAACCCTCAATGAGATGCTGCCCTCACTCGGAGGGGTGGATAGCGTCGAAGCCATCGGGGGGCTTCGTCACTTCCGGTTAACCGCTGCCGCCGCGAGTCCCGACCTGCCTTCCGCCTGCGCGATCCACAGCGCGCACCACCGGAATTGGGGAGGAACCTGTGCTGACACCCGGACGACGCGGCGCGTGGGTAGCGGCCGCGTCAGCCGTCGGGCTGGTCGTCTCGGTGGCCGGCGGCGCCACCGCCGAGCCCCGGTCACCCGACGACCGCACCACCGCCGGCCCGTCGAGGACGGTCACGCTGATCACCGGCGACCGCGTCCACCTCGACGGCGACCGCCTCGGCTCGGTGACCGGGGCGCCGGGCCGCGACCGCGGCGCCTTCCAGACCTTCCGGCGGGACGGCCGGCTGCACGTCGTCCCGCGCGACGCGGTGCGCCCGCTCGCGGAGGGCAGGCTCGACCTGCGGCTGTTCGACGTGACCGGCCTGGTCGAGGCCGGCTACGACGACGCCCGCCGGGACAGCGTGCCGCTGATCGTCACCGGGACCGGCGCGCGCGCCGCGGCCGGCGCCCTGGCCACCCGGGACCTGCCCGCGGTCGACGCGGTCGCCGCGCGGGTGCCCAAGACCGGGGCGTCCGGGGTGTTCGACACCCTGGTGGCCGACCCGGGCGTGGCGAAGGTCTGGCTCGACGGCGTGCGCCGGACCAGCCTGGACCGCAGCACCGCGCAGATCGGCGCGCCCGCCGCGTGGTCGGCCGGCTACACCGGCGAGGGCGTCGAGGTCGCCGTGCTCGACGGCGGCGTGGACGGCGAGCACCCCGACCTCGCGGGCCGGGAGGTCGCGGAGCGGAACTTCACCGAGGACCCCGACGCCTCCGACCTCGACGGCCACGGCACGCACGTGGCCGCGACCATCGCGAGCGGGCACCCCCGCTACCGGGGCGTCGCGCCGGGCGCGCGGATCCTGGACGGCAAGGTGTGCGTGCAGGGCGGCTGCGCCGAGTCCTGGATCCTGGCCGGGATGCAGTGGGCCGCCGACCAGGGCGCCGACATCGTCAACCTCAGCCTCGGCGGCAGCGACCAGCCCGAGGTCGACCCGCTGGAGGCGGCGGTCGACCGGCTCTCCGCCGAGACCGGCGTGCTGTTCGTCGTCGCGGCGGGCAACTCCGGCCGCCCCGGCACGGTCAGCTCGCCCAGCACCGCCGACGCCGCGCTGAGCGTCGGCGCGGTCGAGCGGGACGACCGGATCGCGCCGTTCTCCAGCCGCGGCCCGCGCGCCGGGGACGGCGGCGTCAAGCCCGACGTGACCGCGCCGGGCGTGGGCATCGCCGCGGCGAAGGCGAGCAAGGGCACCATCGGCGAGCCGGTGGACCCGACGCACGTGGCGCTGTCGGGCACCTCCATGGCCACCCCGCACGTGGCCGGCGCGGCGGCGCTGCTCGCCCAGCAGCACCCGGACTGGACCGGCGCGCAGCTCAAGGCGGCGCTGGTCGCCTCGGCCCGCCCCAACCCCGACCTGACCGCGCTGGACCAGGGCGCGGGGCGGGTGGACCTGGCCAGGGCCGTCACCACCACCCTGACCACCGACCCGGTGAGCGTCGCGCTGGGCACCCAGGCGTGGCCGCACGACGACGACCTGCCGGTGACCGGGAAGCTCACCTACCGCAACACGGGCGCGCAGGCGCAGGCGCTGGAGCTGTCGGCGCAGGCGCAGGGCCCGGACGGCAGGCCCGCGCCGGCCGGCCTGCTCACCGTGGCGCCGAGCCGGATCACCGTCCCGGCGGGCGGCACGGCCGAGGTCACCGTCACCGGCGACACCAGGGCGGGCACGCTCGACGGCGTGTACCCGGGCGCCGTCGTGGCCTCGAACGGGCTGCGCACGCCCGTCAGCATCGGCCGCGAGGTGGAGAGCTACGACACCTCGTTCAAGTACACCGACTTCGGCGGCGAGCCGGCGCAGCGGGCGTCCACGCTGGTGGTCGGCCTGAGCAACGACGTGATCGCCTTCCCCCGCATCACCGGCGGCGCCGCGGCGCAGCGGCTGCCCAAGGGCGACTACCTGGTGCTCAACAGCGTGGACGGCGGCGACGGCCGGACCGCCCTGCTGCCGCAGCCGCTGCTGAGGGTCGACGCCGCGACCGTCGTGGACGCCGACGCGCGGGCCGCGAAACCGGTGCGGATCACCTTCCCCGACCTGGGCGCGGTGGAGACCTCCGGCGACATCACGCTGAGCCTGACCCGCGGCGACCGGCGGATCAGCGCGGGCAACGTGTTCCTCGGCGGGTTCGGCGACCGGGTGGCGACCGCGCACCTGGGCCCGGCGCTGCCCGCCGGGGAGCTGAGCACGCTGGTGCACGCCCACGCCACCGGCGCGCCGATCGGCCGGACCCCGGTGAACTACCGGGTGGCCTGGGTCGGGCACCGCGAGGTGCCCACCGGTTTCACCCGCGCGCCCGGCCGGGACGAGCTGGCCGAGGTGCGCACCTCGATCGGCCCCCGCGCGGCCGGGCGGACCTACCGCTACGGCGGCCTGCCGATACCGCCCGACGGCGGCGGCAGCTCCACCATGCTGACCCCCGTCGGCCCGGACGGCGACGCGGTCGACCGCGTCCTGGCCGAGGGCCTGGCGTGGAGCTGGGTGGTCCTGGTGTTCGACGCCGAGGGCCGGCCGGAGGGCATGCTGCGCTCCCCCGACCGCACCTACCGCGCGGGACGGGAGCACCTGCAGCGCTTCGGCCGGCCGGTGCTCGGCCCCTCCCTGCCGCGGCAGGAGCAGCCGTACGTGACCAGGCTGGGTGACGAGATCGGCTTCTACGTGCCGCTGTGGGGCGACGCGGACGGCAACCGCGGCGACTCCGGCACCGAGACCGCCCGCACCACGCTGCACCGCGACGGCGTGCAGGTCGGCGAGACCCCCTACGCCGGGAGCGGCCGGTTCGAGGTCCCGGCGGGCCCGGGGGACTTCGCGGTCGCCACCGAGGCGGTCCGGCCGGCCGGCTCGTCGGAGTTCAGCACGCGGGTCGCGGCCAGGTGGACCTTCCGCTCGGACACCGTCCCCGGCGCCGAGCCCGCGCCGGTGGCGCTGACCGTCGTGCGGTTCGCGCCGGAGCTGGACGCCGCGGGCAGCGCACCGGCGGGCCGGGTGCTGCGGGTGCCCCTGGACGTGCAGCGGCAGCGGGGCGCGCCGGACGGCGAGGTGCGCGAGCTGCGGGTCGAGGCGTCCTTCGACGACGGCAGGACGTGGTCGAAGGTCCCGGTGGCCGGCCGCACCGCCCTGGTGCGCAACGCCGCCGGCGGGTTCGCCTCGCTGCGGGTCACCGGTTCCGACAGCCGGGGCAACACCTTCGAGCACACCGTGGTCCGGGCGTACAAGATCCGGGGGTGAGCCGGCGGGGGGCGTCCGCGCGGTCGCGGGCGCCCCCGCGCGGGCCGGGGTCAGGGCAGGTTGGTGACCAGCTCGGCCGGCGCGACGCGGGTGCCGGTGTAGAACGGGACCTCCTCGCGCACGTGCAGCCGGGCCTCGGTGCCGCGCAGGTGCCGCATCAGGTCCACGATGCGGTGCAGCTCGTCGGCCTCGAACGCCAGGATCCACTCGTAGTCGCCCAGCGCGAACGACGCCACGGTGTTCGCCCGCACGTCCGGGTAGTCGCGGGCCTCCTTGCCGTGGTCGGCGAGCATCCGGCGCCGGTCCTCGTCGGGCAGCAGGTACCACTCGTAGGACCGCACGAACGGGTACACGCAGACGTACTTGCGCGGGTCCTCGCCGGCCAGGAACGCCGGGATGTGGCTGCGGTTGAACTCCGCCGGGCGGTGCAGCGCGACCTGGCTCCACACCGGGGCGGACACGCGGCCCAGGGCGGTGCGCCGGAACCCGGTGTAGGCGGCCTGGACCTGCTCGATCTCCTCGGAGTGCCACCAGATCATGAAGTCGGCGTCGGCGCGCAGGCCCGCCACGTCGTACACGCCGCGCACCACGGTGCCCTTGGCCGCCAGGCCGTCCAGGTACTCCTGGGCCTCGGCGGCGGCGGGACCGCGGTCGTCGGGCAGGCGACCGGGCTCGACCCGGAAGACCGACCACATGGTGTAGCGGATAGTGTCGTTGAGCTCGTTGTAGTTCAGGCGGGCCATGTCCCCATCCTCTCACCCGGCCGCGGGGCGGACGCGGCCGAGCACGTGCGCCGCGACGCCGGCCGCCGCCGCGTCCCCGGTGGCGATGCACGCGGGGATGCCGACGCCGTGCAGCGTCGCGCCCGCGACGGCCAGCCCCGGCACGTCGGCGACGGCCTGCTCGATGCCGCGCACGACGTCCAGGTGCCCCACGCCGTACTGCGGCAGGCCGCCGCCCCAGCGGGTCACCGCGACGTCGACCGGCGCGGCGGTGATCCCGGTCAGCTCGGCCAGGTCGGCGCGGACCGCCGCGACCAGCTCCGCGTCGTCCCGCTGCAGCACCGCCACCTCGCCGAACCGCCCGACGCTGCCCCGCACCAGCACCGGGCCGCGGTCCAGGTGCGCCCACTTGCGGCTGGAGAAGGTGAAGGCTTTGGCGGTGAACGGCGTGCCGTCGGCGTGCCGCTCGCCCTCGGCCAGCAGCACGCCCGAGCGCTCCGGCAGCCGCGTGCCCGGCGGCAGCGCCAGCGCCACCACGGCCATCGACGCCAGCTCGACCTTGGCGTACTCCTTCGCCGCGGCGGGCGCCACGTCGGCCAGCAGCCGGCGCGCCGCCGGCGCGGGCACCGCCAGCACGACCCCGTCGACGTCCAGGTGCGCGGGGTCGGCGGCGGACCCGATCTCCAGCCGCCAGCCGCGCGCGCGGCGCAGCAGCCCGCGCACCGGCAGGCCCAGCCGGACCTCCGGCGCGGCGACCGCCACCAGCCGGTCGACCAGCGCCGACAGCCCGCCGGTCAGCGTGCCGAACACCGGTGGCCGGGGACCGCGCGGCTGGGGCGGCGCGGGCATCGTCGTGGCCGCCGCGGCCAGCAGCGAGCCGATCCCGGAGTCCAGCGCGCCGGCCAGCCGCGGCATCGTCGCCCGCAGCCCCAGCGAGTCCGCCCGGCCCGCGTACACCCCGCCCAGCAGCGGCCCGACCAGCCGGTCGGCGACCTCGGGCCCGAACCGCTCGCGCAGCAGGGCGCCGACGGCGACGTCCGCGCCGGCCAGCTCGATCGGCGGCAGGCCCGGCTCGGCGGCGACCCGGCGCAGCCCCTCGGCGCTGAGCACGTGCCGGACGGCCTCCACCGAGGCGGGCACGCCCAGCAGCGTGTGCGCCGGGACCGACCGCACCTCGCCGCCGGCGCGGATGCTCGCCGACACCGCCGTCGGGTGCGCCACGGCCGGCCCGAGGCCCAGCTCGGCGACCAGCTCGGCCGCCTCCGGCCGCCGGTGCAGGAAAGCCTCGGCGCCGACGTCGTAGGCCACGCCGCCGACCTCGGCGGTGCGCAGCTTGCCGCCCAGCCGGTCCGACTGCTCCAGCAGCGTGATGCGGGCGGTCGGCCCGAGCAGGCGGCGCAGCCGGTGCGCGGCGGCCAGGCCGGAGATCCCGCCGCCGACCACCGCGACGTGGTGCCCGCTCACCGGGCCCGGTGCACCCACTCGACCGCCTTGGTGATCATGTCCGGATCGGTGTCCGGCAGCACTCCGTGCCCCAGGTTGAAGATGTGCCCGGCGGCGGCGCGGCCCTCGGCCACGATCCGGTCGACCTCGCGCTGCAGCGCGGTCTCGCCGGCGAACAGCAGCGCCGGGTCCAGGTTGCCCTGCACCACCGGCGGCGGCAGCTCCGGCGCGGCCTCCCGCAGCCGGCGGACCGCGACGTCGAGCGGGGTGCGCCAGTCGACCCCGACCACGTCCGCGCCCGCCTCGCGCATGGCCGGCAGCAGCTCGCCGGTGCCCACGCCGAAGTGGATGCGCGGCACCGAGTCGACCGTCGCCAGCACGCGCGCCGAGTGCGGCAGGACGAACTCGCGGTAGTCCCGCTCGGACAGCGCGCCCGCCCACGAGTCGAACAGCTGCACGGCCTTGACCCCGGCGGCCACCTGCACGCGCAGGAACTCGGCGGTGATGTCGGCGATCCGGTCCAGCAGCGCGTGCCACAGCTCGGGGTCGGCGTGCATGAGCGCCTTGGTCCGCTCGTGGTGCTTGCTGGGGCCGCCCTCGACCAGGTAGGAGGCCAGCGTGAAGGGCGCGCCGGCGAACCCGATCAGCGGCACGTCGCCCAGCTCGGCGTTGAGCAGCCCGATGGCGTCGGCCACCGGCTGCACCTGGTGCTCCTCCAGGAGCGGCAGCGCGTCGACGTCACCGCGGGTGACGATCGGCTTGGCGACCACGGGGCCGGTGCCGGGCACGATGTCCAGGTCGACACCGGCGGCCTTGAGCGGCACCACGATGTCGGAGAACAGGATCGCGCCGTCGACGTCGTGCCGGCGGACCGGCTGGAGGGTGATCTCGCAGACCATCTCCGGGTCCAGGCACGCGTCGAGCATCGCCGTGCCCTTGCGCAGCTCGCGGTACTCGGGCAGCGAGCGCCCGGCCTGCCGCATGAACCAGACCGGCGTGCGCGAGGGGACGCCGCCGCGCGCGGCGACCAGCAGTGGTGCGGTGGTGTTGTCGCTCATCTCGCACCCATGCTCCCACGGCCCGCGAACCGCGCGCCGCCAGGTCCCGGCGCGCCGCGCTCACCTGACGGCGTCGGGGGGCATACAGTCCGTGGTGTGACCGGACTGGCGGCGGAGCCCGAACTGTTCCGGCGGGCGGTGGCGACGCTCAAGTCGGTGCGAACCCGACCCGAGCTGGAGCTGACCGAGGTGCGCCCGCCTCAGCGCCTGGCCCCCTGGGCCTTCGCTCTGACGGCGGAGGCGACGGGACCGGGCGACGAGCTGTCGACCGGCCGCCTGGTCCTGCTGCACGACCCGGAGGGCGTCGAGGCGTGGTCCGGCGTCTTCCGCCTGGTGGCCTACGTGCGGGTGGAGCTGGACCCGGAGCTGGCCGCCGACCCGCTGCTGCCCGAGGTGGGCTGGTCCTGGCTGGTGGAGGCGCTGGAGACGGCCGAGGCGGGCTTCCTGGCCCTGGGCGGCACGGTGACGCAGACCTCGTCGGCCCGGTTCGGCGACATAGCGGGGCCGGCCCGCACCGACGACCTGGAGCTGCGGGCCTCCTGGACGGCGCGGGACGCCGAGCTGGCCGCCCACGGCGCGGCCTTCTACGACGTGATGGCCACGGCGGTGGGGCTGCCGCCGGTGGGCGTGACGACCCTGCGCTGACGCCTCCCCGACCGTCCCCACCGCCGCCCGCGGGCGCGCCTCACTCGTTGTCGCGCAGCACCCGCAGCGCGTTCGCCCCGGCGAGCTTGGCGCACTCGTCCTCGCTCCACCCGCGCTCCAGCAGCGCGCCGATCAGCCCCGGGTACCCGGACACGTCGGCCAGCCCCTCGGGCTGCTCCCGCACCCCGTCGTAGTCGCCGCCGAGCCCGATGTGGTCGATCCCGGCGACCTCGCGCGCGTGCTCGACGTGCGCGACCACGTCGGCCAGCCCCACCGCGGGCGGCCGCGGGCCGTCCCACGAGGCCAGGAACGCCTCCCGGGCCTCCAGGTCGTTGTGCCGCGCCCCGGCCGCGGCCATGGCCTCCCGCAGCCGCGCGTCCCACTCCGCGTAGGCCCGCGAGACGAACGCGGGCACGAAGGTCACCATGCACACCCCGCCGTTGGCCGCCAGCCGCTCCAGCACGGCGTCGGGCACGTTGCGCGGGTGGTCGGCCACCGCGCGGCAGGAGGAGTGGCTGAACACCACCGGCCGGGTCGAGGCGTCCAGCGCCGCGTTCATCGTCGTCTCGGCCACGTGGGAGAGGTCGACGAGCATCCCGACGCGGTTCATCTCCCGGACGACCTCGACGCCGAACGGGGTCAGGCCGCCGTGCTCTGGGGTGTCGGTGGCCGAGTCCGCCCACGGGGTGTTCTCGTTGTGGGTGAGCGTCATGTACCGCACGCCCGCGCGCCGCAGCGCCCGCAGGACGCCCAGCGAGGAGTTGATGCTGTGCCCGCCCTCGGCGCCCAGCAGCGACGCGATCCGCCCCTCGGCGAACACCCGCTCGGCCTCGTCGGCGGTGGTCGCGAAGCCCAGCACGTCCGGGTAGGCCGCGCACAGCTCCCGGACCAGCTCCACCTGCTCCAGCACGGCGGTGACGGCCGCGTCGCCCGCGAGGCGGCACGGGACCCACACCGACCAGAACTGCATCCCCAGCCGGCCCCGGCGGGACCGCAGGAAGTCGGTCTGGAAGCGGGGCTGCAGGGCCCTCAGGTCCACCTGTCGGACAGCTGAAGACGCGCCGGGGGGCGTTGACTTTTCACCGATATGCCCCTCCTCCCAAGCCGCGCGCAGGGCCCACGGGAGGTCGTTGTGCCCGTCGACGAGGGGCACCCGGGACAGCAGTTCCTCGGCCCGGCCTCGCGCTGCGGTGCTCGCCACCGGCAACTCCTCTGTGTCGTCGTGAGAGGAACTCGCGTTACGTGCTCTGACGAGTTGTCAGCCGATCGTGTGACAGCGGGGGCGATCAGTCACAACTCATTCGGGATAGATACCCGATTGATCGTCCCGTAGACCCGCTTGGGCGGCTACGCTGCCCCAGACGACACCACTTTCGGTCGATCAGTGGCGCGGCTGATTGGACGAAAGTCCCGGTGCCGGTCGGGGGGCACGACCGACTCCAGGGAGGTAGTGACGTGGCTGCCGTCGGCTTAGGTCAGGCCGTTCGTACCACGCCAGCCGGCTCGTTGCCGGCGAACATGGTCCCGCACCCGCGGGAGGAGCTTTTTTCAGTGCTGGTGGTCGACGACCACCCACTGCTGAGGGAGGCGATATCGGCTCGGCTCACCCAGATGGGAGCCGGGACAGTGCATGAGGCGGCTTCGGTCGCGGAGGCTCGGGCGCGGGCACTCGCAACCGGACCGTGCGACCTCGCGATCCTCGATCTGGGTCTGCCGGACGGCACCGGCATCGACCTGGTCACGGAACTCCGTGCCCAGGGCTGGCCCCGCATCGTGGTCCTCGCGTCCTCCGACGACCCCTACGCGGTCAGGTCGGCCTTCCAGGCGGGCGCCCAGGCGTACCTCCTGAAGTCCGCCTCGCCGATGGTGGTCACCGACGGGGTGCGCAGGGTCCTCGACGGCGGCGTCTACGCAGACCCGAGCGTCGCGCCCGTGCTCGCTGCGGGCACCCGGGTCCCGGGCACCGACAACACGCCGCGGGAGCTGTCCGCGCGTGAGGTCGAGGTCCTCCAGCTGGTCGCCGATGGCCAGAGCAACAAGGAGATCGGCGAAGCGCTCAGCCTGTCCGCGCTCACGGTGAAGTCCCACCTGTCGCGGATCGGGCGCAAGCTGGGCACCGGGGACCGGGCTCAGATGGTCGCGCTGGCCATGCGTGCCGGCGTGATCCGCTGACCGGGTCGCCACACTGAACGGGCCGAACACACCCGCGGGTGGTGCGTTCGTCGTAGGGTCTTCCGCCGTGGACGTACCCTCCGACGAGCCGACCGAACCAACCGGGGCTGATCCGGTGCCGCTGACGGAACCCGCTGATGGGGTCCCGCCCGTGGTGGCCGACGCCCAGGCGCTCCGGCGAGCCGCTGACGCGCTCGCCGGGGCGACCGGTCCGGTCGCGGTGGACACCGAGCGAGCCTCGGGATACCGCTACTCGCAACGCGCTTACCTGGTGCAACTGCGCCGGGCGGGCGCCGGGACCGTGCTGGTCGACCCGATCGCCCTCGGCGGTCGGCTCGACCCGCTGGTCGCGGCGCTGGACGGGACCGAGTGGGTGTTGCACGCGGCGTCCCAGGACCTGCCGTGCCTCGCCGAGCTGGGCCTGCGTCCGAGCGCGCTGTTCGACACCGAGCTGGCGGGCAGGCTGGCCGGATTCGAACGGGTGGCGCTGGGCACGCTCGTGGAGCGGTTGCTCGGCTATCGGCTGGAGAAGGGGCACGGCGCGGCCGACTGGTCGCGCCGGCCCCTTCCCCCGGATTGGCTCAACTACGCGGCGCTGGACGTCGAGCTGCTGGTCGAGCTGCGCGACGTGCTCGAGCGGGAGCTCGAACGCCAGGGCAAGCTGGCGTGGGCGCTGGAGGAGTTCGAGGCCGCCAGGACCGCCCCGCTGCCCAGACCGAGGTCCGAGCCGTGGCGGCGGACCTCGGGCATCCACCGCATCCGCAGCCCCCGCCAACTGGCCGCCGTGCGCTCGCTGTGGGAGACCCGCGACGCGCTGGCCCGGGAGCGCGACATCGCGCCCGGCCGCGTCCTGCCGGACAGCGCGCTGGTCGAGGCCGCGGTGCGCAACCCGCCCGACGAGGCGAGCCTGCTGGCGCTGCCGGTGTTCCGGGGTCGGGCCCAGCGGCGGCTGGTCGCCGTCTGGCTGGGCGCCCTGCACCGCGCCGCCGCACTCCCCCGCGCCGAGCTGCCCGACGCCGCGCAGCAGCACGACGGGCCGCCGCCGGCCAACCGCTGGGCGGACAAGGACCCGGCCGCCGCCGCGCGACTGGCCGCCGCCCGGGTCGCCCTGACCGCCGTGGCCGAGGCCAACACGCTGCCGGTGGAGAACCTGCTGCTGCCGGACCTGGTGCGGCGCACCTGCTGGCAACCCCCGGCGGACACCTCGCCGAAGGGCGTGGCGGCGGTGCTGCGCGCGGGCGGCGCGCGGAACTGGCAGGTCGGGCTGACCGCCGAGGCGCTCTCCGGCGCGCTCGGGGCGCAGCCGCCGGGCTCCGGGGCGGCCTGAGGCCGCCGCACGGACCCGCGCACCGCTCGGACCCCGGGGACACCCGGCTTCGCCCTTGCGCGAGCCCTGCGCGCGCCCTCCGGGAGCCCTGCGCGCGCTTCGGCCCGCGCGGGGCTCGACGGGGTGCGCGCGGGCCGCGCCGGCTCCCAGGCGCCCGCTCCCGGGTGTCGGCTCCCGGGCGCCGGCGGCCCGAGTCGGACCGGTCGCGGCGGCCCGAGGTCGTCCGCCGCGCAGGCGGGCGGGGCGTCGCCGCGCCGGCCGTGGTGGCGCGACCCGGCGCCCGCCCCGCGGAACCCGCCGCCGGTGCGGCCGTCGCCTGCTCCGCCCGTCATGCTGTGCCCGTCACGCTGTGCCCGCCCGGGTTCGCCGCGCTCCCGGCGGCCGGGGCGCCCTGTGACGGAGCCGACAGGGCCGCCACGGTGGTTACCGGTCAGTAACAGGGGCTAGAGTTGTGTTACCGATCGGTAGGAGCAGCGTCCGCCCGATCCCGGACCCACCGCAGGAACAGGTTCGTCACCACAAGTGGAGGAGACGCCGTGGCCGCACCAGCAGCGCCGGCACGCGTTCGGAACGTGGTCTTCGTGGACGGCGTGCGCACGCCGTTCGGCAAGGCCGGCCCCAAGGGGATCTTCGCGGAGACCCGTGCCGACGACCTGGTGGTCAAGGTGATCCGCGAGCTGCTGCGGCGCCACCCCGAGCTGCCGCCCGAGCGCGTGGACGAGGTCGCCATCGCGGCCACCACGCAGACCGGCGACCAGGGGCTGACCATCGGCCGCACCGCCGCGCTGCTGGCGGGCCTGCCGAAGTCGGTGCCCGGCTACGCCGTCGACCGCATGTGCGCGGGCGCGATGACCGCCGTGACCACGGCCGCCAGCGGCATCGCGTTCGGCGCCTACGACGTGGTGATCGCCGGTGGCGTCGAGCACATGGGCCACCACCCGATGGGCGAGGGCGTCGACCCCAACCCGCGCTTCCTGTCCGACCGGATCGTCGACCCCTCGGCGCTGGTCATGGGCTCGACGGCGGAGAACCTGCACGACCGGTTCCCGGCCATCACCAAGGAGCGCGCCGACGCCTACGCCGCCGCCTCGCAGGCCAAGTACGCCGCCGCGGTGCGCGAGGGCCGGATCGGCCCCGAGCTGGTGCCGGTCGCGACCCGCTCCGCCGAGCACGGCTGGGGCCTGGCCACCGCCGACGAGCCGCCGCGCCCCGGCACCACCGTCGAGGACCTGGCGAAGCTCAAGACGCCGTTCCGCCCGCACGGCCGGGTCACCGCGGGCAACGCCGCCGGCCTCAACGACGGCGCGACCGGCTGCATCCTGGCCGACGAGGAGACCGCCGCCGAGCTGGGCCTGCCGGTGGGGATGCGGCTGGTCGGCTACTCGTTCCTGGGCGTCGAGCCCGAGGTCATGGGCATCGGCCCGGTGCCCGCGACGGAGAAGGCGCTCAAGCGCGCCGGCCTGACCGTCGACGACATCGGCCTGTTCGAGATCAACGAGGCGTTCGCCGTGCAGGTGCTCGCCTTCCTCGACCACTTCGGCATCGCCGACGACGACCCGCGGGTCAACCGGTGGGGCGGCGCGATCGCGACCGGCCACCCGCTGGCCTCGTCCGGCGTGCGGCTGATGACGCAGCTGTCGCGCCAGTTCGCCGAGCGCCCGGACGTGCGCTACGGCATCACCACCATGTGCATCGGCATCGGCATGGGCGGCACCGTGATCTGGGAGAACCCGAAGTGGGACGGAACGCAGCGGAACGGGGAGGGCAAGTGAGCGGGCTGACCGCCGAGCAGGCCGAGGAGCTGTTCCCCGACGAGGTCGTCACCACCGCGCGCACCCGGCTGGTCTCCGTGCCCGGCCTGCCGGGCCGGGTGGCGCTGATCACGCTGGACAACGGCCACGACCACACCCGCCCCTCCACCTTCGGCCCGCAGTCGCTGGTGAGCCTGGCCGCGGCGTTCGACGAGGCCGCGGCGGCGTCCCCGGTCGCGATCGCCGTGACCGGCAAGCCGTTCGTGTTCGCCGTGGGCGCCGACCTGACCGCGGTGGAGGGCGCGTCGGCCCGCGAGCAGGCCCTGGTCATCGGCCGGCTCGGGCACGAGGTGTTCCGCCGGTTCACCGACTCGCCGGTCCCGACCTTCGCCTTCGTCAACGGCGCGGTCATGGGCGGCGGCCTGGAGCTGGCGCTGTCCTGCCACTACCGGACGCTGGCGTCGAACGCGGCGGCCATCGCGCTGCCCGAGGTGTTCCTCGGCCTGTTCCCGGGCTGGGGCGGCACGCAGCTGCTGCCCAACCTGATCGGCCCGGACGCCGCGGTCACCGTGATCTTCGAGAACGCGCTGAACCAGAACCGGATGCTCAAGCCGGCGCAGGCGCTGGAGCTGGGCATCGCCGACGTGCTGCTCGACTCGGCCGACTACCTGGAGCAGTCGCTGCTGTGGCTGGCCTCGGTGGTGCGCGGCGAGGTCGTGCCGGCCCGCCGGGAGATCGACCGCGGCCCGGCCTGGGACGCCGCGGTGGCCCGGGCCCGCGCCATCGTGGAGGGCCGGACCAAGGGCGCCTCCCCCGGCGCGCTCAAGGCGCTGGAGCTGCTGGAGCTGGCGCGCTCCGGCGACCTGGACGCCGGGTACGCCGCCGAGACCGAGGCGCTGGCCGACGTCGTGATGAGCGACGAGCTGCGGGCCGGGCTGTACTCGTTCAACCTCGTGCAGAAGCGGGCCAAGCGGCCGGCCGGCGCGCCGGACCGGTCGCTGGCGCGCAAGGTCACCAAGGTCGGCGTCGTCGGCGCGGGGCTGATGGCGTCGCAGATGGCGCTGCTGTTCGCGCGGCGGCTGGAGGTGCCGGTGGTGCTCACCGACGTCGACCAGGCGCGGCTGGACAAGGGCGTCGGCTACGTGCACGGCGAGGTCGACAAGCTGCTGGGCAAGCGCCGGGTGTCGCCCGACCAGGCGAACCGGCTCAAGGCGCTGGTCACCGGGTCGCTGGACAAGGCGGCGTTCGCCGACGCGGACTTCGTCATCGAGGCCGTGTTCGAGGACCTCGACGTCAAGCGCGGGGTGTTCGCCGAGGTCGAGCGGTTCGTCTCGCCGGAGGCGGTGCTGGCGACCAACACCTCGTCGCTGTCGGTCACGGACATGGCGGCGGGCCTGCGGCACCCCGAGCGGGTCGTGGGCTTCCACTTCTTCAACCCGGTCGCGGTGATGCCGCTGCTGGAGGTCGTGCGCGCCGAGCGGACCGACGACGCGACCCTGGCGACGGCGTTCGCGGTGGGCAAGCAGCTCAAGAAGTCCGCGGTGCTGGTCAAGGACGCCCCGGCGTTCGTGGTGAACCGGCTGCTGACCCGGTTCATGGGCGAGGTCGTGAAGTCCATCGACGAGGGCACCCCCTTCGAGGTGGCGGACAGGGCGACCGAGTCGCTGGGCCTGCCCATGTCGCCGCTGGTGCTGCTGCAGCTCGTCGGCGCGCCGGTGGCCCTGCACGTGGCGGAGACCATGCACGGCGCGTTCCCCGACCGCTTCGGCGTCTCGGAGAACATGAAGGCGTTCGTGGCGGCGGGCAAGAACGCCGTGTGGCAGTGGGACTCGTCGGGCCGGCAGACCGTGGACCCGGAGGTCCAGCGGCTGTGGCGGTTCGGCGACCAGCCGTTGACCGGCGAGGAGGTCAGGGCGCGCGCCCTGGAGGCGCTGGCCGAGGAGATCCGCCTGATGCTGGACGAGGGCGTGGTCGCCGAGGCGCAGGACATCGACCTGTGCATGATCCTGGGCGCGGGCTGGCCGTTCTGGCTGGGCGGCATCACCCCGTACCTGGACCGCTCGGGCGTCTCCGAGAAGGTGACCGGCAAGCGGTTCCTGGCTCCCGGAGTGGCCTCGCTGCCCGCCTGACCCGCCCGGCCCGCCGCCGCGCCCGGCTCCCCGCGGGGAGCCGGGCGCGCTGCGTCACCGGGGTGTTGCTGCGGGCGTGTGCTCCTGCTCGGGCAGCCGGGTGAGGATCGCTCACCCCCGCGCGGTGTGGACGATCTTGTGGGGATGACCCCGCACCGCCGCCGGGCGCGCGCCCGGCTGCCCCGGCCGGATCCCGTGCACGTGCAGGAGCTGGTCGAGCACCTGCGCGCCGACCGCTCCTGGCGCGACGAGGTGGCCCGCCGCCTGGTCGCCCGGCTGGACCAGCGGCTGGTCCGCTCGGCCAAGGCCGGCGGCTGCCGCCCCCTGGCGCAGGTGGCCGAGCAGCTGGACAGCCAGCCCTGCGTGGACCTGGGCCCCGGCGCGCCCCACCAGCTGGCCAAGGCCGTGTACGAGCAGGTCCCGCTGCGCGGCGCCGCGCGGCTGCGGCACACCGCCCGCAGCCTGCGCGTGCTGGGCGTGTACCTGTGCGGCGAGGACCTCGCCCGGTGCCCCTGCGCCGCCGCCCTGGCGCGCGACCCGCGGCAGGCGAGCGTCGACCGGGTGGTGCCGGGGGCGCTGGACGGGGCCGGGTTCTAGTGGGCTGGTCCCGGTCGACCACGATGGGCGGACGCGGCCGGCGCGGCGTTTCGGCGTCCGGCGGCCGGGGCACAGGTGACTACCATGGGTGAGATCAGGATCGGCACCTCGGGGTGGCGCTACCCGCAGTGGCGCGGCGACTTCTACCCGCGGGGCCTCCAACAGCGGCTGGAGCTGGAGTTCCTGTCGCGCACGATGAACACCGTCGAGGTCAACGGGTCCTTCTACGGCCTGCGCAAGCCCTCGGACTACCACTCGTGGCACGCCAGGACGCCGGACGACTTCCTGTTCGCCGTCAAGGGGCACAAGGAGATCACCCACCTGCGGCGGCTGCGGGACGTCGGGGGCGCGGTGGCGGAGTTCTTCGCCTCCGGCGTGCTCGACCTGGGCCACAAGCTCGGCCCCGTCCTGTGGCAGCTGCCGCCGACCCTGCCCTACCGCCCCGAGCGGCTGGCGGCGTTCCTCGACCACCTGCCCGGCCCGCCCGTGCGGCACGCCCTGGAGGTCCGGCACGCCGGCTACCTGGTGCCCGAGCTGGTCGAGCTGCTGACCGCGCGCGGCGTGGCGCTGGTGGTGGCGGAGTCCGCGGGCCGCTTCCCCCAGCCCGAGGTGCTGACCGCCGACTTCGCCTACGTGCGGCTGCACGGCGACGAGGAGCTGTACGTCAGCGGGTACTCCGACGAGGCGCTGGACCGCTGGGCGGCGAAGGTCCGGGCGTGGTCGCGGGAGCGCGACGTGTACGTCTACTTCGACAACACGATGCACGGGGCCGCCCCGCACGACGCCCGCGCCCTCGCCGCGCGCCTGGCCTGAGGCGCGGCGGCGGCCGGGGGTCCGGGTGCCCGGGCCGGCGGAGTGCCCGGGCACAGGTGGAGCCGTGGTCACCAGCGGAGTCGGTTACAAGCGGGGTCGGTTACAAGCGGGGTCCGCGGTCGCAGGCGGGCACGCGGTCGCGGGTCGGGTGCCCGTTGCCGTTGCCGTTGCCGGTGCCGTTGGCCGGTCGCAGGCGGGGCACGCGGTCCAGCTCGACGCCGAAGTACCGGGCGTGCGCCTCGATGATCCCCGCGTCGTCCAGCTCCTCCTCCCGCCGGACGCCGTCCTTGGTGACGATCAGCCTGCTGCCCGCGACCGTCACCCGCCCGTCCGGCGTGGGCAGCGAGCACGTCGCGCCGCGCCGGAAGATCGAGTCCGGCCAGGTCTGCTGGTACCAGCAGGTGGCGCGGAACTCCTCCAGCCGGCGCGGGCGCAGCTCCAGCCGGTACTGCGCCTCGCCGTCGAACTGCACGTCGATGTCGCCCTCGGGGGTGTCGACCAGCCGGAACACCCCGGCGGGGTCGTGCTGGTCCTCCCGGCTGAGCAGGTCGAGCGGCCGGAACGAGAACCGCCCGAAGCCGACGTCGACCAGCAGGTCGCCGACCCGCAGCGCCATGTGGTCGAACGGCGGCCCGAGCACCCCGTCCATGAACACCTTGGCCGACAGCATCTGCACGTCGTGCCCGAGCGCGGTCAGCAGCGCCGCGAACGCCCCGTTGAGCTCGTAGCAGAACCCGCCCCGCCGGCGGCGGATGATCTTGTCGACGAGCACGTCCTCGGTGAGCGTGATGGTCTCGCCGAGGTGGATGCTCAGGTTCTCGTAGGGCACCGCGGACACGTGCCGCGCGTGCAACTCGTGCAGCGTGCTGTCGCGGGAGGCGCCGATCCGGTCCAGGTACTTGTCAACGATCTGTGGATCCATGAGGACAAACTTGCACGGTCCACCGCCCTGGAGGTCAATGGGAATGTGACCCGTATCGGCACGTCGGGCAGGTCGTACCACCCGCAGAGGCACTTTTCCTGCCCGAAAGGGCTACATCGGAAGCACGAGGCAGGGTGCCCGTCTCGCTTGGTCCGCTCGGCGGAGGGCGGCCACCGGCAGCCGTCCCCGCGTCGGCGGCGGGCCCCGGGCGGCGCCGACCGGTCCCCGGCCGACCGCCCGCGCGATGCGTAGCGCCTCGCCGGACCGGGCGGCGCGCCTGGCGCTGGTGCTGCTGCGCGACGGCGACCGCTGCGCTTGGTGCCGCCGGGCGTTCACCGGGCAGGTCACGCCGACCAGCGACCACCTCGTGCCCAAGGTGAAGGGCGGGCCGTCGTGGCTGGAAAACGAGGTCGCCGCGTGCCGCCGCTGCAACCGCGAGCGCGGCCACCGCGGCCCGGCGGACTGGCTGGCCGAGTGCGAGCGCCGCGGCTGGTCCCCGGACCGCGGCCGGGTGACGGACCTGCTGGTCGGCCTGCGCGAGGCCATCGCCCACCGCGGCGGCCAGCGCCGCGCCCGCCCGTACGTCGAGGCCCAACTGCGTCGCCTGCGCCGCTGACCACACCTTCAGGTGAAACCCGCCTCCCCACCCAACCGAACCGGGCCGCCCACCACGACCCTGTCCGGGTGGAGGTGGGCCCATGTCGAAGCGAGCCCTGCTGACCGCGCTGACCGCCGCGGCGGCCACCCTCGCGCCCGCCGGCAGCGCGACGGCGACCCCGGTCTGCGACCGGGGCGAGTTCTGCGCGTGGTCGGGCACGGACTACCAGGGCGCGGTGCAACGCCTCGACCTGGAAACCGCCAACCCGGGCGAGTGCATCCCGTTCGCGGACGACCTGGTGGCCCGGTCGTTCGTGAACAACCTGACGCGCGACACGTCGGTGTTCCAGGGCGCCACCTGCTCGACCGAGGCGGAGTTCACCACCTACCCGGGCAAGGGCACCTACGTCCCCGACGCGCCGTTCGTCGTGCGGGCGATCCAGGTCTGGGGGCCTTGAGCCGGGGCGCCCCCGCCCCCGGACCGCGACCTCACACAGCGGACTCCCGCCATCCGCCTGTTCGCGGTCGCCCACACGTCACCTGCCTCAGCGCACGGGTGAAATGAACCGGGCTCACATCCATAGCTACGTCATCAGGGTGAACTCGCACCAGGAACTGATCGTTGTGCGCCCACCCGTGCCTTCCCTCGGGATACTGCACTGGCAAGCAGGCCGACTATCGCGTGTCTCCAACACGCGGCATGCGCATGTCGCGAGTCCACTACGTACGGCAATGCCTGATCAGCTGAACGTGACAGCGGTGCGAGAAGGGAATCCGATGCCTTTCCTGGCGGACGGCAGCGGTGGCGGCGCCGGCACCGTCGCTCCGGTGGCCATGCAGGTGGAGCCCGGGCAGATCCTCGCCCTCAAAGCCCGGTACGAGGCCGTGCGGGACATGGTCCAGGACTTCCTCCACGGAAGCCGGGAGGACCTGCGGGGAAGAGCACTCGCCGACGACGACGTGTCGAAGGACGCGGCGGACGCGTTCCGCCGGAACGCCGGGATGGCCCTGGACGTCACCGTGCGGTTCCTGGACGAGCTGAACCTCAACATCGACCAGCTCGACCAAGCCGCGAAGACGTACCGCTCGGTCGAGGACCGCAACACGACCGACCTGCAGCAGAACAGGGGTGTCTGACGGTCATGCGACGCCTCCTGCCGACCTCGGTCGCGGCTCTCGGCCTCGTGCTGACAGCTTGCGCGCCCGGCACCACCGGCTCCCCGACGCCGGGGAGCACCCCGCCGGCGCCGGAGTCGACCTCCACCCCGACGTCGTCGCAGCGTCCGCGGGAGATCAAGCTCGACGGCAAGGACGCGTGCCAACTGCTGAGCTCCGACCAGCTGCCGGCGCTGAGGATCGACCGGCCCGGCAAACCGCGCGAAAGCGACCTGTACCAGGCCACCGGGTGCAGCTGGACCGTGACCGGCGCGGGCAACAGCCTGGTCCCGGTGACGAAGGAGGGCATCGAGGTCTGGACCGCCGGCAAGCGCGAGGGCCGACCCGCGGTGATAGAACCCGTTCTCGGGTTCCCGGCGATAAGCGTCACGCTGCCGACCGATGAACTCCGGTGCGATGTCATGGTCGACACCTCCGAAGGCCAATACCTGACAGCCGGGTTCGACGTCACACCCAGTTATCGGGACGAATTCCCCGAGCCGTGCGACGGAGCCCGCCGATTGGCCGAGGCCGCGATGCAGAACCTGCTGAAGTGAGGGGCATCCAGTGACGGAGATCGGCAACCACAACTTCGACGCCCAGTCGCACCGGCAGCTCTACGACCGCATCCACGGCGGTCCCGGCTACGCCGCCGCCCAGCCCGTGGACGACGCGTGGAACAGCTTCCGCGCGGTCATGGGCAACGCCAAGGCCGAACTGGAGTCCGCGATCAAGGACGCCGGGGCCGTCTGGATCGGCGCGGCGGGCGAGCGGTTCGGCAGCGGTTCCGCGCCGCTGGTGCAGTGGGCCGAGGACGCCCGCACGGCCGGGGTGGAGACGCACAACGCCTTCTCGGCGCAAGCCTCCCACTACATCGGGGCCAGGACGACCATGCCCGAGCCGGTGCGGGTGACCTCCACGGCCAACGACGACTACTTCGGCATCCCCGCCGGCTTCACGCACCTCGTCGGCGGGCAGACCGACCAGGACGTCCAGGAGCAGCAGGCGAACGAGGCCAAGCGCGAAGCGGTCCGCGTGATGAACGGCTACCGCGACGGCGCGTCCTCCGCGGTCGGCGCGCTCGGCACGTTCGTCCCGCCACCGCAGGTGGTCACGCAGGTCGTGGAGCCGAAGTTCGAGCAACCCCAGGCCCACGAGCAGTACACGCCGCAGCTGTCCGACCACCGGTCCGTCGGCACGAGGTCGCTCCAGCAGCACCAGACCGCCCAGCCGCCGGTCGCGCCGCCCCCGGTGCTCCCGCCGGACGGGGGCGTCCCGGACGGGAGGGACACGGGCAGGGGCGACACGGGCAGGGGCGACACGGACCTCTCCGACGCCCGGCCGCCCGTGGACGTCGCACCGCGGCCCAACCCCGCACCGCTCCCGCCGCCCACCCAGGCGCCCCCGCCGATCACCGGCCCGTACCCGCCGCCGTTGCTCAAGCCGGGCCCGCCGAACCACCGGGACCGGGCGACCGCCCGCCCCGGCCCGCCGCCCCGACCGATCGACGACACCCGGAACACGCGACCGCCCAGAGGTTCCGGCGGACCGCCCACCGGCGGCGGCCCGGCCGCGGGTGGCTCGTCGACCGGTGGCGCCCCGAGGTTCGGCGGCGGACCGCCCGGCGCCCCGGGCCCGACCGGCCAACCACCCGGCCCCGGCGGCTCGTCGGGCGTCGCCCCGGACGGACCGGCCAACCGCCCCGGCGCCGCGGCCAACCCGGTCCGGGGCGCGGCGGGCGCGACGCCGATGGGCGGCGGCGTGATGGGCGCTCCGCAGCGCGGCCGGGGCGAGGACGACCTCGAGCACAGGACCGCCCCGTACCTGGAAGAGCTGTCCGACGTCTGGGGCGAGGACGACTCCCCGCGCGTCGCGCCGCCGGTGATCGGAGAAGACGACAGGTGAGATCCGCTCTGTCCCGGCTGGAGTTCGACCTGTGCTGGGACCACCTGGAACTGGGCGAGTACCCCACGATCCTGTCGATCCCCTCGCACGGCGCGACCCTGGACGAACGCCGGGCGCTGTTCGACGGCGCCTGGCGCGCGCTGGCCGCCCGCGGCCTGGTCGAGCGCGGCGCGCTGGACGCCCGCCTGGCGGGGTGGCTGGAACTGCTGGCCCGCCCCGACCGGGAGGTCGACGCCCGGTTGCGCCCGGCCGACGGCCCCCGGACGAGGGCGGTGGCGGCGGCGCGGCGCGGACGGGCCGTGCTGGCCGTGCTGACGGCGGAAAGCCTCGTCCTGGAACCGATCCACGAGACGATGCTGGCCGACGCCGTGGTGTCCCTGCTGCCACCGCACCAGGCGCCCCGCTCGCGGTCGATCAGCCTGCCCGCCGCGGACCTGGAGAGGGCCGCCGCGGCGGCGGGCGAGTCGGTCTCCCGGCTGGAGGTGGCGTTGCGGGACACCGGCCTGCCGCGGCCGGACGCGCAGAAGGTCGCCTCGGTGCTGGGCGGCGTCGTGCGGATGGGCCAGTTCGGCACGGCGGTCCGCCCGGCGCGCAACGGCGTGCCGGGACCGCGGCGGCGCGGCGCGTACGCCGTGTCGTTCTACGACACCGCGGAAGGCCGGTGGCAGTTCACCCGCCGCCCCTCCGGCGACGGCCGCGAGTGGTCGACCCTGAGCCCGGCCGACCACGGGCGCCTCGTCCACGCGGTGTCGGAACTGCTGGCGGCCACCGGCTGAGTCGACCACCGCCGAAGCCGCCGGCGCCGACCGGGCGGGCCGGCGTCGACCTCCGTTGTGCATCCGTCCGGCGGAGTGCACGCTGTGCGGAAGACCCGACCCACCCGGAGGTATGACGAAGTGGAACGAGCCCTCACCGCCGCCGAGCTGTTCGACGCCGTCGGTCGTGGTTACGAGGAGGCTTTCGGGCGGCCGCCGGCCGTCGACGCCGCCGTCCGGCTGCTCCTCGACCGCCTCCCGGACAGCGCCCGCGTCCTGGACATCGGCAGCGGCACGGGGCGGCCGGTCGCGGCGGAGTTGGCGGCTGCCGGGCACCGGGTGCTCGGGGTGGACGTGTCGAAGGAGATGGTGGCGATCGCGCGGGACCAGGTGCCCGACGCCGACTTCGTCCACGCCGACATCCGCGAGTGGGACTCGGCCGCCGGGTCGTGGGACGCCGTGTGCGCGTTCTTCCCGTTCCTCCAGATGACCCGGGGCGAGACCGTCCGCGTGCTGGAGGGCGTCGCGCGGTGGTTGAAGCCCGGCGGGGTGCTGGCGATGATCACCGTGCCGATGGACGTCGAAGGGCTCGAAGTGCCGTTCCTCGGCCACACCGTGCGCATCACCAGCTTCGCCGAACCCGACCTGCTCCGGCTCGTGGAACGCGTCGGGCTCGACGTGGTGGAGAAGACCAGCGTGGTGTTCTCCCCCGACCGGGAGGGCCAGCCGGACGAGGAGCACCTGCTGGTCGTCGCCACCCGCGGCACCACTCCACCGCAGCCCTGACGCGCCCCGCGAACGGGCGCAGGGCGCCGCGCGCACGGCGCCCCGACGGGGTGCGGTGCGCGACCGGACGACCACCGTGTGATAGCGATGCAGGCATGACCAACAGCCTGGAAGACCTGCGCGACGCCCTGCGCCGGTTCGCCGCCGCCCGTGACTGGGACGACTACCACACGCCCAAGAACCTGGTGATGGCGCTGTCGGCGGAAGTCGGCGAGCTGACCGACCTGTTCCAGTGGCTCACCCCCGAGCAGGCCGCCAAGGCCATGGAGGACCCGGAACTCGCCTGGAACGTCCGCGACGAGCTCGCCGACGTGGTGCACTACCTCGTGCGCCTCGCGGACAAGCTCGACGTCGACCTCGTCGACGCCGCGTTCGCCAAGATCGACCGCAACGAGCGGCGCTTCCCGACCGGAGACCTCCGGCCGGTCGAATGAGTCGAATGAGTCGAATGAGGGGGCCATGGACCTGCAGTCCCTGGACACGCTGCACCTGCACCAGAAGATCACCATGATGGTGAACCGCTACGAGGCGTTCGCCGACGACGGCGCCGGCGGACCCGGGCAGCTCGTCGGGTTCGTCGAGCAGAAGCGCCTGGCGTTCAAGGAGGAGGTGACCATCTACACCGACTCCGGCAAGCACTCCGTCCTCGCCGGGTTCAAGGCCCGCAAGGTCATCGACCTCGGCAGCGGCTACGACGTCACCGACGGCGACGGCCGGCCCATCGGGTCGTTCCGCAAGGACTTCGGCAAGTCGCTGGTGAACTCGACGTGGCACCTCGACGCGCCGGGCGCGGGCGCCGCCACCGGCCGGGAGCGCAACCAGGGCATCGCCGTGCTGCGCCGGATCTGGGGCTTCCTGCCGTTCGTCAACGACCTGCCCTTCCCGTTCCGCTACCACTTCGACTTCGTCCGCGACGGTGCGCCGGTGTTCAGCGTGGACAAGAAGACCTGGCTGCGCGACCACTACCTGATCCGCGTCCAGGACCCGGCGGTCGACCGCCGCCTGGTCATCGCCCAGGCCGTCGCCGTCGACGCGCTGCAGTCCCGCTAGACGTAGGTCAGCAGCAGCAGGAGCAGGGACACCAGCAGAACCATCCCGAGCAGAGCGGACACCCACGCGGGCGAGGCCGCCGGGGGCCTCGCCGTCACGTGCCTGCCCTGCCGCCTACGCGGTAGCCAGCACACCGCAGCCTCCCCCGCGCCCCATCCCCGGTCGTTCATGCGCCCCACGCTAGGAACGCGGGCGCGGTGCCGCGGGCGCGTCACCCGGACGCCCCACCGGGATCGCTCGGGCAGCGGTACGGACCACGAAATCGGTGACAGGGGCCAGGAGGACGGATTCGTGCAGGTGACAGTGGTCGGCGCCGGTATCGCCGGAGTGGCGTGCGCGCGAGCGCTCCACACCGCCGGGGTGACGGTCCGTGTTCTCGAACGGGGGCGCGTGTGCGGCGGGCGGATGGCGACGAAGCGGTACGGCGGCCGCCGGGCCGACATCGGCGCGGGGTACTTCACCGCGTCCTCGCCGCGGTTCGCCGCCGTGGCTGAGGGGTGGCGCGACGCGGGGCTGGCGCGCGAGTGGACCGACACGTTCGCCGTCCACTCGGCCGGCGGGCGCGGCACGACCACCGGCCCGGTGCGGTGGGCCGCGCCGGGCGGGCTGCGCTCGCTGGTCGAGCGGCTGGCGGTCGGGCTCGACGTGCGCACCGGGCACCAGGTCGAGTGGGTGGAGCCCGGCCCGCGCGTCGACGGGACCGCCGCGGACGCCGTCGTGCTGGCCATGCCGGGGCCGCAGGCGGCACGGCTGCTGGACCCGCGGCTGGGCGGCACGCGGCACGCCGCCCAGCGCCAGGACTGGCTGCCGGCGCTCGTCGCCACGCTGCGGCACGAGGAGCGGCAGTGGGACTTCCGCGGGGCGTTCGTCAACGACCACCCGGTGCTGTCCACGGTGTTCGACGACGGCACCCGGCGCGGGGACGGCGCTCCCGTGCTGGTGGCCCACACCACCGCCGAGTTCGCCGAGCCGTTCTCGTCCGACCCCGGGGCCGCGGCCGGCGAGGTGGAGGAGGCCGTGCGGCGGCTGCTCGGCCTGCCACGCCCGGCGGTGCGGGTCGACGTGCACCGGTGGACGTTCGCCCGACCCGGCGCGCCCGGCTCGGCGCCGTTCCACTTCGGCGCGGACCGCATCGGGATCGCCGGTGACGCGTGGGGCACGCCGAAGGTCGAGACCGCGTGGCTGTCCGGCACCCTGCTCGGCGAGGAGATCGTCGCCGCGCTCGGCTGAGAAGGCGGTCCCGCCGAGAACGGCCGGTGGGAACGCCGAAAGCCCGTAGGGGGCACCCGGAGCCGGGTGCCCCCTACGGGGAAGGAATGTTCGGCGGCGTCCTACTCTCCCACACCCTCACGAGTGCAGTACCATCGGCGCTGGAAGGCTTAACTACCGGGTTCGGAATGGGACCGGGTGTTCCCCCTCCGCCATGACCACCGAAACACTA
>Ga0196958_10000063_pt1 | contig 44223 bp, 33 predicted proteins | sample S1v_10metaG_FD_148654 | JGI IMG/M metagenome (GOLD analysis project Ga0196958, IMG submission 148654) | Soil microbial communities from Anza Borrego desert, Southern California, United States - S1+v_10 | ecosystem: Environmental > Terrestrial > Soil > Desert | place: USA: California | collected... | reverse complement strand
CACCCGGATCGGTGCGTAACCCAAGTATGAAGAGCGGCCGGGAGGCCCCCAAGGAGGAGGGAAGTGCGTCGTGTTCTCCCCGTACGGCCTGCCGGAGGCAATCATCTTTGTCGGGGGGTGTCAAGCGGTGAAGCGTGCTTGACACCCCCCGACAAAGATGATTGGGCTGCGCCCAGGCCGTACGGGGAGAACACGAGGCACACGGCTGCGCTGAAGCGCCGCCGCGCGGGGCGCGGCTCGAGTCGAAAGTCGTGTACTAGGCGTTCCAAGCCACCGGCAGGCTGTGCACGCCGTAGATCAGCATGTCGCTGCGCATCGGGACCTCCGAAGCGGGCAGGTCCAGTCGCAGGCCGGGCAGCCGGCGCAGCAGCTCGGTGAAGCCGGTCGCCATCTCCACCCGGGCCAGCTGCTGGCCGAGGCACTGGTGGATGCCGTGCCCGAAGGCCAGGTGCGAGGGGCGCGGCCGGGTGACGTCCAGGTCGTCGGGTGCGCTGTGGGTGCGCGGGTCGCGGTTGGCCGCGGGCACCGAGATGATCACCGTGGAGTCGGCGGGGATGGTCACGCCCGCGATCTCGACCTCCTCCAGCGTCAGGCGGACGGGGCCGAGGTGCACGATCGACAGGTAGCGCAGCAGCTCCTCCACCGCCGCCGGCACCAGGCTCGGGTCGGCGCGCAGCGCGGCCAGCTGCTCGGGGTGCTCCAGCAGCGCGAAGGTCCCCAGCGCGAGCATGTTGGCCGTGGTCTCGTGCCCGGCGACGAGCAGCAGGGTGGAGATGTTGACCAGCTCGTCGTCGGTCAGGTCGGGTGCGTCCTGGATGAGCCCGGACAGCAGGTCGTCGGCGGGCTCGGCGCGCTTGGCCCGCACCAGGCCGAGCATGAACCCGCGCAGCTCGTCACTGGCCTTGAGCACGTCGTCGACCGAAGCGTCGAGCCGGAGCAGGGTGGCCGACCGCTCCTGGAACTCGGCGCGGTCCTCGTAGGCGACGCCGAGCAGCTCGCAGATCACCAGCGACGGCACCGGCAGGGCGAACGCCGGCACCAGGTCGGCCCGGTTGCCGGCCGCGACCATCTCGTCCAGGTGCCGGGTGACGATCTCGTGCACGCGGGGTTCGAGCTGCCGCATCCGCCGCACGGTGAACTGACCCGTGAGCAGCTTGCGGTAGCGGGTGTGGTCGGGTGGGTCCAGGGTGAGGAAGTTGCCCGCGCGGACGGAGTCGTCCGACAGCCGCTCGCGCAGCGCGGCCGGCAGCCTGTCCAGCACGCGCCTGCTGCGCAGGCGGTCGGAGCTCAGCCGGGGGTCGGCGAGGGCGGCGCGCGCCTCGTCGTAGCCGGTGACCAGCCAGGTCGGGTCGCCGTCGTCCGTGGTGAACCAGTGCACGGGCCCCTGGGCGCTCAGCTCGGACTGGCGGGTCGCCGGGTCGAACGGGCGGTCGGGCGCGCGTGCGGTGAGCTCGGGCGGCAGCCGCAGCGCCAGCCTGTCCTGGTTGCCTTCGTGTTCCGGGGAGACGGTGGGGCTGGTCATCCGCGAGTCCCGTTCCCGACCCGGGGTGACCGGGCCGCTGCTCAGGGTGTTGGTAACACACGGTACCAAAACCTGCACACTGTGCAGCTTTCTCAGGCGAGCGCTTCGGCGACCCACTCGGCGAGCGTCCGGTCGGGGTGCTCCAGCCAGTGCGCGGTGGCCGCGCGCAGGGCGGCGAGGAACGTCGCGGCGAGCACCCGGGAGCGCAGCTCGTCCGCGCCGCGCGCGGCCACCGCGGCGGCCAGGTCCCGCTCGACCGCGGCGTGGGCGGCGACCTGGTGGGCGACCAGGCTGGGGTGCCCGCGCAGCAGCCGCCGCTGCGCCACCCAGGCCGGGTCGAGCCGGTCGCTCTCGGCCAGCAGGCCGGCCGCGGCGCCGGCCAGCGCGGCGCGCGGCGGCTCGTCGGCCGGGCGGGCGCGGACCAGGTCGAGCAGGCGCCGCAGGCGCAGCAGGTCGCCGTGGAAGAGGGCCTCCTCCTTGCCGGCGAAGTAGTTGGAGAACGTGCGGCGGGAGACCTCGGCGGCGTCCGCGATCGCCTCGACGGTGACCCGCTCCGGCCCGTGCTCCAGCGCCAGCCGCAGCGCGGCCTCGTGCAGCGCCAGGCGGGTGGCGGTCTTCTTGCGCTCGCGCAGCCCTGTGTCCATCGCCACCCCAGGCTACTGGATTTCCCACTGGGAAAACTTGCACGTTGGGCAAGTTTGATAGATGCTTGTAGTAAGCAAGCATTTCTCCGGGGAGGGGTCGACGTGGACACCAGCCCGCACCGCGAACTCGTCGAACGGCTGCGCGAGCTGCTCAAGGTCGTGCGCATGGTGCGCAACCAGCGCACGGACCGGTACCCGCCGGTGCCGACGGGCCTGGTCGGCACGCTGACGCTGATCGACCGCGCCCGCGGGTGCCACGCCAAGGAGCTGGCGCGGCGGACGGGCCTGGACCCGTCCACCGTCAGCCGGGCGGTGGCCGCGCTGGTCGCGCACGGCCTGGTGGAGCGGCGCGCCGACCCGGCCGACGGGAGGGCCAGCGTGCTGGCCGTCACCGAGGCCGGGCACGCGGCGCTCGCCGAGGCGCGCGACTGGTACGACGACCTGATGACCCGGGTGCTCGCGAACTGGGCGCCGGACGAGATCGAGGCCCTGACCTCGGCGCTCGGCCGCCTCACCACGGATGTCGAAGGAGCCCTGGGCTCCACTTTGGAGGCAGCTCGATGAGTGCACCCGCCACCGGCTCGGCCGGCGCGGAGCCGATGAGCCACCGGCAGATCCTGGAAGCGCTCAGCGGGCTGCTGCTGGTGCTGTTCGTGGCGATGCTCAGCGGCACCGTGGTGTCCACGGCGCTGCCGCAGATCATCGGCGCGCTGGACGGGTCGCAGAGCCAGTACACCTGGGTCGTCACGGCGACCCTGCTCACCGCCACCGCGTCCACGCCCATCTGGGGCAAGCTGGCGGACCTGTTCGACAAGAAGACCCTGGTCCAGGCCGCCATCGTGATCTTCGCGGTCGGCTCGGTGATCAGCGGCTTCGCCCAGAGCGCCGGCCAGCTCATCGCGGCCCGCGCGTTCCAGGGCATCGGCGTCGGCGGGCTGCAGGCGCTGGTGCAGGTGGTGATCGCGGCGATGATCCCGCCCCGCGAGCGCGGCCGGTACAACGGCTACCTGGGCGCGGTCATGGCGGTCGCGACGGTCGGCGGCCCGCTGCTGGGCGGGCTGATCGTGGACACCTCGTGGCTGGGCTGGCGCTGGTGCTTCTTCATCGGCGTCCCGGTGGCGCTGCTGGCGCTGTTCGTGCTCCAGGCGACGCTGAAGGTGCAGAGCGTCCGGCGGCCGGGCGTCCGGATCGACTACCTGGGCGCGACCCTGATCACCGCCGGCGTGTCGGTGCTGCTGATCTGGATCTCGTTCGTGGACGGCTCGTTCGCGTGGGTGTCGTGGCAGACCGCCGCCATGGTCGGCGGCTCGGTGCTGCTGCTGGCGCTGGCGGTGCTCGTGGAGTCCCGCGCGGCGGAGCCGGTGGTGCCGCTGGGGATCGTGAAGCGGCGGACGACGGCGCTGGCGATCCTGGCGAGCGTCGCGGTCGGCATGGCGATGTTCGGCGGCGCGGTGTTCCTGGGCCAGTACTTCCAGATCGGGCGCGGCTACACGCCGACCGAGGCCGGGCTGCTGACCATCCCGATGATGGCGGGCGTGCTGGGCGCGTCCATCGTCAGCGGCCGGATGATCACCCGCAGCGGGCGCGTCAAGCCCTACATCGTGACGGGCGCGGTCGTCCTGGTGATCGGGTTCGCGGCGCTGGGCACGATCGACCACCAGACCTCGCTGGTGCTGGTGGGCGGCGCGATGCTGCTGGTGGGCACCGGCGTGGGCATGACCATGCAGAACCTGGTGCTGGCGGTGCAGAACACGGTGCCGCTGCGCGACATCGGCTCGGCCAGCGCGACCGTCGCGTTCTTCCGCTCGCTGGGCGGCACGATCGGCGTGTCGGTGCTGGGCGCGGTGCTGGCCCGCGACGTGCAGGACCGCATCACCAGCGGGCTCGCGGCGGCCGGCGTGCCGAGCACGGGCGCCGGCAGCGGCAGCCTGAACCTCGCCGCGCTGCCGGAGCCGGTGCAGAACATCGTGCGCGCGGCCTACGGCGACTCGACCGGGCACGTCTTCCTGATCTCGGCGTGCATCGCCGTGGTGGGCGTCGTCGCGGCGCTGCTGCTCAAGCCGGTGACGCTGCGGTCGAGCCTGGACCTGTCCGAGGCGAAGGAAGAGGTCGGGACCGGCGTCTGAGACCGGTCGCGACGCGGGGGGCGGGGCGCCGGGCGGCGCCCCCCGCGCGTTCGGCGGTCCGGCCCCGCGGCGCGGTGGCCCGGTCGCCGACGCGGGGGCGGGCGGGCCTCCGGTTCCGCAGGACGGGCGCGGTTGACCGCCGTGAACCGCCTCCGCGAGGATTGCCCGCAGTTGACGCCGAACCCCGGGAGCGCGCCGCCGTGCACCACGCGCCGTCCGAACCCGCCCCGGACCGGCGGCACGCGCGCCGGTCGGGGTCCCGCGCCCGCGACGTCTTCGCGGACGTGCCCGCGCGGCCCGCCGAACGCCCTCGGCGGCCGATCGCGAGCGCCCCGTGAGCCGCGTCGGCCTGGCGACCATCGCCCGCGAGTGGGGCCGCATCGGCTGCATCGGCTTCGGCGGCCCGCCCGCCCACATCGCGCTGCTGCGCGACCTGTGCGTGACGCGCCGCAAGTGGCTCGGCGACGCCGAGTTCGAGGAGGGCGTCGCGGCGACCAACCTGCTGCCCGGCCCCGCCTCGACCCAGCTCGCCATCCTGTGCGCGTGGCGGCTGCGCGGCGCGCCGGGCGCGCTGGTCGGCGGGTTCTGCTTCATCGTGCCCGGCCTGGTGCTGATCCTGGCGCTGGCCGCGCTGTTCCTCGCCGCCGACCCGCCGCCGTGGGTGCTCGGCGCCGCCGCCGGCGCGGGGGCCGCCGTGCCCGCCGTCGCGCTGCACGCGGCGTGGGGGCTGGCGCCGGGCAGCTGGCGCAGGGTCGGGCACGTCCGGGCGGCCCGCGCCCGCTGGGTCGCCTACCTCGTGGCCGGCGGCGCGGCGGCGGCGGTGACGGGGCCGTGGCTGGTGCTCGTGCTGGTCGCCGCGGGGGCCGTCGAGACCGCCGTCGGCGCGCCGTCGGGCAAGCGGGCGTCGTGGCCGGTGGTGCTCGCCCTGCCCGCGGCCGGCGGCGGGCTGGGCGCGGTCGCGTGGGTGGCCGCGAAGGTGGGGGCGCTGTCCTACGGGGGCGGGTTCGTCATCATCCCGATGATGCGGCAGGACGCCGTGCACACCTACGGGTGGATGACCGACGCGCAGTTCCTCGACGCGGTGGCGCTGGGGCAGGTGACCCCCGGGCCGGTCGTGCAGACCGTCGCCGTCGTCGGGTACGCCGCGGCGGGCCTGACCGGCGGGCTGCTGGCCGCGGTGGTCGCGTTCGCGCCGTCGTTCGCCTTCGTCATCCTCGCCGGCCCGCGGCTGGAGCGGTTGCGGCACAACCGGACCGCCCAGTCCTTCCTGACCGGCGCGGGCGCGGCGGCCATCGGCGCGATCGCGGGTTCCGCGCTCCCGCTGGCCGGGTCGCTGCACGCCGGGTGGCAGTTCGCCGTCCTCGCCGCCGCGCTGGTCTGGCTGCCGGCGCTGCGGCGGGGCGTGGTCACCGCGCTGCTGGCCGCGGGGGCGGTCGGCGCGCTCACCGCCCTGCTCTGACCGCCGGCGTCGGTGCGGAACCCCTGCGGTGTTCCGCACCGGGGCGGACCGGGGGCGACTATGCACCGTTAGCATCGCCCACACCCGATGCCGCCGACATCGGGTGATGGGGGGATGGGATGACCACCGGGGAGATCCCGGCCGCGGACCTCGCCGGCGCGGACGTCGAGGTGGTCGACGCCCACGTCACCGGGGTGCTCGAACTGCCCGACGCGCCGCCGCGCACCCTGCGGTTCACGCGCTGCCGGTTCGACCGCTCGCCGGTGCTGCGCGAGGCCGCCGTGCGCCGCGTCGAGTTCGACGACTGCGAGCTGCCCGGCCTGGACGCGCGGCGGCTGCGCTGCCGCGGCGACCTCGTGCTGACCCGCTGCTCCGTGCACGGCCCCGTGGAGCTGGGCGACGCGGAGGTCGGCGGGGAGGTCTCGGTGCGCGACAGCCGGGTCGCGGCCCTGCGCGCCCACCGGCTCGCGGTCGGCGGCGACCTGCACCTGGCCGGTTCCGTGCTGGACGGCGCCGACGGCGTCGCCCTCGACGGGCGCGGCATGAGGGTCGGTGGCGGGGTGCTCGGCGAGGACGAGGTGCGCATCGGCGTCACCGCCACCGGGGCCGTCGTGCTGACCGACGCGCGGGTCGGCGGCGCGGTGTCGCTGCGGCAGGCCAGGCTGGCGGACCTGCTGGCCGACCGCGCCCGGCTGACCGGCGACGTCGACCTCACCGAGGCGCGGCTGCGGTCGCTGCGCCTGGTCGGCGCGGTGGTCGGCGGCTCGCTGGTGCTCGGCGCGGTGGAGGTGGAGGAGGACGCGCTGGCCCTGGACCGGCTGCGCGTCGCCGGGGACGTGCACCTGGCGTTCGCGCTGGTCCGGACCGGCGTGCGGCTGGTGGACGCGCGGATCGGCGGCGACCTGCGCGCGGTGCGGGCCGAGCTGCGCGGCATCCGCGGGGCGCGGGCTCGGGTCACCGGGGACGTCGACCTGGCGCAGGCCCGCAGCGACGAGGGCGTGCGGCTGGCGGGGGTGGACGTCGGCGGGCGGGTGGACCTGTCGGGGGCGGCGCTGCACGGCCCCGGCGGCGTGGCGCTGGACCTGCGGGGCGCGCGCGTCGGCGAGGAGCTGGAGCTGGCCGATCTGGCCGCGGAGGGCACCGTCGACCTGTCCGGGGCGTCCGTGCGGGGCCGGGTCGACCTGCGGGGCGCCCACCTGGGGGCGCGGGTCGTGTCGCTGGCCGCGTGCCGGCTGGTCGCCGACGCGCTGCGGCTGGCGGTCGAGGACGCGCCGCCGGGTCGGGTCGACCTGCGGTACGCGCGGTGCTCCTCGTTGCAGGACAACGGTTTCCTGTGGGGCGCGGGCGGCGGCGTCGAGCTGGCCGGCTTCGACTACCTGAGCCTGGAACCCCGCCTGGAGGGCCGCCCGGCCGTGCGGCGGCGACTGGCCCTGCTGGGCCGGGCGACCCGCCGCTTCACCCCGGACGCGTACGACCGGCTCGCCGCGGTCCTGCGCTCCGACGGGCGGGAGGTGGACGCGGCGACCGTGCTGGTGGAGAAGCACCGCCGGAGGTACGCCGAACGCGCCCGCGCCGCCGGGTGGGCCGGGCCGGCGGTGACCGCGTGGAGCCTGCTGGTGCGCTCGCTGACCGGCTACGGCCACCGGCTGTGGCGCGGGGTCGCCGCCCTGGCGGTGCTCGCGCTGGTCGCGTTCCTGGCCTGGTGACCCGCCCGCCGGCGCCGGTCGGGGCGGGCGCGCCGGGCTGCCGCGCGGCCGGCGCCCCCCGTGCCGGCCGCGCACCGACGACTGTCCACCCCGGCGGTGACGGAACGTTGTCGCGGCGCTGACGCCGCGGGCGGCGACCCGGCGCTGGGCCGTCACCCCTGCCCCGACGGCATCGGCGCGGCCGGCACCCGCAGGACCTCCTCGTGCCGGGGCGGCGGCGCGGTCGGCAGGGTCAGCTGGTAGCGGGCCACCTCGAACGGCTCGGCCGCCGCGTGGCCGCTCAGCCAGCCGTGCCAGGCGTCCTTCACCGCCAGGTGGTGCGAGCTGAGGTACGCGCAGTGCGACTGGCTGCGGTGCATGGCGATCGCGGTCGCCCGCGCGTGGGCGTGGGCCGGGGAGACCGGGTGGAACGCGGTCGGCGTGAACCCGGGCCCGCTGCTCGGCGTGCGGTACCAGATCAGGCTGACCGAGCTGCGCCGCACCGAGGACCGGGTGATGGCGGTGGCCGCGCGGTGGTCCTGGTGGGTGTCGTCGGGGTGCGGCGCGAGGACGACCTGCGCGTCCGCCGTCAGCCGCTCCAGCCAGCGCACCCGCGCGGAGGTGACCTCCAGCGCGCCGTCGCAGCCCGAGCCGTCCGCGACGACCCGCGCGCCCAGCACGCGCGCCGCCGCCTCGGCCTCCCGCAGCCGGTTCGGGTGGGCGCCGGTCATGAGGGCGACGAGGACGTCGTAGCCCGCGTCGGCGTAGGCGGCCAGCAGGCCGCCCGCGCCGTACTCCGCGTCGTCGGCGTGGGGCGACACCGCGACGACGACATCGCGCGGTCGGTCATGGGGACTGCTGTGCATCGCGCTTTCTCCAGGTGGTCTGTCCGGCTCCGGTCCGCTTCCGCGGAAGATCGCACGGACCGATATACAGAACCGGTCACGGTGCGTGCACGGACAAACCTGCGTTTCGCGTGTCCGTTCACTCCCGGAATGGAGGAATTCGCCCCTCCGGGCCGGATCCGGCCGCCTGCGGCCGGCGCGACCGCGACCACCGGGCGGCGACGCGACCGCCGCTCAGCGGGCCATGGCGCTCAGTAGGCCATGAACAGGATCTCGTCGCGCGAGTAGTCGTGCCCCGGGTGGTTCTCCTTGAGGTGCTGTTGGGTCTTCGCCACCAACTCGTCCTCGTCCTGGCCGGTGATCCGCTCCCCGCAGGGGCAGGTGATGTTGCGCTTCATCGCGTCCTCCACTGCCGTCTCCGACCCGACTCTACCGGCGGGCGGCGGCTCCGGTCCCCCTGTGTCGATCACGTGCTCCGGGGGATCCGATGGCCTTTCACGTGCTCCCGCCCGACGTGGCGCACCACCGAACCGGCGCGCCGCCGGCGGCACGGCCGGCGCGCGTGCCGGAGCACCCGGGCCACCGTCGTCATCGCCACCGGCCGCGCGCCGACCGTTCGACCGACCGGGGTTCACCCGACCAGGGCGGCCACGTCCCCGCGCCCCCACGCCTGGAGCACCAGCCCCACCCGCGAGCCCGGGGCGACGGACGTCTCCACGCGCAGCACGCCGGGCAGGTCGGCCGGCGCCTCGACCCGCGCGCCGCGGGGCTCGGCGGGCCACCTCCCGACGCCGGCGCCGGTCGAGTCGAGCCGGTCGAGCACCCGGTCGCGCAGGGCGGCCGGGTCCGCGGTCGGCACGCACACCACCTCGGTCACCTCGTCCCGCGCCACCCGCACCCCGGCGGCGGACACGAACCCGCGGTCGCCCGGCGCGCCGATGATCGCGACCGTGACCTCGCCCAGGCACGCCGCCAGCCCGCCGACCACCTCGTCCTGCGCCAGGGAGGGGCCGCCGGGGTCGGTGACCCGGGCCAGCGCCGCGCCGGAGGGCGCGAAGGCGACCGAGTCGCCGGTGACCCGGGCCCGGTTGAACGCGCCGAGGGTCCCCGCCCGCCCGAAGGGGCCGTCCGCGCGGACCTCGTGGTCCTCGCCGGTGATCCACGTGGTGGCGCCGGCGGTGTCCACGCGCTCGGCCCCCAGGCCGGCGAACTTCGCGTCGACCGCGGCCCGGTCGACCGCCATCCGCAGCAGGACCGCCGAGTCCGGCGGCCGGCCGACGCGGACGGCCTCGGTCGCGCCCGAGGGGTCGAACCCGGCGGCGTCGGCGATGGCGGCCGAGTGCACGGCCACCTCCGAGTAGCCGACGCCGAGCAGCGACCCGAACCGCTGCCGGTCGGCCCGGACCAGGTCCCGGACCGCCGCCACGGCCCCGTACTCGACCAGCTCGTCCGACACCCCGGCGGCCCGCACCCCGGCCGGCGCGCCGACCAACCCGCCGGCCACGGGCGTCGGGGCCGGGACCGGGCTGCCCGGCGCGGTGGACGAGCACGCCGCCAACCCGACCACCAGGCCGACCGCCGCCACCAGCCGCCCCGCGCTCGCGAGATCACCCATGGCGCAGATGCCAGGTCTCCCGCGCCGATCCGCGCTGGGGTTTCGCGGCAAAGCCCGGGCAGCGCCCGCCGCAAGGGTTTTTACGCTTCCCTAGCGGGTTCGGACCGTCACGCTCACCGGTGCGCCGGACGGAGCACACTGGTCCGCGTGGAGAGCAAGCGCAAGCGCGGCCGGCTGCGGATCCACTTCGGGGCGGCGCCCGGCGTGGGCAAGACGTTCGCGATGCTGGGCGAGGCCCACCGCCGACGCGAGCGGGGCACGGACGTGGTCGTCGGGCTGGTGGAGACGCACGGCCGGGAGAAGACCGCGCAGCTGCTGGACGGCCTGGAGCGGCTGCCGCGCAAGGTGGTGCGCCACCGCGGGGCCGAGTTCGCCGAGCTGGACGTCGACGCCCTGCTCGCCCGTGCGCCCGAGGTCGCCGTCGTGGACGAGCTGGCCCACACCAACGCGCCCGGCTCGCGCAACGCCAAGCGCTGGCAGGACGTCGAGGAGCTGCTGGAGGCGGGGATCGACGTGCTGTCCACGGTCAACGTGCAGCACCTGGAGTCGCTGAACGACGTGGTGGAGCGGATCACCGGGGTGCGGCAGCGGGAGACCGTGCCCGACGAGGTGGTGCGCCGGGCCGAGCAGGTCGAGCTGGTCGACATCACCCCGGAGGCGCTGCGCCGCCGGCTGGCCCACGGCAACGTCTACGCCGCCCACCGGATCGACGCCGCGCTGGGCAACTACTTCCGGCCGGGCAACCTGACCGCGCTGCGCGAGCTGGCCCTGCTGTGGGTGGCCGACCAGGTGGAGGTGGCGCTCCAGCGCTACCGCAGCGAGCAGCGCATCACCGACACGTGGGAGACCCGCGAGCGGGTGGTGGCCGCGATCACCGGCGGCGCCGAGAGCGAGACGCTGATCCGGCGGGCGCGGCGGATCGCCGTGCGGGCCGGGGCGGACCTGGTCGTCGTGCACGTCCTGCGCGGCGACGGCCTGACCGGCGTCCCCCCGCGGCTGGTGGCCCGGTTCCGCCGGGTGGCCGAGGACGTGGGCGCCACCTTCCACACCGTCGTGGGCGACGACGTGCCGACGGCGCTGCTGGACTTCGCGCGGGGGGTCAACGCCACGCAGCTGGTGCTGGGCACGTCCCGCCGGTCGCGGCTGGCGCGGGTGTTCGACGAGGGCATCGGCGCGGCGGTCATCCAGGCGTCGGGCCCCATCGACGTGCACATGGTCACCCACCCCGAGGCCCGGCGCGGCCCGCGCCGCCAGGCGGGCCGCAACCCGCTGAGCCGGCGGCGGGTGCTGCTGGGCAGGCTGCTGGCGGTGCTGCTGCCGCTCGCGGTGACCGGGCTGGGGCTGCTCGCCCGCGGGGGCCTGTCCTTCGCCACCGACCTGGTCGGGTTCTTCCTCGCCGCGGTGGCCGTCGCGCTGGTCGGCGGGGTCGGCCCGGCGGTGGTCGCGGCGCTGCTGGGCGCGGGGCTGCTGAACTTCTTCTTCACCCCGCCCTACTACAGCCTGGCCGTGGCCACGCCGGAGAACCTGGTGGCGCTGGTCGCGATGCTCACCGTGGCGGTGCTGGTGGCGCTGGTGGTGGACCGCGCGGCCAGGCTGGCGGAGCAGGGCGCGCGGGCGCGCACCGAGGCCGCGCTGCTGGCCTCCTACGCGCGCACCGTGCTGGCCGACCCGCACCCGCTGACCCGGCTGCTGGAGAAGGTGCGGGAGAACTTCGGGCTGGAGTCGGTGGCCCTGCTGGAGCGCCGCGAGGGCGGGTGGGAGCGGGTCGCGTGCGCCGGGCCGCGGCCGTGCGACGACCCCGACGACGCCGACGTGGACGTGCCGGTCACCGCCGACGTGCACCTGGCGCTGCGCGGGCGGGCGCTGCCGGCGGGGGACCGGCGCGCCCTGGAGGCCGCGGCCGGGCAGGCGCTGATGGCGTTGCGGCAGCAGCGGATGGCGGCCGAGACCGCCGAGGCGCAGCGCCGCGCCGAGACCACCGAGCTGCGCACCGCGCTGCTGTCGGCCGTCGGGCACGACCTGCGCACGCCGCTCACGTCCATCAAGGCGGCCGTCGGCAGCCTGCGGGACGCGGAGCTGCGCTTGTCCGCCGAGGACACCGAGGAGCTGCTGGAGACCGTCGAGGTGTCGGCCGACCGGCTGGCGGGCCTGGTGGACAACCTGCTCGACTCCTCCCGCCTGGCGACCGGCGCGGTGCGACCGCTGCTGCGGGCGGTGACGTTCGACGAGGTGGTGGCGCGGGCGCTGGCGGGCATCGACGACCGGCGGCTGGTGTCGGTGGACGTGGGCGAGCAGCTGCCCGCCGTGCTGGCCGACGTCGGGCTGCTGGAGCGCGTGGTGGCCAACGTCGTCGACAACGCCCTGCGGCACGGCCGGCTGCACCCGCGCCGGCAGGTGGACGTGGACGGCGACGGCACGATCGCCACCGACGAACCCGAGGTCGCGGTGCGCGCCAGCGCCTACGGCGACCGGGTGGAGCTGCGCGTGGTCGACCACGGGCGGGGCCTGCCGAAGAACACCGCGGACGCCGTGTTCGCGCCGTTCCAGCGCCTCGGCGACCGCGACGCCACCCCGGGGCTGGGGCTGGGGCTGAGCGTGGCCAGGGGTTTCGTGGAGGCGATGGACGGCGCGATCGCCGCCGAGGACACCCCCGGCGGCGGGCTGACGATCGTGGTCTCGCTGCCCGTGGCGGAGGTGGCGGTGGCGTGACGGCCGTGACCACCGTTCTCGTCGTGGAGGACGACCCGCAGGTCGCCCGCGCCCTGCGCGTCGCCCTGACCGCGCGCGGCTACCGCGTGCTGACCGCCGCGGACGGCGCGTCGGCGCTGCGGGAGGCCGCGGCGGGCGCGCCGGACGTCGTGGTGCTGGACCTGCGATTACCCGACGTGGACGGGATCGAGGTGATCACCGGGCTGCGCGCGCGGTGCACCACGCCGATCGTGGTGCTGTCCGCGCGGACCGGCTCGGCGGACAAGGTCGCGGCGCTGGACGCGGGCGCGGACGACTACGTGACCAAGCCGTTCGGGATGGACGAGTTCCTCGCGCGGCTGCGGGCGGCGGTGCGGCGCGCCGGTCCCCGGCCGACCGGCGAGCCCCCGGTGCGCACCGCGTCGTTCACCGTCGACCTGACCGCGAAGAAGGTGCGCCGGGACGGCGCGGAGGTGCGCCTGACCCGCACCGAGTGGGCGCTGCTGGAGGTCCTGATCGCGGCCGGCGGGCGGCCCGTCGCCCAGCGCGAGCTGCTGGCGAGGGTGTGGGGCGCGGGCCACGAGACGGCGACCCACTACCTGCGGGTCTACCTGGCGCAGCTGCGCCGCAAGCTCGAACCCGAGCCCTCCCGGCCCCGCCACCTGATCACCGAACCCGGCCGCGGCTACCGCTTCCAGGCGTGACCGCGCTCCGGGGGTGACCGCTTCCGGGCGTGACCGCTTCCGGGCGTGACCGCTTCCGGGCGTGACCGCGCTTCCGGGCGTGACCGCGCTCCGGGCGGGCCGTGCGACGCCGGGCCGGTGGGGCCGTCGGGGCGGCGGACCGGCCCGGCGTGAGCACGTCTCGCGGTCGGGCGGGGGGAAGGGGAAGCACCCGACGTGCCAGTGGTCGGACGGGCGGGGCGGTCGGTTCCCGCCGGGCGCCGGCTTCGGCCGGTCGGGAACTCCGCGGTCGGGTGGTCCGACCACTCCGTCACCGGCTAGGGGAGGAGTTCGATGGAACGTCGCACTTTCATCCGCGCATCGGCGTTGTCCGCGGGTGGCCTGGTGGCCACGCCGGTCGTCGCGACGGCGGCGAGCCCGCTGCGCGTGCAGGTACTGATGTTCGACGGAGTGGAGGAGCAGGACCTGATCGCCCCGGTGGAGGTGTTCGGGCTGGCCGAGCAGATGGGCGGGGCCGTGCGGTCCACCCTGGTCACCACCGGCCGCCCCGGCACGGTCACCTGCGCCTACGGCACGCGGATGGAGGTGCCCCGGGGCTGGTCGCCGCGGGACGCGGACGTGCTGGTGGTGCCCGGCGGCGGCTACACCGACCGGAACGGGCCGGGCGTGCACCGGCTGATCTCCGACCAGGGCTTCCTCCGCCGCCTGGCGGGCTCCCCCGCGCTGCCGGTGGGGATCTGCACCGGCGTCATGGTGCTGTCGGCGGCCGGCCTGACCCGCGGCCGCCCCGCCACCACGCACGCCGGGGCCAAGGCGGACCTCGCGGCGCAGGGCGCGACGGTCGTGCACGCGCGGGTCGTGGACGACGACACCCTCGTGACCGGCGGCGGTGTCACGGCCGGGCTGGAGGTGTCGCTGTGGCTGGTGGAGCGCTTCCTGGGCGCGAAGTTCACCAACCGGGTGGAGACGGTGCTGGAGTACGAGCGGCGCGGGACCGTCTGGCGCGCCTGAACTCGCCGCGGACGCACTCCCGTCGGGCAGTGCTGTTCCCCGGGACGCCCCCGCGTCAGGCTCCGTTCACTTCGGACGGGTGCACTCCGGACCGGAAGCGCTCGCGCTCCCGCGCACTCAGGACCGCACGCGCTTCGGGTTGCCGCAACCCCTTGCGCCACCGGGTGAACCGGTGGCGCGGAGCGCCGGCGTGACGGGGCACGGGGGCCGCGCGGCTCCGGTCCGGGGCGGCGCCGAATCCACCGGCGCCTGGCAGGGCAACGCCGTTCCCGGGCAGCGGGGGTCGAGGGGCGCCGCTCCTCGACCCCCGGCTCGGCCACGCGACCCCGATGAGCCGCAGCCGCTCCGGGCAGCCGGTCGAGCCGGACCGCGGGCGCGTCGGCGCCCGTCCTCGGACCCCGGTCTTCCTCGTGCGCCGGCGGGTTCCGGCGCCGGGAGGCGAACCGCGGCGGATCGCGGCGGTGCCTTGCCCCGCGACACTCCCGGTGGCGACCGTCGCCGCCGTCCCGGCCCGGGGAGTCCGAACAGGACTCGGCGGGTGCAGCGCCGAGCGCGGGAACGCCTGTCCCGCAGGAACGTCAGGGTGCGGTCAGCCGGCCCGCAGGACGAAGAACAGGAAGCCCAGGAAGCTGGTGCCCGCGAACTCGCGGAACACCTCGGGGAACAGGTCGGGGGCGGCGGGCGCGGGCGGCGGCTCGCTGATGGCGTCGATGCGGAAACCGGCCGCGGTGAAGGCGTCGGTCATCGCGTGCAGCGGGCGGTCCCAGAAGCTCATCCGGGCGGTCCGCCCGCCCATGGTCCACTCCTCGACCCGGTTGCGGGTCCGGAAGTAGTCGGGCTTCTCCCCGGCCGAGCGCTGCATCAGGGTGATGACGAAGGGGTGCTCGACCGAGGCGATGAGCCGCCCGCCGGGCGTCAGCACGCGCCGCAGTTCGGCCAGCGTCGGCGCCCAGTCCTCCAGGTAGTGCAGCACCAGGGAGGCGATGACGTCGTCGAACGCGCCGTCGGGGAAGGGCAGCGGGTCGGCCAGGTCGACGACCCGCAGGTCCGCGTCGGCGCCCAGCCGCCGCCGGGCCGGCTCCAGCATGCCGGCGCTCGCGTCGACGCCGGTCACGACCGCGCCCCGGGCGCGCAGCTCGGCGAACAGGGGCCCCGAGCCGCAGCCGGCGTCGAGGATCCGCCGGCCGGCCACGTCCCCGGCGAGTTCCAGCATCGCGGGCCGCTCGTAGTACGCGTTCATGAGGCTGGTCTCGTTCTCGGCCGCGTACCCCTCGGCGATGCTGTCGTAGTCGTTCACCCGAGTCGGATCAGCGGGAAGCGCAAGACCTTCTGGAGTCGACGTCATGCCGACAGGACGTCCGTGCGGTGAAGAGGTTGCGCCCCTGCGCCCGCGGCGCGCCCGGACCCAGGGCCGGTTCGTCCGCCACGGACGTCGTGATCGTCGGGCGCGCCGGCGGGGTGCGGTGGTGGCTGCGGCCCGGGACCGATGGCCGGGAACGGGTGTCGGGACGGCCTTTCAGGTCGGCGCGTCCAGGCGGGCCCGCACGCGGTCGGCGTCGGTGTGGCGGTCGTGGGCGCGGAACAGGTCCGCCGCCCGCAGCCAGGCCGCCCGCGCCTCGTCGGCGCGGCCGGCCGCCTGGTGCGAGTCGCCCAGCTTCTCCAGCGCCTCGGCGGCCTGCAGCGCGCTGCCCAGGTCCAGCAGCAGCGCGACCGCCGCCCCGTAGTGGTCGGCCGCCGCCGCGAAGTCGCCGGTGTGGTGGGCGATGTAGGCGAGGCTGTCCAGCGTCGTCGCCTCGCCGTAGCGGTGCCGGTGCCTGCGGTGCAGGGCGAGGGCCGCCGCGCAGTGCTCGCGCGCGAGGTCGTGCTCGCCCAGGCGGGCCGCGTACCAGCCGACGCCGTTGAGCGCGTCCGCCTCCCCGGCCGGGTCGTCCAGCGCGCGGTAGATGCCCAGGGCGTGCCGGGCGTGGGCCAGGGCCCGGCCGCCGTCGCCCCGCTGGTCCCACGCCCAGGACAGGGTCCGGTGCACCTGGCCCTGGTTGAGCAGGTCGCCGGACCCCTCGGCCAGCGCCAGCGCGCGGTGCAGGTGCTCGACGGCCTCCTCGTGCCGCCCGACCTCCACCAGGGCGTCGCCCAGCAGGCGGTGCACGCGGGTCCGGACGACCGGGTCGCCCAGGTGGTCGGCGGCGGCCATCGCCGCGCGCCACGCGGCCAGGTTGTCCTGGCTGTGGCCGCGGCGCAGGTGGAACGTGGTCAGCGTCCACGCCAGCTGCCACACCGCCCGGTGGCGGCCCAGCCCGGCGGCGGCGCGCTGCGCGGCCAGCACGCACCGGTGCTCGGCGTCGAACCACGCCAGCGCCGCCGCGTAGTCCGGCAGCGGGTGCGGCGGTGCGCTCGGCGGGTCGAGGTCGATCGGCGTGGCGTGCGGGTTGAGCAGGCGGCGGGCGGCGAACGCGGTGTGCAGGTGGAAGTCCACGACGCGGTGCAGGGCGGCGGCGTGCTCCCCGGGCGGGAGCGGCGCGTCCGCGGCGAACCGGCGGATCAGGTCGTGCATCCGGTAGCGCCCGCGCGCGTCCCGCACGAGCAGCGACGCCTGCTCCAGGGCGCGCAGGACGGCGCGGGCGCGGTCCGGCGGCAGCCCGGTGAGCGCGGCGGCGGCGGGCAGCCCGGTGTCCGGGCCGGGCGCGCCGCCGAGCAGGCCGAACACCCGCGCCTGCTCCGCCGTGAGCGCCCGGTGGGACCACGACAGCACGGCGGGCAGGCTCGCCGCCGGGTCGTCGTCGTCCAGCGCGCCCAGGCCGAGGTCGCGCAGCTCGGCGGCGAGGGTGGCCAGGGGCAGCGCCGGGTGGCTGTGCGCGCGGGCGGCGACGATGCCCAGCGCCAGCGGGAACCCGCCGGTCAGCGCGACGAGGTCGGCCGCGGCGGCGGCCTCGGCGGCCACCCGGTCCGCGCCGAGCCGGGCGGTGAGCAGGGCGTGCGCCTCGGCGTCGGGCAGCACGTCCAGGAACAGGTGGCGCGCGCCGTGCGCGGCGGTCAGGCCGGGCAGCCGGTTGCGGCTGGTGACCAGGGCGGCGCAGGACGCCCCGCCCGGCAGCAGCGGCGCGACCTGGGCGGTGTCGGCGGCGTTGTCGACCACCAGCAGCACCCGCTTGTCCGCCACCAGGCTGCGGAACAGCGCGGCCTGCGCGTGCGGGTCGACCGGGACGCGCGCCGGGTCGACGCCCAGCGCGGCCAGGAACCCGCGCACCGCCAGGGCCGGCGGCATCGGCGCGCCCTCGGGGCCGAACCCGCGCAGGTCCACGAACAGCTGGCCGTCGGGGAAGCGGCCGGCGTGGCGGTGCGCCCAGCGCAGCGCCAGCCACGTCTTGCCGACCCCGCCCGCGCCCGCGATCACGGTCGTGCCGGTGGCGCCCGGCTGCTCCAGCTCTTCCTCGCGGCCGACGAAGGCCGGCGGCATGGCGGGCAGCTGCCTCGGCACGGGGTGGGCGGGCGGCGCGGGGGCGGTGGCCGCCGGCCGGGTGGCCGGCGGCGACGGGGCAGCGGCCGCCCGGTGCTCGCCGCCGTCACCGGCCCGGCCGAGCAGGGCCGGGTCGGCGCGCAGGACCCGCTGGTGCAGCCGCTGCAGCTCCGGGCCGGGCCCGGCGCCCAGGTCCCGCGCCAGCCGCGCGCGGAGGTCGCGGTACCGCGCCAGCGCCTCGCCCGCCCGCCCCGCCCGGTACAGGGCGAGCTGGTGGTGCGCGGCCACGCGCTCGTCCAGCGGGTGCTCGGCGGCGCGGGCGGCCAGCTCGGCCACCAGCCGGTCGCCCTGGCCCAGCCGCAGCCGGACCTCGGTGTGCTCGCACTCCGCGTCCAGCCGCTCCAGGTCCAGCCGGTCGCCCTCGGCGGCGGCCCAGTCGCCCGTCAGCCCGGTCAGCGCCGCGCCCCGCCACAGGGCCACCGCGCGGGCCAGCAGCGGTTCGGCCGTCCGGTCGTCGGCGGCTCGCGCGCGGGCGCGCAGCGAGCGGAACAGGTGCAGGTCCACCGCGGATCCGTCGGCGACGAGGACATATCCGCCGGAGCGGAGCACAATGTCCACCCGGGCTCGGCGCAGCCGGGAGACGTAGCTCGACAGCGTCGCCCGCGCCCGCCGGGGCGGGTCGTCGCCCCACACGCGCAGGACCAGCCGGTCGACCGGGACGACGCGGCCGACGTCCACCGCCAGCGCGGCCAGCACGCACCGCTGCCGCGCCGCGCCGAGGTCGACCAGACGGCCGCCGACCTGCGCCCGGACCTCGCCGAGCAGCCCGAACTCCACCTCCGCGACCTCCCGGAAACCGCCCCTGACCTGCGGGTTGCAGAACCCTGCAAGCTGACCGCAGGACCGGGCGCACACACTGGCACACGAGGCGGTCTTGCGACCAGGGGGGCCAGGGGGGAGGGCCGCCTCCCTTAACTGCCGAACGCCACGCCCGGGGCGCGCCGCCCCGGGCGCCCCGCCGGTCTCCCGCCAACCTTCCGGGAGGACTCGTGACAACGGGTCGTCTGCTGCCGGGTGTCTTCGCCGAGCAGCGCCACCTGGTCTCCGCGAACGAACCCGCACGCCACTCCGCCCACGTCGGCGACCGCTACCGCGCGGTGTGCCGGGCGCTGTGCCTGCCCATCCCCGACCGGGGTTGCTACACCTGGCGGGAGTGGCCGATCTGCCCGCACTGCGCACGCCACCTGCCGCGGGCCGCCGCGGTCGCGTGAGGTCCGCGCGGTGGTCCGGCCGCGGGGACGGGCCGCCGCGCGGCACGCGCGCGTCGAGGGCGGGACGAGGCCGGGCGGGGCCGCGGGCGAGGGGGCCGCGCACCCCGCGGGGGGCACGGCCGCGCCGAGCCGGCGCGGCGGACCGGGGCGGGTCAGTAGCCCCGGTAGCCCGTGCCGTTGGTCATGGACACCAGGCCGGGGTGGCCGCCGAAGCCGCCGTAGCGGGCGTAGGTGTAGCGGACGCCGGCGATGATGTTGGCCACCGGGTTGTAGATGTCGTCGTGCCCGGCCAGCTTGTAAGCCTGGAACGTCGGGTCGATGCACTGCATGAGGCCCTTGGAGGGGGTGCCGCGCGCGGCGTTGGAGTCCCAGTTGTTCACGGCGTTCGGGTTGCCGTTGGACTCCTTCTCGATGATCGTGTAGATCTCGTCGACGCTGTCCTCGGTGATCGGCGTGCCGTTGGCCGCGAGGATGGCGACGGCTTCCCGGATCCAGCCCTCGACCTGCCGCTGGTGCGGCGACTTGCGGGCCTCCTCGGCGTCCTTCGCGTCCTTGGCGGCCTTCTCGGCGGCGGCCTGCTGGCGCGCCGAGTAGCCGTTCTGCGCGACGCCGCTGGCCTGGTTGAACGCCTGGAGCGCGGTCAGCTGCTCCTGCCGGATGATGCGGGCGGTCTCCGAGCCGAGGTCGATGGCGTGCACGGTGTCGACCTTGCCGGTGCGGACGTGCTCGTCGGGCACGCCGCCGAAGTCCGCGCCGCCTGCCATGGGGTTGACCGAGCCGCTGGTCACGGCGTGGGCCGCGGCGCCCGCGCCGGTCACGATGCCGACGGCGACGGCGACGGCGGACAGCCGCTTGGGCAGGGTCCGATCGGGTTCGGCGCGGTGCGCGCCGACGTGGCCGGGGGCTTGCGCGCTGACCGTGAAGACGATCGGCTGCTGCCCACGGGTCTTCCTGTGGCGAGCCAAGGGTGGGGCCTCCTGCGTCGGGGAAGCTCGACCACCGCGAACCTGGCGGGGGATCCAGGTCCGGGCCTCGTCCGGGGGATGACGTGCCCGTGTCCTTCTAGTGATCGAACCGTAATCAGCGGCCGGAAACGTAACCGCTGGTGACGGGCAGGGGCAAGGAATCACCTATTAGTGGTGAGCTTACTCACGTTTGTTGACAGGAGCGCTACTCACGGTGCATAGCCCGTCGGCGGGGTCCCGCGGGGCCGCCCGCCGGTGATCGCGTTCACGCGCCCGCCCCCTTGTCGATCACCGGCGCCCGGCGCACAATGGTCGGCGACATGGGCACCTTGTACTTCCTGTGATCGGACGCGCGTCCGCGTGGAGCACGGCTCCGCGGCGCGCCCCTCGCCACTTCGCACCCGATCAACTCGACCCGCGCCGGTCGAGGACAGGAGCCTGCCTTGCGCACCGCGCAACTCACCCTTCAAGACGTCACCAAGCGCTACGCCGACCGCGTCGTCCTGGACCGGGTCTCGCTGACCGTCAAGCCCGGCGAGAAGGTCGGCGTCATCGGCGACAACGGCTCGGGCAAGTCGACCCTGCTCGCGCTGCTCGCCGGCCGGCTGGCCCCCGACAACGGCGAGGTGACCGCGGTCGCCCCCGGCGGCGTCGGCTACCTGCCGCAGACCCCGGACCTCCCGCCGCACGCCACGGTGGGGGACGCGATCGACCTCGCCCTGGCCGACCTGCGCCACCTCGAAGCGCGCCTCAGGGCGGCCGAGGCCGACCTGACCGACCCGGCCGGCTACGCGGACCTGGTCGAGCGGTTCGAGGCGCGCGGCGGCTACGAGGCCGACACCCGGGTGGACATCGCCCTGCACGGCCTGGGCCTGCCGGGCCTGGACCGGGCCCGGCCGCTGGGCGCGCTGTCCGGCGGCGAGCGGTCCCGGCTCGCGCTGGCGGCGACCCTGGCGTCCGCGCCGGAGCTGCTGCTGCTGGACGAGCCGACCAACGACCTGGACGACGAGGCCGTCGCCTGGCTCGAACGGCGCCTGTCCCGGCACCGGGGCACGGTCGTGGCGATCACCCACGACCGGGTGTTCCTGGACCGCGTCACCTCGACGATCCTGGAGGTCGAGGAGGGCGGCGTGACCCGCTTCGGCGACGGCTACGGCGGCTACCTCGCCGCCAAGGCCGCCGCCCGCGCGCGCCGCCTGCGCGAGCACGAGGAGTGGAAGCGGGAGCTGGCCCGCCACCGGAGGCTGGCCGAGTCGGCGGCCGGTCGCCTGGGCGCGATCCCGCGCAAGCTGCCGCTGGCGGTGTTCGCGGCCGGCCCGTTCCGGGCGCGGGGCCGCGGCCACGGCGCGATGAGCCGCGTCCGCAACGCCAAGGAGCGCGTCGCCCGGCTGGTCGGGGACCCGGTCGCGCCGCCGCCCGACCTGGTGCGCTTCACCGCCCGGGTCACCGCGCCCGCGGACCGCGGGTGGGTGGCCGAGGTGGCGGGCGCGCGGGTGGGCGACCGGCTGCACGTGCCGCACCTGGCGATCCGGCCCGGTGAGCGGGTCCTGGTCACCGGCCCGAACGGCGCGGGCAAGACCACGCTCGTGCGCCTGCTGGCGGGTGAGGTCGAGCCCGACGAGGGCCGGGTGGCCGTCCCGGCGCGGGTGGGGCACCTGCGGCAGGACGAGGCGCCCCGGGACCTGGGGCTGACCCTGCTGGAGTCGTTCGCGCGGGGGCGGGGCCACCCCGCCGACCACGCGGACGAGCTGCTGGCCCTCGGCCTGTTCGCGCCCCGCGACCTCGGGCTGCGGCTGGGCGAGCTGTCCTACGGGCAGCGGCGGCGGGCGGAGCTGGCCCGCCTGCTGGCCGACCCGGTGGACCTGCTGCTGCTCGACGAGCCGACCAACCACCTGTCGCCGGCGCTGGTCGAGGACCTGGAGCACGCGCTGGCCGACTACCGGGGCGCGCTGGTCGTCGTCACCCACGACCGCCGCACCCGGTCCCGGTTCGAGGGGAGGCGCGTGCGGCTCGCCGACGGCGCGGTGGCCGCGTAGCCGGCCGCGCGCGCTCCCCGGCGGTGGGGCGCCCGACGCCGGTCGTGCGGGTGCCCCGCCGCGATGGCGGAGCGCACGACGGGACCGGACCGCCGCACCGCGCGCGAAGAGATCAATGTCACAGGTGGTGCCCGGAGCGGTACGGATGGTGTTCCCCGGTGCGCCGCGGTCGTGGGGCGGCCGGGCTCCGGCGGCCCGGTCCGCCGAGCGGGGTGGTGGCCGCCGACCGCCCCGCCGATCGCAGGACCGCACGTCGGGCCGTGACGCGGTGTGCGAACCGGCCCGTTCGGGTGAGGCCCCCCGCGGGGAACGATCGCCGGATCGCGCGAACCCGCCGGCCGTGCGGCGGCGTGCCCGTAACCCGGCGTACCGCTCGGGGGGCGAGAATTATGCTGTTCGGGGCTCCCGGGTGACGGACCCGGGGAACCGGACACGGCGGACGACGGACAGGCGGGCTGATGGCGGGGCAGTACGGTCGATCTTCGGGGCAGCGCCGGCCGGCTTTCGGGCGGGTCGACCCGTTCTGCCTGTTCGCCGTGCTGCCGATGCTGGTGCTGGCGGGCCTCATGTTCTGGGGCGGCCTGCCGGTGGTGGGCGTGGGCGTGATCGTGGTCGCCGCGCTGCTGGTGGTGTTCGACTCGTGGAGCAACCGGCCGCTGAAGGACGTCGAGCCCGAGTACGACGACGAGGACGACTACGAGCCGCGAGGCCGCCGCTGACCGGACGCGGCGCCGGCCGCCGCGCGACCGGCCGACCGGCCGCGCCGCTCGATCCCCCGGGACCGCGCGGCGCCCGGGGTCAGGGCGTGGTCCAGGCCCGCACGCCGACCACGCCGGTGCTGCCCAGGTCGATCGTGGTGGGCGTGGCGGTCCCGCCCGCCCCGGCCGGCTCCGGCCGGAACGTCAGCCTGGGCCGCCCGGCCACCGGGGCCACGGCGATCCGCGTCCCGACCTGCGGCGGCTCGGTCGTGTCGTCGTAGGTGTTGCGCCACACCAGGCCGCTGGTGGCCGTGTCGCCGGGCTGGAGGGTCACCTCCCGCGGCGGCGCCTCGAACCAGTCCACCCGCGAGATGCCCGTCGAGCCCCGCTGGACCTCGACGTCGAGCACCTGCCCGTCCTCGTCCAGCAGCTCCAGGTCGGGGTAGCCGCTGACCGGGTACGGCGTGGCGCCGCAGTTGCGCATCCGCAGCTTCAGCACCCGCAGCCCCATCGCGGCCTCCCCGCCCTCCGCCGCGATGTCCACCCCGCCGGCCGGGCACGGCGGCCCGCTCGGGGTGGGCGCCGGGGGCGGCACGGGGGGCGGGCCGCCGCACGCCGCCACGGCCAGCAGGAGCGCGAGGGGGACGAGTCGGCCGATCACCGGACGACTATGTCACAGCCCGGTCGGCGGACGACCGCGCGCGCACGCCGACCAGTTGGTCGCCCAGGTCGCCGCGCAGCGTCTGCAGCAGGTCCACCACGTAGTTCTGCCGCACCCGCCACGGGTCGCGGTCGCCCTGGCGCGGGAACGCGTCGATCGAGCGCCGGACGTACCCGGAAGCCAGGTCCAGCAGCGGCCGGCGCGGGAGCGCCCGGTCCGGCCGGGGCGCCACGGAGCCCAGGCCCGCGCGGTCGAGGTGGGCCAGCACCCGGCACACCAGCCGGGACGTGAGGTCGGCGCGCAGCGTCCAGGACGCGTTGGTGTAGCCGACGCACATCGCGAGGTTCGGCAGCCCGGTGATCATCGCCCCGCGCCACACCCACTGCTCGGACAGCTCGACGGCCGCGCCGTCCACGCTGGGCCGGATGCCGCCCAGCGCCAGCATCCGCAGCCCGGTCGCCGTGACCACGACGTCGGCCGCCAGCACCCGCCCGGACCGCAGCCGCACGCCCTCGGGCACGAACGAGTCCACGTGGTCGGTCACCACCGACGCCGTGCCCGCCCTGATCGCCTCGAACAGGTCGGCGTCCGGGACCGCGCACAGCCGCTGGTCCCACGGGTCGTAGGTCGGGGTGAAGTGCTCCCGCACCGCCTGCTCGTCCCGCAGCGCCTTGACCGCCAGGCCGGTGAGCAGCCGGCGCGCCGCGCCCGGGAACCGCCGGCAGAACTGGAAGAAGGCGGTGGAGAACGCGATGTTCTTGGCCCGCACCACCCGGTGCGCCACGCCGGCGGGCAGCAGCGCGCGCAGGCGGTCGGCCAGGGCGTCCCGACCGGGCACCGGGCTGATCCAGGTGGGGGAGCGCTGGAGCATGGTGACGTGCGCGGCGGTCCGGGCCATCGTCGGCACGAGGGTGACGGCGGTCGCGCCGCTGCCGATGACGACGACCCGCTTGCCCGCGTGGTCGAGGTCCGGCGGCCAGAACTGCGGGTGCACGACCCGGCCGGTGAACGACCCGATGCCGGGGAACTCCGGCTCGTGGCCGCGCTCGTAGTCGTAGTAGCCCGTGCAGGAGTAGAGGAAGCCGCAGGTCACCGCGTCGCCGTCGGCCAGGGTCAGCGTCCAGCGCTGGTCGCGGGTCGACCAGTCGGCCGCGAGCACCCTGCTGCGGAACCGGATGCGCCGGTCGATGCCGTGCTCGGCGGCGGTGCGCCGCACGTAGTCCAGGATCGCCGGGCCGTCCGCGATGGACCGGGCCTCCCGCCACGGCCGGAACGGGTAGCCGAGGGTGAACATGTCGGAGTCGGACCGGACGCCGGGGTAGCGGAACAGGTCCCACGTCCCGCCGATCGCGTCGCGGGCCTCCAGGATCGCCCAGGACTTGCCGGGGTGCTCGGCGCCCAGGCGGTACGCCGCGCCGATGCCGGAGAGCCCGGCGCCCACGATCACGACGTCGAAGTGGGCCGGTTCGCTGCTGACCATGGCTCCAGTGTGCTGACCCGGCCGACCCGGGTCCACGCCGCACCGGCCCGGGCCCGCGCCGGCCCCGGCGCGCGGACCGCCGCTGCCGGTGAGCGTCGCCGGTCCGGGTGCGTCGCCGGTCCGGGCGCGCCTCGCCGGTCCGGGCGCGCCTCGCCGGTCCGGGCGCGCCTCGCCGGTCCGGGCAGCGCCCGTCCGCGGCGGCCCCGTCCTGCGAACCGGCCGCAGCGCGGTTAGCGTCGTCGCGTGCACGTGGCGATCGTCGGGGCGGGACTGGCCGGGCTCAGCGCGGCGCGGGCGCTGCGGGCGTCCGCCGCGGACGTGACGGTGCTGGAGGCGGGCGACGACGTGGGTGGCCGCGTGCGCACCGACGTGGTGGACGGCGTGCGGCTGGACCGGGGTTTCCAGCTCCTGCTGCCCGCCTACCCCGAGCTGGCCCGGGTGGACCTGGCCGCGCTGGAGCTGCGGCCGTTCCGGCGCGGCGCGTTCGTCCACGACGGCGGCCGGCACGACCTGCTCGCCGACCCCCGCTGCGGGCCGGCCTCCTGGCAGGGCGCGCTGGCGCAGCACGTGCTGGGGTGGCGCGACCTGGCCGCGCTGGTGGCGTTCACCCTGCGCGACCTCGTCCGGCGCGAGGTCCCCGGCGCGCCGGACCGGACGACCCGCGACGAGCTGCGGCGGTGGCTGTCGGACGACGCGGTCGCCCGCGTTCTGCGGCCGTTCCTGCAGGGCGTGTTCCTGGAACGCGACCTCGTCACCTCCGCCCGCTTCTTCCGCCTGGTGTGGCGCTGCTTCGCGCTGGGCGGCGCGGCCCTCCCGGCGGCCGGCATGGGCGCGCTGCCCCGCCAGCTCGCGCAGGGCCTGCCGGTGCGGCTGGGCGCGAAGGTGGTGGCGGTGCACGACGACGGCGTCGCGCTGTCCGACGGCTCGCGGGTCGACGCCGACGCCGTGGTGGTCGCCACCGACGGCACCACGGCCGCCCGGCTGCTCCCGGAGTGCCCGGAGCCGACCTGGAACGGCGTCACCACCTGGTACTTCCGCCCGCCGGAGTCCCCGCTGCGCGACCCGGCGCTGCTCGTGGACGCCGACGGCGGCCCGATCGCCAACACCGCGGTCGTCTCCGAGGTCGCGCCGAGCTACTCGCCGCACGCGCCGCTGGTGCAGGCTTCCGTGCTCGACGACGTCCCGGAGCAGGACGTGCGGACCGCGCTGGCCGCGCTGTACGGGGTGGACACCCGGTCCTGGGAAACCCTGGCCTGCTACGCGATCCCCCGGGCCCTGCCCGCGATGCCCGCCCCGCACCGCTTCCGCCGGCCGGTGCGCGCGGGTGGCCGCCGCTACGTCTGCGGCGACCACCGCGACACCGCCTCCATCCAGGGCGCCCTGGTCTCCGGCCGCCGGGCCGCGCGCGCGGTGCTGGCCGACCTCGGCCGCTGACCCGGAAGACCGGCGCCCGCAACGGCTCCACCGCCGCTCGACCGCGCACCCCCTTGCCGCGCACCCCCTTGCCGCGCGGCGCGCCCGCGCCTAGGAATCGGCGCAGCGCTCGCTGTCCGGGCAGCTGCGCAGCAGCTTGACCCTCGGGGGCTCGGTGATGACCTCGGGGCGGTCGCCGCCGCCCGGCCACCGCACGGAGATCGCGATGGAGGAGGCGTTGTTGTCGTAGCGCTTCTCCACGAAGCTCCGGTCGGCGTTGACCAGGTTCACCACGTCGTAGACGCCCGACGGCACGTCGGTCAGGTCGAGCCACTGGTAGTCGACCCGGTAGTCGTAGTCGTCGCCGTAGCCCACCGAGATGCCCTCGACCACGTCCAGCGCCCGCGGCTCGTGGTGGCGGCACCTGTGCTGCTGGAGGAACAGCGTGAGCCTGCCCTCCGGCGCCAGCGCGCTGTCCGGGAGGGGCTCGCCCTTCGGCGACGTGGTCCGCGGGCGGTGCGGGAGGCTGCGCGAGTCCCTGGTCTCGTAGCGGTCGCCGAGGCAGAAGCCGGTCTTGCGGTCGGTCACCAGGGTGCGGCCGTCGGGGCTGCGGAGCAGGAAGTGCTCGAAGTCCAGCAGGTGCCAGTGGGTGTGCGCAGGCGCCGGCTCGTAGTACACCTTCGCCGGGATCGGGTGCTGCGCCGAGTCGTAGGAGTCCGGGATGGAGCGGTCCTGTGCGGACTGGAAGGCTTGGCGCGCGGTCATCGTCGGCTGGTCCACCGAGTCGCGCTTCGCGTAGATGAGCAGCGGTCCGTCGCCGACGTTGTCCGCCGACGTCGTGAACCTCAGCCGCACCGCCCCCACCGGTCCGGACGCCACGCAGTCGCCGTTGGGCGCCGCGGCGTCGGCCACCATGCACACGTCCCAGTGCGTGCACAGCCTCGGGTTCCGGTCAGTGCCGCCGGGGCAGCCGACCGGCGCCTGTCTCAAGTCCGGCAGCAGCGGGCCCTCGCCGGGCGGCGCGCCCAGCGCGCCCGCGGTCATCGCGGCGACGGCGGCGGCCTGGAATTTCCTGATCACGCGGGCACCGTAGTGGGAGCACCGCCGGCCCGACACCTTCGTTCACTCGATCGACTGAGGCGCAACGGAAACCGGCCCCGCGGACCCTAGCGTGCGCACCGTTGGCGAAGCACCGGCCACCGAGGAGAACCGTGAACACCGTCACGCTGGTCTGCGGCACCCGCCCGGAACTGATCAAGCTCGCCCCGCTGGTCAGGCTGTTCGGGCCGCGCGCGGTCCTGGTCTACACCGGACAGCACTACGACCGCGCGATGTGCGAGCTGATCCGCCGGGACGTCCCGGAACCGGGCGCCTACCACGGTTTCGCGCTCGGCGGCGCCCGGCGCGGCGCGCAGCTCGGCCTGGCGGTGCAGGCCGTGGACGACGTCCTGACCGCGCACCGCACCTCCGCCGTCGTCGTGCAGGGCGACACGACCTCCGCGCTCGCCGGCGCGCTGGCCGCCAACGCGAACGACGTGCCGCTGGTGCACGTCGAGGCGGGCCTGCGCAGCTTCGACCGCGCGATGCCCGAGGAGCACAACCGGGTCGCCATCGACCACCTCGCCGACCTGTGCTGCGCGCCCACCGCGCTCAACGAGGGCAACCTGGTGGCGGAGCGGATCGACGCCGGCCGGATCGCCCTGACCGGCAACACGGTCGTGGAGGCGCTGGAGGCCGCGCTGCCCGGCCCCGAGGCCGAGGCCGCGGTGCTGTCCGCGCACGGCCTGCGCCGCGACGGCTACGCGGTCGCCACCCTCCACCGCCCGGAGAACGTCGACGACCCCGCCACCCTGGAGGTGGTCCTGCGCGAGCTGGCCGCCCTGCCGCTGCCGGTCGTGCTGCCGCTGCACCCGCGCACGGCCAAGCGCGTGGCGGGCTTCGGCCTCGACCCGCTGCTGGCCGAGCTGCGCGCGGTCGAACCGATGGCCTACCCGGAGTTCCTGGCGCTGGCGGGCGGGGCCGCCGTCGTCGTGTCCGACTCCGGCGGCATCCAGGAGGAGGTCAGCGTCCTGAAGCGGCCCGTGGTCGTGGTGCGGCGCAGCACCGAGCGCCCCGAGATCGAGGGGACGTTCGGCACGCTGGTGCCGCCGGGCCCGGGGATCGGCGCGGCGGCGCGCAGGTGGCTGGACGACGTCGCCGGCCACCGCGCGCGCCTCGCCGCCATCCCGTCGCCCTACGGCACGGGCTCACCCTCGGTGCGGATCGCCGCCGCCCTGGAGCAGCTGGTCGGCGAGCGCTTCGCCGCCCCGGCGCTGGTCGGCTGAACCGCCGCGGGCCGCGTCGTCCAGCAGCGCGACGACGCGGTTCGCCAGGGCGACGCCGGAGTTCCAGCTCGTGACCGACGGGTAGACGTGCGCCGTCGTGGCCAGCAGCACCGGCGTGCCCGCGATCCGCACCGGGGGCTGCCGCGCCAGGTACCCCAAGGGGTACACCGGTTCCACGAACGGCGCCTTGAACACCCGCACGTCGTCCACGTCGGCCGAGGTGAGGTCCGGGTACAGCCCGACCAGCTGCTTGGTCCAGCGCGCCGCGATCCGCCCCTCGGGCTCGCGGTAGAGCGCGGACGCCCGGTCGGTGTAGCGCATCGCGTACACCAGGTGCCGCCCGGCGAACGTCCCGGCCAGCGCGGACATCTCGACGACGCCGTCGAAGTCGGTGCCCGAGCGCACGACGGGGGCCCAGTAGTGCCCGGTCAGCGGGCGCTTGAGGAAGAACAGCGCGTTCACCACGCCCTGGTAGGGCAGCTCCACGTCCGGCACCAGCCCGGCCAGGTCGCCGTCCGCGACCTGCCGCAGCACCGGCAGCGGCAGCGTCGAGATCACCCGGTCGGCCTCGGTGGTCGCGCCGTCGGCCGTGGTGGCCAGCGCCCGCCCCGCCCCGACGGTGAGCCGGTGGACCGGCGCGGAGGTCCGCACCACGCCGCCGGCGTCCTCGATGGACGAGCGCAGGGCGTCGATGACGGACTTGTAGCCGCCCTCGGGGTAGCCGCGCACCGAGACGTTGCTCTCGCGCCCCAGCCGCTGCCACAGGTACAGCGCGGGCACGTCGCCGAACGCCGCGCCGAACTTGGACCCGAACATCGGCGCGAGCAGCCGGTCCCACACCCGGTCGCCGTAGACCTCGCGCAGCCAGTCCTCGGTGCGCAGCCGGTCGAGGTCCCGGCCCCGGCCCAACCGCCGCAGCAGCAGCGACACCACGCCGAACCGCACCCGCTCGCGCAGCGTCAGCGGCGTGAACCGCAGCAGGTCGAGGGCCGAGTTGAACGGGTGGTGGCGGCGGTCGACGACCATGCCCATGCGGGTGCGCCGCCACCGCACGCCCTCGCGCAGGCCCAGTTCGCCCAGCAGCCCCAGCAGGTCGTCGTCGCTGGGCATGACGCAGTGGTAGAACCGCTCCACCCAGCCGTCGCGCCACGGGAAGAACGTGCCCAGCCCGCCGAGCTGGTCGCTGCCCTCCAGCAGGGTCACCCGCGCGCCCGCCCGGACCAGCCGGTGCGCGGCGGCCAGCCCGCAGATCCCGCCGCCGAGCACGGCCACCCGCAGCCCCGCCGGCCCCCGCCCGGCCCCCGGCCCCGAGGGGGCCGCCGGACCGCGCTCGCCACCCGCGTCCCCGCCGTCCGCCACCGACTTCGCCACCGCCTCCGCCGACGCCGCCGGCTCGGGTCGCCGCACCGGCCACCCGCCCACCACCTCATCGCTCACGGTCGTCCCTCACAGCGGGCGGTAGGGGGCGGGGGCCAGGCGGTCGCGCACGAGCAGCTTCAGGTACTGCGCGATCGTCCGCCGCAGCTTGAGCTTGCTGGGCCCCCGCTTGCGGTCGTAGCGCAGCCGCAGCGGCACCTCCGCGATCACCGGGTGGCAGTGCCGCAGCTTGAGCAGCAGCTCCACCATGCACGCGAAGCCGCGCTCCTCGACCAGGCGCTCGCCCCAGTGGCCGGCCACCCGGTGCAGCAGGCTGACCCGGTAGGCGCGGAACCCGCTGGTGAAGTCGCGCACGCCGTCGACCCGCAGCACCCGCCGGAACAGCAGGGCCGCGCCGCGCGAGAGCAGCCGGCGGAACGCGGGCGCGGTGGCGTCGTCGCCGCCGGCCACGAACCGGGAGCAGATCACCACGTCCGCGCCCGCCGCGATCCGCTCGCGCAGCGCGGTGATCAGCGCGGGGTCGTGGGTGTCGTCGGCGTCCATCACCACCACGAGGTCGTCCTGCCCGGCCACCGCCAGCACGGCCCGCAGCCCGGACTGCACGGCCTGCCCGAGCCCGAGGTTCTCCGGGTGCCGCACCACGTGCACGTCCAGGTCGGACGCCTCGGCGGCCACGTCGGCGGTGCCGTCGGACGAGCCGTCGTCCACCACCCACACCGACACCCGCTCGGTGCGGGCCACCTCGGCGATCCGGCGCAGCAGCGGCGGCAGGGAGGCCGCTTCGTTGTAGGCGGGCAGCACCACGTGCGCCCGCCCGCCGGTGCGGGTCGCGCCCGCCCCGGCGGTCGCTTGTCGTTCGTCGACGGCCACTGGTCGACCCCATTTCCCTCGTCGCGGGTAAGCGGGCCAGAATTATTCGCTGGGAACTCGCGCCGGGTTCTCCGCACCCCGTGTTCCACGGACCCGGGATGGTGACCGGAAGCTGCTCAAGCCGCGCGCTTTGTCGCCGGGAAGGAGGTTCCGACCTCTCGAAGGAGTGAATAAGGACAGTCCTGTTCCGGCTTTTATGCAGTGAGTGATCAAAATGCTCGTTCGAGTGAACTCGGTCGGTTCACGGGTGCGGTGGTCCGAGAAGGCGCGGACCGCCACCGGCCGGCCGCCGACCGGTGGGAAGGACGTCGACGGAATGTGGTGTGGCGTGGTGTTGGCGCGGCGGGGGCCGGGCAGCCGGGCGCCGCTGGCCGCCCGGACGGGCGGCGCGCGGTGAACCGGGTGGGCGCGGCGGCCCCGGCCTCGGCCCCGCCGGGCCGGCTGCGGCCCGAGGCGGGGCGCGACCTGCTCGGCCGGGTCAACGCGGTGGCGGTGCTGCTGGTCGTGGTCGACGTGGCGGCGTTCGCGGTGGCCGCGGCGGCGGTGGACCGGCGGTGGGCCTGCGCGGCGGCGGTCGTGCTGCTCGGCGTGCGGGCCTCCGCCCGGCTGTACCGGCGGCGGCTGTGGCTGTCCTGGCTGCACGAGCTGCCCCGCTCGGTGATCGCGACCGCGTCGGCGTTCGCCCTGGTCACCGGGGCGGGGCTGGTGCTGCGCACGCCGCCGGAGACGACGGCGCAGGTGCAGTGGGCCATCGTGAACTTCACCTTCTGGAGTGAACCGGCTCGCCTGTTCGTGTTCTCTTTCGGTCGCTGGGCCCGCCGGCGCTTCCACCGCTGCGACCGGACGGTGGTGGTCGGCGCGGGCCAGGTGGGCGCCGCCCTGGCCGCCGCCATGCTGCGGCACCCCGAGTACGGCCTGCGCCCGGTCGGGTTCGTCGACCCCGCGCCCGCGCTGGCGCCCGCGGCGCTGCCGGCGCCGTTGCTGGACGGCGGCCTGGCCGACGCCATCACCCGGTCGCGCGCGGGCACCGTCGTGCTGGCGTTCTCCCACGCCGCCGACTCGCCGCTGGTCACCGCGGCCGTCACCGCCCACCGGCTGGGCTGCTCGATCTACGTGGTGCCCCGCATGTACGAGCTGTGCCAGGACGGCCCCGACGTCGAGCGGCTGCGCAGCTTCCCGCTGGTGCGGCTGAGCAGCGCGCCGACCAGCAGGCCCAGCTGGTGGGTCAAGCGGGTGGCGGACGTGGTGCTGGCGGCGTTCGCGCTGGTCGCGCTCGCCCCGGTGATCGCGCTGTGCGCCCTGGCCGTGGTGCTGGAGAGCGGCCGGCCGGTGATCTTCCGGCAGGTCCGGGTCGGCATGGACGACCGCACCTTCGTGCTCTACAAGCTGCGCAGCGTCCGGATGACCGACCAGGACGACTCGCAGGTCCGCTGGTCCGTCGTCGGCGACCGCCGGGTGGGCCCGGTCGGGCGATTCCTGCGCCGCACCTCGCTGGACGAGTTGCCGCAGTTGTGGAACATCCTGAAAGGTGACATGTCGATTGTCGGGCCGCGCCCCGAACGACCGGGTTTCGTTCGCGAATTCTCGGCGGTGCACGACCTATACTGGGCCCGGCACCGGGTGCCGACCGGATTGACCGGCCTGGCCCAGGTGCACGGGTTGAGAGGGGACACCTCGATAGTGGACAGGTCCCGCTACGACAACTACTACATCGCCAATTGGTCGTTGTGGCTGGACGCGAGAATCCTGTTGCTGACGGTGGGTGAGCTGTTGTGCCGAAGGAACCGCTGATCCGTGACCGCACCAGGCGCGTGCTCGCCGGGGCGTGCGCCATCACACTGCTCCTGGCCGGCTCGGCGGTGCTGCCGAGCTCGGCCGGCAACCAGGCGCCCCCGCTGGCCGCGGACCCGGCCGGGCCGCCGGGCGGGGGCGAGGCGCCGGGCCGCGGCGACCCGCCCGGCGAGGACGGGCTCAAGCCGCCGCCCAAGCCGCTGGCCCCGTGCGCGTGGTGGTACGGCATCGGCGACACGCCGTCCTACGTGGACCTCAAGTTCGCCGCGGAGCACTACGACGTGGTGGTGCTCAACGCCACCGAGACGACCGCGCTGCGGCGGCTGCGCAAGCTCAACCCGAAGATCAAGGTGCTGGTGTACAAGGACTTCTCCAGCACCCGCAACTACCCCGGCGCGGTCATCGGCGGCAAGGACGCGCCGCTGCTGCCCACCGGGATCGGCTACTACGCCGCCGAGCAGCGCGACAAGGACTGGTTCGCCGTCGACCGGGCCGACCGGCGCATCGAGTGGACGGTCTACCCGCAGCACTGGCAGATGGCGGTGTGGGACGAGGGCTACCAGCGGGCGTGGGCCGAGGCGGTGACCGCCGAGGTGGTCCGCGAGGGCTGGGACGGGGTGTTCGCCGACAACGACTTCAGCTCGCTGCGGTTCTACTCCTCGGCCGTGCTCAAGGGCACCGCCGACGCCGACGCCACCGACCGCCTCATCCGCGACGGCCTCGACCGCTTCCTGGAGGTGGCGGGCGAATCGCTGCACAAGCACGGGAAGATGCTGATCCCCAACGTGTCGGAGTCGCAGCTGACACCGGGCCGGTGGTCGGCCCACTCCCGGTACGACGGCGCGATGGAGGAGAACTTCGGCCTGCGCGACAGCGGCGACGGCGCGCTGATCACCTTCAAGGGCAACGAGTTCAAGGAGCTGCGGGCGCAGGCGGCGCTGGGGGAGTCGTGGCTGCTGCTGGTCACCCACACCCAGGGCGAGCGCGAGGAGCGCGTCGGCTACGCCACCGCCGCGCTGCTGGCCGGCCCGCGCACCTGCTGGAACGGCTCGACCACCAAGGACTACCGCAACCCCGACTGGTCGCGCTACCAGGACGCGGGCCTGGGCGAGGCCGTGGAGGCGGCCGACCACCTGGCCGACGGCGTGTGGACGCGGCAGTTCACCAACGGCTGGGTGGCCGTCAACCCGACCGGCAAGGCGGCCCGCGTGACCCCGCCGCCCGGCCTGACCACGATCGACGGCGAGGCCGTCGCCGAGTCCCTCGACCTGGCCGGCGCCGACGCCCTGGTCCTGGTCAAGCCCACGACCGCCGCGGCGGCGACGGCCGCCCCCGCCACCCCGACCACGACGAGCACCCCGACCAGGACCGCCACGCCCCCGCCCGGTCCGGTGCTGCCCACCGCGGCGATCCGCTGAGGAAACCCGGTTGCCCGGTCCGGTCCCGGCGCTAGGGTCGGGGCCGTGGCCGATACCCTGCACCCCCCGATCGAGCCCCACGACCGGGGGATGCTCGACGTGGGCGACGGCAACCTCGTGTACTGGGAGGTCTGCGGCGCGCCGGAGGGCAAGCCCGCGCTGGTCGTCCACGGCGGTCCCGGCTCGGGCTGCACCCCGGCGCACCGCAGGCTGTTCGACCCGAGCCGCTACCGCGTGGTCCTGTTCGACCAGCGCGGCTGCGGGCGCAGCACGCCCCGCGCCGGCGACCCGGCCACCGACCTGGCCCACAACACGACCGAGCACCTCGTCGCGGACGTGGAGCGCCTGCGCGAGCACCTCGGCGTCGAGCGGTGGCTGCTCTCCGGCGCGTCGTGGGGCTCGACGCTGCTGCTGGCCTACGCCGAGCGCCACCCGGAGCGCGTGTCGGAGATCGTGATCACGGCCGTCACGACCACCCGCCGGTCGGAGATCGACTGGCTGTACCGGGGCCTGGCGCGGTTCTTCCCGGCCGAGTGGGCGGCGTTCCGGGCCGGCGTGCCCGACGCCGACCTGCTGCCCGGCTACCGCCGGGCGCTGGCCGACCCGGACCCGGACGTGCGCGCGCGAGCCGCCCTCGCCTGGCACGCCTGGGAGGACGCGACGATCTCCCTGGACCGCGCCGCCACCGCCCCGCCCTACAGCGCCCGCCCCCTGCCCGCGATGCTCGACCGCGCCCGGCTGTGCGCGCACTACTTCAGCGAGGGCGCGTTCCTGCCGGAGGGCGTCCTCCTGCGCGAGGCCGGGCGGCTGGCCGGCATCCCCGGCGTCCTGCTGCACGGCCGCCTGGACCTGGGCTCACCCCTCGACACCGCCTGGGAGCTCGCCCGGGCCTGGCCCGACGCGGAGCTGGTGGTCTTCGAGGACTCCGGGCACAGCGGCACCCAGGCGATGACGGCCCGCAAGCGCGCAGCCCTCGACCGGTTCGCCCGCGGGTGACGGGCGGCCCGAGGGCGGAAAAGACGAAGGCAAGGAGGTTGCCCACTCCTTGCCACTGTCAACTTATAGCAGGCAGGGGGTCTTGCGGCAAGACCCGGTCCGTGCCGCAGAATCTCCGGCCGCAGCCGGACCAGCCGGCTGGACGGGGTGGACGGAGAGGGTGAGCGGATGGGCAGCCACGTGCTCGACCTGCGGGAGGTCGACCGGGGGCAGGTCGCCGTCGTCGGCGGCAAGGGCGCGCACCTGGGGGAGCTGGCGCGGATCGACGGCGTCCGCGTGCCGGCCGGGTTCTGCGTGACGACCGACGCCTTCCGGCGGGTCGTGGCGGACGCGCCGGCGGTCGGCGGGCTGCTGGACCGGCTGTCGCGCCTGGACCCGGGCGACCGGGAGGCGATCCGCGCGCGCGGCGCGGAGCTCCGGCGGGTCGTCGAGGGGCTCGTCGTGCCCGACGACGTGGCGGCGGAGGTCACCGGCGCCCTCGCCCGGCTCGGCGAGCGGACCGCCTGCGCGGTCCGGTCGAGCGCGACGGCGGAGGACCTGCCGACGGCCTCCTTCGCGGGCCAGCAGGACACGTACCTCAACGTCGAGGGGCCCGCGGCGGTCCTCCGGCACATCAGCCGGTGCTGGGCCTCGCTGTTCACCGAGCGGGCCGTGACCTACCGGCTGCGCAACGGCTTCGACCACCGCAAGGTCCACATGGCCGTGGTCGTGCAGCGGATGGTCTTCCCGCACGCGGCCGGCGTCCTGTTCACGGCGGACCCCGTCACGTCCAACCGGAAGGTCGCCTCGGTGGAGGCCGGCTACGGCCTCGGCGAGGCCCTGGTCTCCGGCCTGGTCGACCCCGACACCTACCGGGTGCGCGACGACGAGGTCGTCGCCAGGGCGGTGGCGGTCAAGGCGTTCGCCCTGCACGCCGCGCCGGGAGGGGGGACGCGGGAGCGGGAGGTCGAGCCCGGGCGGCAGCGGCGGCCGGCGCTGACCGACGCGCAGGTCGTGCGGCTGGTGCGGCTCGGCCGGCGGGTCGAGGCGCACTTCGGCCGCCCCCAGGACATCGAGTGGTGCCTGGACGACGAGGGCTTCCACGTCGTCCAGAGCCGGCCCGTCACCACCCTGTTCCCCGTCCCCGAGGCCGACGACGGGGAGAACCACGTCTACCTCTCCGTCGGCCACCAGCAGATGATGACCGACCCGATGAAGCCGCTGGGGCTGTCGCTGTGGCAGCTGACGACGCCCCGGCCCATGGCCGAGGCCGGCGGTCGCCTGTTCGCCGACGCCACCCGGCTGCTGGCCTCGCCCGCGAGCCGCGCCGGTTTCCTGGCGGTCGTGGAGAAGTCCGACCCGCTGACCGGGGACGCGCTGCGGACCGTCCTCGACCGCGACGGCTTCCTGCCGCCCGTCCCGGACGACGGCCCCGTCGAGCAGGTCGCCGGCGCCGAACCGGCGGTGATCGAGACCGACCCGGCCCTCGTCACCGAGCTGGTCGAGCACGGCGAGGCGTCCATCGCCGCGCTGGAGCGCGACATCCGGGGCAGGTCCGGGGTGGAGCTGCTGGACTTCGTCCTGGCGGACGTCCAGGAGCTCAAGCGGGTCCTGTTCGACCCGCGCGGCCACCAGGTGATCGTGGCGGCGATGCAGGCGACGTGGTGGCTCAACGAGCACCTGCACGAGTGGCTGGGCGAGAAGAACGCGGCCGACGCGCTCACGCTGTCCGTGCCGCACAACGTCACCGCGGAGATGGGGCTGGCGCTGCTCGACGTCGCGGACGCGATCCGCCCGCACCCGGAGGTCGTCGCCTTCCTGCGCGAGGTCGAGGACGACGGCTTCCTCGACGAGCTGCCCGGCCTCCCGGGCGGGCAGGAGGCGCACGACGCCCTGCGGTCCTACCTGGACCGCTACGGGATGCGCTGCGTCGGCGAGATCGACATCACCCGGCCGCGGTGGGCCGAGCGCCCCACCACCCTGCTGCCCATGCTCCTGACCGACATCGGGAACTTCGAGCCGGGCGCCGGCAGGCGCCGCTTCGAGCAGGGGCTGCAGGAGGCGCGGCAGAAGGAGCAGGAGGTGCTGGAGCGCCTGCGGACCCTGCCGGACGGGGAGGGCAAGGCCGCGGAGACCAAGCGGATGATCGACCGCGTCCGGGCGTTCACCGGGTACCGGGAGTACCCGAAGTACGGCATGGTCTGCCGCTACTTCGTCTACAAGAAGGCGCTGCTGGCCGAGGCCCGGCGCCTGGTGCGGGCCGGCGTGCTCGCCGAGGAGGAGGACGTCTTCTTCCTGCGGTTGTCGGAACTGCGCGACGTCGTGCTCGCGAACCGGGTCGACCGGCAGCTCGTCCGCCGGCGCAAGGAGGAGTTCGAGTCCTACCGGGCGCTCACGCCGCCCCGCGTGCTCACCTCCGACGGCGAGACCGTCACCGGGTCCTACCGGCGCGAGGACCTGCCCGCTGGCGCGCTGGCCGGCCTGCCGGTCTCCGGTGGGACCGTCGAGGGGCGGGCCCGCGTCGTCCCGGACGTGGCGGAGGCCGACCTCGAACCGGGCGACATCCTGGTCACGGCCTGCACCGACCCCAGCTGGTCGCCCCTGTTCGTCGCGATCGCGGGCCTGGTGACGGAGGTCGGGGGCCAGATGACCCACGGCGCGGTGATCGCGCGGGAGTACGGCCTGCCGGCCGTCGTCGGGGTGGAGCACGCCACGCGCCTGATCCGGGACGGGCAGCGGATCCGCGTGCACGGGACCGACGGGTACGTCGAGATCCTGTCCCCGTGACCGACCGGGCCCCCGTCGCGCGCCGGCCGGCCGGTGCGCCTCACGCCACCAGTTCCCGGTAGAGCGCCAGGTGCCGCCGCGCGCACACGTCCGGGGCGAACCGGGCGTGCGCGCGTTCGGCCAGCGCCCGGCCGGTGCGCCCCGGGTCGGGGTCGGCGAACAGGGCGGCCAGCCGGTCCGCCAGCGCCGCCGCGTCACCGGGCGCCGCGAGGCAGGCCGACCCGGCGAGCATGTCGGCCACCCCGCCCGTGTCGGTGGCCACCACCGGCTTGCCCGCCGCCATCGCCTCGGCGACCACCAGCGGCTGCTGCTCCATGCTGGAGGGCAGCACCAGCGCGTCGTGCCGGCGCAGCTGCTCGGGCACGTCGGTGCGGTAGCCGAGGAAGTCGACCCGGCCCGGCAGGTCGCGCCGGGCGCGCAGTTCGGCGGCCACGCGCTGCGGCCCGTCGCCGATCACGGTCAGCGAGGCGTCCGGGGGCATCACGCCGGGCCGCGCCAGGGCGTCGAGCAGTGTCAGCAACCCCTTGCGCTCCACCAGGAGGCCCACGAACACCAGCCTGCGCACCGGCCCGTCCGGCGGGCAGGGCTCGGGCAGGCGCACGCAGTTGTCGATGTGCGTCACCCGGTGCGCGGGCACCCGCAGCCGCCGCACCAGGAACTCGCCCATCGACGGCGCGGGCACGACCGTCCGGTGCACGAAGCGCGCCACGCCCGCGTCCGCGGCCAGCACGGTCCGGGTGTACCCCGACGGGGCGGGCGCGCCCCGCCCGCCCCGGAACCACTCCTCGCGCACGTCGTCGGGCACGCCGTGGTAGGTCTGCACCACCCTGGGCCGGGGGCGCCGCGCGCCGGACGACCCCGCGCCGAGCAGCCCCGGACCGAGCAGCCCCGCGCCGAGCAGTCCCGCGCCCACCAGGCCCGACCGGCGGTCCTGCGCGTGCACGACGTCGGGCCGCCAGGCGCGCACCACCTCCCGCGCCCGCCGACCCGCCCGCAGGTCGCCCTTGCGCGCCACCGAGACCTCCTCGTGGTGCCCGGCGACCAGCTCCGCGCCGCGGGCAGGCGTCGGCCCGAACACCCGGACGTCGACCTCGCCGGAGGCGATCAGCGCGGCCGCCAGCCGGACCGTGACGTCGACCGGCCCTCCCCGGTCCTGCGTCAGCAGGTAGGCCACCCTCACCTCGGCCCTCCCGCCAGCTTCTCCACCAGGTTCGCGACCTGGTCGCCGACCCGCCCGACGTCGAACAGCAGCTCGGCCCGCTCCCGGCCGGCCAGGCCCTCGCCCGCGGCGAGCACCGGGTCCGCGAGCCGCGCCGCGACCGCCCGCGCCAGCGCCCGCACGTCGCCCGGCTCCACCACCGCGCCCGCCTCGCCCACGCTCTGCCGCACGCCGCCGACGTCGAACGCCACCACCGCCCGCCCGCTGGCCATGGCCTCCAGCGGCACCAGCGCCATCCCCTCGGCCCGGGACGGCAGCACCACCACGTCGGCGGCGGTGTAGAAGTCGGCGACCGCCGTGTCGTGGCCCCACCAGCGCACCGACTCGTGGTCGCCGATCTCCCGCCACCGGTCCCGCATCGGCCCGTCGCCCACCAGCACCAGCTGCGCGTCCGGCACCGCCGCCACGACCGAGGGCCAGGCCGCCAGCAGCTGGTCCTGCCCCTTGAGCGGCGCCAGCCGCCCGATGCACACCGCCGTCGGGACGTCCGGCAGGCCCAGCCGGCGGCGCGCGGCGACCCGGCTGCGCGGGCGCAGCGCCTCGGTGTCCACGCCGTTGCACACCACCTCGGCGGCCGTCCTGATCCCGATGGCGCGCCCGGAGGCCAGCTCGTCGTCGCTCACGCACACCAGCTGGTGCGTCCACCGGGACGCCAGGCGCTCCCACAGCGCCGACAGCCGCCCCATCGGGCCGTCCGCGCACTCGAACGCCCACATGTGCGGCTGGAAGACCGTGGGCCGCCGGCCGCGCAGCACGAGCCGTCCCGCGAGACCCGCCTTGGAGCTGTGCAGGTGCACGGCGTCCGGGTCGAGCGCGTCGATGATCCTCTTCAGCCGCAGCGCCTCCGCCACCGTGCTCGGGCCGGGGGAGCGGGTGGCGGGCCAGTCGTGCACGCCGACGCCCGTGCCCGCCAACCGGTCCGCCAGCCACCCCGCCGGGCACACCACGTCCACGGTCCAGCCGCGCCGGCGCTGCCCCACGACGAGCTGCCGGACCACCGCGCCCACCCCGCCGGTCACCGGCCGGGTCACGTGCACAACCTTCATCGACGCACCTCTCGCAGTTCGCGGATCGCGCGGCGGTCGACGGCCAGCGCCGCCGCCGCGTAACCGAGCACCAGGACCAGCCCCTCGCCGAGCGCGCCCGGCAGGGTGGGGCCGAACAACCCCCCGAACAGGCGCGCCACCGCCAGGCAGCTCAGCGCGCCCACCGCGACGCAGCCCACCGCCCGCCCCAGCCCGGGCGGCGCGAGGCCGTCGCGCGCCAGCACCCACCAGGCCGGTAGGACCAGCGCCCAGACCACCGCGAGTTGGGCGGCGGCGACCGCCACCACGCCGTGCCGGGTGACCACCGCGAGCGCCGCCACGAGCGCCACCAGGTGGGTCAGCTCCAGCGCGAGGTAGCGCCGGGCCCGCCCGGCGGCCCGGATCACCTGGTACCACAGGTGCAGCAGGCCGAAGCCGAGGCCGTAGCCGCACAGCAGCGCCAGCGGGACGGCCGCCGGCGCCCACCGCTGCCCGAACAGCACCACGCGGTCGGCCAGCGCCGCCGTCACGGTGTAGAGGCCGCCGGTCACGACCAGCGCCGCGTGCGTGAACCGGGCGTTGGCGGCCGGCAGCCCGGCCCGGTCGCCCTCGCGGATCAGCTTGGCGCACAACGGGAACACCACCCCGCCGAGCACCACCGCGACCAGGATGTAGGGCACCCAGGCGATCCGGTAGGCCAGCGAGTAGACGCCCACCGCCTCGGTGCCCAGCACGTGCCCGACGGCGAGGTAGTCGACGTTCACCAGCAGCACCGCCACCAGCGCGCCCGGCCCCACCACCGCGATCCACCGGGCCGCCTCCGCCGCCGCGCCCGCGTCCCACACCGGCCGCACCCGCACGCCCGCCACCACCCCGAGCACCGGCTGCGCGACGGCCGTGCACAGCAACCCGACCACCAGCGCGTGCGGGCCGGAACCCAGCACCGCCAACACGATCGTCACCACCGCGCCGAGCACGGCGCTGCCCGCGTCGGGCAGCAACCGCCGCCGGAAGTCCAGGTCCCGGTGCATCAGGCCCAGCTGCACGCCGCCCGCCGCCGTGAACGGCAGGCCGACCGCCGCCAGCGCGACGAGCGGCGCGACGCCGGGCGCGCCCACGGCGGCGGCGACCCGGCCGGCCGCCGCGCCCAGCAGCACGGCCAGGGCGGTCCCCGCGCCGACGCTGAGCACCAGCAGCGTGCCCGCCACCCGGCGCGGGTCCAGCGCGGTCCGGCTGATCACGTCGTAGACGCCCATGGACTGCACGACCTGGCCGATGTTCACCACCGACACGGTCAGCGCGACCAGCCCGAGCCCCTCCTCGGTGAGGAACGCGGCCAGCACCAGCGTGACGGCCATCTGGCTGCCCTTGCCGACCACGTTGGCCAGGAACAGCCACAGCGAACCGCGGACCGCACCGGTCACGACGGTTCGGCGGTGGCGCGCCCGCGCCGTCGGGCGTGCACGACCAGCGCCACCCACGCGAGCACCAGCGCGACCCCGTCCACCGTCACGCTCGCCCGCGAACCCACCAGGTCGCGCACCGCCGCGTCGACGAAGTGCAGGTGCGCGAACGGCACCAGCAGCGCCACCACCGCGACCCCCGGCCACACCTGCGGGTCCCGCCACCACGACACCGCGGCCAGGGCCAGCGCCGGCACGGCGATCAGCACGTCGCCGGGCTGGTGCACCACCGCCACCACGACGGCGGCGCACGTCAGCAGGTCCGCGACCGGCGACCGGCCGGCCCGGTCCAGCCGCCGGACCAGCACCGCGCTGACCGCCAGGACGGCCACCAGGGCGAACGCCTCCGCGCCGGGCGGCAGCCAACCGGTGAGCCGGAAGAAGACCGCGGCCACGTCGACGCGTTGCGCGGTCAGGGAGTCGACCGCGCCGTAGTGGGTCGCCGAGGCGTGCTCCAGGTTCGCCCGGACCACGTCGAGGAACGCGCCCACGCCACCGCCGCCGACGATCACCGGCGCCACCACGGCCAGGCTGGCGACCGCCGCGACGGCCGTGCCGCCCAGCACCACCTTCCACGAGCCGCGCGCGAGCAGCAGCACCGCCAGCGGCAGCCCGAACTGCGGCTTGAGCCACGCCAGCGCCAGGGCCAGCGCCGCCCACCGGGGGTGGCTGGTGCGCGCCAGCAGCGCGCCCGCCGCGCCGACGGCGACCAGCGGGTTGACCTGGCCCACGTAGAGCTGCGCCTTGCCGACCTGGCTGGTGACCAGCAGCGCGCCGACCACGGCGGCGGCGGGCAGCAGCGGCGCCCGCAGGCGCCCGGCCGCCAGCACCGCCAGGAACACCAGCAGCAGCAACGAGACCACCGCGAACGCCACCGCGCCGAGCCGGTAGCCCGGCAGCGCGAACGGCGAGTGCAGCACCAGGTGGTAGGGCTGGTACAGGTTGAAGTTCTGCCGCACCGGCCAGTGCGCGAACATCGCGGCCGGGTCGTACGGGTTGCCGCCGGCCAGGAACTCGCGGATCGGGAAGTACAGCGCGTCGCGGAAGTCCTGCATCCGCTCCTCGGGCAGGTTCGCCGCCGTGGGCAGCGGGACCTCCCACGACGGCCGCAACGCCCGCCACGCGCCGACCGCGCCGACGACCGCCGCCACGAACGCGACGACCCCCTGCCCGCCACGACCGGCCCACCACCGCCCGCGCGGCCGGGGCGCCCGCTGCGGCTCCTCGGCCACCCGCACGGCGACCTCGCCGCCCGCCGCCGCGCCCCCGGCCCGGCCTTCACCCGCCCCCGCGCCGACCGGCTCCCCGACCGCCCCCGCGCCGGTCCGCTCATCGCCCGTCAGGTCGCCAGGACCACCGGACCGGCCGCCGCGCACCGGGTCGTGGTCGCCCGCCACGTCGACCCCGCCGGCCCGATCCCCGCCCGTCCCGTTCCCGGCCGTGCCGTTGCCGGCTGTGCCGTTTTCGGCTGTTTTGCCGCCCGTCCCGTTCCCGGCCGTGCCACCGCCGGCCGTTCCGTTCCCGCTCGTTCCGTTTTCGGCTGTTCCGTTTTCGGCTGCGTCACCGCTGACCGTTCCGCGCCCGGCTGTCCCGTTCCCGGCCGCCAAGTCGGCGGGTGGCTGGCCACCGTCGGCCGGGAGGCCACCGCGCACCGAGCCACCGCCGGCCCGCACCGCCCCGTCCTCCGACCGGTCCTGCCGGATCTCCCGCGTCATACCAGCACCACCGCCACCACCGCCGTGCCGGCCGGCAGCGCGCCGACCACGCTCGCCAACCCGTCCTGCCGCCGGCCGGCCGGGGCCACGGCGATCAGCGCCTCGCCGGCGCCGGGCCCGGCCGCCCCGTCCGGCAACCGCCCCGCCAGCGCCTCCGCCCGCCCGACCAGGTCCGGCGCCACCGCCACGACCCGCGCGGGGCGCGTCGCCGCGGCGCAGAGCACCGCCAGCCGCGCCACGACGTCGGGGTCGTCGTCGCGCACCACGGCCACCGGGTGCGCCACGCCCGCCGCGGACAGCGCCGCCCGCACCCCGTCCACCACGCGGGTCCGCCGCAGGCGGACCGCCACCGCCGCCGCCGCCGCCGCGACCACCGCCGCCGCGAGCGCCAGCCCGAGCGCCAGCGGCCAGTCCGGCGCGACCCGGATCACCTCGGCCCGGTCCAGCACCCGCAGCTTCGCCGCCGGCGCGAGCAGGTCGGTCTCCACCACGGCCTTCGCCACCGCGGTCGCCTCCCGGCTCGCCTGCTGGGCCGACGGCGCCCGCACGGACACCCGCGCCAGCCCCGACGCGGGCACCAGCTCCACCGACACCCGGTCCGCCGCCGTCCCGGCCCGCGCCAGCACGGAGGGGCTGCGCGCCACCTCCACCAGGGCCGGCAGCGACAGCGCGACCACCTCGCCGTACTGGGGCGCGTCGGGGACGGGCCCCGCGAGCAGGCTCACCCGCCCCTGGTGCTGCTCACCCCTGAGGACCACCGCGAGCAGCACCAGCGCCCCCACCAGCAGCCCCGCGCCCACGCACCCGCCGACCGCCCGCCACCGCACCGCCGCCCGCGCCACCCGGGCCCGCGCCACCCGGGCCCGCACCGCGGACCACGCCCCCCGCGCCCGCGCCGCCGACCTCCCCGACCACGTCCCCCGCGATTCCACCGCCGGTCCCCCCTCCCGCGACCGCGCCGCCGGCCCCTCCGCGCGCGACCCCGCCGCCGACCCCCCCCCCG